>Ga0335397_10007126_pt1 | contig 14293 bp, 13 predicted proteins | sample MAT04_FD_205740 | JGI IMG/M metagenome (GOLD analysis project Ga0335397, IMG submission 205740) | Freshwater microbial communities from Lake Fryxell liftoff mats and glacier meltwater in Antarctica - MAT-04 (spades assembly) (version 2) ...
GACGCCATCGGTCGCCTCGAGCGGCTGGTCGGAAAAGAGGAGGCGCGCGAGCTACTCGCAGAGGGCCCGCGCAGCATCCTCGAAGGGAACATCGACACATGAGCCCTCTGACGCCGACCCTCGACTCAGGCGCACCGCGCGAGGCCTCGCTCGTGCGGCGGATCCTGCCGAAGCTGCTCGTCTCGCTCGTGCTCGGCGCGCTGTTCGCGTGGCTGGTGGCGCGCGGTGGCGTCCCTCTCGTGCCGTCTGCCGCGGCGTTTCGCGGCGTGATCTGGTGGACGCTGCCGGCGTATCTCGTGGTGCTGTTCGCGACCAACTGGGTGCGCGCGAGCCGCTGGCGCTTCCTCGTCGCGCCGATCAAGAAGGTCTCGCTGCCGGTCGTGATTGGGCTCAACTGGATCGGCTTCTTCGCGATCTTCGTCATGCCGCTGCGCCTCGGCGAGTTCGCGCGGCCCGCGCTCGGCAAGATGCGCGAAGGCATCCCGATCAGCGTCGGCTTCGGCACGGTCGCGGTCGAGCGCGTGCTCGACGGCTTGGTCACGAGCTTGTGCGTCGCGTTCGCCGTGTTCGCGCTGCCGCACCTCGACACCGACGACGAGCTCGCGAAGCACGTGCCCGCCTACGGGATGCTCGCGCTCACCGTGTTCAGCTGCGCGTTCGTGGCGCTCGGCTTCTTTCTCTGGCAGCGCAAGCTTGCGGCGATGCTCGTCGAGAAGACGTTCGGCCTCGTCTCGAAGAAGCTGGCGGCGCTGCTCGCGTCGAAGATCGACGGCGTCGCGGATGGCATCCGCTCGATCGCGCACCCGCGCCTCGGCGCGGGCTTTCTCGCCGAGACGCTGCTCTATTGGACGCTCAACGCGCTCGGGATGTGGCTGCTCGGCTGGGGCTGCGGCCTGCCGATGACCTTTGGCCACGCCGTCGCGGTCATGGGCATCCTCGCGATCGGCATCTTGTTGCCAGCGGGCCCCGGCCTGTTCGGTAATTTCCAGCTCGCCGTGATGGCCGCGCTCAAGCTGTTTTTCCCAGAGGACATCGTCGCCACCCACGGCGCCGTCTACATCTTCTTCCTCTACGGCCTGCAGGCGATGTTCATCTGCGCGACCGGCATCATCCCGCTCTACGCGATGCGGATCCGATTCTCGGACGTGCTCTCGACCAAGTAGCGCCGACGGGCACTGGGCATATGCGCGAAAGTTGGTTGAGCGAGATTGCTCGGCGTAGCTTCGCCGGATGCTGCGTCGTTTCGTGATTGCGACGGTTCTCGTCGCTGCTGCGCTCCTCGTCCCGGTGGGTACGGCCGCGGCGCGCACGACGAACGACTACGCATACCCGCGCGACAAGGTCTGGAATACGAGCTTGCGGCTCGTTCGAATCGACCTCGGGTGTCCGCTCGGTGATCGCGACGCCGACGTTGGGTATTTCACGTTCGAATACGTCGATGGGGCGCGCCGCTATCCGGGCTCGGTGGAGTTCGTCCCGACGCGCGTCGAAGGTCGCGATGGCGTGCGCGTCGTCGTGCAGATCCCCGCGATGCCGAGCTACGTCGAGCGGATGATCCTCGACAAGCTGCAGCGCAAGCTGCTCGAAGACTTTGGCGAGCCTGCGCCGGCGCCGCCGTCGGAGCGCCCTGCAGATCGACGTCCGGCCGAGCGCAATCCGCAGCCGAGCGATCGCGAGCCGCCGAGCGAGACACCTGCGGAACCGCCCGCCGATGCGCCGAATCGCGCGCGCCCCGCGCCGGTCGTGCCGCGTGAGCGCGCGTAGTCGCCCGCGCTCGACTTGCCAGCGCCGCGCCAATCCGTAACATCCGCCGCCCGATGAGCCTCATCGTCCAAAAATTCGGCGGAACCAGCGTCGGCAACCCCGAGCGGATCCGCAACGTCGCCAAGCGCGTCGCTGCAGCGCGCGCCGCGGGCCACTCGGTCGCGGTCGTCGTCTCCGCGATGAGCGGCGAGACCAATCGACTGCTCGGCCTCGGTCGCGAGATGGCCAGTCGCCCGCTCGAGCGCGAGCTCGATGCGCTCGCGGCGACCGGCGAGCAGGTGACGAGCGCGCTGCTGGCGATCGCGCTCGCGGATCTGGGCGTGCCGGCGCGCTCGCTGCTCGGTCATCAGGTGCGCATCCTGACCGACAGCGCGTTCACCAAAGCGCGCATCAAGGCGATCGACGCGAGTCAGCTGACCAAGACGCTCGACCAAGGGCAGGTCGCCGTCATCGCGGGCTTTCAAGGCATCGACGAGGACGGCAGCATCACGACGCTCGGCCGCGGCGGCTCGGACACGACCGCGGTCGCGATCGCCGCCGCGATCAAGGCCGACGCTTGCGAGATCTACACCGACGTCGACGGCGTCTACACGGCCGATCCGAACGTCTGTCCGAGCGCGCGCAAGATCGCGCGCATCAGCTACGAAGAGATGCTCGAGCTGGCGTCGCTCGGCGCAAAGGTCCTACAGATCCGCAGCGTGGAGGTCGCGATGAAATATGGAGTTCCAGTGCACGTTCGTTCGAGCTTCAGCGACGCGCCGGGCACCTGGGTCGTCGGCGAGGACAAGTCGTTCGAGGCCGTGATCGTCGCCGGCGTCACCAGCGACAAGAACGAGACGAAGATCACCATCCGCCACGTGCCCGATGTGCCGGGCGTCGTGGCGCGCGTGTTCGAGCCGCTCGCCGAGGCGAACATCTCGGTCGACATGATCATCCAGAACGTCTCGGCGGAGCGCACCACCGATCTCACGTTCACGGTCACCAAGACCGACGCCGCGAAGGCGCGCGAGATCGCCGATCAGATCGCGCACGACATCGGCGCCAAAGAAGTAGTCTCCGACGAGAACATCGCGAAGGTCAGCATCGTCGGCCTCGGCATGCGCAGCCACGCCGGCATCGCCTCGCGGATGTTTCGCTTGCTCGCCAACGAGGGCATCAACATCGAGGCGATCTCGACCAGCGAGATCAAAGTCTCTTGCCTGATCGCGGCGAAGTATCACGAGCTCGCAGTGCGCGTGCTGCACGACGGCTTCGGCCTCGGCGGATCCGCGCCGACCACCACCTGAGTCGGCTACGGCAACCGCCCAGAGCCGCGGGCGATGACGGCGCGTGACTCGCCCCGCGACAGCTCCACGGTCCGCTCCGCACGCGGCCGCCGGCGTCGTCGCGTTCTTGCTTGCGCTCATCGCATTGGCTACGCGCTCGCACGAGCCGGCGCCGGCACCGCTGCCTCCGCCCGCCGTCATTCGTGAGAGCCCGGCGGCCGCTGCGCTCCGCCGCGGCGAGCCGATCGACGTCAACACCGCGAGCGCCGCCGACCTCGAGCTGCTGCCGCATGTCGGGCCCGCGCTCGCCGCGCGCATCGTCGCCGATCGCGAGCAAAACGGGCGTTTCACGCACCTCGACGAGCTCGATCGCGTCAGCGGCATCGGCCCGCGGACGGTGGAGCGGCTCGCGCCTCTGCTGCGTGTGACGCCGCCACGTTGACGCGCGGCCGTTCCCTACGCGTCACGCTGTGCGCTTGCGCGCACCTGAACCGACGGCTATTCCGGGCGCTTGGGCGAGTCGCCCCGGGAGTCTTCATCATGTCGAGCCGCACATCTTTCTCCGCTTCACTCTTGGCCGCGGTCGCAATCGCCGCGGTCGCACTGCCCGCATGTGTCCGCGACACGCCGCGCGTGACCCCGGACGCGTCCGTCGGCGTCGACATGCCCGGCACCGACGGCGGCATGATGTGCACGACGACCGCGACCGAAGACACTGTCGCGCTGTGCGGCGATGGCTGCGACAACGACGGCAGCGGTTTCTTCGACTGCAACGACTTCGACTGCTGCAGCGTGCGCAGCGACTGCCCGGCGACGACCTCGTGCGGCATGCCGCGCCCCGATGGCGGCCCGGTGACGGCGTGCGCGACCATGACGCCCGAGACCACGTTCGCGCAGTGCAGCGACGGCTGCGACAACGACGGCAACCGCTTCTTCGACTGCAACGACTTCAGCTGTTGCGACGTGCGCAGCGACTGCCCGATGGGCACGGCTTGTTACGTGATGCCCGCGACCACATACACGATCCCGCAGCTGCAGAACCGCGCAGATGCGATGCACCCCACCTCGGGCGACCGCGTGTCGGTCAGCGCGGCTGGGATGGTCGCGCTGACGGGCCGCGTGCTCATCGGCTCCGCCATGTTCGACGTTCCGACGCGACCCGTCGATCCTGTGTGCCGTTTCGCCATCTGGGTCGGCGCGCCGGTCAGCGGCGACTTCACGGCGATCCAAGTGCAGGAATTGATCGCGCTTCCGACCACGGTGGCGAGCTGCTTCGCGCTCCCGGACGGGAAGATCAACTCGCTCTTCGCGCCTGGTGATGCGGTCACCTCGATCAACAACGCGACCTATAACGAGTTCTGCGCAGGCCCGAGCGGCACGCCGCCGGTCCCGTGCACCAATTTCGAGCAGTCGAACATCTTCCTCGGCGGGGCCGCTTCCACGATCGTGCGCGGCGCAGCGGGTGCGGCGCCGAGCGGCACCGTGGTCGCGATCGCCGATCTCGTCGGCGCAGCGGGCGCACCGGGCGCACGTGCAGTCGCGCTCGAAGGCACGCTCCTCCGGATCGAGGGCGCGCAGATCAAGAGCACGCCGGACGGCATGTTCGCGCGCTACTCGGCGATCCTCGGCTCCGCGCCGACGATCGAGCTGGACATTCTCGTCTCCAACTTCCCCGACACGTTGTGCGTCCGTACGCACTTCATGACGCTCGCGACCGGCACGACCACCGTGCCGTCGATCACCGGCGTGCTGGTGCCGAACTTCGGCCGCTGGACGCTGCGCATCCGCAACGCCGACGACATCGCTGGTCTGACCTGCCCCTGAGCCGCCGCTAGAGATCGAACACGAGGCCGGCGCGCGCGAGTACCGTGAGATACACGGGGAAGCGCACGTCGGCCTCGAACAATTCCGAGACCAGCAGGTAGGGGCGCACGTCGAGTCCGATGTACGCGTTGCGCGAGAGCAGCCAGTCGACGCCGAGCACGATGTGCGCGCCGAGATCCGCGCCGAGCGCGCCGTCGCTGAGCGAGGTCAGCGCGTCGATGCCCACGCCGAAGTACGGCACGATCTCGAGGATGTCGACGACGTAGAGCAGCTCCGCGCCAAACACGCCGAGGTGCACCGTTGGATCGCCCGGGTGCAGCGCGTACGCGACGCTCGCGCGCACCGCCCACACATCGTTGATCCCGATCGACGCCGCGATCGCCAGGGGCAGGCCGGAGCCCGGCACGGCGCCATCGCTGAACGCGTGCGCGTAGCCGACGCCGAGCTCGAGCGTGAGCTGGTCTTCGTAGGCGCGCGCAGGTGAGGGCGCGCCGACTGTCAGCGCGATCGTCAGCGCGGAGGCGAGCGTCGCGATGAGCGTGAGTCCGGCGTACGCGGAGCGAGACATGCGCTGCCGGGCATACCACGCGGCTCAGCCGACGCGCCTTCGTTGCGCGCGCTTCGGCGCGGAGCGCGAGGGATCGGCGAGCGACGGAGCTGCGGCGCTGGCTGGCCCGATGCGCAGCCGTGAAACGCGCGGCAGGCATACGTGCGTGCGTTGACTCGCGGGGGGGCGCGGGTATAGTCGGGCGCCCCGATGCCCATGGATCGCGCTGCGCGCTCTTGGATTGATCGGTAAGTGTCCAGATCTGCAGGAGATTCCGCCTTGGCGAACCCCGACGAGAACAACGACGAAGTGGCCACGAACGACGAGCCGTCCAGCCCCGCGCCGAACGCGCCCGAGGCCGACGACGTCGACGCAGGCCGCACCGACGGGGACGACGACGCAGGCTCCGCGACGGCGGGCAGCGCCGACGCGGGCACCGCGGACGACGACGCGGGCACTGCGGACGACGCGCAGGGCAGCGCGGGATCGAGCGCGAACAAGGGCACCGGCGGCGGAACCGCGCCGAGCCCGGGCGCGCGACTCGCAGCGCAGCGCGCAGCGAAGGCGGCAGCGAAGGCGGCCAAGCGCGGCAAGACGCCGGCCGACGAGGTCGAGCAAAAGGCCGAAGCGCGCGCCGCCACGATGGCGACATGGCTCGAAGAGCACCGCACCGTCGCGTACGGCGTGCTCGCAGCCGTGGCGCTGCTGATCGCGGCGTATGTCGGCTGGTCGATGTTCGGCGGTCGCGCGGCGGAGGCGGCCGCGGTCGATCTCAGCGCCGCGCTCGACGTCGCCAACGCCGAGATTCGCTCCGCCGATTCGCCGGCGCCGGAGGACGACCTCGCCGATCGCGAGACGTTCCCGACGACGACGGCGCGCGCCGAGAAGGCGCTCGAGCTGTTCCGCAAGGTCACCAGCGCGCACGCCGGCACAGACGCCGCCGTGTGGGCCCGGCTCGGCGAGGCGCGCGCGCTGCTCGATCTCGGCAAGCCCGCCGAGGCACGCGCTGCGTACGAGAAGGCGCTGCGCGAGGGCAGCGGCAACACGGCTGTCGCCGCGCGCGCGTACGAGGGCATCGCGTTCACCTTCGAGACGGAGAACGAGCCGGCCAAGGCGATCGAGAAGTTCCAGGCGCTTTCGCGCGCGGGCGAGGGCGCTTACAAAGATCTCGCCGACTACCACCTCGCGCGCATGTACCTGCGCACCAACGAGGACACGCGTGCGAAGGATCTGCTGAAGGAGCTCGTGCAGCGCCTGCGCACGCGCGACGACACCGATCCCGGCGACGTCTCGCCGTACGTGCTCAGCCAGGCCGAGCTGCGCCTCGCAGAGCTCGACTCGACGCTGGTGCCGCGCCCGACGCAGGGCCTCGGCGGCGGCTCGATGTTCGGCCCCGGCGGCATCCAGCTCGGCGGCGAGGGCGGCCCCTCGAACGTGACGCCCGAGCAGATTCAAGAGATCCTGCGCAACCTGCAGAAGAACCAGGGCGGCGCGGGCGGCGGTGCCGGCGGCGGTCTGCCGCCAGGCCTCGGCGAGTGATCAGGCCTCGGCGCGTGACGCTGCGTGGACGCGACGATCCGGGCGCCGTCCTCGCGCTTGCTCCTTGGCGAGCGCTCGGCCGACGTGCGGCTGCGCTCGCGTCGGCGGTCGGGCTCGTGGCGGGGGCCGCGCTCGTGGCGGCGACGGGCTGCGGCGGTGGGCTGATCGGTGACGCGGACATCGACTGGATCGGTGGGACGCCGCGTGCGCGCGTGCTCGAGGGCCCGCTGCACATGCGCTGGACGGAGCGCCTCACGCCGGAGTTCGGCGGCTCGTACCAGCCCGTCGAGCGTGCCGTCGCGGCGCTCGATCCCGCGCACGATCGCGTCTACGTCGGCTCCTCGGCTGGCAGCCTGTGGGCGATGACGCCGACCGGCCGCAAGCTGTGGCGCTATGACACCGGCGGCGCGATCGAGGGGCAGCCGGCCGTCGATGGCGACGCGGGCGAGCTGTACCTCGGCAACGCCGAGGGCATTCTCTACGCGCTGCGCACCGCCGACGGCACGAAGCGCTGGGAGAAGCCGGCTGGCGGTCCGATGCGCTCCGCACCGGCCATCTCCGCTGACGCCGTATACGTGGTCACCGCCAACGATCTGGTCGTGGCGCTCTCGCGCACCGATGGCAGCGAGCTGTGGCGCTACAAGCGCGACGCGCCGCAGGGCTTCTCGCTGACTGGGCACTCGGGGCTGGTGCTGCACGATGGCAAGCTGTTCGTTGGCTTCACCGATGGCTTCGTCGTTTCGCTCGACGCCGCCAGCGGCACGGCGGCCTGGGAGCGCGACACCGCCATCGACCTCGAGGAAGAAGGCGACAACATCACGCGCTTCGTCGACGTCGACACGACGCCGGTGATCGTCGGCGACCGCGTCTGGATCGCGTCGTTCTCGGCGGGCCTCTACGAGCTCTCCATCGGCAGCGGCAGCGTCCTCTGGAAGGACGCCGAGCGCACCAGCATCGTCTCGATCACCGCCGCCGCAGACAGCTCCTTGGTGCTGTCGTCCGCCGACGACGGCGTGATCCGCTTCGACACCGAAGAGCACATCGACCTGTGGAAACGTCCAGTGGTGCGCGGCGCCGCCGGGACCGCCAGCGTCGTGCGTGGTGTGGTGCTGTTCGGCGAGAACCTCGGCGGCTTCTTGGCGCTGTCGCTCGACACTGGCGCCGAGCTGTCGCGCCTCGAGTCGGGGCATGGCTTCACCGCCGAGTGCGCCGTCGCCGGACACCTCGGCTTCGTCGTGAGCAATGGCGGGAGCCTGTTCGCCTTCGCGATCGACTAACGACGGGCCGTCGAAAAACAGGCTCGGAGCGGCTTTCGTCCTCCGAAAAATCCTCAGAATACAGGAGTATTCCTCCGGTTTTTCGTGCGGGCGCGCTCGCTCCGCGCCTATTTTTGGACGGCCCGTACGACGGCAAATCGAGGCGGGTAATCAGCGGCGCTCATGTTTTGCCTTAGAAACGCTTAGATACCAGTTCGCATAAGATAGATTACGTCAACTGAACCCAACGGCGCTGGGGGGCCTTGTCATCACTACGGACGACGACGCGTCAGCCATCCCAGCCATCCAGCGGCACGAGCGACGCTCAGCGACTACCGAGCAAAAATCGCGTGAGCGCGCTGGCGTCGAGACGCGCGGTCGTGACGAGCGCGTCGAGCAGCTGCTTGCCGAGCCGCGCCAGCTCGAGCAGCTGGCCGATGCGCTCGTGCTGGACGATGGCGCGCTCGCGAATGCGCGCGTCGGCCGAGCGCGTCTGCGGCTCGATGGCGCGCAGCGCGTCTTCCATCGCGGTGATCGTGTCGAGGATCTCGGCGCGCTCGCGCTCGCGCAGCACTCGCGAGATCATCTTCCAGAGGTTGCCCTCGGCGGCGAAATGCTCGCGACGCTCCCCCTGGATCCAGACCTTCTTCACGACGCCCCAGCGCACCAGCTCGGTCACCGTCATCGACACGGCGCCGGTCGAGAGCCCCAGCCGCTCGCGCAGATCCTGCGCCGTCAGCGGACGCTCGCTGAGATACAGCACCGTCCAGACCCGGCCCATGTTGCGCTTGAAGCCCCAGAACTGCATCAGCCGGCCGATCGCGTCGCTAACCGCGCGCTCGCTCGCCGAGAGCTCGCCCGGCAAGCCCGCCTCGCCGACCTCGGACTCCAGCAGCTCCGTGTCGTCGTTCGGCATCAGGTCCGCCTTCTGCGCGCGATGCGCGACATCAGGTCCGCCTTCTGCGCGCGATGCGCGACATCAGGTCCGCCTCCCGACGAGCTCGTGCACGAGCTGCTCGAGCAGCGCCCGCGCGCGCGTTGGTGGGAGTCGCTCGAGCTCGAACAGCGCGCTGCTGCTGCGCCCGCCGGCGTATTCCCGCGCGCGTGCGCAGCCGCGCCGAACCACTGGCAGGCTCGCCACTGCGCGCGCCGCGTCGAGGTCGCCGATGCGCGCCGCCGGCAGCAAGATCCGCAGGCGCGAGGCGTCCTCGGCGAGCGCGAAGGCGAGCGGCAGCGTCGTCTTGCCCTCGGCGAGATCTGCGCCGAGCCGCTTGCCGACGCGCTCTGGATCGCCGTCGAGATCGAGCACATCGTCGACCACTTGAAACGCGATCCCAACGTGTTCGCCCATCCGCCCGATGCTCGCCACGCGTTCAGGCGCAGCACCGGCCGAGCGCGCGCCGGCGCGGCACGCGAAGCCGAACAGCGACGCCGTCTTGCCCTGCACGATGCCGAGATAGCCGTCCATCCCGAGGTCTTCGCGGTGGCGCGCCATCATCTGGGCGACCTCGCCGGCGATCAGCGCCTGCAGCGTCGCCAGCAGATCGCGCATCACGTCGGGCACGGCGGCGGTGTCGACCAGCTCGATGGCGCGCGTCAGCAGGAGATCGCCGGCGAGCACCGACACCAAGTTGCCAAACAGCACGCGCGAAGCGGGCCGCCCGCGGCGCTCTTCGCCCTCGTCGATGACGTCGTCGTGGAGCAGCGTCGCCGAGTGCACAAGCTCCGCGGCGGCCGCGAACGGCAGCGCCTTGCTCGCATCACCGCCGCAAGCGACCGCGGTCAGCAAGGTCGTCATCGGCCGGACGCGCTTGCCGCCGGCCAGCACGAGGTTGCGCGCCGCCTCGTCGAGGAGCTCCGGGCCCGCCGTCGCGCGGCGGAGGGCCGCCTCGAGCGCGGGCAACACGTCGCCGAGCAGCGCGCTCACCTCGCCGAGCTGCGCGCGCGTGGCGGCTCCGGTGCTCGGGTCGGCGGTCGCGGCTCGCTCGAGGGCCTCGAGCTGCACGGCGGGCGTCATGATCGGGCCCTTTCCGATCGCGATGTTCACGATCGAAGTTTCAAAAGATTTTGAAACTATGCGGGGGCACGCGCGGCACGTCAAGCGCTGCGGCCGCCGCGAAGTGACAGTCAGGCTCTGAAAACGCAGCACGCCAACGCGCTCCGTCGCGCGGGCCAAGCGCTACGCCGTGCGCGACGAGCGGTTTCGCCCGCCGCGGCCTCGCGCTACTCCACACGGACGACGTCGACGAACGCGCCGATCGGCACGCAGACGGCGGCGGTAAGGCAGCGCATCCCGGTGCCGAACTCGAACGCGTTGCCGATCCAGCCGCGCACCGGGCCAGTCGGCGTATCTTCAATGATACGGAGGCGGTTCGAGCCAGCGATGAGCGGCACCGTCAGCTCGAAGGAGCCGTCGGCGCCGGCGACCCCGGTCGTGCGTGAGGCGTCGTCCTGGCGCTCTGCGTGGACCGTGTGGCCAGGCCCGGCCAGGCCGCGCAGTGTCACCCTCTCCGCGGCGAACAGCGGCGCGCTCGCGGGATCGAGCCGCGGCCCGAGGAACGCGCCGGTCCACGTGTCGGTCGCGACGTCGACGCGCAGATGCCCCGCCGAGCCGCCGCCGCCAGCGCCTTCGCCGGCGCCGCCAGCGACGTCAAGCGTCGTCGGCGGCGTCCAGCTCGGCGCGGCGATCAAGATGTTGCCGCCGCTGCCGCCGCCACCGCCCAAGACGCCGTCTGCGCCGCGGGCGCGGAGCACTGCGCCGCTCAGATCGAGCGGCTCGAGCGACACGATGAGCAAGCTGCCGCCGCCAGCGCCGCCCTCTCCTGCTCCGCCGCCGCCGCCAGAGCCGCCGCACTCCGTGGTGCCGACATCTTCGAGGCAGCCGGCGCTCGCCGCGCCATACTGCGCGCCGCCCGCGCCGCCGCCGCCTGCGGTCCCATCGGACGCGTCGCCTGTGGTGCCATCGACCGCGTGCCCTCCCCCGCCTCCGCCGGCGCCCCCGCTTGCGCCGCGTCCGCCGCCGCGCCCACCGCCGTTCGCGCCCGGCGCGCCGCCCGCGCCGCCGCCGACGCGTGCCATCGCGCCAGGCGCCGAGACGTCGAGCGTGCCGGCGAACTGCAGCGGGCCCATCGAGAACCAGCGCACTGGGCCGCCGATCGGCGCGCCCACGTAGCTGCCGGTGCCGTCGACGGTGCCGCCCGACGCGAGCAGCGCATCACGCAGCGACGCCATACCGGCGCCGTTCAGCGTCTGTGTCGGCCACACGGTCACGACTGCGCGACGCACCTGGCCGCCGACCGTCAGCTCGACGAACTCATTGCGATTGCTGATCGGCGCCGGCACCGGATCGGGCACCTCGGCGTTGCTGCGCGTGTCGCGGATGCGCAGATGCACGCCGCAGCGGGTCGCGTTGCAGCGCGCCTCGACCAGCTCGAGCGCTGCGCCGATCGGCGTGACGACCGCGCCAGTGAGGTCGAGCCCCGGCGAGGTAATCGACGTCACGAAGCGCAGCTGACCTTCGTACGCGACGTTTGGCGCCGCGAAGGCCGCCGGCGGCGGCGGCGGGCCAAGGTCGCGCGGCGGAACGGGCCCATCGCCGGCGTCGTCGTCCCCGCAGGCAGACGCACAGAGCAGCAGCGAGGCGACCAGGGAGAGCGTACGGAACGACGACGGACGCAAGGAAGCCTCGTAGGAATGCGACGCCTCGGAGCGGCGCGCTGCCGTTGAACGCGACGCCTCGGGGCGGCGTGCAGACCAGTGAACAGGACGCCTCGGGGCGGCGTACTGAAAGTGAACGCGACACTCCGCGGCGCCGCGCCGAAAGCGAGCGCAACGCCTCAGCGCGGCGCTCTATTCAGGTGACTCAGGGGCGCGGCGCCGGCGCCGGTCGCGCACCGGGGCGCGCGCCCGGGCGGGCGCCAGGACGCGCGGGTCGCCCGGGCGTGCCAGCGGGCGCGGTCGCTGGGCGATTGCGCTCGATGTAGATGCCGTCGTAGGCGGTGGCGTAGTCGTCGTCGCCAGCAGCGAACACGACGAAGCGGAGGGCCGGCGTCGTGAAGATGCGGATCGCGCGCGGGGCGACGGGCGCCTCGACGGCTGCGACCGGTGGCGGAGGCGGCGGAGTGACGTCCGCAGGCGGCGCGTTGGCACCGCCGCCACCCATCTGGTTGAGCAAGTCGTCGACGGTGCTGCCCGTGGCTGCATCCGCCGCGACGCCCGCATCGGGCGCGGCCCGCGGCGTTGGCGGAGTTGGCGCGGGAGTCGGTGGCGTCGGCGTGGCCGGCTCGTCGGCGGCATCAGCGCCGCCCGAGCCGGGTGTGCCCGTGCCCGTCGACTCACCGGTCGAGGTGAACGGCAGCGCAGCGATCATGTCGAGCGCCACGCCGTCGGTCGGCTGCGCGGTGCCCGCTTCGGCGATCACTGGCGCCAGGCGCTCCAGCACCCAGTCGATCGCCTGCTGCCGCTGCGTCGGATCCTCGTCGGTGACGATGGTGCGGTTCTCCATCTCGAACCACCTGGAAAATCCTTTGTTTGGCAGCAGAAGCTCGACGCGGTCGACGTTTCCGCCGGGCATCTTCAGGCGCAGGATGAGCTCGATCGAGCGGTCGATGCGCGTCGCGCCCGGCACTGGGATTGCGTACGCGTTGCGATAGAACTTCAGGCACTGATCGGCCACGCAGCGCGGCCGCGGGTTCTCGCCAAACGCGCGTGAGAACGCGGGGTTGCGCTGGGCAACCTCAGGGATGGCCGAGCCCCAGCCCTGCAGCTCGACCAGCGTCTTGCTCCAGTAGGTGACGGCGCGCGTCGTCCAGGTGAGACGCTGCTCTTCTTGCACGCGGCGACGCTGCGCCTCGACCGCACGGCGGCGCTCGTCCTCACCCTCGCGGCGTCCGCTCACCGTCATCAGTGCGGCGAGCCGCGGCCGCGCCTGCACGACGTGTGGACCATCTGGGAACGCGGCCAAGTAGAACTCGAGGCCCTCGCGCGTCGCCTTGCCCGACTCCCACACCGCCGGCTCGACCTCGACGCGGTGCGCCTGGATCTGCTTCGACCACACGCCGTTTGGATGATCGGCGATGTACGCATGCTCCGCGACGAGCCGCGCCTGATCATCGGGCGCCGTGCGCACCGTGCGATAGAGCGCGTATTCAGACTTTCCAGCGAGCACGGCGCAGCCGGTGCCGAGCAGCATGCAGACGATCAGAGTCGTAGCGATTGAGCGCTTGTTCATCACGGCACCTCGGCTGACTCGGACGGCGCCGCCTCGAGGTCGGTGTCTTCCAGATCTTCGCGCAGCGCACCGGCCATGGGGCAGATGACGTCGATCCTGCACTCCGGGATCGCGCTGGTCGCCTCGCCGACACGTGCGCGATCCTCCAACGCGCTGAGGCAGGCGTTGGCGGTCGCGACGCTCGGCGGCGGCGCGCAGCCGCTCCAGTCGGTGGCGGTGGCGCAGCGTGCGTTGACCTGATTGCGGCAATACTGTTCGGCACAGACGCGGGGATCCCCTTCGTTCACCGCAATCGTCGCGGGATCGTCGGTGCACGGCGCAGGCGCAGCCGGCAGTTCGCCGCGGGCGCCATCGCGGGCGCATTCACGCGCCCGACGGTTGAAGCAGAATTGCATCGGGTCAACCGTCGTGATCTCGCCGTCACACGCGCCAACTGCGCCAGGTCCGGGACCGCCAAGCGCGAGGAAGAGAACGACGGCGACGACGACGCGCCCGAGAGAAGAGCGGTTCATGGCAGCACCTCGTAGTCGATCATGATGCCGATTTCGGCGCTGACCGTCGGCAGCGGCTCGGGCGCGAGCCCGAACGCCAGGTTGCCGGAGAGTTCCGCATACGCGCCGAGGCCCGCCGTGAAGAGGAACACCGCGCCGAGCGACAGCTCGATGCCCGGCACGAAATACGGCGAGGCCGTCAGGTTCACGCCCGCGCGCCCCGTGAGCACGAGGTCTTCGCCGAAGCGGAAGTACGCGAGGTAGGAAGGGGTGAACGTCCACTGCGCGGCTGGGTCGATGCCGTTCGGATCCGGCGCGCCGGGGCCCTCGCCGTTCAGGTTCGTCGAGATCGCGAGCGTCGCGCCGTGACGCCAACG
>Ga0335397_10007127_pt1 | contig 14291 bp, 11 predicted proteins | sample MAT04_FD_205740 | JGI IMG/M metagenome (GOLD analysis project Ga0335397, IMG submission 205740) | Freshwater microbial communities from Lake Fryxell liftoff mats and glacier meltwater in Antarctica - MAT-04 (spades assembly) (version 2) ...
GCGCCGGTGATCGTCCAGGTCGGTGGTGTCGAGAACACCGTCGTCACCACAGCGAACCAACATCGAGCGAGCTCGGGTGCCAGCGCCCTCGTTGTCGACTCCCGGCTGACCAGTGCCGCTCAAGGCCATGCGGACGACATGGCCAACCGACGGGTGATGACCCATACGGGATCGAACCGCAGCAACGCCGGCCAGCGCATCGCCGTCTACGGATACGGGGCGTCGACGTGGGCCGAGAACGTCGCCGCCGGCCAGACCACTCCCGAGCAGGTGGTTGCCGCCTGGATGAACAGTGCGGGCCATCGGCAGAACATCCTCAACGGCAGCCTGGTCAACATCGGTGTCGCCGCCGCCAAGGGAACCAATGGAGTCACCTACTGGGCCATGGTTTTGGCCGCCTGAGCATGATGTGGGGCGGGTGGGGCTCGAACCCACGACCTACGGATCATGAGTCGCCTCAGAGCCGTCCGTCTGGTGCCGGACAGTGCCATCTAGCAGGGACGATTCCAGTGCTCCGTCCGTCTGGTGTCGGCCTGTACCGAACAGTGTCGACCAGTTCGTTGGGTGGAATGTTGGATGAATCGCCGGTTCGCCGTGACCACACCGGGCGCAACCGGGAGCGCCGTAGCGCTCTCGCCTCGACGTCGGCGACGGATGCACGAGTCCACAGTCGTTCCACGCCGACCACGTGAGTCGTGGCGTCGGCGCAGCCGATCGGTTCAGGTGCGGGCGGCCGTCGGTGGCTCGACCGCGCTCGGACGACTGGTGGTCATTCCCAGTTGGCCCATGACCCCGGCCCAGTCGATGTAGTGAGCGACGACCCGATCGCCAACCTCTCCTCCCACGAGTGACACGCCGTGAACGGTGAGCTCGCGGAAGGTTTTCTTGCGATCCTCCTTGATGCTGTCGACGCAGTCGACGGCCCAGCGGACCGTGACGAAGCCGCCGCCAGCGGCAAGGACCGACCTGGTGGTGAACTCACCGACGGCGAACTCAGTGGCCAGCGATGTGCGGATCGCGTCGACCATGCCCGGAGCGACCTGATCGATGTCGGCCTGCAGGATGTCGTCGAAGATGTCGTGTTCGTCGTTCATCTCGTCCTCCTCGGGAAAGCTGGAGCTCAGGGAACGTAGTGACGCGGCGTGGCGAGCACACCGCCGTCGCGTTCGGATAGGGCGACGACGACGAGTCCTTCACAGCCGACGTATCGCGCCGGATTGAGGCGGACCTCGAAGAACGAGCCGACCGGGATCACTGCGATCGACCCCGACGGTTGCGCCTGGTTGTGGCGATGTGTGACGACCATCAACCCGGCCTCGCGCTCGACACCATTGACCACGATGCTCGTCGGGTTCTCGGCGAAGTCAGCTGATGTGCTGATCAGTGCATGATCGGCCGGGCGATCGAAGATCGTACTTCCCTCGGCCGGTGTGGCGAACACGACGACGACGTGACCGTCGCGCGCTGTCGCATTCTGCTGGCCCACAGGCGGCCCGGTGCCCAGTCGACGATGTGTCACCCAGCCTTCGAACCAGTTCTGACCGCACTTCCAAAACAGATCGATCGGCCAGTGCCGAGGTGGCGCGTCGGGCACCGTCGCAGAGTCGGACGCGACGCCGAGCGCGACCTCGAGCGCTGTGCGCAGCGTGAGGCGCGTGATGCCGTTGACGTCACCTTCGTAGTTGCTCCACATCGAAGGAACCAGGCCACTCGGGTCCATTCCGAGCCACTTGTCGCGAAAGTCGATCGCGTACGACGGCGGCGGCTTGGCAGCGAGATTCTGCGAGCCGAACGCAGGGAACTCCCACAGCTCCAGGTAGCCGGGATCGGTGTCGGCCTTGCGCAACTCTCGCAACGTGTCGACCGCCCGAGGGGTGTCGGCATTGAGGTAGTCCTCGATGACCGAGAACATCGGGCCCTTCTCGAGGTAGTACGGCATTGGCGGCATCTCGACCCCCCGGTCACTGGCCCACGAGGTCGGTCTGTTTCCGAGCGTTCTGCGCCGGCCCCCGGCCGAACTTACCACAGCGCATGACGTCAGCCAATGGGTTCGACCGTGTAGGACTCGACGGAGACGTCGAAACCCTTCAGGTCGAGGCGGGCGTGGAATGGGAGGGAACGCCCGGATGCCTCCGCCACCGATACAGACGCAAGTGCGGTCCCCGGCCTCGCAGCGCTGCACAGTCGGCCCGCCTCGATCACCGTGATGCCGAACAGGTCACCGTCGCTGCGACTGCGCGGCGACCCGAGCGCCAGGCCGGCCCGGATCCGTAGTGCGACTCGTCCTTCGGACAGCCGTCCGCCCTCGAACACTCCGAGCAGGATCTCGGTTGCCCTCACCGCGTCGGCGGCGGAGGCGAACCAGGCGAACATGCCATCGCCGGTGTGCTTGAAGACGACGCCACCATGTCGTCGCACGGTCGACTTCACCAGGTCGTCGTGTTCGTCGAGCACCTCCAGCCATCGCTCATCGCCCAACGTTCGGGTGAGGTCGGTGCTGGAGACGATGTCGGTGCTCAACACCGCGCGAGCGATGGGTCGGAGCGGATCGGCCCCGAGTTGACGGAGCCGACCTTGGCTCATGACGACGCCGGCGAGGAGCCCTCCCTCGTCCGCCCGCCGGAGCGCGGTTGTCGCATGCTCGACTGCTGCAGTGCGGTCCGCCGCGACAGCGCTGGCAAGCAGGTCCAACAGCACCCACTCGAACTCCATGCCCTGAGCCGCTGCGGCGTTGATCGCTGCCTCGAGTTGGTCGCCGGCGTCCGGCTCGTCCAGTGCAACGGCGATCTCGGCGCGGATCCTGGGGAAGTAGTGCGGCCAACTCGGCGCCATCACGACACCGCTGGCGACGACATCGTCGATCTTGCCCGCAGCATCAGCCATCGCGTGACGATCACCGAGATCGATCGCCTCGTTTGCGAAAGCTGCCAGTGCTGCCAGCGTCGACAGATCTGGCCGGTCGTGTCTCGGCGTCGCTCGTCTCGATGGCGTAAACGTGCCACCGAAGATCCGGTCGAAGCGGGCGAGTGCTCGACGGTGAGAGCCGGCCGCCTGGCCGATCGACTCGAGGTCCGACAGGGCCTCCTGGGCTCCCTCGATGTCGCCACGCGTGGCTCGTGCATACGCCAGCGCCGGATACAACAGGCCTGGACTGAACACGTACGAGGTCCGGCGGTACATCGCCGCTGCATTCTCCGCCTCGACCTCGACGCTAGGGTCGCCGCGCACTGCGCGCAAGACCGTGCGCAAACTCCCTCCGAAGCTGCATTCCGCCCAGTGGTGGCATGAGCGGGAGACGGCCATGCCCTGTGTGACCGTGTCGTCGAGACCGTTCAGATTCCCGCGTAGCAAGTCGACCAGGGCGGCACGGTGACGACTCGACGCCTCGTGCCATGGCGACTGCGCACGTTCAGCGGTATCGATCGCCCGAGCGAAACAGGCTTCCGCATCACCGAGACGCAGACCGGCTGCGTGCTGCAGTCCCTCGCCGATCTCGACTGCCCACGTAATGAGGGGATCGTCGGAGAGCGATGCAGCGGCGCGGGCGCGTGCAGCCAGTTCGGCACCGGCTGCGAAGTCGTAAGTCGCGAAGCGGATCTCGGCGGCCTCGATCAACAGCGCCGAGCGCCATCGATCGAGTTGTGGGTCTGGACGATCGGTGATCGAGATGAGTTCACGCTCGTCCATCGGGGTGATCTTCCCGCGACCGAGTGTCAGCAGAGCGCGCGTGCGCAGGATCGTCGACCGCGCAATGACATCGAGGTCGTTGACCGGATCAGCGAGGTCGAGAGCCCGCCGCAGGTGCTCGGCACATCGCAGATCGTGGTCACGAAATGCCGCTTCACCCGTTCGAAACCACCGTTCAGGGCGATCGGTCCACGCCAGCGCTGCCGACTCCGCCGAGACCAGCGCCGATTCGAAGTGCTCGGCCGCCTGGCCCCATGCACCGGCGCTGAACGCCTCGGCACCCGCGGACCATCGGATGACCGCCGCGATGTCGGCGGGTACCGCATGAGGTGCCGAGCGCAGGTGCGCGGCGACCGCCGCCGGTGGGAGCAGTGAACGCAGCGGTTCGGCGGCAACCCGCCCGGCGACCTCAGCGGCGAGGGCCTCGGCGCGAGCGGAGTCGATCGACTGCAGGACTGCGTGGCGGTACAGGGAGTGTTCGAACACGACCGTGTCGCCGTCGATCGAGACCAGCTCGGATCGCAATGCCGGTTGGAGCAGTTCCTCGTGCTCAGGTCCGAGCAACGGTTCGAGAGCTGCGGTGGCGATCCGGTCGCCGAGCGTCGCAAGCGTCTCGATGGCCCGGCGTGTCGAGCGAGGAAGTCCAGCGAAGCGACCCTCGAGGAGGTCGGCGCCGACCTCGATCGCCTCGCCTGGCGTGGCGCTCGCACCGTGCCGTGAATCCAATCGAGCGCGGACCAGCAGTGGCGAGCCGCCGGTGACCTCGATCAGGTTGCGGAGATCGGTTCGCGACGGATACCGGTCCGTGATCCGATGGTGGAGTTCGCGCACCTCGACCTCGTCGAGCGGGCCGACGTGCAGCTGTCGAGCTGTCTGCTCGCGCGCGAGGCGGTGTGCCGCCCTCCGACCCGGCTCGGCGCCGTCACCGGATCGCAGGGTGACGGCAAGCATGAGCGGAAGCGGGTCGGGGGCGGTACCCATGACGACCGCGAGGTGCTGTACCAGCGCCAGCGTCGCCTCGTCCGCCCATTGCAAGTCATCCAGGACGAGCAGAACGGGGCTCTGCTGCGTCGCCTCCTGGACGGCGCTGACAGCCCGAACGAGGTGCTGTGATCCGGAGTTACCCCAAGGCAACGGCACCGCCTCGTCCGCTGCGAGCGCGTCGGATCCGCCAGGGATGCCGGCCAGCAGCGGCCCGGCGGCGAGGAACGGGACCTCGATGCCTTCCAATGCGGAGCCCCAGGTCGCGCGACACCCGGCCACCCGCGCCTGGTCGATCAGGGTGCGCAACAGCCTGGTCTTGCCCATCCCTGGCAGGCCGCTGACGATCACGATCCGAGGTGCGCCGCCGACCGCTTCGGCGAGCCAGCGTCCGAGCGCGGTGCGTTCGTCGAGTCGCCCGACGAGGTCGTCTGGTCGGGCCGCGGCTCCCACGCTCCCATTCTTCCTCACTTGGAGTCGGGCGGCCGCCACTCGACCCGACGCGAGCGAACACCGCGATGTCAACGCCCACAGATGAGACCGGTATCGAGCCGAAGCGGACCGGTTGTTCAGCCCCTGGCGATGAACGCGACCACGACGTAGCCGACGTGGCGGTCAAAGCTCTGTCGACGTCGGTCGTAGATCGTGGTCGTTCGTGCGGCGATTGGAAAACCGTTGATTCATGTTGGATGGAGCCGATTCTGCGCTTCGGTTCGACCCCCGCAGATCGGCGTTCTCCCTGCTAGGTGGTGGTGGGGCGGGTGGGGCTCGAACCCCGGACCTACGGATTATGAGTCGCCTCGGAGCCGTCCGTCTGGTGCCGGACAGTGCCATCCAGCAGGCGTGATGCGAGGACTCCGTCCATCTGGTGTCGGCTCGTATCGGCTCGTATCGACCAGTTTGTTGGATGGAATGTTGGATGAAACTCGTCGCTCGTCGGCTACTCGGAGCGTTCCAGCCAGTAGTCGGGACGTCGGCGTTGGTGGAACGCTGCGAGAACGACAATCGACTCCTCTGTGATCTCGCACGCCAGCGCCCACGGAAAGCCACCCAAGGGCATCTTCCGGACTCGCACGCTCCCCTGCTGGTCGACCACGACCGGCGTACCGGTGCGTGGCGAACGACTCGCACGATTCACCGTCGTCTCGACGACCTCGAGGAAGCACACTCCGAGACCGCTGCGCTGTCACTCGTACCAGTCCTCGGCGTCGGCAATCTCGTCTGCTGCGAGCGGGTGGAACTCGATGTGACGCTCACCGAGGTCGGCGACTGTCGGCAGACGTGTAAAGGTTCGGTGTAATTTGCGTCGTCAGGAGTCGCAACGGCGAACAGATCGGGTGCATCCGAGGGGGAACCAGTGTCAAACTCCGGTTGGACATCGTCAAGCAGCACACGTCTCGCGACCGCCATGCTGGCCGCTGCGTTCGTGGCTTCATGCACCGTCGTGCTGGCGATCCAGCAACAGGTCGCTGCTGCTGAGGTTCCGGAGTCTGCATGGATAGATGATCCTGCATGTATCGAAAACATCCTTCCAGCGAATGACGACGGTTCGACAGCGACACGGGTTCCGCTCGGTTTCAGCATCGAATTCGGTGACGTCACGGCAGACCAAGTGTGGATCAACAACAACGGCAACATCACCTTCGATCAGCGCCTCGGCACTTACACCCCGAGCAACCTGGCGCAGGTCCGCACACCGATCATCGCACCGTTCTGGGCAGACGTCGACACGAACCGAGTCGGATCTGATCCGGTCCGCTACGGCTGGGGAGAGACGGTCATCGACGGACGCAAGGCGTTCTGCGTGAACTGGTTCGATGTCAATTACTACGGAGCCCAAAACGGCGATCGCCTGAACCAGTTTCAACTGTTGCTCGTCGACCGAGAAGGCAGTGACTTCGATGTGCTGTTCAACTACACCCAGATCACTTGGGAGAGCGGAATTGCATCGGGTGGCAGTAACGGGCTGGGTGGGACGTCGGCGCGGGCCGGGTTCTACTCAGGCCGCGAGTGGTACGAAATCCCTGGCTCCGGTATCAACGGGGCCTTTCTCGATGACGGGACCGCACCGCTACGTGACCGCGTGCGTGCGGTCGACACCGAGTACAACCCGAGCGGCGACATCACGGGTCGCTTCGAGTACAAGTTCCGAGATGGCGAGTTCCTCGACCCCGGCGCGCCAAACTTAAAACGTCCTTGGGAACCGCGCGAGGCGCGAGTCGGCAGCGTCCACCGTGAAACGCAGTCGACCGGCTCCAACCGCGGCGCGACAGACGCACTCGTCGTGAGCGGCCCGAACCTCGGGGCACGTCCATCCTGCGCGGAGGGGTTCAGTCTTTGCTATCTCAACTACCGGGGTGACGGCGGCGTCGGAATAGACCTGATCCAGGTTTGGTCGGACGACAACGACAACAGCGCCTGGGACTTCCCTGAGTCACGGAGCTTCCAAATCGTGAATTGGCGGTCGGCGCCATCACAGGTTGCGCTCGGAGACTCGTACTCCTCGGGCGAAGGCATCAACGGTTCGTCGGATGCCGGCTACCTGCCAGGTTACGACGGTCTCCCTGCGTGCCATCGGTCGGCTCAAGCTTGGCCGGCGCAACTTGAGCTATTCGGCAACGGGCCTGCAATCACCTACCAGTACCCGTCGACGGAGATCTACAACGACGACATCACATTCTCCTTCCTTGCGTGCACAAGTGCCCGCACATACAACGTGATCCGAGATCGCCTTCTGTTGCAGGATCTACCGTCGGGCGGATTGTCCGCTAAGGAGTTCGACGAAGGAGTTGGTCCGAACCCGAGCATCAGGGAGCCGAATCTTCGTCAAGGACTGAATCTTGAGCAGATTGACGGCGTCACCGGAGGGGTCGACCTGGTGACGATGTCCATCGGAGGGAACGACGCCCAATGGACAGAACTGTTGACCGAATGCTTCTTCAACAACGCAAACAACTGCTTCGACACCGAAGTGACGTTCCCGGGCACTTCGACACCGTTGACCGACTGGGCCGACGCCCGACTCGATCTCGTCACGGAGCGGATCGAAGCGACGCTGCTCGACATCAAGGCTGCGGCCCCCGGTGCGACGATCGTGCTGGCGGGCTACCCCCACATCGCTCCCGCAACCGAGACGGAGCGCAGTTGCGGAAAGTTCAACCCGCGAGTGCTTGGCGCGAACAAGCTGAGCCCGGACGAACTCATCTACGTTCGCAACCTGCAAATCATCTTCGACTCCAAGCTCGCTAATGCTGCTGAGTCCGCTGGCGTCCATTTCGTATCGGTACAGGATGCATTCGAAGGTCACGAGATCTGCGGTGAGGAAGGCGAATGGATTAACGCGCTGGTCATCGACGTGCTCAAGGCGAAGATCGGCGCACCAGCCAGTTTCCACCCCAAGGCACAGGGCCACATTGCCTACGCGCACGCCATCGAGGACTATTTCGATGAGCTCGTCTCATCCGGCTGGCCGCTGACTGATGCCGGACTTCCCGAAAACCCGGGCGGTTCCATCAGCCCCGAGGAGGAGGTGCTTGGATTCGCACAAGACTTCAGAGACGTAGCCAGCGGATTGGACTCAGTCAGCAGTTCGCTGCTGCTCGCTTCGGGCACCCCGGGGCCGGTGCAGGCGCTCGCTTCAGCGCCGGCTGCGCTCGGTGTCGCCTCCTCGGACGCTGCGATCAGCGAGCCTCTGCCGACCGAGGGCGAGTTCGTCGATGTCATCTTGACGTCACCGCTTACGTCAGCGTGTCCCTCACCCGCCGGCACCGTCGTATCACGTGGCGGCGCACTCCAAATCGCTGCGTCGGGTTTCGCACCTGGGACGCCGGTCGCCGTGAACCTGCAATCGATCAACGACGCAAGCGACACTGTCTATGACCTCGGCGTGCTGCCTGCCAACGCGACCGGGAGCGTAGACGGCACCGTCGACATCCCTGTCGATGTCGCTACCGGAGGAGTCGCCACCATCTCACTGCTCGGAACCACCCCCGGCGGAGCATCCGGCTTCGGTCGAGCCACTCTCGCGATCGGCGACACCGCAGCGCCGTGCATCACCGACGACATTGCGACCACGATGCTGAACAATGCTGTGACGATCGACGTTCTCGGCAACGATGACCCCAACGGCTCCAGCTTCGCTCCAGAAACCCTCAGCGTCGACATGCCACCGGTCGGCACTGCGGATGTGGACCCGGCCGGACGAATCACCGTGACTCCGCCACTCAACTACGTCGGAGACATCGCTGTCGAGTACCGCATCTGTCGCATCGACGCAGTGTGCGCAGCGGGCGACGTCATCGTGCGGGTCGACCCACGATGCACGATGATCGGAACCGCACAGAACGACGAACTGATCGGTACCGACGGCGACGACATTATCTGCGGCCTCGGGGGCAACGACGTCATCAACGGCGGTGCAGGAAACGACACCATCATCGGCGGAACCGGCAACGACCTCATCTCCGGAGGCAGCGGGCAAGACCTCCTCATCGGCGGGCCGGGAACCGACAACTTCGAGGCCGACAACGCCGACACCATGGACACCGACCCCGGCGAAGAAGTCCTCCAGAACCCCACCGAGCCCCCACTCGTTTACACCGATGCGACGTTGACGCCCGTCGATACGAACAACGATGGCGTCCCCGATTCTGCCAGAGTCGGCCTGACCGTCCGGAGCAACGATCCCCGCACGGTGCGCAGCGATGTCGCCATCGCAGCACCCGACGGCGTCAACACCTACACCGCTTCGACGACAAGCTCCGTCGGGGCTCAGACTTCGACGATCGTGGTGAATGTGCCGGGCAACTTCATTCGAGCGTACGGTCCCGGCACCTATACGCTCACCATCGCGACGATCACTGCGGTCGATGAACCAGGAGTCAGTGCCGCGTTGACGGCACCCGTCACCGCCACGATGCCGTCGTTCGGGGCCTTCAAACCGAACCTGTCCCCGATCCTCGAATGCGTCACCTTCAACACCGACAACACCTTCACCGCCCGGTTCGGCTACGAGAACCGCGAAGGCTTCGCCTACTCCGTCCCCGTCGGCACCAACAACCGACTCAACGGCACAACGATCGCAGCGACGGGGCCGGTCACCCGGTTCGAGGTGCCCAACCTCGTACCCGGACGCCCCGGCCGCACCCCGTTCGGACAAGGCGTGTTCACCGTCGCCTTCACCGCCCCGAACAACATCGTGTGGAAACTGGGAGCCCGCACCGCCACCGCATCGTCCAACAGCACACGATGCGCAACATGACGTCCTCGACTCGACGCCTCGCAGCAGCAGCCGTCACGGAAACGGTCATCGCCGATACCGGGTGCGGCAGCAACGACGCCAACGACAAGCGCAGTCGACTGCTGTGGGCCTTCGCCGATGCGAGATCGCTCACGATTGGGCCGAGCCTGTTGCGGGAAGCCACGCTCGCACCCAAAACTGACATCACAACCTTTGGGTCAGTGCCGATCCATGGCACCATCGTTGGTCGAGCCGTTTCGGGCAGCGCCACCGGCCGCAACGATCTCCTCGCCGTCGACATCCAAGCCCCCTGGCACCGATGAGCCGCCGATCTCGCCGAGCACTTGCGACGATTGTCGTCGTCGGACTGGGCCTTGCCGCCTGCGAGTCCGGCTCCAACCAGGTGGATGAGGAGCGCGTCGAACGTCTGCTCGCCGAACCGGTCATGGCCAAGCGGCCCGATGGAGCCACCGTTGTACAAGAGCCGATCGGACTGGTCAGCGAAAGAGAGAACCCCCAATACCTCGACGGCGGGCCGAACGGTGCACTCCTGCAGCTCCAGTTGCCCGCTGATGCGTCTCTCGAAGAGATCGGACGCGACTATGCCGGCAGTGTCGAAGGAGATGGCTGGCAAACCATCACAATCCAGTGCATCGAGAGCAGCCAAACCGACAGCGTCCGTATCGGCGGCCGCAAGTGGCTCGACGACTTCGAAGCAAGTCTCTCGATCGAAATCAACGAGCCGCTGAAGCCCGGCGACGACACACACGTTTCCGTCAGCCTCAGCGCACCGTTCCACACCTCGAACGGGGAGAGACCCGACGACGCCGAATCAGTGAACAACTGCGACTGGAAATGAACTTCAGTTGCGTCAGGCACGCAAGGCTCCCACAGCCCGCTTGAGAAGCGTCCCAAGCGCCGAGAATGGAAGGCCGAATTCGACCCCTGGTCAACTTGGCACCCAACGCAATCTCTCGGTCTCGCAGCTGTCGGCATGCTCAAGACGCGCACCACTCAAGCTGATCCGGCATCATACTCACCCCGATACAGCGCACAAGGTGCGTTCGATAATCCGGTCGCGAACGACAAACCCGCGCTGCACCACGGCCCATTTGTGGCGCCGCACTTTCACAACGCGAGTTCGGCTGTCCGATCGGGAGCGGCTCCGAGTAGGCAATTGGTGTGTGCCGTTGGATCTACCGCCGGCGGTGGGCGCCGGCCTCGCGAGCAGCGACGATTGCTTGGGCACGGTCCTCGACGCAGAGCTTGGCCAGGATGATGCTCACGTAGTTTCGGATCGTCTTGGGGCTGTAGCCGAGGTCGGCTGCGATCACGGCGTTGCTGTGCCCCTCGGCAAGTTGTTCGAGCACCCGAAGCTCGCTCGCCGTCAGGGTTGGAAACGCCTCGCTCGGTTCGACTCGCCGTCGGGTGGACGCAAGGGCCGCAGCGATACGCGGGGCGACAGCGGCGCCGTAGGTGACCCCGCCGTTCCCGACGGTGACGATGGCGCGAATCAACTCTTCGTCATCGGCGTCCTTGAGCACGTAGCCGCGGGCGCCGGCGCTGATTGCGCCGTACAACGAATCGTCGTCTTGGAACATGGTCAACACGAGCGTCGCGACGTCAGGGAATCGGTCGGTGATCGCTCGGATCGCGTTGATCCCTCCTCCGCCGGGCATCTGGAGGTCGACGAGGACCACGTCAGGCCGCTCTCGGGCGACGGCTCGCACTGCGGCCTCCCCGTCGCCGGCCTCGGCGACCACTTCGATGCCGGCGACGGTGGCGAGCAGCGCGGCCAGGCCCTGGCGAAACAGCTGGTGGTCGTCCGCCACGACCACCCGGAGACGGGAGGTCATCCGAGCTCCGGGGTCTGTGCCGCGCTCGCCGACGGAACGGCGCCAGTCGTAATGCCAATGGTTCAGCCCGGCGTAGCGCTGCTGGCCCGGTTCGATAGAGAACTCCTCGGACAGCAGAATGTTCTTGCCGTCGATAACGGTGGACGCGTCGAGTGTGTGTGTCCCTTCGTCGAGCTGGATGCGGTGCTCGATGTGGTTGTGTTGGTTGCCGACGTTGAAGCTGCGATCGATGATCACCACACCGTCGAGAGCAACGGTGACGTCCACGTTCTTGTCGGTGCGGTGTTCGCCAACGGGTTCTAGGCGAACCCGATGGGGTCGTCCTGGATCATGAACGTGAAGCCTCGGGGAGCTGCGCCGGACGCATTGTCACTCGGCGGGTAGTACCAGTAGTCGAGAACGGCGTAACGGATCACAGGATCCCCGACATCGAACGTGGCCGTGTACGTCGCTCCCGTCGAGCTGGACGCCTCCAAGGTGTGCTCGCCCGGAGCGAGGCGGACGAGGAATGGGATCCAGTTGTGTTGGTTGCCGACATCGAAGTTCCGGTCGACGACGGTCTTGCCTCCGATCTTCACAACGAGCCCGACTTCGCTGTCCTCGAAGCTCTGATTGCTGACGTAGAACATGACTTCGGAAGCGGAGGTCTCGTCCAAGACGACCTCGACAGTCCCGCCCTCATAGTTGTCACGCTCAGCGCTGCAGGCCGCTCCGCCGGCCATCGTGATCGTCGCGATCAACACGACTGCAACGCGAGCTGGCACCACCTCGCGGACGTTACAACCGGTACGAGCTCCTGACGGCCACCAGCGTCATGCGCCCGACTCGGGTTCCAGCGGCACAATGAGCGAGGCGACAGCAGCCGCCAGCGCACGATCGGTCTCCGTCACCCGGCCGCTGTAGTGCTTGGCGGCGATGCTGGGGTCGTGGCCGGCTCGCATGGCGACCTGGGTGACGCTGTAGCCCATCTCCTGGCCATAGGTCGCCATGAACTTGCGCAGGTCGTGGAAGTCGAGATGATCGAGCCCGATCCGAGCGCGCAGCCGGCTGAAGTACTTCGAGACGGCGTCGGGCTTCCAGGGCACCGACCCGTCGGCCGCATCCGTGAAGACGTACGGGTTCTCCACGAGCTCGACCTGGGCGAACTCGGCGCGTCGCTCGATCTCCTCGATATGTCCCTGCAGGATCGAGGCGGTGAAGTCGTCGATCGCAAGCGTGCGCTCGCGCCGATTCTTCGTCGGGATCTCCTCGATCGGCCGGCCCCGAAGCTTGGTGACGGATGCCGACACCTTCATCACCCGATGCTCGAGATCGACATCACGGTCCCACCGCAGGCCGCACAACTCGGCGCGCCGGATACCGGTGGTCGCAGCGACGAGAATCGCCCGCGCCATCTCCGGCCGCTTGCCGCGCTCGGCTTCGGCGATCAGCGCCCGCACTTCCTCTGGCGTCGGCACGGTCGGTTCCTTGTTCGGGCTCGACGGCGGCTCGGCCCACTGCGCCGGATTCGACTCGCGCCAGCCCCACCGACATGCCTGAGTCAACATCGAAGAGAGGCAGGCGTGGATCTGGTAGACGGTGCGCGGTGCCAGCCCTCGGTCCTGATGTGCGCCATAGAGGTCGGTGAGCGTCTCGACCGTCAGCTTGGTCACTTGCTTGCCACCGAGGGTCGGCTGGATGTTGCGCCGGTACACCTGCTCGTAACCGCTGATCGTGTTCGGCGACCGGCCCTTGCGGCGCAGCTCGATGATCCACTCGCCGAACAGATCGTCGAGCGTCGCCCGCGATCGGCTGTGGCGAACCTTTCCCACCTCGACGATCAGCTCAGCGCGCGCCTTCTTGGCCTCGCGCAGCGAACCGCGGAACGTGCGGCTGACCTGACGGTGTCTGCCGGTGATCGGGTCACGCCCGGCCTGAACCACGATCTCCCAGACATCGGGCGTTCGTTCGCGCATCCCAGGCGCCGTTCGCAGGTTCCCCACGGGGCAAACGTACGACAATTTCTTGGATTTGTCTTGGATTTCTTGGATGATGAGCCTCGAAGATGATCCTAGAATCCGAATCATCCCAGCTAGATGGTGGTGGGGCGGGTGGGGCTCGAACCCACGACCCACGGATTATGAGTCCGCTGCTCTAACCAACTGAGCTACCGCCCCGACAACGGGTGACGCCCCAACCTAGCCATCGGTAACACTGTCGGGATGGCTACGACACCGACTCGGCTCAGCGACCACCCGATCGTCCTCGACGCCGGCGAGTACGTGATCAACGACCCCGGCGTCTGGCACACCGCCGACGTGTCCGGCCGAGTGAGCGCCCTGTTCATCACTGCTGGCATGGGAACCGAACATCGCCCCCGTTGATCAGGCTTCGAGCACCACCTTGAGGCGTCCGAGCGTGGAGTCCATTCCTTTGACCATGCCCGTCGATCGGCGCATCACGGTTTCGAAGAGAAATTTCTTGACGCCCGTGGGCGGCGCGAACGAGTACGACTCGGTCACCACCGTCGCCCCATCACGGGCCTCGAA
>Ga0335397_10007129_pt1 | contig 14288 bp, 8 predicted proteins | sample MAT04_FD_205740 | JGI IMG/M metagenome (GOLD analysis project Ga0335397, IMG submission 205740) | Freshwater microbial communities from Lake Fryxell liftoff mats and glacier meltwater in Antarctica - MAT-04 (spades assembly) (version 2) ...
AAAGAAGCATCTCACTCGCGACAGCCATGAGCCGAACTCAGTGGAGAATGATGTTTCACGGCTCCCACTCAGTTCAATCGGAGCTGAACTCAATGAGGCGAGGGTTTCTTGGATTTCGATGCTGCAAAAATGTATCACTCGTCGAAACGCGGCATAGTGTTTGGAGGTCATCTCCCTCACCGGGCAATCCCATGGAAAGACTCATCAACTCCGCTTCGCGGGCCATCACTGGTCATTGGGAGACCGCCACTCCGACTGATTTCGGGGCTCTCGCGCTTGGCATTGTCCTCGTCAGTTGGTTCTGTACGCGGTTCTACGGCGACCGCTGACTGCTCACGGGCTGGGTGATGGTTGCGATCCGCCTTGCAGAGCGGCGTCGGCCTGCTTGATGAGTTCCAGGAACTCATTGGTTCGGTCAATTTCCTCGCTCTTGGGCGGTAGGACGTATTGAAACGTGGTCGGCGGAATCGGCTGATCCAATTTCAGGTTCCGCAGTTCCAAGACCATCAACGCCCGCTCACCCACGACCTGGCCCGTTTCCCCCAAGTCATTTTTTACGTACACAATCTTCACTGGCATGACCGCGTCTGAAGTGAAGTAGACCCGCACCTTGTCCGGAAAGAATGGCACGAGTCTCGCCTTGGAATCTCCCAGGGCCTTGTCGTACTTCTTGAGAATCTCCTGATCCCAGGCTCCGTGGAAGACTCGACAAGGCTGCCCATCGAATTCCTCTTCGGTCACTTGTTTGCCGACCATGCACCGGTCAATCGAGGCCAGCATGGCGGGAAGCCCGCCAATCCCCAGTTCCGCTCCCTGGCTCGCCACCGGCATATTCAGGGAGTTGTCTCTGGCAGCCAGGATGCGTTGCACGTCGCGGCGGGAGAACTGACGGTCCGGGTCCTTGCCCCCGACTCGACCGACGGCTTTCTCGGTATGCAGAATCAAACCATCGCAAACTTCGGTGAGCGAACCCTGCATGGTCCCGACACGGATGCGATACTCCAACCGCAGTTTGGGGTAGGGAGTTCCCGAGATGTAGGTTCCCTCGGCGGTCAGTTTCCGCTCGCCGACGATGATCTGCTGAAGCATGTCAGCCTGCAAAGATTGCCGGTCCTCCAGACGATGGCGTGCGTCTTCCAGCAGCGCATCCGCCTGGGCGGCGTCTTCCGCTGTCAGTTCTGCGGGAGGCGTTTTTTCGGGGGCCTCGCCGGAACTCGATGCCTCCGCAGGCTTTTCAGCTGCGGCAGGTGTGTCCTGCACAGCTTGGGCGGAACGTATTCCAGCCCATCCAATCCCCATCAGGAGAACGGTGCCAGCGAATGTGAGAATGGATAGAGTTTTCATGTTGGCGCGAAAATGACGGATTTGCCAAAGAAACCAGCTGCAACGGACCGAATAGAAAGAGTGACTGCGAGTTGGCAATGGCTTCCACGGGATGACCCTCACCAGAGAGTCACTCGAAAGAGGCCTTGCCAGTCGAGGACGTTCAACCTCGACCACAGATCATCTCCCCCATCGGGAGTGCGTCTGGGACGGAACCGCAAGCGGTCGGGATTGTAGTGACAACAACTCAACTGGGTCGACCGCAACCGGAACGATTCGACGAGTCCAGCCTCCGAAAAGGGTGTGCGATGAGATTTTACTTCCTCGCATTGGGAACATTGGTGATCGTATGCGTGGGATGCGCAGACGGTCAACAACTGGTTCGCAAAGACGAATACCATGCACCGCCAGCTCAAATGCTGGCCCAGCCAGGCCCCATGGTGGGTGGCCCCGGTCCGGGGGTGATGGCCATGAACTTCCCCCCACCGGGAATTCAGCAGGCCCAATACCAGTGCCCCCCCGGTGGGTACCCTGGCGGTTATCCTGGCGGTTATCCCGGCGGCGGACCAAGCATGGGCCAACGCACCAGCCAGTTGCGGTTCCTCGGTCCCGAGGGCATGCATGTGGGCTGGCAGATTGGCCAGGGCTTCGCCGAGCACCAGATCCTAGCTCCCGGACGGTACAACTTTGCTCAGGGAGCAACCTACCGCCTGAAGCTCAGCGACATCCCAGGTCGCGAAGGTCTGACGGTCTACCCGACTCTCCACATCTATCCCACGCAGACTCAGACGAGTGCCTATCTGTCGCACAACGCCCTGCCCCTGCGGCTCAATGACGAGGATCTCGATCAGATCGAGACCAACAACTTCGTCACCAAGGTCATCTACCTGCCAGACGCGAAGTACCAAGAGCTGGCCATCGCGGGGGTCGAGGAGCTCGTCTCCACCCGCCTCGGACCGGGACTCGATCCCGTCGCTGAAGCCGACCGCCGCGGCACAATCATGGCTGTCATCCGCATGGGCAACATGGACTACGAAATGCCTGGCCAGCTGAATGCAGTCTCCCAGAGCGGTGAAAACGCTGCCATCGATCTCGTCGACGGGGAAGCCGGGAACTTTGTCCCACCCCAGCCGATCGGTGACTTCCAGGCGACCAGCGGGAATATTCCCAGCGACCAGGTCATGGGAGGACCACGCGGTCCCGGCCAGCCGCCCTACGACATGATCGCCGGGATGAACTCGCCGATGTATGGATACCCTTCGGTCGGCACACCGATCGGACTGGCAGGACCTCCACACATTCCGTTCGGTCGTCCAGCCGGTCTCAAGTCTCACACGGTCCGCAACCTGACCGATGTCGACTTGGGCGAGCCAGTCGATCACCTGCTGTACGACGTACGGCATGAACCTGGCATCCGGATGCCACACCCGGTCAAGCATGTCGAGTACACCGAAACCCATCCGGTCTATCGTCCGGGTGAGACTTCGGTTCCCGCTTGGTCGAACTGAGACGCAGCGAGCGGGGACAATTGGCGGGCGACACACCCACCTCGCCAGTTGAAGTTTTCCCGAGGACAACGAATTCGACGCGGTGGGTCGTGGCTTTTCCCGACTCACCGCGTTTTTGTTTTTGAGTGGTCAGTGATCAGTGATCAGTGGTCAGTGATTCACCAGTCCAAGGGTGGCAACCACTGGGCGTTCCGCAAATACCACTCTCGGATGACATCCATCTCTCTGAACTGACCACCAACCACTTCTCTTCCCTCCGAGGCCCTCATGCGAACTTCGGCCCGCATTGCCTTCCTGCTGTTCATGACGCTCGCCAGTCTGAGCTCGGTCCCCGCTCAGGATCGCGAGAATCGGACCGGGCGCTACTACCCGCTCGATCACCGCAAGCCGTTGGGCGAAATCGGACGCTGGAACGCGATCATCCGCCCCAGCGTGGCGAACTATGTCCAGCCGGTCCAAGTCCAATTGCCGACTGCGGGCGATGTCTCCTTTTATCGAGGCGATTCGCAAACCGCGGTCGTCCTGCCCGCCCCTGCTCAGGCGGGGATGCAGGTCGGCCACGCCTACCGGATCAAGATTTCGAATCTGGCGGATTATCCGGGCGTCGAACTCTTTCCAACGATTGAACTGCTCGGACGCCTCCATCCACCGATCGAGTTGAAGGACAAATACCCGGTCCCCATTCAGATCACCGCCGAAGAGATCGAGACCGCCATCAACGACCAGATGGTCACCAAGGTCATCTATCTCGAACAACCTCAACTGGCCAATCCCACACGACAAGTCGATGGCAAGATGCATGTCGAAGCCCTCGACACCGAAATCAATCTGCTCGAGGCCGCCGACATGCGGGGTCGACCGATCGCGATTCTCCGACTGGGAGGCCGCATCCCCGATCCGCAGTCCCCTGAAGATGAGTTCTACTCGTCCAGCCCGATTGTCCTGCCCGGCCAGTAAGACAGACTTTCCAGTCTGTCCCAAACGAACCGTACACCGGGAGGGCGAAGCTCCCGCTGAGCCGCTTGTGCCAGAGGGCGTCCATCCCAATCAGAAGCTCAGCACTGGCTTCGCCCTCCCGACAGAGCCTCCGAATACCTGTGACTCACTCACCAGGAAGCCCCCATGAGTTCACCACTCCTCCGCCCATCACGCGACCTCACCACGTCGGGCAGGACTCGTTCCGCGAAGTGGGCCGCACTGCTCGGGGCCTGCCTACTTAACCCGTCTTGTGCGTCTCAGCGTCCGACCGTTCAGGCCCGCACCACCGCGCAAACTTCTATCGTTCAGCACTCCGCTCCAGCGGGACAGGCGACCCTGGATGACGCCCCCGAGGCGGTCGCGACGACCTTCCGCGCTCAGAGCCAGACCGCCAGTCAAGAGCTACAATTCCCAGAACTTCCGTGCCCGCCGATTCAGCAAACGGGCTTTGAATCTGCCGCGAACTGCCCACCGCCTCACAGCCCGGAGTGCGAGCCACGCGAATACGTGAACACACCCGGCTGCCCTCAGGACGGCATGCCCTGCCCGAGTTGTCAGCCGACGCCCGCGTATGCAGCGCTTCCATTTGGACAGGCCGCGCCACCGCCCGAGCCGCTGGACTATGGCGACGAATACATTTGCGACGGCGGCGATGACGGCTACCCCGTCCACTACCACGGCCCCGACATGCAAGGGGTCGAGACCGAAGATACCGTCGTCGAGTTCTACGACAACCACAACAAACGCCGCGTTCAACCCAGCAATAAGGTCTGCATCTACGCCCCGCGATTTGCCGCAGTGAGATCCGAAACGGCTCCGATCGCAGGTGTACAAATCGCCAAGGTCGCCGGGGCACATGACGGCCTCGCTCTCGGCGGCTTCAAGGCCCAGATGCGGATCGACGAGAACAAACACATCGATCAGCTCGAGACCTTTCGCCTGAGGTCCCGAGCCAGCGGCCTCGACAAAGAACAGACAGACAATGTGTTCGACAGCACGGAATCAGTGACGGTCCACGCCAAGCTCGTGAACCTCTTCGAAGCTCGCAAGTTCATCGCCGATGGTCAGTATGTTCAAGGCGAACTTCCCGTCATCGCGGATGGCATGGCCGCAGCTGGGATGTGGTCACGTGACCTGAACCCGATCGTTTCCGCCAGCGATATCACTGGACAAGTCGTCACCACCGCCACCAAGGTCGAAGCCTACACAGCTGTGGAAGATCCTCGTGGGCCCGGCCAGTTGCGAGTTGTCAAACTCGCGGACAAGTCGGTCGCCGAGATCGGGGATACCATCGAGTTTACGATCCGGATCGACAATCTCGGCGGTCTGGAACTGCGTGAAATCACGCTGGTCGACAACCTGACCCCTCGCCTGGAATACATTGCAGGCTCGGCGACTCACACAATCGACGGGGAGTTGCTCGTCGAAGACAATAAGGAAGGCAGCTCCAAGCTCACCTTCCGCCTCGCCGAACCGCTGGCTGGCAAGACCGGCGGCGTGTTGAAATTCCAGTGCCTGGTGCGATAGCAAATTCGCAATTCTCCATGAATGCATGATGAAGATTCATGCATTCGTTACACGCAATTTGAGAAACATCAGCGAATATACGGCGGTTTTCGCCGTTGTGAGTGTTTCACCTGCACGTCAACATCGATTCTAGTTGACAACTTCCGATGGTCGATGCACAGTCTGCAGTCGATCGCTCATCGACCTCCATTCGCCCGTCGAAGTCGCGTTCCGACCGCCGTTCAAGGACAGTTCTGCATGCTCAAGTTCAACTGGCTCGATGGACTCCGAAAAGCTTTCGCCACCACACGTCGGCGAAAAAGACGCTCGTATGGGCTGGAATCGATACTGGAAACCCGCACCCTGCTGTGCTGCGTCGCGTACCCGGAGATTCCAGCTGAGGAAACCGTTCCTGTCGATGACGCACAGAACTTCGATGGGGAGGGCCCGGTCAAGTCCGATGAGAGCGGCGACGCCGTCGAGCTCGCCTGCGACGGAGAGTTCTCTTCGGACGACGTCCCCGTCGATGAGAATGGCGCTGCCCTTCCTCGGGGGGCTTGGTTCTGGAACGGCGTCCTGTTCGATCAGGTCGACGGAGATTCACTTTCCGGGGAAGACGACCAGGCCGTGATCGAGGAGACCCCTGTCGACGACGGCATTTCTTACGACAGTGTCGGATATGAAATCTACACCTACGAGTCATACGTCGATGACCCGTACAACGACTCCTGCGTGAGCGACACTGGTATCGACGAGAGCCCCGTCGATGGCAATGTCATTGATGAAACGCTAAATGTCGACCCGACTCTGCTCGACCCGCAAATCATGTGGTGCTTCTGCGGCACGGGAATTCCAGAGGAGGGTCAGCCGATCGAAGACGGTTCATGGGTGGATGACTCGAACGTTGTCTCAATCGATACGTCAGATCCCCTCCTCAATGAAGGAGAGCTTGTTCTCTATGGCGTCGATCCGATTGTGGAAAACTTCGACAACGTGGATGGGAACACCTTCACGAACAAAGATGGCACGCCTGTAGACTGGACTGCCCCGGTCGATGAGAACGGTGACCCCCTGCCTTGGGGGGCCTGGTTCCGACGCGGAGTGGATTTGCCTCCGGATGTTAAAACTCTCGGAACCCCGGATGACAGCGGGCCGGTTGTCGACGACACATCAGAAGTCGAATTCGACCCGACTCTGCTCGACCCGCAAATCATGTGGTGCTTCGGCGGCATGGGAATCCCGGACGACGCGGAGTTAACTGGTGACGGCACGAACGCGGTGCTCGCTGATGCTGCGGACGGGAGCACCGGAAATCTGCCTCGCGGTGTCTGGGTTCTGAAGCCCGACACCGTCGAAGGAGAGCCCGAATCCATTGATGTGACGGAAGAGGTTCCTTCCGACGAGGTCATCGTCGCCGATGCCGGTCCGGAACTCTTGCGAGAGGTCCAGTTCCTGGGAACCGCTGTGAGCGGCACCGAGATCATCAATGACCAGCCGGTCGTCGTAGACGATCGCCCGATCGATGCGGCTCCACGACTGCATGAGCCGACCGATCCCGACCTTGATCCGAATGTGATCTTCTACAACATGGCTGGTGGAGATCCGACAGTGATCGCCGACTTCGGCACGACGACCGGTGAGACCCCAGCGGTTCCGGTCGACGAGCCAACCGATCCAACTTTGGACCCGAATGTCATCCTTCAAAACACAGCCGCGGGAGGTCGGGGAACAGATGGGAATGGAATCATCCAGCCGAACTTCCGTGGGAACCACTCGTTGGCAGCTCAAAGTCGAGCGGCGACACTCATCGGGCGGCAAGACAAGTCGAACCAACGGCAAGATCGACTGAACGCCCGTCGGCAATCCGCCGTTCAGCGGAAAGCCGACCGGGCTGCGGCTCGCGGGACTCCCCGCGGCGTCCAAGCGAAGAGTCGCCGTGGGTCTCGCTAAGCGAATCGAACCCTCATTGAACTGATGACAGCCCTCCCCACGGGAGGGCTGTTTTTATTGGCGGCCGCCGGGAGGGCAAAACTCCCGCTGAGCCGCTTATGCCAGACAGCGTCCACTCCGGTATGCAGCTCAGCGGGACCTTCCCCCTCCCGGCTGATTCGAATCCCGAAACCTACCGGTCGGAACGTGAACCCTGTAAGTCAGAATTCTTTCGAGTTCTGCAAAGAGAAAAACACGGTCACCACTGAGACTTCACGACGCCCCGAGTGTCCCGACGAGCTCTTGCAGGTAAGCCGGCCGGCTGACGCGTTCGAGCTCCTGGCGGGCCAGTTCGAGGCGGGCTTCCAGCTGAGAGCGGAAGGCGGGGTCGAAGCGATCCGGCTGAGTGAGTGCCTGCAGGACCGAGCTGACCAACCTGGTCCACAAAGCGATGTCGCGCTTCTGACGGGTCTGGAGTCGCGTGTGATACCACTCACTTTCGAGGAGCGAATCGAGGGTGAACATCGCCCGAATGTCCGTGTCAGTCTCGGTCTTGCCCTCGAAGTGCCCGTGGGCCATGATCGAGAGTAACGCCCGGATCGGAGGGCAAGCGTCCTCGATCGACCCGTCCTCGAAGTATTGGAGAGCGACCCGCTGGTACGCCTCCATGATGTACAACACGCCATCGGCAAACGACGCGGGGTCTTGCTTTTCGGGCTGTAGTATCTGGCTGTCGAAGACCTTGTCCGGGTTGTCAAAGATGCGCGCAAAGAAATGCTTGACGAACCGTTCGGTAATGCGATAACCGAGTCGCCGCGACGGGATCGCCTTCCCTTGAAACTCCATATCGGGAACGGGCTCGATGAATTTATGATCCATCAAATACTTCGGCTCGCGCTCGTCTTCCGACATGCGGCACCAGACTTCCGGCACCAGCAAACTAATGTCATGATCGAACCGATGATTCGGCCCGACATGTCCCGCAGCGGACGAGAACCCCGGCAATTGAGTCAGGATCATCGAGACTAATGCGGCGTTGAGATCAGCTGTCGTCCGCAGCGCATTGAACGGCGCTTTCGTCAGCGCCCCTTCGCTGCCGGCTCCCGTCATCGAGGGGCTCTTCCCCGTCAGCGAGCAGATAAAATCCATGAACAGCTCGGGCAACTCCTGGTAGTGAATCGGTCCGTAAACGGCGAGGCTGCGAATCTTTTTCGCGGGCTCCGGCGGGTTGTTGCGACGACCGGAGATCACCGCGTTGACCGGCAATGCGACCGGCAGGTGAGCGGGGATTTTGCGATACAGACGCACTCCCATTTCCGCGATGTACTTATCGAGTGGCCGAACCAGGTCGGGCCGGTCTTGTAAATAGCGAGGATTCTTCGAGGGAACTCCATCAATGCGGCGCGGGTTGTCGGAGCAGACGATGTACTCCCCTTCCTCTGAGTCGGTCCCCGATCCCATTGATTGCAGCAAGGTTTGCATCGGTCGGGTAAAGGCGTCGAAGTCGACCACTTTTAACAACATCTTATCGACCGTCTCGCGCGACAGTGGTTCATAGTTCGAAATGAAGTTCACATCCCGACGTGCCATGTCGGCTTCCGCCTGCTTGTCCAAGCCGCGATGCACCGCATCATCGGGCCGCTGAAACAGTCGCGACTCGCAATTGGCGATGAACTTAAAGCTCCGGGCAAGGTACTTGTCGTTCAGCCCCGTCAACCGCGACCTCGGGACAACAATCGCCGCCGAGATGTCATCCTCGGTCTGCACCTTGGCCGCTGCCGCGAAGTCCTGGCGAACTTTGAACGTCCGCCAGCCATGCTCGCCGAATAAACCCACTCTGAGATAGGACCCCACGATTCGGCGGTCGTGTAGTTTCAGTTCGTGCCCCGGCACCCCATTCACCACGTCAACACTAAAATACTTTCGCCAGTCACGCCCCCAATCGGGTTGATAGAACCGCTTGATGGCGTACACGAGCGCATGGATGTGACTGGGCAGTTTGCGAACCCAGAAATTGTAGTCGTCGCGGTACTCGTCGGATTCCGTCAACAGCTTGATCACGCTGCCCAAAGATCGGTCCTTGGAGAGCAACGGCCGACTCGGTCCCTGCTTGTATCTCTCCCCGTGACTCTTGGCCGACTTCCAACGGACGGAATAGTCCTTCTCGAAAATCTGGTCGACGAGCCGGGCATCGCTCTCGAAGTTCGTCGTGTAGATCGGACCGTACTGCATGTAGTCGCCGATCGGCTTACTGATCTCGCTCTTGCCGCCGCCCGAAACCGTACACGGTTTGTGGATAAAGACGCCTTCCCCCGCGGTCCCGATCAGACGCCATGTGGGAGCCTGCGGATGCTTCTCCATCCGCAGCTTGTAACCACTGGGGGCCAAGTAAACTTGTCCCGGAAGCAGCGGAATCGCGCGGGTCTTGCCGTCCTGGGCCCAGGTGATGTTCTGTTCGCGCAGGTCGGCCTTCGCCTCCTCGGGGATGTAGATCACCTTGGGGAACTGGCGGTCGATCCCATAGCCGTGCTCGTGGACCTCGATCTGCTCGGGGTAGTCGCGAAAGACATCGACGATTGTCCGACCGTTATACCGCTTGCTGTTGAACTGGAATTGCTCGCCGAGGCTAAAGCTGGCGAACACCAACGCCCCGCCCGCATGCTCCTCTTCGACATTGCCCATCAAGTTCGCGGCGTAGCTGATCTGGGTCTTGACCTCTTTCTTGCAGTACCCAAAGTAGTTGTCAGCGATGATCGTGACGATGACTCCGTCCTCGGTCCGACAGGTCACCTTAAAGGCATTGCCGCCGTTGTAGAGCTCGTCCTCATGCTCCCAGCACATCCCATCCTTGATCTGCTTAGGACTCGCGACACTGCGAGTCGGAAGCCCCAGCGATTTCTTCGTCAGCCGAGTCAGGTGCGGTGCCAGAATCACGCAGCCGGTGTGCCCGGTCCAATGCTCGACATCGAGTCCAGCATCGTTGACGGCCAAGCTCGGGTCGCCCGCGTTCCCGAAGATCGACTCGACGAAATCGAGGTTGCTCACCAAGCTGCCGGGGGCAAAAAACCGGACCTCCATCGTGCGTTCGGGGCTGTAGTTCGCCACAGCGGGCGAGACGATGGGACGCAACAGCAAAGAGACCCAACTCCGCGTCGGCTCGGACTGCTTCGAGGTAAACGGAAGCTCAAGCATCTGTCCGGGGGGAGTGACCGCTGCGTTCAATAGAGCCAGATAGGTCGCGCGAGGCACCGCCAGTTTATCCCCGGGAATCGGCAGCCCTCCTTCGCAGACGTGGAACGTCCCCTGCGTCGTTCGGCGGTCAGAACGCGGGTTGTGCAGCACTCCATTTCGCACTCGATACGATGTCAATAACTCGCTTTGATAGGTACTTCCATCTGCCGGGATCGACAGCACTCGCCCGATCCCATGACGATCCAACTCCAGAGAGGGCATCGGCAGGCATGCCTGGGGCCCCGTCGGGAGATCGGCGAAATGTCGTCGCAGGAAAGACTCGATCCGCTGATCGACGGGGCTCCGGTACTGCCCCAGCAGTCGACTCTTCTCGGCGGTCCACTCGACCAACGTACTGGCCAAATCTAACAACCTGTCAGCCTCTGGGTCAGCCAGCTGCGCACAGGGCAGCCCGTGACTCGCCAACAGCAAATTGGCGTACCGTCTCAAGCTTTTCCAAGCATCCGCGTCGAGACAATTTTGGTGGTTGCGGAAACCGAGGGACTTCTCCAGGTTCATCACAGGACTTTCGAGTATGGCATTGCTGCCCAGGCCAGTGGCGATGCGTGAACCGGCCAGCGTTGCGAATCGACTCCGCACATTCTATCCGTCTCCAACATTTCGTCGAGCAATGGCGACAGCCACTGAGGTCTCCGAGTAAGATAAACCGCTCCGCCGCTTCACTCGTCGCAGTGGTGTCCTCGCGGGTGCGATACCGTATCGAATCAGCGCGGGAACTACAGGGGCAAGCCCGGAGGCGGGGCACTGGCTTACGCCTTGCTCCCGGGGAGCCACTTGATCGCGTTGCCGCGTCATTCGCATCACTACGGCTGCAATTTCGCAATCGCGGAAGCTTGATCCGGGCAAGAAGTGAAGTACGTCAGCAAGCGAGACGTATCGAGCGTTGAGGCGACATCAGGACTCAGTTCACACAAGATCAACGAGCCACCCGATCGATTCAATTTGCGATGCAGGGTAATCAGCTTGCCAATCGCAGAACTCGTCATGTAGCGCACGCGGCTCAGGACCAGAACGAACCGCGTGATCTCATACTTTTCGATCAGCAAGTTAAAGTCTTGCCCGAACTGCTCCATGTTATCGTCATCGGTCAGCTGATCTCGATTCACGGTGACGGTGTAGATGCCATCCGCTTGGAGGACAGAGAAGAAGGTCGACTGGAAGGAGACGGATTCGGGCATAGTTCAGCTCGCAGAAAACTCTCACAGACTTCGACACCTCGGCAAATCTGCAACGTACCGACTGACTCGGACGTTGCCAGTAGTTGCACTGGCATATAATGGCGGTCATGCCCGTGAACCCAGCCGGGGCGATCCGCCACGACTCCTTCTACGAGCACCTCCAGCGGCTCGCCCACCATCAGCCGATAGTAATCCATGGCCATACCTCTTTCCAAGCATGCGAGTTGATGGATGCGATCTTTGCGGATTTCAGGGGTCACTTGATTCGGGTAATCAGCAGCGGGAGTACCACGCCGGGGGCTAAACGGAAAGATGTGAATCTTCATGAAACGCGCCTGGCGGCAGGTGTCGAGAGTCTCTTCGAACTCCGCCTCGGTCTCTCCTGGAAAGCCGACGATGACATCTGTCGTGAAGGCCGCACTCGGCATGATCTGTCGAATCCGGTCGAGCTTCTCGAGAAATCGTCCCACGCGATAGCGGCGGCGCATCCGGGTCAGCACCCCGTCAGATCCACTTTGCAGCGCCGGATGAAACTGCGGGCAGAGATGCTCGCAATCGGTCGCTGCCCGGAAGAAGTCCTCGTCGACTTCGTTGGCCTCAATGCTGGAAAGACGCATCCGCCAGTTGCCGGGAATCTGATCCAACTGTCGCATCAAATGCCACAGACGAAACGGTGGCAGTCCCGTTTTTCCTCGCGTGGTATCAACCCCATAATGCCCTAAGTGAATCCCGGTGAGGACAATCTCCTTGTGCCCATTCGCAATCAGGCGGCGGACCTCCGCTTCGATCGATTCGGGCGTGCGGCTGTTCAACCCGGGCCGCACCTTGGGAATGATGCAGTACGAGCAGCGCAGGATGCAGCCGTCCTGCACTTTGACGTAGGCTCGTTTCCTCCCCTCAAAGAAACTGATACCGTCCGGGATGTCATGCACTCCTTGCCGTGAGAGCACATCGGGGAGCTCCCGCTTGTCCGTGACCACCTCAAACACACTGGGCAAGGCCTGCACCGCTTCTGGATCACGAGTCGCGTAACACCCCATCACAATGGTGCGTGTGCCGGGGTTTTCGCGAGCCAGTGCTCGAATGATCTTCCGCGATTTGTAGTCACCGTCGCCCGTCACTGTGCAGGTATTCACGACGCACAAATCCGCCGTCTCGGTCTCATCGACCTCGCGGAATCCGTTCTGGACCAAGGCCTCTTTGACCAACTGGGTCTCATATTGGTTGACCTTACAACCGAGAGTGACCAGGCGTACGGTGCGGTTCGACATAATTGGACGGAGCCTTAGCGAGAATCACCCCGCGACAGAACCATGAATCTCCAGCGGGAAGTTCAGTGTGAGAGTGTAACCCGAGTCTGGAGCAATCCCCAGCCCGCCAATTGCGGGGGGAGCCAAATCGGCTCCCTCAGTTCCGATCCTGCCCGGTCAGCTCTTTCTCGATGGCGTCGGCGTGGAAGGCGATTTCGAGGACGCTGCGGCGGACTTCTTCGGCATCGACGGTGTAGCGGGGATAGCAGTTCTGCATCACGAACCACGGGACACCGTTGATGTCCTGCAGCATCAGCGCCCCATGGGTGATGACATCGTTGAGTCTCAGCGCTTTTTCGTAATATTGCTTCACGGCGGGACAGCAGTGGGAGTAAATCTTCAGGACTTTCTCTCGGGCCGATGAGCCGGAGGATTCGATCCACACGACTTGATGGCGTTCCTGCGGAAGACGGACGTTCAGCTCGAACGCTCCGCCCACGGGCTTCCAGAGAACATGGGGCTCGAAGTCGAATGCCTCGTCGACCAAAGTCTGCAAATCGGGCAGTCCCCCAATAATGGCGTCGAGCATGGCGACCGCTTCGATCGCATTTTGCGGTCGGTTTCCGGGGCTCTTGTCGAGCATCTGATGCACCACTTCCGCCATCTCCAGCGGAATGTCCGGACGCAGCAGTCGCAGATTGGGGATCGATTGTGAGGTGACCGCACCGATGAGCGCATTCATCCCCGGCTGGGCGAATGGAACTCGCCCCGCGAGCATCTGAAACATGCACACTCCCAAGGCATAGACATCCGTGGCCGGTGTCGGCTGTCCGCCCTGAAATAACTCGGGGGCCATGTAATGCGGCGTTCCGGCCGGGAGGACACGTTCTTGCGAATCGGGACTGAGCCGCTTGGCCAATCCGAAGTCTCCGATCTTCGGCACCCCGTTGAGCGTCATCAATATGTTGTCCGGCTTCAGGTCGCGGTGCAGGATCCCCTCGCGATGGGCCTCGGACAACCCGCGAGCGATCTCGGCTCCGAGGAACAGAATCCGTTCGGTCGGCAACCGGTGATCGCGAATCAAGTGCTGCAACGACCGGCCCGAAACGTACTCCATGTCCAGGCAGTGATATTCGCCGATCAGCTCAATGTTGTAGACCGAGACGATGTTCGGGTGCTGCATAGACGCCATCGCCTGCCCCTCGTGCAGGAAACGGTCGAGATAGTCAGGATCGCGGACGATCAGTTCCGGGGCCAGTATCTTCAATGCCGAGTCACGGTCCAAATGCACATGCCGCGCCAGAAAGACGTAACCCATCCCCCCCCGTCCCAGCAGCGATTGAATCTTAAAATCGCCGAGCTGC
>Ga0335397_10007132_pt1 | contig 14282 bp, 14 predicted proteins | sample MAT04_FD_205740 | JGI IMG/M metagenome (GOLD analysis project Ga0335397, IMG submission 205740) | Freshwater microbial communities from Lake Fryxell liftoff mats and glacier meltwater in Antarctica - MAT-04 (spades assembly) (version 2) ...
GGCGTCAAGCGCGGCATCGTGCGCCCATCGATGGCATTGCCGCCCGCGCCGAAGCTGCTGAGCGCGCCCCAGTGAGCCCTGAACGATTCCGTGCTCTCACCGATCAATCCGTGCCTCTTTGAAACGCACGCTCGAGGCCGGCGTAGTCGACCTCGCAGTCAAGTCGCGCGAGGACGCTGTAGAAGCCGAACTGCAGTCGATTCATGAACACCATGCCATCTGGCATCGGTGCAAACTCCGCGACCTTCGTTTTGCGGCCGACCTGCGCCGCGCGGCTTCGCGACCGGTTGCGGCCGCGCGAACTACAGCGGCGTGAGTGTCCCGGAGATCGTGTAGGTGTCGGCGCGCGCAGTGTCGAGGGCGTCGACGATCACGAAGTACGTCCCGGGATCGAGCGCGCTGCTGAAGGTGCTCGCGGTCCCGTAGTCGGAGCCGAGCGTCTCTTCGCCGCAGCCGCGGGTCAGCCGCGTCGTCGTGAACATCGCGCTGCTCGTCAGCACATGGAGGCTGCTTCGTACGGCGACGTCGACGCGGTAGACGTCGTCGGGGCCGTTGCCCCTGCTGCACGTGCCTGGGTAGACCTCGGGGCTCCATTCGAAGTCGTTCGACGCGCCGCGCAGGTCCCCGCTGAGGGCTGTCGCCGAGAGCAGCGGCGCGGCGGAGCACGCGTCATCGACGGGATCCGCGAGGAGCTCCAGCTGGTAGCCCGTCGCGGTTTCGACGAGCACGAAGTAGGTGCCCGCTTCGAGCACGCGCTCGGTGGCTATGGGTCCTGTGCACGTGGCCGGCGCGATGCTGTCACAGTCGGCGGCCGCGGTGTTCGCATCACATGCGGTGAGGATGCCGAGCTGCACCGTCGACGGAGAGTCGTTGGTCACGCGTGCGCGAATGCGGGCTCGGCTCGCGAGCGTGAAGCGGTGCATTCGGTCGCTCGTGCCCGCGGCGCCATCACACGTCGTGGCGTCGCGCGTTGGAGCGGCGAAGTGCGTCGATGTGCCGACCGCGATGGGCGCCGTGTTGCACTCGGGGAGCTGCGCCGCTCGCGCCGTGGCCGTGATCGTCGGATGCACGAAGCTGAGGCGATCGGGGTTGGGGTGACCGAGCTCGAGTCCCTCGCTGACTTCGAGCACGTATGTGCCCGCGGGCACGCGCCGCGCGAGGAAGACTCGATCCGTCGAAGGGGAGAACAGCGCGTCGTAGTAAGCGCAGGCCGTCGCACTTCCGAACGCGCTCGCCAGGTAGTCAGTCTTCGCGGCGCAGTCTGCGCGCAGCGCTGCGCGGAACCGCACTCCATGGGTGATGATCGCGCCCATGCTGCTGGTCGTGATCGCCGGTGTGTCCGGAGGGAGCACGATGCGCACCTCGATGTCGCTCTCCTCGGCGACGCTCAGTGTGTAGAAGACGGAGCGCCCGCAACCCGTGAATGCGGGTCCGGCCATCGGCAGCGGGATGTGCGGCTCCACGCTGACCCCGGACGCAATCGCGAGCGCGTCTTCACAGCGCAGATTCGCCGGTGCTCCGCAGACGACCTCTTCTCCGTCGAAGAGCCCGTCGCAGTCGTCGTCGCGCGCGTTGTCGCAGCGCTCGACTGCGCCGGGATGAACCGACGGATCACTGTTATTGCAATCCGGCCCGCATGTCCCGCCGAGATAGCCGTCGCCATCGCTATCACGACACGCGAAACACTCGACGTCGAGCGATCCAGTGCAGTAGCCGGCGTCATTGCAATAGGGGTCTTCACAGGTCGCGGGGCTGCCCATGCACTCTTCGGTGCGCGTGCAGCGTCCGCCGCGCGGGACGAGGCCGCCGTCGGCAGCGCTCGCGTCGCGTCCCGCGTCACCCGCGGGGCCTGCATCTGCGCGTGCGGCGTCGGCCGGCTCGCGCTCTGCGTCGATGGAGGCCGCGTCGCGCGGCGCGTCGCCAGGGATCATCGCGTCGAGATCGCCAGCGCTCGGCGCATCCGCGCAGCTCGTGATTACCAGCGAGGTGACCACGACGAGCAGTGTCCGCGCCCGCGTCTCCCAGTTTATATGTCGCAGTACGGCAGGATTTGGCATCGCGCGCCTTGGTTCGGGGCGCGCGTTCGATGCGGGTCGCGGCAACGTCATTCACCGTCCGGAGACCGCGTCTAATTTCAATGGGTTGCCCCGCGCGGCGCGCGAGCGCCCCGCCGCAGGGCGACGCGCGCTCCTACAGGCAGCACCCATGCGCCGAGTTCGCCGTCCACACGCCGCCGACGCACTCGGCCGGTCGACTGAAGTGCTCGCACACGGGCGGCGCGTCGCCGACTGTGCACGGGCACCCCCACGCCGTCGGTTGCGCCGCGCAGTCTGGCGGACCCGCGTCCGGTCGCGGCTGGCAGGCGCCGTCATTGAACGTGATCCACACGCCGCGGCAGCACTGATGGTTGGGCGTCCAACAGTAGAGGAGACCTTCGTCCCGGCACGCCGCACCCGTGACGGGAAGCTCCGGGCCGGCGTCGCCCACGCCGTCATCCGGGAGCGCCCCGCCGCCGTCGCCCACGCTGTCATCGTCGTCGCCGCACGCACTCGCGAACAGCAGCATCGCGAACACCGCCGGGACCCACACTCGCGCGCAACTCGTCATCTCGACCTCCGTTGTGGCGTGCACGATAGCCTGTTGCGCGCCGCCGCGCCGCCTGGACGAGCCTTGCCGGATCTGGAGCGCGCGTATCGGTTCCCCGATGCGCCCCCGTTTCGCCGTCCAAAGTTGGCCGCGTTGGAGATGGGCGCGCAGGACACGGGCGGCGGCGCCCACCGACAAGCCAGACTTGTCGATACGGAGAGAAAGACGCGCTTTACTCTCCCGTGCGCCCGACGCACTTTCATCGAGTACGTTCCTCTTCCAATTACTTACGGAGGCTTCGATGAACGATCCGAACAAGCTCTTTCGCGTGTTGGTGGTGGGTGGTGCGTTCCTCGGGGCGGGCTGCACGAACTCTGAGCGGCCCGCGCCGCCGGCCACCGACGGTGCGACGTCTGCCGAAGATGGCGGCGGCGCGCGGGAACTCTGCTTCTGCCCGGGTGACGATGGCGTCTGCTGTGAGACGAACGCGAGCGGCACGAGCGTCCCGCGCGCCGGCATCGAGTGCTGCTGGTCGACGAGCTGCTGAGGATCTGCGCGTGGACGCTGAGCAACGCGCCGCGCGCATCTGGCGCTTCCGCGAGCGCACCGAACACGACGCCGCCGCGCTCTTCGCGCAGCTCGCGGCCGATCTCACGGCGGCTGGCGCGCCCGACACGCTCGTCGAGCTCGCGTCGCGCTCCGCCGCCGATGAGCGCCGACACGCAGAGCTTTGCCGCGCGATCGTCGACGACCTCGAGCCCGGGCTCACTCCGCTCGCGCCAGATCCGCGACCGCGCCTCGGGCCGCAGCACACGAGTCCTGAGCATCGCGCGCTTTACGCGAGCGTGGCACTCGGCTGCGTGACGGAGTCGCTGAGCGCGGCGCTGCTGATCGAGATCCGCCCGGGCGTCGACAGACCGTCTGTCCGCGAGGCGGTCGACATCATTCTGGAAGACGAGATTCGCCACGCGCGTCTCGGCTGGGCGTGCCTCGAGTACGCGGCGACGCGCGGCGATGTGACGTGGCTCGCGCCGTCGATCGCCGAGATGCTGCACGCCGCCCTCGACACGGAGCGCCTATCGGATCCCGATCTGCCGGAGCAGGGCGTCGATCTCACGCGCTTCGGGATCCTCCGACCGCACATCGCCGAGCGTGTTTGTCGCGCGACCATCGAGCACGTCATCGTGCCGGGCCTCGCGCGACACGGCATTCGGGCCACGTTTGACTGACGCGCGCATGCGTCGCACGGCGTCGACTGAGCTTTCCCCCAACGTCCCTATCCCTACTCCGATGGATCGCTCAGCTCGTAGCTGGTGCTGCGTCCACCCGCGCCTGATTTCCGCAAGACGCCGCGGGCCAGTAGCTCCGTGATGTCACGCAGGGCCGTGTCCGGCGAACACTTGGCGATGGCCGCCCACTTGCTGCTGGTGAGCTTGCCTTCGAAGCCATCGAGCAACCGATTGACCAACTTCACCTGTCGCTCGTTCAACGGTGTCGCGGCCCAGCGTTGCCAGAAGCGCGACTTGACCAGCACGGCGTCGAGCGTGTGCTGTGCGTGGTTGACGGCGCGGTGCAGTGTGTCGAGGAACCAAGCTAGCCACCCAGTGACATCCAGTGATTGCCTCTGCGTGCGTTCCAGGATGTCGTAGTAGGCCTTGCGCTCGCGCTCTATCTGCGCCGACAGGCTATAGAAGCGCTGAGGGCTGCCATCGGCGCGGGCCAAAAACAGGTCACCGACGGCGCGCGCGATGCGTCCATTGCCATCATCGAATGGGTGCAGGGTGACGAACCACAGGTGCGCGAGTCCGGCCTTGATCAGCGCTGGCTCGCCCGATGTCGCGTTGGCCCAGGCAAGGAAGCGTTCGGTCTCGGACTCCAGTCGGTCGGCCGGCGGCGCTTCGAAATGCACGCGTTGGCGCCCCAGCGGCCCAGAGACCACCTGCATGGGTCCGGTGGCATCGTCACGCCAGCCCCCAACTATGACCCGCGCCTGGCCCGAGTAGCCAGTCGGGAACAAGGCTGCGTGCCACCCGAACAAACGATCCCGGGTGACCGGGGCGCTGCAGTTGGCGGTGGCGTCGAGCGCCATCTCGACCACGCCTTCGACATGACGATCCACGGGAGCCAGCGCGCCGATGTCGACGCCAAGTCGGCGAGCGATGGACGAGCGCACAGATTCCACGTTGAGCTGCTCGCCCTCGATCGCGCTGGTCTTGACGACGTCCTCTGTCAGCGTCGACAGGCTGGCCTGATCGCGCAGAGCCATGCCGACGTTCGCCAGTTGGCCCATCAACAGCCCCTGGGCGCGGCTGACGTCGGCCAGCGGCCGGGCCAGGGCAGCGAGGTCGAAGCGCCAAGTAGGCCATTCGCTGCTCTCCCAGAGGTAGGTCTTATCGCCGCCGTTCATGCGGAGATTATCGGGCGTATTCTCCGCGCGCACAAGCTATTCGCCGCGCCATGTGCGGGGATTGAGGCAGCCGCTCGGTGAACGAGGTGACCGCCGCGGTGGGCGCGAGGCCGCGAAGTCTGCGGCCTCCTGGATCCACGCATCGACGACGTCGAAGTCGCACCAGTCGCGGGTGGCGCGTCGCATCGTAAGTGCCACTCGACAAGCTTTGCCGCGCCGCACTGGGATCTCGGAGCCACGCCTGAACTGCGTCGATCTGCACGTGCAGCCACTCATGACTCACCGCCAGCTCCTCGCAGTCGGGTGGCAAGTGCGGCGCCACGCGGAGCACCGCCGCCAACCCTGCTCGTACGCAGGTGGCGCGATCGGTGCCCACTGCGAGAGCGACGTAATTGCCGATGGCCACGTCCTCCGGCGTGCTGGCCCACGCCGGTCGCGACCAGAGGCAGGCGAGCTCCGACATCGCATGCACGGGGTCGTCGTGATCGAGAAGCGCGCCAAGTTCCGCCAGGTTCACCCGCGCATCGTACCGCACACAGATCAGGCGATTCGACGTTCCAATCCGCGGATCACGCGCCGTCGACAACCCACAGTCGGCCGCTCGCGACGATGCTACTGTCCACCCCATGGCCGCCGCCGCCGCGCTCTTCCCGATCCACCTCCCGTCCCCCGCCGACGAGCAGCGCATCTTGCTGACGAACGTGTCGTGGTCGACGTACGTGGTGCTGCGGGACTCGATCCCGAGCCCCGGCGTCCGCATGACCTATCTGGAAGGGCGGTTGGAGATCATGAGCCCGTCGCGAGGCCACGAGGTTGACAAGACGCAGATTGCGCGGCTCCTCGAGCTGTTCTGCCTCGAGCGGGACATCCCGCTCTTCGGGTACGGCTCGACGACGTTTCGCAAGGAAGAGAAGGAGCGCGGGCTCGAGCCGGATGAATGTTACTGCCGCGGTGCCGATCGCGAGATCCCCGACATCGCGCTCGAGGTGATCGCGACGCACGGCGGAATCGACAAGCTCGACGTGTATAGCGGGCTCGGCGTGCGCGAGGTCTGGGTGTTCGAGGCGGGAGCCTTTCGCGTGCTCGCCCTGCGCGACAGCCACTACGAGACGATCGCGGCGAGCGAAGTGCTGCCGGAGGTCGATCTCGCCGTGATCGCGCACTACGCGACGGAGGCCGATCAGCACGCGGCGCTCCGTGCCTATCGCGACTCGCTCCGCGGGTGATCGGTCGGAGCTAGTTCCGCAGCGGCTTGTTGTTCATCAGCATGAACTGCATGCGCTCTTGGCTCTTCGGCTCGCCGCACAAGGAGAGGAAGGCTTCGCGCTCGAGGTCGAGCATCTCGTCTTCAGTGACTTCTTTCGACGCGCCGCTGACGCCGCCGCAGAGGACGTTGGCGAGCTTGCGCGCGATCAGGGCGTCGTGTTCGCTGGCGAAGCCGCCGGCGACGAGGGTGTCGACCATCATCGACAAGGTGGCGATGCCGCTCTCGCCAGGGAGGCGGAAGGCGCGGGGGAGGGCGGCGTGGTGGCCAGCTTCGGCGAGGCCGATGGCGCGGTGCTTGGCGTGATAGACGAGCTGCGCGCGATCGAAGGAGATGCCGTCGGTCTTGCGGAAGAAGCCGAGCTCCTTGCCCTCTTGCGCGCTGGTCGCGACCTTGGCGAGCGCGATGTTCTTGAACACCTGCGTCACGAGATCGTAGGTGTTGACGGTGACGCCCTCGGGCTGCGCGTCGAGCGCGCGCCACAACATGTTGAGCGTTCCAGCGCCCCCCGGGATGAGGCCGACACCGACCTCGACGAGGCCCGAGTACGTCTCTGCGGCGGCCTGCACGGCGGTCGCGCCGTAGCAGAGCTCGAGGCCGCCACCGAGCGTCATGCCGTACGGCGCCGCGACGACGGGGACCGCGGCGTATTTCATCCGCTGGGTCGCGTATTGATAGCCGCGGATCATCTCGCCGAGCTGCTCCCACTGCTTCTGTCCGGCGGCCATGACGACGCCGAACAGATTGGCGCCGACGCAGAAGTGCTCGCCTTGATTGGCAATCACCAGCGCGCGGAAGTCGCTCTCGGCTTTGTCGACGGAGTCGTAGATGCCTTTGATGACATCCGGATCGATCGAGTTCGCCTTGGTCTTGAAGGTGAGGCCGAGCACGCCATCGCCGAGATCGAACGCCTCGATGCCGGGGCTGCTGAGCACGGGTGTCTTGGTGCCGCCAGCGCCGTGCGCGCGCGCCTCGAGCAGCGTGAGGGTGCGTGGGTTCTTCGCGCGGACGACGTAGTCGCCTTTGGTCAGATCCCAGACGGCGCCGTCGGCCCGGTAGAACGACTCGGCGCCCTTCTCGAGCATCGTGTCGATCGACTTCGGCAGCGCGATGCCGTCCTTCTTCATGCGCTCTGCCGTCGCGCGGAAGCCGAGCGCATCCCACGTCTCGAACGGGCCGAGCTCCCAGTTGTAGCCCCAGCGCATGGCGTCATCGATTGCGATGATTGAGTCCGCGATCTCCGGGATACGGCGCGCGGAGTACGCGAGCGACGCGGAGATGGTCTTCCACGCGAACTCGCCGACCTTGCCTTCTGACGCGACCAGCTTGCGCACACGCTCACTGACGTCTTCGATCTTCGACAGCGACTTAGTTGCCTTCGCGATGGCCTCGTCGCCGCCCTTCGCACGGTATTCGAGCGTCTTCGGATCGAGCGTCGCGACGTCCTTGCCGGTCTTCTTGTAGAAGCCGCCCTTGGTCTTGTCGCCGAGCAGCTTCTTGTCGACCATCGCGCGGATGAACGCGGGAATCGCGAAGACCTCGCGCTCTTCGTCGTTCTCGAGAGCCTTGTGGCAGTTGTCGGCGACGTGCACGAGCGTGTCGAGGCCGACCATGTCCGCGGTACGGAATGACGCGCTCTTTGGGTGGCCCATCGGCACGCCGGTGAGGTTGTCGACGTCTTCGGGCGCGAGGCCCATCTCGAGCATGAGGTGGATGCCGCCGAGCATCGCGTGCGTGCCAATGCGATTGCCGACGAAGTTCGGCGTGTCTTTGCCGTAGACAATGCCTTTGCCGAGCTGGTTCTCGCCGAAGTCGGCGATGCGCTTCACCGTCGCAGGATCGGTGTCGGGGCCCGCCACGAGCTCGAGCAGCTTCATGTAACGGACCGGGTTGAAGAAGTGCATCACCAAGAAGTTCTTGCGGAAGCCGTCGCTGCGGCCCTGCACCATGTCGTGAATGCGCAGGCCAGAAGTGTTCGACGCGACGATGCAGTGCGCGGGCACGAGGCCATCGAGCTTGGTGAACAGTGCCTGCTTGATGTCGAGCCGCTCGACGATCGCTTCGATCACGAGGTCACAGCCGGCGAGCAAGTTCAGATCGTCTTCGAGGTTGCCAGTCTTGACGAGCAGCGCCGCGCTCTTGTGCATGAAGAGCGCAGGGCGGTTCTTGATTGCCTTGTCGAGGCCGCCCATCGCGAACGCGCTGCGCGCAGCGTGGCTCTGCTTCGACGCATCGGCGAGTGCCGGCGGGACAATGTCGAGCAGCACTGCCTCGATGCCCGCGCTCGCGAGGTGCGCGGCGATGCCGCTGCCCATCACGCCTGCCCCGATGACGCCCACACGCCGAATCGCCTTCGCCATAGTTCGCTCCTGGTGCCGCTGCTTTTCCTGCAGACGGGGGCGCACCATAGCGGAGGTTCGCGGCGGGCGCTCGCCCGTGAAGCGTGCCCGCGCGCTATTGCGCTGCGGGTGCCGGGGGCGCTTCGGCCGGGGCGCCGCCATCGGCCGCGGCGCCGTCTTCGACCGCGCCATCGAGCGCTGCGGCGGTGGCTTCGCTCGCGTCGCTCGGGTTGGCGATGCGGTAGACGACGAACAGGCCGAGCACGGCGAGGAGCGCGAGTCCGACCATCGGGATCCAGGCCGGCGTGTCGCCCGCCTCGTCCTTCACCGTGGTGGGGACGCTGGGCGCCGCGTGCGGGTGGTCGGCGTGCGAGTCGGAAGGGGCAGCGTGCGGGTCGGCAGACATGTGGGCGCGCACGTTAGCGATCGTCGGCACTCTTTTCAACGGGGGCGTTCGACTTCGAGTTTGCGCGGCTCGCGTCGCGCAACAAGCGTGGCCCGAGCAGCGCTTCCTGCGGCGCGACCAGCCACGCAGTGAGCGTCGGTCGGCGCAGCGCGAGTACGACGGTGAACGGCGCGAGCAGCAACACGAGCGCGGCTGCCGGCAGCGTGAGGAGCGCGCGTGCCAGCGTGTTCGCGGGAGTGCGCGCCGTCCGCTGCGGCGTGAGCCAGCTGCTCGGTAGGCGCTGCCGACGCTCCGCCAGCGCGAAGATGGCGAGCGGAAGAAGCAGCGTGAGCCGCCCGAGCACTGCGGCGAGCGCCTCGCTGCCACCGCGATCGGCCGTGCGCGAGGCGAGCGCGAGCCCGCCCGCGACGAGCGTGAGGAGCGCACCATCGCCGAGCGTCGCGCCGAGGCGCCGCAATGCGTCGGGCTCCACCTGTGCGCGCGACGCAGCTGGACGTTTGGCGGGTGCGCAGATCGCGAGCACGAGCAGCACGAGGCCGAGGATCATCGCATCGCGGCGCAGCGCGTCGCGCGCGGCGTAGACCGCGTCGTAGAGCCGATCGCTGCGCGCGGCGTCGTAGTTCGCGGTGCCGAGCTGTGCGCGTACGGCGCTCCACGCCGCGTGCCGATCGGCGTGCGCGACGAGATCGACGGCGAGCCACGCGAGCACCACGGCAAGAATCGCCAAACTCGCGAGCTGCGCGCCGCGCATCCAGTGCTCGCTCACGCGCGCATTCACAGCCACGCGCGCCTCAGCTCGACTGCGCTGGCCCAGCCATGCCCGACGGCGTTCCCCTCGCGATCGACGACCACTGCGCCGACCAGCCAGCGTGCGCCGCGCGCCGGCACGTCGAGACCGGCGCGATAGCGGCCGCTCGGCAGCGTGCTGCGCAGATAGCGCGGCGTCACGTCGTGCGGCGGCGCGCCTCCCGCGCGCTCGTCGACGAAGATCGCCAAGCGAAAGCGTGCACCGAGGGTGCTCGGATCGTCGACGCGGATCTCGACCATCGCGCGCTCGAGCCCAGAGTCGAAGCTGCCGCCCGCGTACGCGCCGCGATCGCCTGCGCCGAGGCGAACGTCGAGGTGCAGCTCACCCGGCCCGGTGCGCACGAACGTCCGCGTGGTGGTCGCTGCATCTGCGTTGGGCTCGTGCGCGCGCAGCACCGCGACGGTCACCCATGTGCCGCGACCGAGGAGGTTCGGCGCGCCCGGTTTCGCGTCGACCGCGGACAGCAGACGCGTTCGCGCCTCGGACGCCGCGGGTGCGTCGACGACGATGGTGTCGTCGTTCGTCTCGGGCGCGTCGACCGCGACGAAGCGCCGTGGAGGACGGGGCGCCGTGTCGTCGCCGCACGCAGCGCAGGCGAGGCACAGGGCCGCGACGATCGCGAAGCGCGCGCTGGGAAGTGAAAGGCGTCCGAGCACGGCGCGAGTGTAGTCGCGCGACGGCCGCGCAACACGCGCTCACGAGCGAGCTGAATAGGGGTTCACCCGGCCTCACGCGAGCTGAATACGGGTTCACTCGACGACGAACGGCGCGCGCGCGAGCTCGCGGCCGTCCGCGGTACGCACCACCGCCTCCCACGCGCCCGCGGCCTTTGCATGACGCGTGAACGACCAGGTGCGGAAGCGACGCTGCGCCGCGGGGACGATCAACGACACGCCGCCGCGCTCGTCGCGATCCGTCGAGTCGGTGCGACGGAAGATGACGACCAGCTCGCTCTCGGTCGCGGCGTCGTTGCGCACCTCGAGGAACGCGAAGAGGCGCTCGGTGTCGGCGGCGCGGAACGTCGTCGCTGCGCCGACTGGCGCGCGATCGACGACATCGGTCGCGAGCACCAGCCGCGCGATGCGGACGTCGCCGCTCGCTTCGCGCTCGGTCGCACGCTGCGTGTGTGGCGCCGAGTTCGTCGTGCGCGCGGTCGCGGTCGTCGCGGCGAGCTCGGTGTCGAGGCGCGGTGCGCGCAGCGTGGCGGTCGACGGCGCGTCCACTTCGATGGGCGGCGCGACGACCGTGCTCGGCGCCGCGCGCTCCGGTGCCGCGGTCGGGGAATCGTCGCCGCAGCCGGCGAGCGCGGTGAGGATGGCGAGGGCGATGGTCGAGCGGGCGACAGTCGAGCAGGAGAGCAGGGAGCGACGGGTCACGGTGGCCTCTTTCTCTGCGTCGCGGGGTTCGTCGCGACGTGAGGCGGGCCTTGAGCAGGGGCCGTGCCGACGCGAAATTCCATGGCGTTTCACCGCGCGCGCCGCGCTACCGTCGCCGCATGGACGCGCGTGTGCGTCCGTGTGGACGCGCAGGACTACTCGACGCGATTGCCAGTCAGCGCGTGGTCGAGCATGCGCGCAAGTCGCGCGTAGCCGGCGCGGGTGAGGTGCGAGTCGTCGGCTGCGGCGAGCCCCTGCGCCTTCCAGCGGACGAAGCTGCCGGAGCCTCCCATCGCGTCGTACGCGCTCCAGAAGGCGCAGCCGGTCTCGCGCGCGACGCGCTCGGTCTGCGCGGCGATCGCCGGGATGTAGCTCGCCGTGCCTTCGGTTCCGTCGGGCTGACGGCGCGCGCGATCGGGCGGCGTGACGAGCAGACACGCAGCGTCGGGCGCCGCTGCCTGCATGCGCCGAACGAACGCCGCCAGCCGATTGCCGTGCGTCGTCGGTCGCAGCCCGTTCGACATGTTGGTGCCGATCTGGATCGCGAAGAGCGCGGGCGGGCGGTGGCGCAGGTGCTCGTTGAGCATCGCGGCATCGGCGCGCAAGAAGTGGATCGAGTGCGCGCCGTTGACGCCGACTGCGTCGACGACCACGCCGCTCGCGCGCTCGAGGCTCGCGCCGTAGACGTCGACCGGGCCGTCCGACGCCGTCTCGATTGCGAGCTCGTGTGGACCGTCCGGCACGTGCACGACCTCGTACGCTGCATGTCGCGTGTCGGCCGCCGTCGTGATGGTGCGCGGTGCACCGCCGTCGACGCGCACGCGGAACGATCCGCCGCCTGGCTGCGCGAGGTAGAAGGTCTCGAAGCGACTCACGCGCTGTCCGACGGGCCCGTTTTGCGCCGTGCCCCACGTCGCCGTCGCGTGAAGCGCGGAACTCGCGCGCACGAACGCGAGACCGAACAGCCGATCCGCGTCCGATGCCGCGCGGACGATGCCGTTGTAGTCCCAGCCGGCGCCGTCGTGGCGCACGTTCTGATGGATGTACCAAGGCCACGGCCTGCCGGTGAGCAAAAAGCCGTGCCCGCCATCGCCGTAGCGCGCCTGCAGTCGCCGCCGCAGCTCGCCGGTGATGCCGTCGCCAACCACGGCGCTGTCGCCGATGTAGAGGACGCGCGCCATGCCTCCGCCGCGTGCGCGCAGAAGCGAAGCGCGGAATCCCGCGAGCACGCCGCGCGGATCGACGATCGCTTGCGCCTCTGGCAGCGCTTGCGCCCGCGCGCCGAGCGGCACCGCGATGGCGACGACGCAGCAGAGAAGCGCGAGCGTGGCGCGCGTGATGCGACCGAGCTGCACAGCGGGCTCAGCCGCGAATCAGCGCGAGGAGCGCATCGTGGACGAGACCGTTGCTCGCGAGCGCCGAGCCGCCGTGGATGGTCGACTCGCCGCCCATCGAGGTGAAGCGGCCGCCCGCTTCGCGCACGAGCACGGCGGCGGCGATCGTGTCCCACGGCATCACCGCCGGATCGATCATCGCGTCGGCGCGCCCCTCGAGCAGGTGCCTGTAGCCGTCGAAGTCGGAGAAGCCGCGCTGCGTGAAAGTGCCGTCCGCGAGCCGCGGCAACACGTCGGCGATGCCGGCTGCGGTGAACTGCTGCAGCGCTCCATGGCAGATCAGCGACGCGTCGAGGGTTGCCACTTTGGAAACGTGCAGCGGCCGACCGTTTCCGTACGCGCCGTGGCCGCGCGCGCCCCAGTAGAGGTCGCCGCTCGCCGGGAAATACGCGACGCCGAGCACCGGCTCGCCGTCCGCTTCGAGGCCGACGAGGACCGACCAGGTGGCGAGGCCGCGCAGGAACGCCCGTGTTCCGTCGATCGGATCGACGACGAAGCGCAGCGCCGAAGGGCCGTCGCCGCCGGCGCCGCTTTCTTCGCCGAGAAAGCCCGCCGTCGGGAATCGCGCGCTCAGAAATGCGCGCAGTCGATGCTCGACCGCTTGGTCGGCTTCGGTCACCGGGCTGCGGTCCGGCTTGGTCTGCGCGCGTGATGCCGCGCCGCCGCGGAAAGCCGCGAGCGCGTCCTCGCCGGCCGCGAGGACTTCGTCGAGCAGTGCGTCGAGCGCGTGGCGGCCACCGATGCGATCGAGATCGAAGACGGCGCTCATGAGTGGCGCAATGTATCAGCGCCGCGGGAAAGTGGGAGCGCAGTGCGCTCGTCGGTTAGCGTCGCCGCGTGATCGCACAGGGAAAGGTGCTCGCCGTGCTCGCGCTCGCGCTCGCGCTCGTGCCTGCGTCGGCCGCCGCGCAGGACGGCGGCATGCGCGATGGCGGTGTGCGTGATGCCGCTGTGCGCGACGCGGCTGTGCGCGATGGTGCGGCGAGCGTGCTCGATGCGGGCGCGCGCGACGCGTCGGTCGGCGACGCACCGCCGCCTGCGCCGATGCTCGCGGTGGGCCCGAGCGCAGCGCCACGCGAGGTGTTCGCGACGGCGACGGATCCTTCACGCGCCTTCGCGACGATGCAGCGGGCGCCGCTGATCACCGCGGGCGAGCTCGCCGCCGAGATCAATCGCCGCGTGCCGCCACTCCGCGCCGCTTACGTCGATCCTGCGCGCGTCGAAGAGCTCGCGCGCGACATGGTGCGCGATCGCGTGCTCGCCGAGGCCGCGCGTCGCGCTGGCATGCTCGACGACGCCGAGGTCAAGCGCGAGATCGAGCGGACGCTCGCGCGTGTGTTGCTCGAGCGTGCGCTCGCGGCGGATCCCGGGCCGATCTTCGACGAGGCCGCTGCGCGCGCTTTCTACGACGTGCACGTCGCCGAGTACACGAAGCCGGAGCAGGTGCGCTTGATCGGGATCGTGCTGGCGACGCGCGAAGATGCTGTGCGTGTGCTCGCCGAGGTGAGCCGCGTGGGTGAGCGGCGCTTCGAGGCTGTCGCGCGCAGGCGCTCGATCGACGCGCAGTCGCGACGACGCGATGGAAGTCTCGGCTGGCTCTATGTCGGCAGCCGCCCGGAGGCCGCGCTGATCGAAGCCGCCTTCGCGCTGCGCGTTGGTCAGACGGCTGCGGCGCCGCTCGAGGTGGACGGACGTTTCTACG
>Ga0335397_10007133_pt1 | contig 14280 bp, 10 predicted proteins | sample MAT04_FD_205740 | JGI IMG/M metagenome (GOLD analysis project Ga0335397, IMG submission 205740) | Freshwater microbial communities from Lake Fryxell liftoff mats and glacier meltwater in Antarctica - MAT-04 (spades assembly) (version 2) ...
TCGCAACCGAAAACACGATAATCACCCCGGCTGGATCACTCTCTGGAGAGGATGGACTAAATTTCAAATCATGCTCAACGGGGCTCGTATCAGAAATGCGATCCAGAGATGTGCCTGAACCAAAAGCCGCAGGCGCACCGCTCGCCGGGAGATCCTTAAACGACTACAGGCTTTGGCATCAGTGCCGCGCTTTTCAGTGCGACGCTGCTTCCAAAGCCTGTAGCGCGAATTGATATGCCGTGACGACTCCATCACTTTGCAAGGTTGCAAGCGACGAAGTCGTACCGCGATAGATGACTGTTAGAAAATGTCGAGCATGTAGTGTGAGCCTTTGTGGTAAGGCTTTTCGCTCGGGTAGAAGTTGTACCAGTTCTTGTTGTAAACCGGGATCCGCATCGACGGCTCGTAGCGGTAGTACATGTTGTCGTACTGCTGCGGCTGCTGAAAATTTTGTGGATAGTAGACGTACGGGTAATGGTAGAACCGCTGCCAGTCGGACGGTTGTCCTGGCGGGGCAGCTTCGACGCAACGGACGCTGGTCGCTGCTGCGACTGCGATGATTGCCAACATAACGATTCGCTTCAGCATTCCGTGCTCCTTGTGCGACCCACTTGAAACTTTGATCGCTGGACATCTGGTCCACACGATCCCCGATTGTGCGTCAGTGTGATCATCAACACTAACGCATGTTCTGGACGAAATCTCGGCAAGACGGACCGATCAGTCAGGCAGTCAAAACTGCCTCAATCGCCCCCGGAAACAGACACATGTCCGCAGTGCCGAGATTCGTCAGATATTTTCGTAAACTCCACTCACAAGCTTAAAGATCGGCTGAACGACCGACGCTGGATCAATGCTTTCGTCAGAATCGTTAAAATCGTCGCGTTGCGGGAGCGGAGAATGGGCGGTTTGGCGAGGAAATCACGCTGATTCCAGCTCGCACCACCAATTCCAAAATGTCATTGCGGCTTTGCGCGTCAGTCGAGTCGTCGGCGTTAGCAAAAAGCGAAGAAATCTAAGAATCGCCAAGTGGTGCGGCGTAAGCCTGCCGAGTGCGTTTTTATGCCATATGAAAAAGAATCGCAGGATGGCAACCAGAAATCGACACGAATGAATGCAAGGGCTTTCCATGACCAATTGTTCAGCGAGCGATGTTCAGGCAACGTGCGACCCTGATCCTACCGATCTGCATTCAGGAATATTTGTAAACTTCGCTCGGCTTGGATTGAGGCTTTCTTCGTTTCGCCCGAGCCGGACAACGGGCCACGACGAAGGAATCCGACCTGAGGACAGGTCGGACTAGGTTATTGATTAACCACCGGACAACAATTTGAAGCGGCTTTGGTTTTGACGTGGCGACAAAGTGGCGAAGTCTCTTGCGGGTCGCTATAAAACGCAGTCGTTTTTTATGGCCGATTTTCTGCATTCGTTTGTTTCTGAACCCAGAGAGACCCCCCAAGCATGTCCCATTTTTCCTGGCTGGTCGATGGGAGTATTGTCGGACTTTACCTCGCGGTCACAATGACCGCCGGGCTGATGGTTCGGCGCTATGTCGGCAAGGTCGAAGACTTCCTTGTGGCCGGCCGGGAAATGAATGTGTTTCTCGGAATCGCCTCGCTGGCGGCGACAGAATTCGGAATCGTCACCTGCATGTATACGGCTCAGGCGGGTTACGAACACGGATTCTCCGGGGCTACGCCGGGGATTCTGCAGGCATTGGCGATGCTGATCATTGGGATCACTGGTTTCTGCGTGAAGCCACTGCGAGATTCCGGAGTCATGACGATTCCTGAACTGTTCGAACAGCGTTTCGGAAAGTTCGTGCGGTGGCTGTCCGGGGTCGTGATCGTGCTGGGCGGACTGCTGAACATGGGGGTCTTCCTCAGAATCGGCGGGGAGTTTCTGGTTCTGGTGACCGGAATGAACCCAGACTATCTGGTCATGACAATGACGCTGCTGTTGATCATGGTCGCTGTGTATACCATCATGGGCGGAATGCTGTCCGTGCTCGTGACCGACTTTCTGCAGTTCATCGTGATGAGCTTAGGGTTGCTGGCTGTGACGTATCTGATTCTCAGCAAGGTTGGCTGGACCACGATTGTGAATACCGTCGAAACGAAGCATGGTGTTGGAGGCTTCAATCCGTTTCTGAATCCGAAGTTGGGTTGGGAATACGTGATGGCTCACGCCTTCGTTCAGATCGCTGCAACGCTGACATGGCAAACCACAATCGCGCGACTGCTGTCGGCCAAAGATACTTGGACGGGACAGAAGATCTACATGGGCACAAGTTTCTTCTTTGTCTGCCGATTTCTGATTCCCGGACTTTGGGGGATTGCGGCACTGGCAATGTTGCCAACAGGATTGATCGTAGGCAGCACGGCACCAGCCGTCAGTGTTTCTGCCGGGAATACCGAGGTATCCGCTGAATCAAAAATATCGGAGACCGTCGCAGTCAGCCCCGCTGATCAAACCGACAAAAATGGTGAGCCGCCACAGCCTGCTCCAAAACCTACGCTGGAAGCAATGCCGATCTATCTGGGAACCATTGTTCCCATCGGGCTGATGGGATTGCTGGTTGCGGCGATGCTGGCTGCGGATATGTCAACCGATTCTTCGTATATGATTACGTGGGCAGCCGTCATCTATAACGACATTCTGGGACCGTTCCGCAAAGGAAAGACGTCGGAGAAAACAGGGATTCTGATCAACCGCATGATTGTCGCTCTGATTGGCGTTTTCCTGTTTTTCTACGGGCTGTTTTACAAACTTGAAGGCGGCCTGTGGGATTATCTGACTACGACCGGCACCGTTTATCTTTCCAGCATGTCTGTGCTGCTGATCGCCTGCTGCTATTGGAAGAAGGCGAACAGTTGGGGAGCCGTCGCCGCAATTATTGCGGGTGCCGCGATTCCAATCGGTTATCTTGTGCTCGAAAAAACAATCGCGGGTGGTGCGGAGGCCTTGAAGCTGAATTATCACTTCACACAGGACCGCGCAAAAATTGCGGCGTTTGTGTTGTCTGCAGTTTCGATGGTTGCGTTTTCACTGCTGAAGCCACAGAAGAATACAGAAACATTCTGATCCGGCAGCGTAACGTTCGCTCATCAATTTCTATTGAAAGATATTGAAATGGAAGTCTATCACTGGTTCTGGGCAATTCTCGTGTTCGCCACTCTGTTCTGGTACAGCACGGTGACCGTGTATGTTGCGTTCAAAGGGCTGACGGATATTCGTCAGATGCTGGAAAAGCTCAGTTCCGGTACATTTGATCCCACTTCGCCTGATTCCGAAAACGCCAAAACGACAAAGTAAGCGACATGGCAAAAATTTACTACGCCGGAGACTGGGCCGTTCAGCTTGGGCCTGTCTACGCCGAATCGGCGTTTCATCATTCGGTCAAAGGAACCGAAATTTTTAACTACGGAAAATGGTTGAAAGAAGCTCTGGAATCCACGGGCGAGCATCAGGTGACCAGCGTGCCGAGCTGGGATTTCTATATGCTGAAACCGGGCGAGTATGAAGAAATTCTGGCCACGTACGACGCCGTCATTTTTTCCGACCTGGAAGCGCGAAACTTTCAGTTGGCACCGGCCTTCTTCAAACGGGAACAGTTCGGGAAGAATTATCTGACGTTCCCTGATCGCATTCGCCTGACTATTGAAGCGGTTCACGGCGGACTGGGGATCATGTTTCTGGGAGGCTGGCAGAGTTTCAGCGGTGACCACGGAATGGGCGGCTGGGGACGATGCCGCCTGCGCGAACTACTGCCTGTGACATGCCTGGAATACGAAGACCTGATCGAAAGTACGGAAGGCTACACGGCAGAAATCATCAACTCGCAGCATCCCATTCTGCGTGATTTCGATTTCGCAACATTGCCACCCATACTCGGATACAACCAGGTGAGGCCAAGGCCCGAGGGTGAGGTCATCGCCAGATGGAAGGGCACCGACGACCCTTTGCTGGCCGTATCCACGATCGGCAAGGGGCGATCCGTCGCCTACACCTCCGACCCCGCGCCGCACTGGGGATGCAACTTCGTGTTCTGGGAACACTACAACCGCTTCTGGCTGAACGTCATTGAATGGCTTGTCCGCCTGCGTTGAGAGATACCCCGACGCATCAAGGTGCGATTCAAAGCAGGGTGTGACAAGAGAGCGAATGCGAAGGCAGGTACACCAATTCGTGTTTTCTGAATCCACCGATTTTGTTTCGTGACCGTTGCTTAATCACACGCCGTAAACTCAAGTTATTCAACGGTTCAAAAGCTGAACTATCTCTCAAGTGCATGGCACCTCCATTTTTGCACGGGAACGCCGTGAGCCACAACGTCCGAAGTGTTCGCACTGCGGCGGTGTGTTGCGCATGATTGGGATGACAAACGCAGAAGGCCGCATCATCTGCCGTGTGCTGGTCGATCATGTGACGCAGTGTTTGGACAGTGGATAATGAACAGGAAGATAGATCCGGCGGGCGGTGTGGTGTGGCGTCAGCCCACCGGTACAAGTTCGCGCCATCCACGACGATTTTCAAAACACGCGTTGAGCCGTGCCGGAACGCGATTTGGGCAGACATCGAAAGCTTGATGCATTCAACGAAAAAACGACCGAGTTTTACAACCATCTGCTCGTCGCACAGCGCTGATCTGAGCCAAAATCCGTCATCAGGTGTCTGGGCATTGCGATTTTCTGATCACTGGCGACTGAAAACTGACGACTCGCAGCGCCGCTGCGGATTACTTTTCCCATACACCACCGGGTCTCGTTCAACCACCGGGCTGCTTGAACAAACGCCGCGATCCGGGGATCGGCGAGATTCGGGTCAAGCAAATATTTCGTCAGACGAATGGTGTCAAACGCACCAAGACCTCAGGAACCGACTCATCAATTTTTGCGGAAACGGTTCCTGATATGTTAGGCCGTCGACCTACTGCCTCGAGATTAGCTCTTCGTACTGTGTCACCTCTGCGATTGTCTCACCGGTGATAACACTACCTGCCTCGACCGTCGCCGAGATGTTGAGTGCCATCACTTCGAAACCGAGGAAGGACCTCAGCTTGACCCAGGCACGCGGAGATCGGAGCCAAAAATGACAACCCGGTTCCATGCAGCAGTAGGATTGGCGATTTATTCTTCATCCAACCGACTGTCAGAATTCCCAACGGCTTGCACGGACGGTATCATTTTGTCCGGTTAACACGGAGTGGTCGTTCGATTTGTCGCGTGCCTTGTTTTGCGCGACCCACTGCTGCCCAGTTTTATTAAAGGAGTTTCCTGATGTCGACGTCATCGATTGAGCGAACAACAGATACCCCAATCGCTCCTGCTGTTGCAAAATTTCTCGCAACATCTGTGCATAAGTCATTTGTCGGCGGACGATGGATCGAAGCCGCAGATGGTTTGACGTTTGATGTGGTGGATCCAGGAAATGGTGAGAAGCTGGCAACTGTCACCAGTCTGAAAAAGGCCGATGTCGACAAGGCCGTCGATGCCGCGGTGGATGCGTTCCACAACAGTGGCTGGGCGAAGATGCTGGTCGCAGAACGAGCCGCCTGTTTGCACCGTGTTGCGGATGCTGTCGAATCGCGTATCGATGAATTTGCGACTATCGAAGCACTGGACTGCGGCAAGATTTATGCGCAGGCGGTTGGCGACATTCAGAACTTCGTTGATACGTTTCGATATTTCGCCGACCTCTCGCAGGCCGTGAATTATCGCCAGGTCATTGCTGTTAAAAACCACGAAGCATGGGTCTCACGACATCCGTGGGGTGCCTGTGGATTCATTATCCCATGGAACTTCCCGATGCTGCTTGCCGGCTGGGGACTTGCCCCCGCGCTCGCGGCTGGCAACACGTGTGTGCTGAAGCCTGCGGAAGACACGCCGCTGTCGGCATTGTATTTGTGCACGGTCGTTGAAGAACTGAATCTGCTTCCGGCGGGTGTGCTCAATGTCGTCACGGGACTTGGTGAAACAGCGGGTGCTGGATTGTCGCAGAATCCCAAACTGAAGCGAATGAGCTTCACGGGTTCTCCGGAAGTCGGACGCCTCGTGGCCGAAGCGGCGGGACGAAATCTGATTCCGGTCAAGTGCGAACTTGGCGGCAAGGGTGCGGCGGTGGTCTTCAATGACGTGGATATTCAGGAAACGGCTGAAAAGTTGGTTCAGGCGATTACATTCCACAGCGGACAAGTCTGCTGCGATGCGACACGATGGCTGATTCAGCGCGACATCTATGACGACTTTGTGGATGAATGCATTACCCGCATGAAGTCTGTGCAAATAGGCTATCAGATGGATTGTGATGCACAGATGGGACCAGTGGTGAGTGCCAAACAAAAGGCGCGTGTTCTCAGTTACCTGCAGAAGGGCGTGGCCGGTGGTGCCGACCTGATTCTGGAAGGAGGCGACGCGCAAGTTCCCGGCAAGAAGGGATTCTATGTGAAGCCCGCGCTGCTCGCAGGATCGTTGAACAACGTCGCAGCTCGTGAAGAGATTTTTGGTCCCGTCGCGTTTCTCGCGCCATTTTCCAGTGAAGAAGAAGGTCTGCGCCTTGCGAATGATACGGAATACGGACTGGGAAACAGTGTCTGGTCTCGCGACCTGCAACGATGTGCTCGAGTGGCAGAAGCGTTCACCGCTGGCAACGGCTGGATCAACGCCCACAATGTCATTGTGCATGGTGTTCCATATGGCGGTGTTGGCAAGAGCGGAATGGGTGGCGGTGTGGTCAGCCCGGATACACTGAATGATTACCTGCGTCCGATTTCCGTCGTTCGTCCGTTGCAATAATGACACCAGAGCAGCCCACCCCCGCAAATCGTCGGTGGAAATACGCCGACTTTTCTGAAATCGCTGGCGTTCCCTGTCCCTGCGGAACGGCTCGCCGCGCCTTTGCGGACGTGGATGAGTTTCCCGGTACTGTGCATATCACGGAGATTTCCGAGGACGCTCAGCGGCACTATCATAAAACGCTGACCGAAACCTATTTCATCCTGAAATGCGAAAACAATGCCCGAATGGAACTGGATGGCGAGATCATTCCCATCCAGGAACGGCAGTGTTTTGTCATACCTCCGGAGGTGCGTCATCGAGCGTTGGGGCGGATGACGGTGCTGATTTTTGTGCTGCCGAAGTTCAATCCCGAAGACGAATGGTGTGATTAACCCGACAGTTGTCTTGTCGTGGCGGGACTGCGGTCCTAGAATTAGGCACAAGATTCGCTGAGGCTGTCTCGGCAGGAATAATGCCGTTTGGACTGTCAAGGTGGCGTTTTCAGTTTGATTGATTTTTCGTAGCGGACGTCGGTAGAAATGCGATCGGTATTCGGGAAAACCCGTAAACGAACGATTTCTGCCATGCCTTGCATGTGCTCGGCGGCGTAGATCGTTGCGAGGTTGAAGGATTATTCGAAGCGAGGAAGTCGAATGTACGAACGATTCACAGATCGTGCCCGGAAAGTGATGCAACTGGCCAATCAGGAGGCTCAGCGGTTTAATCACGAGTACATCGGCACGGAGCATATTCTGCTGGGCCTTGTCAAAGAAGGTTCCGGTGTCGCTGCCAACGTCCTGAAGAATCTCGATGTCGATTTGCGAAAAATTCGAATCGAAGTTGAAAAAATCGTCCAGACCGGTCCGGATATGGTGACGATGGGCAAGCTGCCTCAGACGCCGCGTGCCAAAAAGGTCATCGAATACGCAATGGACGAAGCTCGAAACCTGAATCACAACTATGTTGGTACAGAGCACTTGCTTCTGGGTTTGCTCCGCGAGCAGGAAGGTGTCGCAGCACAGGTTCTGATGAATCTGAACATGAAGCTGGAAGACGTTCGTGATGAAGTGCTGAATCTGCTGGGACACGGGATGGAATCTGCGGAAGCAGGTTCTGATGAGCGTGGAGGCGGCGGTGGTGGCAGTGGTTCGCCGTCGGGCCAGAAAGGTGCCAGTCGGAGCAAGACTCCGGCGCTGGACAGTTTTGGACGCGACCTGACCGAACTTGCCAGACAGAAAAAGCTGGATCCAGTGATTGGACGTGAACGCGAAATTGAGCGTGTCATTCAGATTCTGTGTCGTCGGCAGAAAAACAATCCTGTGCTGCTGGGCGAAGCCGGTGTTGGCAAGACCGCCATCGTCGAAGGCTTTGCGCAGATGATTGTCGATAGCCAAGTGCCCGACATTCTGGCAGATCGTCGGGTCATCGTGCTTGACCTTGCCATGATGGTTGCTGGCACCAAATATCGCGGCCAGTTTGAAGAACGTATCAAAGCCGTAATGAACGAAGTTCGCCGCGCGAAGAATACGATTCTATTCATTGACGAACTGCATACGCTCGTCGGGGCCGGAGGTGCCGAAGGGGCGATTGATGCATCAAACGTGCTGAAACCAGCGCTGAGCCGAGGCGAAATTCAGTGCATCGGCGCTACGACGCTCGACGAGTACCGCAAGTACATCGAAAAAGATGCCGCACTTGAGCGACGCTTTCAGACCGTCATGGTGGAACCACCTTCGGCAAAACAGGCCGTCGAAATCCTGCGAGGTCTGCGCGATCGCTATGAAGAACACCATCGTGTTCAGATCACTGATGATGCGCTGGAAACCGCGGTAGAAATGTCCAACCGTTACATCACGGCTCGTTGCCTGCCGGACAAAGCAATCGATGTGATCGACGAAGCGGGTGCTCGAGTGCGTCTGAAATCGATGGTGCGACCGCCCGATCTGAAAGAACTCGAAGAAGAAATTCAACGACTGAACGCAGCGAAAGAAGAAGCTGTTGCCGAACAGAAATTTGAAAAAGCAGCCTCGTTCCGCGACCAGGCCGACAAGCTACGCAAGAAGAAGGATCAACTGACTGAAGAATGGCGTGAAAAATCGCGTCAGACCGATGGCGTTGTGGATGCCGAAGTTGTGGCTGAAGTTGTGGCGAAGATGACTGGGATTCCTCTGACGCGACTTTCCAGTGAAGACGCAGTGCGGCTTCTGCAGATGGAGACGGAACTGCACAAACGTGTCGTTAGTCAGGATCAGGCCATTGTCCAGGTCTGTAAAGCTGTTCGACGCAGTCGCAGCGGGTTGAAAGATCCTAAACGACCAACTGGAGTGTTCCTCTTTTCAGGTCCGACCGGTGTCGGGAAAACGTTGCTTGCGAAGACCCTGGCCGAATTCATGTTTGGAGATCAGGATGCGTTGATTCAGATCGACATGTCAGAATACATGGAGAAACACAACGTCAGCCGTCTGATTGGTGCTCCTCCGGGATACGTCGGTTATGAAGAAGGCGGGCAGTTGACGGAAAAGATTCGCCGTCGACCGTATGCCGTGGTGCTGCTTGACGAAATCGAAAAAGCGCATCCGGACGTGTTTAACATGTTGCTTCAGATTATGGAAGAAGGTCATCTGACAGACAGCTTTGGTCGCCGAGTGGACTTCAAGAACGTCATTCTGATTATGACCACGAACGCTGGTGCCAGCAAGATGGCTCACGGCGGCAGCATGGGATTACACACCCTGCGTGAACGTGATCAGGAGAAGTCTTACGACGACATGAAAACGAATCTGATGCACGAGCTTCAGCGACAGTTCAAGCCGGAGTTCCTCGGACGTCTCGACGAAGTTGTCGTGTTCCGCAAGCTCACACGCGAAGAGTTGAAGTTGATTGTCGATATCGAGCTGGAAAAAGTTTACGATCGCCTGAAGGAACGCGGCAAGCGACTTGTACTCAGTGATGAAGCTCGCGGCTTTATCATCGATAAAGGCGAATTGGATGATGGTCTCGACTATGGTGCTCGCCCATTGCGACGCAGTGTCGAACGGTTCATCGAAGATCCGTTGTCTGAAGAACTGCTGCGAGGCACGTTTGACGGCCAGAATCTGATTCGCGTTGATCTCATTGAAGTCGCCGACCAGAAGCAACTGACCTTCAACGGAAGTGCGGACACTTCCGTTACCGAAGAAAACGCAGCAGCCGCTGCTTCGGCGTGACAATGATGCACTTGTGACCCGACCTGTCCCCAGGTCGGGTTCCTTTTGCAACCAATTCATAGTGGAAATGGCAGAGGTAGTAACGATGACCGGTTACACAGTGCATACGGGGACCAGCAAGAAATTTATTTCCGGCTGGGACCGCGTGTTTTCCGGAAAGCCAGCGGCACAAGGTGAGAAAGCCACTGAAAAGAAGGCTAAGTCGTCCGGCGGTGGGAAGAAGAAAACGAAGTAAGGATTGTTGGAGAAACATCTTTCTTCAGAAATCGTAGTTCTCGCCTTCCTTGATGAGCATTCGCACGGAACCCCGAAGGTCCATCAGGAAGCATCGGACGTTGATATTCCAGAGTTCCGGATCGCCACCGGAATCGCGACGTTCGGCACAGTGACTCAGAATTGCGTCACGCAGGCTTGAGGCGTGTGTGGTGTTCCTTGTCTTCCGCAACCTGTCCCTGCGCCGTATCGGGGTATTCAAATTCAGGGCCAAGAAAGTGCGTGTAGGCTCCGCAATTGCGATGTTCCATGATGTGAACTACCGTTTTCAGGACTGATCGTCATCTGCGCCGAGGAACAATGTTTCGCTGCGTACCGGTCTGACTCCATGTTGCGATGCGTTCACAACCTGGGGCGATTCCCATGTGGTGAAACGAAAAATTACTTTGGCCTGCGTGCCCAACACGACTTCAAAAACGGACAGATCGTTGCAATTTGAATCCCCGATCATCGAACCACCACCAGCAGGATGGCCTGTCGGGTTGGTGAGCGTGAGCGATGACACAATCCGTTCGCTGCGGCAGCAGGCACGAAAACGACTGGTGGACTCCGCCGAACAATTTGTCCTGCGATTGTCTGCAATGGCCAGGGTGGCGGGGCTGCCTTCGCAGGATCGACCGCTGTTGACAGGTGATTCTGCAATAACCCCGATTGTGATGACCGGGCATCAGCCCGTGATCTTTCATTCTGGCCTGACGTTCAAGTACCAAACGACTGAGACATTTGCCACGCAGCACCGGATGATCGCGGTTGCCGTCGTGATCGACACGGATGAAGGCGATGCGGGTGCATATTCTTATCCGTCGCTCGATACTTCTCAGGAGCAACCTGAAAAAGACAATGTTCCGGACGTGCCTCGATTGGTAACTCGAACCGCAACTCTGGCTCGCAAGTCGGGGCTGTTTTTCGCAAGTCGGATGAAGTCCCGCTATGTACTCTCAGCAGAATTTGCGACGACTGAAAATGCTTTGCGGGAATGCGGTGCGGACCAGAGTGCCACGGCATTTCATGAGGTCGCACACCAATATGCAGCTCTGGCAGAATCGACGTCAGCGGGCTTTTCCACGATGGAAGCGAATCTGATTACGCGATGGAACGCCGAGATCGGCGGCAGGATGCTCGAACTGCCACTTTCAGCGATCTGTAGTTTTCCGGAATTCATCCGATTCACGTCGCAAATTCTCGAACTTCCGTTTGAGTTCGCTCAGTGTTACAACGCGACCCTGAATTCATTTCGCAGCGAGCATCGGATTCGTAACGAAGCCAATCCGTTTCCAAATCTGACGATTGAGGATGACTCGTGCGAACTTCCGTACTGGTTGATCGATCATACCGCTGGGACACGCGACGTGCTTAGGGTTCGACAAGATTCCGGAAGTATCTGGCTGGAATGCAACCACGAACTGCTGATGACTGTTGAAAAACACCATGTCGCAGAAGCGTTGACGTCGTTGCTGTTCAGCGGCAAACAACTTGTCCCCCGTGGTGCCCTCATCACCGCAACACTGAGGCTTTTGTTCAGCGATCTGTTTATACACGGGACCGGCGGCGGAAAATACGATCCCTGTACTGAGGCATTGATCCGCAACTGGTGGTCGATAGAGCCAACTCCTTTCGCCGTTGCCAGTGCATCGGGTTTTTTGTTTTCCGGCGAACGCAGGAATCTGCTTCATCTGCAGCGCATCGAATCTCAACTCAGAGACATGCAGTACAATCCGCAAAGATTCATGGGAACCGACACACTTCCCGTATCACTGGAAGCGGACCTTAAAACGTTACTTAACAGAAAAGAAGCGTCCGTGGCACAAATGAAGTCAGCACGCGAATCCGGACAGTCTGCCGCAGACATCGGCCGAGAAATTCAGCGGCTTACGGATTCCATAAAGACCACTGTTTCTCTTGAATTCGAGCCACGACTCCTGGAGCTGCGAAGCATGACGAAAGAAAACATCACCACAATCAGCAGTCGCACATGGCCATGGTTTCTTTTTAGTTCAATGGCAATCCTGTTCTGTTGTTTCGGAATGGACTGCACATGCCGATGACTGGCCTCAATGGAATGGCCCAACCAGAGATGGCGTTGTTCATTATGCCGGGCGAGCGACGGTGAACGCACGTGGCAGACGGCTGTCCCACAACGGGTTCCACACGGGGACGAGGTGATGGCCATGGCACAGCATTCCTGCTGAAGTGCGGCGACGATGATCTGATTTGCAACGGAACGGGCGACTTCATTTCGGGGAAGCTGACGTCTGAAGGGTATTCGGAGACGGGGCGTTTTCACGCGATCGATCCGACCGGCACAACAATGGGACGCGACTACGTCTGGACGTTTCCAGCAATTGCTGATGGTCGATTGTACCTGAGAAATGAACGCGAAGTGATCTGCTATGACATCAGCAAGCAGGTTGAATCATCGCCTGTTAAGGCGAGCCGCAGTAAATCATTTACCCGGCAGATCACTCGTAAAGCAGATCGCTGCCGTGACGCTTGTCCGGATGAACGCCGTCGCGTATGGTTCAGATCTGAAAAGTTCGTTTGCAATCCAGAGTCCGGCTTCAGCACTTGATTTGGCCACGCGGTGGGCCGTTCAGGAATTGACAGGTGAAAAAATGCCGGCCCCGGTCCCGCCACGATTGCCAGATGGGGAATGGTTTCTGGAGCCGCTCAATTAGTCGGCAACAATCAGGTGACGTTCCGACCATGAAAAACGCGAGACTATGAGCCGCATCATTCACGCACTCTACATCGGCACGGTCTTCCTGGGTGCCATGCTGGGTTTCCAAATTCAGCCGTTGATGAGCAGCGTCATGCAGCCTTGGTTTGGCGGTAGCCCGGCCGTATGGACCATGTGCCTCATGTTCTTTCAGGTATCCCTGTTCGCAGGATACTACTACGCATTTCGATTGATTCGCCTGTTTGCGGTACGCGGTCAGTTCGTAATTCATGCTGGTCTCCTGTGTGCGGCATTGTTTTTTCCGGTACTTCCGGGGTGGTCATGGAAACCGCAGGGGGGAGGAGAATCCCGAGTGGAAAATTCTGTGGTTGTTGACGTGCCATACAGGTCTTCCGTTCCTGGCTCTCTGCGCCACGGGACCGTTGCTGCAGGTCTGGTTTCTCCGCGTGTTCCCAGGTAAATCACCATACCGGCTGTATGCGTTTTCGAATGCGGGTTCATTTCTGGGACTGATTTCTGTGCCTTTTTTTTCAGCTTTGGTTTTCGCTGCCACAACAGGCCGCTCTCTGGTACGGATGCTTCGCGACGTTTTGCATACTCATGATTGTCTGTGCAACGATCGCTGCAATCGCCGCAACTGGCCTTTCAGACGCGGAATACGGTGCGGCTCAGCAAGTCGGTCGTCCAAAATCAGCTGTTTTAGCAAAGTCCACGCGATCATCGCGCCGTATCGTCAGATTGTGGTTTCTGCTTTCGATGGTGCCGACCATCCTGCTGGCCGCCATTACGAACAAACTGACGACCGACGTCAGTCCAGTGCCGTTTCTCTGGGTGGCCCCACTGACAATTTACATTGAATTTCGGTCTGTCGCTGGCGTTCGGCCGACCAGGTTATGTCGCGTCGTTTGAATCAGTTAGCGAGCTTGGTGATCAAATTGCGTGGCTGAGATCTCATGGATTACTTCTCAGTATGACGTCGTCTAGGAAGATTAGCGACGGCGCGTTGGTGAACATTCCGTTGATCAAGGAACTGATGTCAGCACGTGAATCAACGAATCCGTTGTGGGAAGCACGTCTGTTTCAAGATCGAGTTACGGCGGACTGCATTGATGTGCCATTCAAACGGCTTCAAATCAGTCGCGAACTTAAGATTGATCTCGCGGACAGCGGACAAAATCGAAAAGGATCTGTTGATATTACGAAGTTGGAGATTGGAAGCGAAATTGTCGGAATACCTTTCGAAGCTTTCACGCTGCATTTTTTCCCACTCAACCGCGATGAGGTGATTCGCGAACAACTGGCGAGTATTTCAGATGCCGTTGCTTTCTTCATTGTGTACCCCGAAAAT
>Ga0335397_10007134_pt1 | contig 14279 bp, 10 predicted proteins | sample MAT04_FD_205740 | JGI IMG/M metagenome (GOLD analysis project Ga0335397, IMG submission 205740) | Freshwater microbial communities from Lake Fryxell liftoff mats and glacier meltwater in Antarctica - MAT-04 (spades assembly) (version 2) ...
GAACCGCGTCTATCCGCCGGCGGAATCCAGATACGGATCCTGACCCAAATGCTGGTGCATTTTACGGCGTTCTTTTTCGTAGTACATCAGCACGCGGCGATCGCGGAAGTGCTTGCGTTCGATTCTGGCTTGCGACTTGCGGAACAAGCGGCCCAGGCGTTCGAGGTTCGCGGCTTGCGACGCCCCGCGGTCCTTCAAACGCTTCGATTTTTTCGGTCCCAGGCCGGAGAGCAAGATATCGTCATCGAGCGCCAGAAACTGACGCCACGTGCCGGGGTCCCCTTGGCGGCCACAGCGACCGATCAACTGCCGATCAATCCGGGCGGAGTCGTGCATCTCCGTGCAGATCACATGCAGGCCGCCCAACTCGGCGACCCCTTCACCCAATTTGATGTCCGTGCCGCGGCCGGCCATGTTGGTCGACACGGTTACCTTATTCAGTTGACCGGCGGCGGAGACAATTTCGGCCTCTTCCGCCACTTTATTCGCGTTGAGAATCTGCACGCCAACGCCCGCCTGCGATAGCAATCGCGAAAGATGCTCGCTCTTGTCGATCGACCGCGTGCCGATCAGCACGGGCCGGCCCGTGGCGTGGACCGCCACGACTTCCTCGACGATCGCTTCCCACTTGCCGTCCGCGCTCCCAAAGACTCGCTCCGCGAGTTGCTCGCGAATCGCCGGCCGATTGGTCGGGATCGGCTCCACACGGAGCTTGTAGATTCTGCGCAGCTCGCTGGCGGAACTGCTACCGGTTCCGGTCATGCCGGCCACGCGTGGGTAGCGGAGGAAAAAATCCTGCACCGTAATTCGCGCGGCCTGGCCAGTGGCGATAGTGACCTCGACCTTTTCCTTGGCCTCGACCGCCTGATGGATGCCGGCGCGCCACTTGCGGCCTTCGGCCAATCGTCCGGTGAATTCGTCGACGATCACAATCTCGCCCTTGCGGACGACATAATGGCGATCGCGCTGATAGATCCGATCGACGCGAATCGCGCGCTCGATGTACTCGTACATCGTAAACAGGCCGATCGAATCCAGCGCCGCCGGCTTGGGCAGCGCGCGGACCAACTGGCGTCCGGCGCCCAAGAGTTCGACTGATTGTTGATCGTGATCGAATTCGTAATGCTCATCGTCGATGAACTGCGAGGCGGCCTCGGCGCTCCAGGCGTGGCATTCCGCCGCGATCCGTTCTTCCTCAGTCGGCAGCGACGAAATAATCAGCGGCGTGCGGGCCTCGTCGATCAAAATGCTGTCCGCCTCGTCGACCAGCACAAAATGGGCCGCGCGCTGCGTCGGTTGTTCGCCACCTCCTTCGGACTGACCGAGCATGCCGCCGAGCTGATCGCTCATGCCTTCGGTGATCCGCCGCTGGAGCAGGCGATCACGTAAGAAGTCAAAGCCGAATTCTTTGGCCGTGCCGTAAGTCACATCGCAGGCGTAGGCGGTGCGGCGGGCTGCGGTGGCCATCTGCGATTCGATCACGCCCACGCTGAGGCCGAGCGCTTCGTAAATCGGCCGCATCCAGTCGGCGTCGCGGCGGGCCAGGTAGTCGTTGACGGTCGCCAGGTGGGCCCCCTTGCCGGCCAGGGATTCCAGGTACATCGGCAGCGTGGCCGTGAGCGTTTTGCCCTCGCCCGTCTGCATCTCGGCGATCGAGCGGTAGTGCATGGCAATCCCGCCCAGCATCTGCACGTCGAAGTGCCGCATGTTGAGCGTCCGCCGGCCCGCTTCGCGCACCAGGGCAAACGCCTCGGGCAATAGCTTGGGAAGGGGCTCGTTGCTGCGAGCCCGATATTTGAGCGACAGGCTGCGCTTGCGCAAATCTTGATCTGAGAGGAGCTGCAACTCCGGTTCAAAGGCGGCGATCTGCGGCAGCACCTTCGACCAGCGCGCAATCCGCCCGCCCAGTGGAATGCCGAATGATGATAAGATGCCAGAGCTCATACTTCTAGAGATAACGGTCGCCACGACAATCCCCAAGGGACCCCGCGGTAGTTCGACGTTGGGAGTTCAAGGTCAGCACGCGCGCGGAGCGAGATCCGATTGCGACCGCCATTTATTGTACGTCAGAGGCGCGTTCTGGGATCGAAAGCTGCGCGGCCGGGGAGACCGTCCGAGCCAGATTTTGGCCGCCGGACAGGCGCGTAAGCCGTACGATTCGGACTATTCCGAGAGGCGTTGCACTTCGCTCACGCGGTAGAGGGGCGCAAACGAACCCTGCGGCCCGGGGCGACCGTCGATTTGGCCTTTGACCGCGACGAACTCGCCGGCTTTGTGCCCAACGAGCAAGTCACTATCGGCCAGCACGACAACGCCGCCAAAGCGATCCGCCGGCCCGTTGAGCGGCACGTAGCGCAGTTTCCAGACCTTGGTTGCTTCCGAATACTCGAGCTGGCCGTGCAGCCAGGCGTAGTTGCCATCAAAGCCGTAAGTGGCGCCCTGATCGACCGGTCCGCGTCCGGTTGTGGGCGCTGCGACAGGCGCGGTGCTGCCGGGCCGATACTGCGAAGGGGGCGCGGCGGCCGCCTGCTCGCGGGCATACACGCTGTGAGAGACCTGGTTAGGGTTGTCCGCCGGGACCTGATACGAGACGGGTTGAACGCCGGTCACGCCACGTGAATCTCGCAGCGGTTGCGCGACGGGCATCCCCTGCATTTGCGCCAGTGGCTGTAAGTTTTCTTCTCCGGGCAGACCTGGGCCGGCCGGCGCGTTGGTGGCCGCGTGCGCCAGGCTGGCCGGCGGCGGTCCGTCGTTCAAAGAGCGAGTCGGTTGCACCGCGCCCTCGCGATACATCGATCCCTCAGGCGTTTGACCGTTGGCCGTCCCCGATGGATTCCATCCACCACCGGTCGGATTATTCACGGCCGGCGGCGCCATGGCTCCCGGCGTCCCGTAGAGTTGATTGGCAGGGGGAGGGGGGAGACCGTTGATTGCGGCGGGGGCTGCTCCATTCACGGGGGCACCTGTGGGGGCGCCGTATGTATACGAACCTTGCGGAGGACCATACGCCGGAGGCGCTCCGACTACCGGCGCTGCCGCGGCGACGCCGTACGGAACGGGCTGAGTCGCCATCGGGCCCATTGCTGGCGGAGGAACTCGCGCCGCTGCAAACGGGTCCGTCATGGGCGCAGTCGAAGTGCAGCCTGCCATGGCGAGCGCAGTAACCGCCAATCCTGTCAGCAAGCAGCGCATCGGTCGACTCCTTGACCTCATATCGAGTCCCAGCGGACTCCGGTCCGCATACGTCCAGCGAGACCGCAACGCAGAAACGATCCGCAGGGCGAACGTGACAAACGCCAAAATCGCAGGCGAAGAAATGATTCTCCGGCGCCGGTTGCAATGATAGGAAACTCGCGCAACCGATCCGGGCGAGTAGAGTAGCGTTTCGCGCAGGCGTGTCCAGAGCGGTTCGGCCAAGGAACCGGTCAATCGAGTGATAGCAACCCGATTTGTAAGCCGAGCACGATGAAAGCAAAACGTTGCTAGCAGAGGGGCAAGGCGCTCTGATCGCTGCGATCGACCCTGCAAGGGACCGTTCCGCTAGAACTCGCGCAGCACGAGCCCAACGCGTTTCAACAAACCCGTTAATGCGCCGCAGCGTGGGCCAGCGCGTCGCTGGGCTCAATCACTTGCGGTAGTGGGCGGCCGTCGGACAAGCGCGATGGGCGCTCCGCGGCGGGCAGCACAAATGGGTTTTCGATGATCACCGGCGCAGGCCGCGGTGCGCTTGCCGTGGAGGCGCGCGAGGCCACGGGCCGTCGCGCGTAGCGGCGATAACCGCCCGTCGAAACCACGCTCGGCTGCGGCGTCATCACGCCCGGTGGATAGGCGAACGGGCTGAACCCATAAGGACGCGGCGTCATCACGCCCGGTGGATAGGCGAACGGGCTGAACCCATAAGGACGCGGCGTGATGCCGCTGTAATAGACGGGCGGGAACATCGCAAAGTAGGGCGGAGGATTCATCGAGTACGCTTCGCCAAATCCGTAACCATAACCGTAGCCGCCGCCGTAACCGCCAAACCCCCATTGAGCGCTCGCGGCCGAGGTCATCCCCAGCAACAGCGCCAACGCGCCCAGCCCACAGGTCGCTCGAAGAATACGCATGGCTTCGCCTCGCACGTCGGAAGGAGTAATGGCCGGCGGCCAACCCAGCGGTCAACCGCAGAGGCTGTCCCCTATCTTCCAGGCTAATCACCCCAGCAGGCGAAACAAGGGCCACGCCCGCGCCGGCGGCGAAATACAGCCGGCAATCGCGACCAGAAACGCCAGGGGAATCGCCCATAACTCGACAGGCCGGCGCGCGCCGCCTACCCTAGGAATTCCACGGCCGGCAAAACGCCGCAATCGCGCCCTGCATTTCGCAACCAGCAACAGGAAATCTCAAATGCCCACCCACTCTTGGCTTCGCCCGGCGGCGCTGTTGGCGATGTTCGCGCTGGCCCCAGCTTCGGCCACGTTGGGCGATGACACAAAGGCCTCTGCGGCGAAAGAAAACGAGCCGGCCGATATCCGCGAACTCAAACTCCGCGACTGGCAGCCGCGCTCGATGCTGGTGATTGAATCGCACGAGCCGGAAAAGCCGCGCTACCCAGCGGTCGATGTTCACAATCACTTGGGCGGCGGCAAGTCAACGCTCACGCCGGAGCGCGTCGCGGCTTATCTCACGGAAATGAACGAGGCCGGCGTCCGCACCGTGGTAAACCTGGACGGTGGCTGGGGCGAGCGCTTGAAAGAGACACTGGCCGCGCTCGATCAAGCGCATCCGGATCGGTTTCTGACATTCGCGCAAGTCGATTTCGCCGGCATTGACGACGAGGACTGGAGCGCCCGAGAAGCCAAGCGCCTGGAAGAAAGTTTTCTGGCCGGCGCCCGAGGGCTCAAGCTGCACAAGTCGCTCGGACTCGGCGTGCGCTACAAGGATGGCCACTTGATGCCGGTCGACGATCCCAAGCTCGACGCCGTGTGGAGCATGTGCGCCAAGCATCACCGGCCGGTGATGATTCACACGGCGGACCCGGCCGCGTTCTTTACGCCACTGGATCGCTTCAACGAGCGCTGGCACGAACTGAACGAGCATCCGCAGTGGCTCTTTTACGGCGAGAAGTTCCCCAAGCGAGAGGACCTGATCGCCGCGTACCTGAACGTGGTCGCACGCCATCCGCAGACGACGTTCATCGGCGCGCACTTTGGCAATAACGCCGAGGATTTGGGCGCGGTCGGCAAAGCGCTCGATGCCTATCCAAATCTGAATGTCGATATCGACGCGCGGATCTCGGAGCTCGGTCGGCAGCCCTACACGGCGCGAAAGTTCTTCATCAAGTATCAAGACCGAATTTTGTTCGGCACGGACACGACGCCGCGGCGAGACGCGTTCCGGATCTATTACCGTTTTCTGGAGACGGAAGACGAGTACTTCGACTGCGCGGCCAGCCATCATCTGCAAGGTTTTTGGCGAATCTACGGCGTCTACCTGCCGGACGAGGTGTTGGAAAAGATCTACTCGAAGAACGCTGACCGGATCTTTGCAGCGGCGCAAACCGCCAGGCCCTCCAAAGACGCCGCCGCGGCCGCCACCCCATCCACAGACGAGCAGCCTGTGCTGGGCCTGGCGCCGGATAAAAAGAAGCATACTCCGGCGCCACCGGTGCTGAAGGTTCCACGCACCGCGGATTTCAGCGTCACGGGGGACGGCGCCGCCCAGGCTTGGGAAAAGACCGAATGGACGCCGCTCAATCGTCGCGGAAAAGCCGCCGGGCCGGAACTGAAGTCGCAGTTCAAAGTCCTTTATTCGGACAAGGGGCTCTACGTGTTGATCGATGGCCAGGACTCCCGGCTCAGCGCCACGCTCCGCGAAGACTTCTTGGATCTCTGGAAGGAGGACGTCTTCGAGTTCTTTCTTTGGCCGGATGAGAGCCAGAGCATTTACTTCGAATACGAGATCTCGCCGCTCGCCGCGGAGCTACCGATTCTGATTCCCAACATCGATGGCAAATTCCTCGGCTGGCGGCCGTGGCATTACGAAGGGGACCGCAAGATCCAAAAAGCCGTCAGCATTGTCGGTGGCCCTCAGGAGTCCGGCGCCAAGATCGACGGCTGGCGAGCGGAGATTTTTGTCCCGTACGATCTGCTTAAGCCGCTTGGCGGCTCCCCGCCGAAGGCCGGAACGCGCTGGCGGGCGAACTTCTACCGCATGGACTACGACGACAAGCCAGCCCGCGCGTGGGATTGGGCGCCGGTTGGCCCAAGCTTTCACGAATATCAAAAGTTCGGCACGCTCCAGTTCGAATAATCGGCCGGCGGCGAGACTTTGATATGCGACAACGTATCGCAACAACGTATCGCAACAACATAGCGCAATGTCCTCGCAATGCGCCGTCAGAACTTACCCCAGCCGCTTTCGCAGCACGGCGTGGCGGTGCTTGAAGAATCGCCGAATCATCATCCGGGTTAGCCGCCGGGCGAAAACAGGTTCGAACTTCAGGACGTCCGTCAGCGCGCAGCCACGGGCGATCGGCGTAATCGTTCGCTCGTGCCGCCAGGAGCGCATGCCAGTCATGGCGGATTGCTCGACAAAGCCCAGCCCTGGGCTCCATGAGCTAAACGAGACGTCAGAGTGACCGACCGGGATCAGGCCCAAGAGATAGAGCGGGCTGCGGAATAGCGGCTTGCCCAGCTCGATTTCGCCGTCGTCCAGGACGAGCGCGCCGGCCGGAAAGCCCATGCGGAACAGCGGCCGCATTTCGGCGGTAACGCCGCGCACAGAGCGGATCCAATCCCAGACCTGCGCCGGCGTGGCCGATAGCGGCGAAGTAAATTCCAGCCGGATCGGTTCCACGCGTTCGCGCCTCGGAGCGGTCTCAGCCTTCGCGCTTGGAATTCCGCTCGCAAACCTTGCCCAATGGTTACCGCCGCCCTGCGGCGCAATGATCGCCGCCGCTCTGCGGCGCAATGATCACCGGTGCTCTGCGACGCAATTAGTTCCGCGGCCCAATCAGTTCTTGCTGAAATTGAACTGATCGACCATTTTGCGGCCCAGTGGATTGGCCAGAAAACGCTTGCGGCATTCTGGGCAGAGATCAAAGCGCAGACGCTGGCAGACGTCTTCCGCGATGTGCTCGCTCGACAGGTCTTCCATCTGTTCGATGATATCGTCCAGATCTTCCAGGTGATCGCAATCGCGCTCGGGCTCATCGAGCTGCATTGGATCGAAGGCCGCGAAGACTTCGAGCTTGACGACGTATCGCAGCTCATCTTCTGGGTCGAGGGGGCGCTTACAGAGATCGCACGAGTAGTGAAGCATTGCTGATTCCCCGGACTAGGCGGGAGGGAAAACACTGGTCAACGCGGACGGTGTAGCCACAAAATGTTTCGCTGCGGGGCGACGCACTCCGTGATCAATAGCCTTGGACTTGCTGGCGGGTAGTAGCAACGTTGATGTCACCACACCGCGTTTGCAGGCGATCCAAAGCGGCCTGACAGAATTCATCCTAATGACAATCCAGACGGCGAGGCAAGCCGTATTCCAGGCTTTTTTCCGCCGTATTTTCTATTATAAACTTCGTTGACGGATTGCTTGACAGTCGCAGAACCATGTGCAACCTGCGCGCGGCCCTAGCAAGCGCCGCGCATCTCTGTCGCCCCTGCGCGTGCGACGCTCCAGAACGCCTACGCTCCGGGCAGTAAATCGCGCCAGAACGCCGAAAAGCGAGCGAAACCGCGCGCGAACCGCATCGTGCGCCCTCCCCCACACGTCGTTCGCCCCAACGCAAGCCGCATGGGCGGCCGAGACTAGTCGCTCCCCTGCGCGGCGGATAGAATAACTTGTAACACCCGAATTGAATTGCCAGCAAAGGACATCCGTACATTGGTCGAGTCCGAAGCAATCCAGTCGTAGGCGACGCCGCCGGCCGTCAGGCGGCCAGGCAATCGCCTCCTTTGGGATGCATTCTTCGCAGACTCTGACTGCCCAATAGCGATGCAACCACCCGGTTGCCGCGCTCAAAGCCTGACATGACTCGCTCAAACCGTACTCGCTTAGTCCATGCCTGTTGAAGTCGGGCCCGCTTAGATCGTGCCCGGCTTGTTTGTGCCAGATCACTGAGTTTTAGAACACGGTATTTCAGAGTGCAGTGTTCCTGATCGTTATGCGTGCTCACCTGTTGTGAACCGTTCACCTGGTTGGGGGAGACACCGTATGTCGAACGCGGCGGCAAGTCCGTTGAGCGCTAGTGTCTTGGTTCTGAATCGCTTGTATTTGGCCGTGCACGTCATCAGCGTGCGGCGCGCCTTCGGTCTGCTATTCCGCGACCTGGCCGAAGTCATTCACGTCGAGGCAGGGCAATACGCCAACTACAACTTTGTCAGTTGGTGCGAGATCAGCGAGCTCCGCTCGCAATTCAAAGAACCGCACGAAGACTGGATCCAGTCTGTCAATTTCGAGATCCAGGCGCCGCGCGTCATCCGCCTGCTGGGCTATGACCGCCTGCCCAAGCAATCCATTCGCTTCAACCGGCGCAACATCTTCGCCCGCGACGGAAACCGCTGCCAATATTGCGGCCGCAAGTTCCCGACGAGCGAGTTGAGCCTGGACCACATCAAGCCGCGCAGCCGCGGCGGCGACGCCACCTGGGAGAACATCGTCTGCAGTTGCGTGAAGTGCAACGTCCGCAAAGGAGGCCGCACCCCACAAGAAGCCCACATGCAACTAATCCGCCCCCCAGTAAAACCCAAGCGCAGCCCCCTGCTGAGCATGAAGCTAGGCAACCCCAAATACGAAAGCTGGAAGAGCTTTTTGGATAACGCGTATTGGTCTGTGGATTTGAAGTGATGGGGGTGGCGAAGGGTTGGGGCGATAGCGCCGCGACGGTCTGAAGCGTACCGATTGGACAGGCAGTCCATTCCGAGACTTTGCCAGAACACGGTGACTCAAAAAAGTCCTGTTACTTGCTGTGGACCGATAGGGCCGATTATTTGCCGATCCACTTCGCGCGTAGTTTGTCTAGCTGCAACGAGTCATTTGCGCGACGATTTGTTGGCAATACGATCCGGACTGCATCTATCGGCAATTTGAGTTTGTCTGCAATCTTTTTGCGTGTGCTCTTGATCGTTGCGTCCCCTCGTTTGCTTCGGCGATCTACGGGCATTAGACGAATCTCCGACTGTTCAGGATTAGTTGCTAATCCTGTAGTCTGAGTGCGTTAAGCCACTCACGCAAGCCGAAAGACGCGAGGAGACTCGCTATTAGCGTGATCGATTCCGCCGCTCTAGATGCAGAAACTGTAGGGGACCCCAAAACCTGTCCAACGATTGGGGTCCACCTCAGTGCGATTAAGGCTTTACGGACTGCAAGATCGAGCATTGCATTCCCTTTGACGCCGGACGCCTAGCAAAGAAAGCCCCGCGAATAATGCCAGAGCGAATGACGACGGCTCTGGAACGGCAACCAGTGAGACCGTCAAGTTACTCAGAATCCACTCTTTGTCGCTCGCCCCTGTAAACGTGAGAGTCACGCTGTCGGCAGTGTGCGGATATTGTCCAGCATTCACATACAGGGCCGATTCATTCGGCGTTGCAGTTATCGCAAGGTACTGAGCCGGTCGGGTTCCATCCGGATAGCGGTCTGGGAATGCTTGACTGAACCCCGGCGCATTTGCAAACGAGGTAAGGACAGGCGGGACAAGGTTGTTATCGTAGTTGAACGTGAAAACGTCGCCGCTCGCGGTTCCCTGCCAGTTTCCGATCGTTTCCAGATTGAAGCCTACCCAAATGTCAGAATGAGTGGGCAGGTTTTCGAGAGTCAATGAGTACGTCTCATTGTGGAAAGTGCCTACCACGCCTTGTTCGTAGTAGATAGGTTCGAGGGGGCCGGTATTGTCCCCCGGCGCAAAAATGAGTCCGCCCAAAACGGACGCGCTTACCAGCACTGTTGTGAGCATTAGCGACTCCTAATTTGCCTGCCACGTTGCCCCGCAGGAGCATAGTTAGGCCGGGGATCTAATGCAACCTTCGGCCCAAGCCGCCGCGACTGTCGCCAAACTGCGAATCCAGCAAGAGTCAAGACGCGTTCGAGTTCAGTAATGGGTCAGTTTGATATCGGCTTTTCACGTTTATTGTAGGAACCCGGCATGCCGCGCATCTCTTTCGGCAGGTTCTTGTCTTTGGGGTAGGCAAAACACCAGATTTCGTCGGACTCGACGCGATCGCAGGGCACATGCTTGACAGACACGCCGCTTTCGTCGGGTAGAATGGTTGAATTCTAACCCCGATAGCTAGGTGTCACGATGAAAAAGCGGGGAACGTACAAGGACATTTTCGAGTACATCACGGTTCGCCATGGTGTGAAGGTCCAAGGCTGCTGGATTGCTCACACAAAAGAGATGTGCGGATTGCTGGTCAGGCCAGCGCACAACAGGCGTTCCCGAACGGAGCGCGCGAAACCTTGCCCGAACGATTCAAGGCGAGGTTACATCATAGATGCGCTGCGTCACTTCGGCCTTATTTCAAACTGACCCACGACCTCGAGCTTGAAGTTTGACGAGGAATGGTCGAAAGTCGCTGTGGATCCACGAATTCCCCCCGCTACTCCTCACCCTCATCCCCCACCCCATGATGTGGCCCGGGCGCCGGGCGCTTTGCGTTCGCTTCTTCTTCTCGCTTCCGCATTGCTGCGCGGGCGGCGCGTTCTTGGCGCTCGGGGCTGCGGGGGCCGATCCAGCCTTTGTGGCGGAAGAACAGTAGCATTCCGCCGGTCGACGCCGCCATCCAGACCCAGACAAATGGGTAGCCAAACTTCCAGTGCAGCTCTGGCATGTTGAACGGGCTGCTGGTGTCAAAGTTCATTCCGTACAGGCCCACGATCACGCTCAGCGGCATGAAGATCGTCGCGATGATCGTTAGCACCTTCATCACTTCGTTCAGACGATTGCTCAGGCTGGACAGGTACAGGTCCGTGAGGTCGGCGTCCAGCTCGCGGTACGTCTCGACAATGTCGATAATCTGCACCGTGTGATCGTAGCAATCTCGCAAATAGATCCTGGTCTCAGCGTCGATCAATTCATGTTGATTGCGCGACAGATTGTTAATCACCTCGCGCAGCGGCCAGACCGCGCGCCGCAGCGTCCGCAGGCTGCGCTTCACGCGGTGCGCGCGGGCGATGGTCGTGCGATCCGGCCGGTCGACAACCTCGTCTTCCAAAGTATCCAGCCGCTCGCCGTATTCTTCGACGATCGGAAAGTAAGCGTCCACCAGCGCGTCGATCAGCGCGTAGGCCAGGTAGCCCGTCGCGGCGCCGCGAACCCGGCCCTGCTTCAGCCGCAGGTGCTGCCGCACCGGCTCAAAGGCATCGCCCGGATCTTCCAGGAACGTGACGACAAAGTTCTTGCCCAGGAACATGCTGACCTGCTCGGTCTCAAGCCGTCCGGTGGCCAGGCTGGCCATCTGCGCGACGATAAACAAGTAGTCATCGTACTGTTCCACTTTGGGGCGCTGGTGCGTGTTGACCACGTCTTCCAGCGCCAGCGGATGGAGCTGGAACAACTCGCCGATCGTCTTGATCGTATCGGCGTCCCCCAGGCCTTCGACATTGATCCAGGTGACGGGCGCCTTGCCCAGCAGATCGGCAACCTGCTGGCAATGGGCAACGCGTTTTTCGAGGAACTGGTCCGGTCCATACGAGATGACATGGACGACCGGAGCACTGGCGGCTGGATCCGCGCGGATTGTCCCCGGCAGATCGCCCGGCTTCGTGCGGCGTGAGAACCGCGCCTTGCGACGCTTGCGTTGGCTGCTCTTGCTCATGACGCCAGTTTGTGCGGGAGCGCCATCCGCGGCAAGACCCCCTCCAATTGCTCCACGGATTTGGCCGCGATCGCCCGCGCCGGAAAGGACAATTCCACGCCCGCCTCGCGCATCAACTGCTCAATCCGCGAGTTCAGGTCGTGTCGCAGGGTCAGGTATTCGTCGAGCCCGGCGACAAACACCTTCAGTTCGAAGTCAAAAGGACTATCGCCAATCTGGCTAAAAATGGCCGAGGGCGGCGGATCTCGCAGCACGCGAGGTTCTTCGTTGGCGACCTTCATCAGCAGGCGGTGAACCAGCGCAATGTCTGACCCGTAGGACACGCCCACCCGGATCACCAGCCGCAGGATGGAATCGCTCAATGTCCAGTTGATCAACTGCCCGGTGATGAACTCGCGATTCGGAACGATCAATTCCTTGCGATCCCAATCGGTGATCGTGGTAGCGCGAATCCGGATTCGCGTTACCGTTCCGTTCACCCCGCCCACGGTCACCGTGTCGCCCACGCGCAGCGGGCGTTCGAACAGGATGATCAAACCGGAAACGAAGTTGGCAAAGATTTCTTGCAAACCAAAGCCCAACCCGACCGTCATCGCGGCGGCGAGCCATTTGACGTTCGACCAACCGATGCCAATCATCCAGAACGCCATCGCCAGGCCGATGATCGTAATCACGTAGCGAGAGATCGTCGTCACGGCGTAGCGTCCGCCAGGATCGAGCGGTAGACGCTGCAAGAAGGCAATTTCCAGCAAGCCCGGCAAGTTGCGCCCTGAGATCACCGTCAGCAGCAGGATCACGCCCGCCAGCAGCAGATCGCCGAGTGTGACAAAGCCCGTGTTGCCGATCATGGTCGTCGTCTGACCGGCGCCAGTTACGATCATCTCGCTCACGTCGGTGTTGTAGCGCCACAATTGGCAGCGATCCAACACGCCGAGCGCCGGCAGAATATCAATCCAAATCGCCCAACTGCCGACGACCACGGCCGTCAGCACGCAACTGCGCAGCAGTCTGCGCGTTTGCAGATCGATGGTGCCCAGATCGACCGGCATGCCGGCCATGACGTTCGTTGTGTTGGCCACCGACAAGTGCGGGTGCATCTCGCCGGTGCGAACAGGAGTCTGTTGCGATTGCGCGAGTGCCGCGGCCCGGCGATCTCGGGCTTGCTTGATCGCCAACTTGCGCCGCGCCACCAGCAGCCAGCGCAATGCAAACGCGTGCGCCAAGAGCAGGCCCACCATCAGCCACAGTGTCGATTGAATTCGCCACGTCAGGTGCAGCGCTGTGTAAAAGTAACCCAGCGCCGCCAGTCCGGCGAGCGCCAACGGTCCGCCAATGGATAGCAAATGCCAGGTTCGGGTCCGTCCCCACAGCCAATCGCTGCCGGTTTTTTCAATCTGCGTCAGCAGCCCTCGATTGGGATGCAGCATCCGATGGGCGAAGAGCGTGATCGTTCCCAACCCAACAACAAACGCCAGTCGACCGAGACTGGAACGGTGAAAATCAATTTCCGGCGCTTCGACCACGGACACGATAAACGTGGTGGGCAAACCCAGCAGCATCGCCCAGCGGAGATTTCGGCTGACTAGCGCCACGGCCGCCGGCGGCCAGGCAAAGTGCGCTTCGCCCAATCCTTTGGGCCGGCAGATTTGCCGCAGTAGTTCCATCGATAGGAACAAGCCAGCAGTTACGCGCAGACCATAGGCGATCGTTTGCGCGTGGAGCGTTGCGTCGGCGGGCGCGGCAATGCGCCACGCGGCCAGCACCAGCGCCGCCGGCCAGACAATCGAAATCAAGATCGTCAGAATCAGTGCTTCGACCGTCGGCCGGATGTCCGCCGCGTACGCGTGCGTGGTTTGTCGATCGATCAAATAAATCCGTCGGCGAAAGCGACTCTGCCCCAGCATCAGCGGAATCAGAACGATGGCCGCGGCCAGATAAATGGCCGGATTCGCGCGCGCGTCGCGCCCCAGCCCGATCGCCACAATTCGCCAGTCGTCCCAGTCAGTCAGATGCAACAGCCCAGCCCAAGCGCGCTGGGCGTCGCCAATGGCCAGCGGCGGCGCGCTGCGAATCCACAGGATCCGTTCGTTGATGAACAGCGTGTAAGCTTCGATCTCAGCGACGAGCGATCGCTCGGCCACGTCCAGATCGATGACCAGGCCGTTAATGTAAGTATTGGCGTCGGCAATTTGCGATTCCAAGTAGCCTTGCCGCGCCTTGAGCAGATCGCGCAGCGCCGCTTCTACCGCGTGCTGCTGCGCGGGGCGCGAACTGAGATCGACGGTGGCCATCACGCGGCGCACTTGCGGCTCGAGATTGGCCAGATCCGCGCGCTGGTCTTCCAACTCGATCAAACTCGATTTCACCTGCGAGATCTCGGCCTGCCGCGCCCGAATGCGCTGGCGGTGCGATGTCAGATCCGGCAGATCCGCCCGTTGCTTTTGCAGCAGCAAACCTATCGAGTCCGTCAACCCGGCGGCG
>Ga0335397_10007137_pt1 | contig 14273 bp, 9 predicted proteins | sample MAT04_FD_205740 | JGI IMG/M metagenome (GOLD analysis project Ga0335397, IMG submission 205740) | Freshwater microbial communities from Lake Fryxell liftoff mats and glacier meltwater in Antarctica - MAT-04 (spades assembly) (version 2) ...
TTTCTCGGGCGTTTCGGGGGCGGTGGCTGAGTGTGATCAACCAACTCGATGGTCCGGCGGTCAAGCTTGGTGCTGTTCGTTCCGGTTGAACTCTGAGTCGACGGTGTTCGGCAAGATGTCGTTCAGCGTTGCTGATGCCTCTCACATGGGTGAACAAGAACACCGTCAGAGGCGTCGGCCGGCCCGCAGGGGCCGTCTGACGTCCTCAGTCGCCTTGCAGGCCGCAGCCTCGCAGAGCTCGGCCCCCTCCTGAGAGCCTGAGAGTCCTTCGTTCATGCCCGCTCATCACGCCAAAGTACCCCCGCTCGTCGTTGCAAATGCTCGCCATAGCCCGGGCTATGGCTGCGCTTTGCGCCTAGATCGGGCGCCCTTTGACGCGCTGCTCGGGCACGCCCGAAGAACTCTCCGGCTCTAAGGCGACAGCCGGCCCGCAGGGGCCGTCTGACGTCCTCAGTCGGCCTGCTTGCGCAGGAACGCGGGGATCTCGATCTCGTCCATGCCGTTGGACGACAGCGCTTCCACCTTGGCCGCGGCCTGGTGGCGGTTGGTGCGCCACACGCTGGGCGTGCTGAGGTGGCCGTAGTCGGGCTGGCGGGGCTGCTGGGCATGCGCTGCGCTGCCGGCCAGCGGCGTGGCCAGCACATGGTTCAGGATCGGCAGGTTGTCGGTGCCGGTGCGCTGGCCCTGCTGGGCGCTGGGCTGCACCACCGTCAGGGGCGCCGCCTGCGGCCGGGCACGGCTCAGGCCGGTGGCGATCACCGTCACCCGCAGCTGGTCACCCAAACTGTCGTCGTACGCGGCGCCGAAGATCACGTGCGCATCGTCGGCCGCATAGCGGCGGATGGTGTTCATCGCCGCGCGGCTCTCGCTCAGCTTGAAGTTGGCCTTGTTGGCCGCGATCAGCACCAGCACACCGCGTGCACCGCTCAGGTCGATGCCTTCCAGCAGCGGGCAGGCCACTGCGGCTTCAGCGGCCTTGGTGGCGCGGTCGGGGCCGCCGGCCTGGGCCGTGCCCATCATCGCCTTGCCCGGCTCGCTCATCACCGTCTTCACGTCTTCGAAGTCGACGTTGACCAGACCGTGCATGTGGATGATGTCGCTGATGCCGCCGACGGCATTCTTCAGCACGTCGTTCGCATGCGCAAAGGCCTGGTCCTGCGTCACGTCGTCGCCCAGCACGTCCAGCAGCTTCTCGTTGAGCACGACGATCAGGCTGTCGACGTTGGCTTCCAGCTCGCTGGTGCCGGCGTCGGCCTGCTTCATGCGGCGCGGGCCTTCGAAGTCGAACGGCTTGGTGACGACACCCACGGTGAGGATGCCCATCTCCTTGGCCACCCTGGCCACGATGGGCGCGGCGCCGGTGCCGGTGCCGCCGCCCATGCCGGCGGTGATGAACACCATGTTGGCGCCTTCCAGGCTGGCGCGCAAACGGTCTTCAGCCTGCTCGGCCGCAGCCTTGCCCTTCTCGGGCTTGCCACCTGCGCCCAGGCCGTTGTCGCCCAGCTGGATGAGCTGGTGCGCACTGCTGCGGTTCAGCGCCTGCGCGTCGGTGTTGGCGCAGACGAATTCCACGCCCTGCACGCCCTGCGTGATCATGTGCTCGACGGCGTTGCCGCCGCCGCCACCCACGCCCACCACCTTGATACGGGTACCCTGGTCGAACTCTTCGATCATCTCGATAGGCATGTGAATCTCTCCTGTGTCGTCGTCAAGCAGTTGCCAAAAAGTTTTTAGTCAAACCTGGAAGTGAAGCCAAAGAGCGCGGGGTTGGTCCAACCCCTGTTGTGTGTGGCCATGCAGTCGCTGTGCCGCATGGCTTTCAGAAATTCCCGAGAAACCAGTCCTTGGCGCGGCCCACCAGGGTCTTGACCGACCCCGCCTGCGCCGCCACCTTGTGCCCGCGCGCACGCGCCATGCGGGCTTCTTCCAGCAGGCCCATCACCGTGGCGCTGCGCGGGTTGGCCACCATGTCGAACAAGGGCCCGTGGTAGGTGGGCAGGCCCTTGCGCACCGGCTTCAGAAAGATGTCTTCGCCCAGTTCCACCATGCCCGGCATCACCGCGCTGCCGCCGGTGATGACGATGCCGGACGACAGCAGCTCTTCATAGCCGCTCTCGCGGATGACCTGGTGCACCAGTGAAAAGATCTCTTCGACCCGCGGCTCGATCACCCCGGCCAGTGCCTGGCGGCTGAGCATCCGCGGCGGGCGGTCGCCCAGGCCCGGCACCTCCAGGTTCTCGCTCGGGTCGGCCAGCAGCTGCTTGGCCACGCCGTACTCCACCTTGATCTCTTCGGCGTCCTTGGTGGGGGTGCGCAACGCCATCGCGATGTCGCTGGTGATCAGGTCGCCGGCGATGGGGATGACGGCGGTGTGGCGGATCGAGCCCTCGGTGTAGATGCTGACGTCGGTGGTGCCGGCGCCGATGTCGACCAGGGCCACGCCCAGCATCTTCTCGTCTTCGGTCAGCACGGCAGCGGCGCTGGCGCTGGGGTTCAGCACCAGGCGCTCCACCTCCAGGCCGCAGCGGCGCACGCATTTCAGGATGTTCTCGGCCGCGCTCTGCGCGCCGGTCACGATGTGCACCTTCACCTCCAGCCGGCTGCCGCTCATGCCCACCGGCTCCTTCACCTCGTGGCCGTCGATGACGAACTCTTGCGGCTCCACCAGCAGCAGGCGCTGGTCGTTGGGGATGTTGATGGCCTTGGCGGTTTCCACCACGCGGTGCACGTCCACCGGCGTCACCTCGCGGTTGTCGCGCACGATCACCATGCCGGTGCTGTTCTGCCCGCGGATGTGGCTGCCGGTGATGCCGGTGTAGACCCGCTCGATCTTGCAGGCAGCCATCATCTCGGCCTCTTTCAGGGCCTGCTGGATGCTCTGCACCGTGGCTTCGATGTTGACCACCACGCCGCGCTTCAGGCCGTGGCTCGAGGCCACGCCCAGGCCGGCCAGGCGCAGTTCGCCATTGGCCAGCACCTCGGCGGCCACCGCCATCACCTTGGCGGTGCCGATGTCCAGTCCGACGATGAGATCCTTGTATTCCTTGGCCATGTGGCGGTGCCCTCGGGTGTCGTGTGTGGCCGTTTTTTTGGCGTCGTGCCGTGTCTATTTCTTGCGGGCCGGTGGCACCGGCTCGCTGGTGGTGACGCCCTTCAGGCGCACCGCAAACCCGTCGGTGTGGCGCAGGTCGGCCGACTCGAGCGGGCGCTGGTAGCGCGCTTCCACCCGCGGCAGGGTCTGCACGAAGCGCTGGGTGCGCTCGATCACGGCGTCGTCGCTGCCGCGGCCCAGCTCGATCACCGCGCCCTTGTCCAGCGTGGCGCGCCAGGCGCCGCGCGGTGACAGCGCCAGCTGCGCCAGGTCGCCGTCGCGCCGGCCGCCCAGCACCGGCGCCAGGCGCTTGAGCATGGCCAGCATCGCCGGCGCACTGCCCTCCGGGCCCTGCAGGCTCGGCAGGCCGTCGTCCTCCACGTCACCGATGTTGGCCTCGAACACCTCGCCATGGGTGTTGACCAGCCGGTCGTTGCCATCGCTGCCCAGCCACAGTGCCACCGGCTGGTGCTCTTCCAGCCGCACCGCCAGCCGGCCGGGCCAGACCCGCTGCACCACCGCATGCCGCACCCAGGGCACGGCCTCGAATGCGGCGCGCGCCTGCTGCAGGTCGAGCGTTAGAAAGCTGCCGGCCAGCTGCGGCGCCGCATTGGCGCGGATGGTGTTGGCGCTGTTGCGGCTGACGTCGCCCTCGATGCGGATGGCCCGGATGTCGAACACCGGCGCGCGCGCCAGGCGCTGCAGCCCCGCCGCCAGCAGGCCCAGCAGCAGCAGGGCCAGCACGGTGTTGGCGGTGGCCTGCATCAGGCGGACATCTGCGGGCAGGTCGACCACGGCGCCGCCGGCCGGCGGGCCGAAGGCGGTGGAGAGCATGCCGGCGCGGGCCATCGGGTCAGGCCTGGCTGTCCAGCGTGGCGGTGGACAGCAGCCACAGGCACAGCTGCTGGTAGGAGATGCCGGCGGCGCGGGCCGACATCGGCACCAGCGAATGCCCGGTCATGCCGGGCGAGGTGTTCATCTCCAGCAGGAAGGGCTGGCGGTCGCTGGCGCGCACCATCAGGTCGGCGCGGCCCCAGCCCCGGCAGCCCAGTGCCTGGTAGGCGGCGACGACGAGGCGCTGGATTTCACGCTCTTCGTCGGGCGGCAGACCGCTGGGGCACAGGTAGGTGGTGTCGTCGGTGAAATACTTGTGCTGGTAGTCGTACTTGCCTTCGGGGGCGACGATGCGCACCACCGGCAGGGCCTGGGCGCCGGCACCGTGGCCCAGCACCGGGCAGGTCACTTCGTCACCGTCGATGAACTGCTCGCACAGCACGTCGGCGTCGTGGCCGGTGGCCAGCTGCACCGCCTGCTGCATGTCGCTGTAGCCCATCACCTTGGTGATGCCGATCGACGAGCCCTCACGCGGGGGCTTCACGATCAGTGGCAGGCCCAGCGTGTCGGGCACGCTGCGCAGCCGGGCATGGCGTTGGTCGGGCGCCAGGTCGTCGGCCGATAGCCACACCCAGCGCGGTGTCGGCAGGCCCTCGGCCAGCCAGACCCGCTTGGTCATGGTCTTGTCCATCGCGATGGCCGACGCCATCACGCCCGACCCGGTGTAGGGCAGGCCCATCAGCTCCAGCGCGCCCTGCACCGTGCCGTCTTCGCCATGGCGGCCGTGCAGGGCGATGAACACCCGGGCAAAGCCTTCGCGCTTCAGGTCGGACAGATCATGCGCGGCCGGGTCGAAGGCATGGGCGTCCACGCCTTCTGCCTGCAGTGCGGCCAGCACGCCGCCCCCGCTCATCAGCGAAATTTCGCGCTCGGCGCTGCTGCCGCCCATCAGCACGGCGGTCTTGCCCAGGGCCCGGGCGTCGATGCGGGGCAGCACGAGGCTCATTGGGGTACCTTCGTGCTGCGCACTGCGGAATTCGCCCTTGGGACGGCCCGGCGGGCTCATGCCAACTCTCCCAGGAACTTCTCGACCACCTTGCCGGGCACCGCCCCGATGGACCCGGCGCCCATCGCGATCACCACGTCGCCGCTGCGGCTGTATTCGACGATGGCGTCGGGCAGATCGGCGACGTCGTCGACGAACACCGGGTCGACCTTGCCGGCCACCCGCAGTGCGCGGCTCAGGGCCCGGCCGTCGGCGGCCACGATGGGCGCCTCGCCGGCGGCATACACCTCGGTCAACAGCACGGCGTCGGCGCGGCCCATCACCTTGACGAAGTCTTCGAAGCAATCCCGCGTGCGGGTGTAGCGGTGCGGCTGAAACGCCAGCACCAGGCGCCGGCCCGGGAAGGCGCCTCGCGCTGCGGCGATCACTGCGGCCATCTCCACCGGGTGGTGGCCGTAGTCGTCGATCAGCGTGAAGGTGCCGCCGTCGGCGGTGGGCAGCTCACCGTAGCGCTGGAAGCGCCGGCCCACGCCGGTAAATTCAGCCAGCGCCTTGACGATGGGCGCGTCGGGCAACTCCAGTTCGGTGGCCACCGCAATCGCCGCCAGCGCGTTGCACACGTTGTGCTCGCCGGGCAGGTTCAGCGTGATGGCCAGGTCGGGCAGCACCGCGCCATTGCGGCGCTGGCAGGTGAAGCGCATCTGCCCGCCGGGCAGGGCCTGCACGTCCACCGCACGCACCTGCACATCGGGCCCCAGGCCGTAGGTGACGATCGGGCGCGAGACCATCGGCAGGATGCTGCGCACGCCGGGGTCGTCACCGCAGACGATGGCCGCGCCGTAGAACGGCATGCGGTGCAGGAAGTCGACGAACGCCGCCTTCAGCCGGGCAAAGTCATGCCCGTAGGTGTCCATGTGGTCGGCGTCGATGTTGGTGACCACCGCCATGACCGGCAGCAGGTTCAGGAACGATGCATCGCTCTCGTCCGCCTCGACCACGATGTAGTCGCCCGAGCCCAGGCGTGAATTGGCGCCGGCGCTGTTGAGCTTGCCGCCGATGACGAAGGTGGGGTCCACACCGGCCTCGGCCAGCACGCTGGTGACCAGGCTGGTGGTGGTGGTCTTGCCGTGGGTGCCGGCGATGGCGATGCCGCTCTTCAGCCGCATCAGCTCGGCCAGCATCACCGCACGCGGCACCACCGGGATGCGCCGGCTGCGTGCGGCCACCACCTCGGGGTTGTCGCCCTTCACTGCGGTGCTGGTGACGATGGCCCCGGCCCCGGCGATGTGCGCGGCGTCGTGGCCGACGAAGACGCGGATGCCCAGCCCGGCCAGGCGGCGCGCCGTGGGGCTGTCGGCCTGGTCGCTGCCCGAGACGGTGTAGCCCAGGTTGTGCAGGATCTCGGCGATGCCGCTCATGCCGGCACCGCCCACGCCCACGAAGTGAATGTGCTTGACGGCGTGCTTCATGGCGTGGCCTTGTTCACCAGCTTGTCCAGTTCATCGGCCACGCGCGCCGCCGCGTGCGGCCGGGCCAGCGCGCGGGCCTTCTCGGCCATGGCCAGCAGGGCCGGGCGTGTCAGGCCTTGCAATTGCGAGGCCAGCGACGCAGGCGTCAGCGCCGTCTGCGCCAGATGCAGCGCGGCGCCGTGGCCGGCCATGTGCAGCGCGTTGTCGCGCTGGTGCGCGGTGGTGCTGACCACCAGCGGCACCAGCAGGCTGGGCACACCGGCGGCGCACAGCTCGCTGATAGTCACCGCGCCGGCGCGGCAGACGATCACGTCGCACGCGGCCAGCTGCTGCGCCATGTCGTCGATGAAGGGCCGCACATCGGCGGCGATGCCGGCAGCTGCATAGGCGGTGCGCACCGCCTCCAGCTGCACTGCGCCGGTCTGGTGCAACACCTGCGGGCGGGCGTCGACGGGCAGCAGCGCCAGCGCGGCGGGCAGGGTCTGGTTCAGCACCTGGGCACCCAGGCTGCCACCCACCACCAGCAGGCGCAGCGGACCGCTGCGGCCGGCATAACGCACAGCCGGCGCGGGCAGGGCCTCGATCTCGGCGCGCACCGGGTTGCCGGTGACCAGGCCACGCTTGATGCGCGACGCCGGGCCGTCGAAGCCGAAGGCCACGCGGTCGGCCACCGGCAACAGGGCCCTGTTGCTCAGCAGCAGCGCGGCGTCGGCGTTCACCAGCATCAGCGGCTTGCCCAGCAGGCTGGCCATCATGCCGCCGGGAAAGCACACATAGCCGCCCATGCCCAGCACCGCACTGGCGCCGCGCCGGCGCAGGATGCGCGCCGCGTCCCAGAAGGCCTTGAGCAGCCGCAGCCCGCCGGTGGCCGTGTGCAGCAGGCCCTTGCCGCGCAAGCCGCTGAAGGCCAGCACGTCCAGCGGGATCAACGTAGGCGGCACCAGGCGGTTCTCCATGCCGGTGGCCGTGCCCAGCCAGCTGACGCTCCAGCCACGCCGCTGCACCTCGCGCGCCACCGCGATGCCGGGGATGATGTGGCCGCCGGTGCCGGCCGCCATGATGACCAGGTGCGGCATCACGCGCGGCCTCCGCGCATCAGCTGTCTATTCTCAATATCCACCCGCAGGACGATGGCCAGGGCCACCATGTTCATCAGGATCGCCGAGCCGCCGTAGCTGAGCAGCGGCAGCGTCAGGCCCTTGGTGGGCAGCGCGCCCAGGTTCACGCCCATGTTGATCAGTGTCTGCCCGCCGATCCACAGGCCGATGCCCTGCACCATCAGGCCGGCGAAGACCCGGTCGAGCACCACCGCCTGCCGGCCGATCACGAAGATGCGGCGGGTCAGCCAGAAGAAGGCCACGATGACACAGGCCACGCCGATGAAGCCCAGCTCTTCGCCGATCACCGCCAGCAGGAAGTCGGTGTGCGCTTCGGGCAGGTAGTGCAGCTTCTCCACGCTGGCGCCCAGGCCCTGGCCGGTCAGCTCGCCGCGGCCGAAGGCGATCAGCGAGTGGCTGAGCTGGTAGCCCTTGCCGGCCGAATACTGCGGGTCGAAGGGGTCGGTGAAGGCCAGCGCCCGCTGCATTCGCCAGGGGTTGGTGACGATCATCAGCACCATCGCGCCCAGCAGCATGGCCACGCTGACGACGAACATGCGGCCGTTCACCCCGCCCAGGAACAGGATGCCCAGCGCGATCGAGGCGATCACCACGAAGGCACCCATGTCGGGCTGGGCCAGCAGCAGCACCCCGATCACGACCAGCGCCACGGCCATCGGCCACACTGCCTTGATGAAGCGCTCTTTCACCTCCATCTTGCGCACCATGTAGCTGGCCGCATACATGGCCATGGCCAGCTTGGCCAGCTCGCTGGGCTGGAAGTTCATCGCCCCCAGCGGCAGCCAGCGGCGGGCGCCGTTGACGCCCTTGCCCAGGCCGGGGATCAGCACCAGCGTCAGCAGCACCAGGCTGGCGACGAACAGCCAGGGTGCCGCACGCTCCCACAGCTTGATCGGCAGCTGCACCACCACCAGCGCCGCCACGAAGGCGATGGCCAGCGCCAGCGCATGGCGGCCAAGGAAGAAGGTGGGCGAGTACAGCTTGTACTTGGGGCTGTCGGGCAGCGCCACGCTGGCCGAATACACCATCACCAGGCCCAGCGACAGCAGCGCCACCACGCACCAAAGCAGCGCGGTGTCGAAACCCGCGATGCGCGGTGCCGGGCCGCCGGCCGCGCCGTTCCAGTCGCGGATCGGCAGGTCGCCGCTGCCGCCGCCGCGCCGGCCCAGCAGGCGCTGCAGGCGTTGCAGCAGGTCCGTCAAGCCGAGGCGCCGGGCCCGTGTCGTCATGCGATCGTCTCCCCGCGGTCGGCGGCCAAGGCCCGCACCGCTGCCACGAACACCTCGGCGCGGTGGCCGTAGTCGCGGAACATGTCCAGGCTGGCGCAGGCCGGGCTCAGCAGCACCGCGTCACCGGGGCGGGCCTGCGCAAAGCACCAGGCCACCGCAGCCTCCAGGCTGGCGTGCTGCTGCTGCGGCACCGCTGCTGCGCCGGCGTCGCCAGCCAGGGCTGCGGCGATGGCGCCGGCATCGCGCCCGATCAGCGCCACCGCGCGCGCATGGCGGGCCACCGGCGCGGCCAGCGGGCTGAAGTCCTGGCCCTTGCCGTCGCCGCCCAGGATCACCGCCAGCTTGGCCGGTGCCTTGTCGGCGCCCAGGCCGTCCAGCGCGGCGACAGTGGCGCCCACGTTGGTGCCCTTGCTGTCGTCGAAGGCTTCGACACCACCCACGCTGGCGATGAACTCCACCCGGTGCGGCTCGCCGGCGTAGTCGCGCAGGCCATGCAGCAGGTTGGCCAGCGGCAGGCCGATGGCGCAGGCCAGGGCCAGCGCGGCCAGTGCATTGGCAGCGTTGTGGCGGCCGCGGATGCGCAGCGCGTCGGCAGGCATCAGGCGCTGCAGGTGGATTTCTTCCACTTCATCCTTGCGGCGTTTCAGGGTCTCGTCGACTTCGCGGGCGCGCACCAGCCAGGCCATGCCGTTTTCCACCATCAGGCCGAAATCACCGGGGCGCTGCGGCGCATTCAGGCCGAAGCGCAGCACCCTGGGGCCGCCCGGCTGGGCCGGTTTGCCGCGGCCGCCCTTCACCAGCACCGGCGCGGGCAGCATCGCCTCGACCCGCAGGTCGTCGCGGTTGACCACCCAGGTGCAGCCTTCGCCGTAGATGCGGGCCTTGGCAGCGGCATACGCCTCCATGCTGCCGTGCCAGTCCAGGTGGTCCTGGCTGATGTTCAGCACCACGGCGGCACTGGGTGCAAAGCCGCGCACGCCGTCGAGCTGGAAGCTGGACAACTCCAGCACCCACACGGCGGGCATCTCCGCCGTTGGCGCAACCTGCAGCGATGCGAGCGCCTGGGCATCCAGCGCCGCCGCCAGCGTGTCGAGCATGGTCGGGCCGATGTTGCCGGCCACGGCCACCCGCAGGCCGCAACGGGCCACCAGCAGCGCGCACAGTGCGGTGGTGGTGGTCTTGCCATTGGTGCCGGTGATGGCCAGCACCTTCGGCGCATAGCCGCCCGCCGCCCGCAGATCGGCCAGCGCGCGGGCGAACAGGTCCAGCTCACCGCCGATGTCGATGCCGGCGGCGCGGGCCGCCTGCAACAGTGGTGCGATGCGGGCATCGTGCGGCGCCAGGCCTGGGCTCTTCAGCACCAGTTGCACACCGGCCAGATCGTCTGCCGACAGCGTGCCGCTGCGCAGCGTGGCGCCGGGCGCTGCATCTGCCAACACGGCGGCATGGGGCGGTTGTGCGCGTGAATCCCACACCTGCACCCGTGCGCCGTGGCGCGCGCACCAGCGCGCCATCGCCAGGCCCGACTCACCGAGGCCCAGCACCAGCACGTGGCGTTCGCGCAAGTGGGAGGCAAGTCCCGCCGGGCCGCCCCAAGGGGCTTGCCCGCCCCCATGGGGGGCAGCGAACGGCGTGAGCGTGGGGGTGCTCATCACCGCAGTTTCAATGTCGCCAGGCCGATCAGGCACAGCAGCATGGTGATGATCCAGAAGCGGATGACGACCTGCGTCTCGGTCCAGCCGCTCTTCTCGAAGTGGTGGTGCAGCGGCGCCATCTTCAGGATGCGCCGGCCCTCGCCGTACTTGCGCTTGGTGTACTTGAACCAGCCGACCTGCAACACCACGCTCAGCACCTCGGCCACGAACACCGCGCCCATGATCCCCAGCACGATCTCCTGCCGGGTGATGATGGCGATGGTGCCCAGCGCGCCGCCCAGGGCCAGCGCGCCCACGTCGCCCATGAACACCTGCGCCGGGTGGGCGTTGAACCACAGGAACGCCAGGCCGGCGCCGGCCAGCGCGCCGCAGAAGATCAGCAGCTCGCCCGCGCCCGGGATGTAGGGGAACAGCAGGTACTTGCTGAGGACCGAGTTGCCGACGATGTAGGCGAAGATGCCCAGCGCCGAGCCCACCAGCACCACCGGCATGATGGCCAGGCCGTCCAGCCCGTCGGTGAAGTTCACCGCATTGCTCGCACCCACCATCACGAAGTAGCTCATCGCGATGAAGCCGAACACCCCCAGCGGGTAGCTCACCGTCTTGAAGAACGGCAGCATCAGGTCGGCCCGCGGCGGCAGGTCGGCGGTGAAGCCGCTCTGCACCCAGTTGATGAACAGCTCCAGCACGCGTTGGTTGTTGGACTCGCTCACCGCAAACGCCAGGTAGGCCGCAGCCACCAGGCCGATCAGAGACTGCCAGAAGAACTTCTCGCGGGAGCGCATGCCCTCGGGGTTCTTGTCGACCACCTTGCGCCAGTCGTCCACCCAGCCCACCGCGCCGAAGCCGAAGGTGACCAGCATCACCACCCAGACGAAGCGGTTGCTCCAGTCGAACCACAGCAGCGTGCTCACGCCGATGCCCAGCAGGATCAGCACGCCGCCCATGGTCGGCGTGCCGCGCTTGGCCAGGTGGCTCTGCATGCCGTAGCCGCGGATGGGCTGGCCGATCTTCAGCTCGGTGAGCTTGCGGATCACCCAGGGGCCCAGGCCCAGGCCGATCAGCAGCGCCGTCATCGCCGCCATCACCGCCCGGAAGGTGATGTACTGGAACACCCGCAGGAAGCCCCATTCGGGGTTGTGCGCCAGCAGCCATTGGGTCAGCGTCAGCAGCATGCGCAATCTCCGGCGGCAGCCTGTGTGGCGGTGGTCTGCAGCGCCACCACCACGCTGGGCATGTGCATGAACTTCGATCCCTTCACCAGCACCGCGCCGCAGGCCGGCGCCTGGCCCAGCGCGGCGATCACTGCCGGCGCATCGGCAAAGTGGCGCGCACCCGGGCCGAAGGCGCGGGCGGCGTCGGCGCAGGCGCTGCCGGCGGCCCAGAACTGCTCGATGCCGGCGGCATGGGCGTACGCGCCCACCTCGGCATGGAAGGCCGGGCCCTGGTCGCCCACCTCGCCCATGTCGCCCAGCACCAGCCAGCGCGGCGCCGGCAGGCTGGCCAGCACGTCGATGGCCGCGCGCACCGAATCCGGGTTGGCGTTGTAGCTGTCGTCCACCAGCGTGACCGCGCGGCCGGCCCATTGCAGCGGCAGCAGGCGCGAACGCCCTGCCACCGGGCGGAAGGCCGCCAGGCCCTGCACCACCGCCGCCAGCGGCACGCCGGCGGCCAGTGCGCTGCTGGCGGCGGCCAGCGCGTTGTGCAGGTTGTGGCGGCCGGGGATGTGCAGCTGCAGCGTGGCTGCGCCGGCTGGCGTGCGGATGGCGAACTGCCAATGGCCGCCTTCTGCATCGGCATGCCAAACGGCAGGTGCTGCTGAATCGGGAATCAAGTCGGCCGGGCCCTGCATCGCGAAGGTGATCTGCCGGCGGCTGCCGGCCAGGCCGCGCCAGACACCGGCATGGGCGTCGTCGGCCGGGAACACCGCCACGCCGTCGGCCGGCAGCGCGGTGATGGCGCAGCCGTTCTCCTGCGCCACCGCTTCCACGCTGGCCATGAATTCCTGGTGCTCGCGCTGGGCGTTGTTCACCAGGGCCACCGTCGGGCGGGCGATGGCGGCCAGTTCGGCAATCTCGCCGGGGTGGTTCATGCCCAGCTCGAACACCGCGATGGTGTGGGCGCACTCGCCTGCCGGCTGCAGGCGCAGCACCTGCAGCGGCAGGCCGATGCGGCTGTTGTAGTTGCCGGCGGTGGCCAGGCTCAGCGCACCGGCATGGGCGCGCAGGATGGCCGCCACCATCTGGGTGACGGTGGTCTTGCCGTTGCTGCCGGCCACGGCGATCACCGGGCCGGCATGGCGCAGGCGCCAGCCGGCGGCCAGTTGCTGCAGCGCGGCCAGCGCGTCGGCCACCTGCAGGCCGGGCAGGCCGGCCTCGGCGATGCCATGCTCGGCCAGCGCGGCGGCGGCACCGGCAGCTCTCGCTTGCGGCAGGAAGGCGTGGGCGTCGAAGCTGTCGCCGCGCAGCGCCACGAACAGGTCACCGGGCTGCAGCGTGCGGGTGTCGCTGTGCACGCGCAGGATCGGCGTGTCCGGGTCGCCCAGCAGCGTGCTGCCGGGCAGCAGGGCATGCGCTTCGGCCAGCGTCATCAAGGTCATTGGAGCCCCTCGCCCGGCGTGTACGCCGGTCGTTCCCCCATGGGGATCGCGGTCCGGCCTGGGATCGGCCCGGCGCTCGGCCCGCTTTCCGCGCTTGGCTGCCAGCGCGCGGGCAGCGACGTCAGCGTCGAGGAAGGGGCGTTTCACGCCGGCCACGTCCTGGTAGTCCTCATGGCCCTTGCCGGCGATCAGCACCACGTCGTCGGCGGCGGCGTGTTGCACCGCGTGGGCGATGGCGGCGGCGCGGTCTTCGATCTGCGCCGCAGGCGCGCGTTGCAAGCCGGCGCGCACCTGCGCCAGGATGGCCAGCGGGTCTTCCAGGCGCGGGTTGTCGCTGGTCAGCACCACCCGGTCGGCCAGGCGCTCGGCGATGGCACCCATCAGCGGGCGCTTGCTGGCGTCGCGGTTGCCGCCGCAGCCGAACACGCACCACAGCGCGCCGCCACGGGCGGCGGCAAGCGGGCGCAGCGCGCCCAGGGCCTTGTCCAGCGCGTCGGGCGTGTGGGCATAGTCGACCACCACCTCGGGCTGGCCGGCGGCGGTGGGCACGCGGTCCATGCGGCCGGGCACCGGGGTCAGGCGTGGCACCACCGCCGCCGCGTCGGCCAGCGGCACGCCCAGGGCGCGCAGCGCGGCCAGCACGCCCAGCAGATTGCTGGCGTTGTAGTCGCCGATCAGCCGGCTGCACACCGGCACCCGGGCGGTGCCTTCGGCCAGCGTGAACGACAGGCCGCCGCCGGTGTAGCCCAGGTCCAGCGCACGGAGGCGGGCTGGCTGGCAGACGGACACGGTCCACAGATCCAGCCCGCCGGCTTGCAGTTCGGCGGCCAGCGCCGCGCCCTGTGCATCGTCGATGTTGACGACCGCCGCACGCAGGCCGGGCCAGCTGAACAGCGGCCGCTTGGCCGCCCAGTAGGCCGCCATGTCGGCGTGGAAGTCGAGGTGGTCGCGGCTGAAGTTGGTGAACTGCGCCACCGTGACCGGCGTGCCGGCCAGGCGCTGCTCGACCAGGCCGATCGACGAGGCCTCGATCGCGCAGGCGGCGAAGCCGGCGTCGGCCATGCGGCGGAAACCGGCATGCAGGGTCACCGGGTCGGGCGTGGTCAGGCCGGTGAAGGTGATGCTGCCGGGCGCGCCGTCCAACGGTGGCTCGCCGACGCCCAGGGTGCCCACCACGCCGCAGCGCCGGCCCAGCGCCGACAGCGCCTGCGCCGTCCACCAGGCGGTGCTGCTCTTGCCGTTGGTGCCGGTGACGGCGACCACGTCCAGCGC
>Ga0335397_10007139_pt1 | contig 14271 bp, 10 predicted proteins | sample MAT04_FD_205740 | JGI IMG/M metagenome (GOLD analysis project Ga0335397, IMG submission 205740) | Freshwater microbial communities from Lake Fryxell liftoff mats and glacier meltwater in Antarctica - MAT-04 (spades assembly) (version 2) ...
AAAGACGCCCAGGTTGCTGCTCTCGTGGAACAACTCGCGATCCTGCCCGATCTGGTACTGCTGCCCCCGCCAATACGTGAGGCCCGCCATCACATAACCCACCGCCCAGACCGGCCACCAGAAGACAAGCGAGGAGTGGCTGTGGATCTTCAACTCGCGCAGCGGTTGCACAGGTATGGTTGTCGGCGCTTCGACAGCGACAGACTGTGGCTGAGGGGAGTAGTCGGGCGAAACGGGCTGCTGAAGCGGAAGTCGGTCGTTCATGTCTTTCCGTCCTTGTCACGGCGTTATTTCTACACTCGCATCAGGAACCGTGTAGTCGGCACACAACTGGATGGTCGAATGTCCGATCAGGAAGTTGTGATGCAATTCCTGGGCCATCCGCGCTGACCAGTTGTCCTCGATACCCCTGTACGGCCTGAGCATGAATGCGAAATTCATGCCGTTTCGGTCGTGCTGTGCATCTCTGTGCACATTGACATGAAGGTCGTGAACATCGACGACGTCGGAGAGTGCGGTGAGGAACGACCGAACGCCCGGCAAGTCGATTCCTACAGAGACGGCGTCCAGCGACAACTGACGGGCTGTTGCCACAAGCCCGTTCTTCTGGAAGCAGGCGGACCTCGCTGCCGCGGCCCGGTTCCTCGACGACTGGTGCCGACGCGCCGAGGCGTCGAAACTCTTGGTGTTGATCAAGATGGCCAGCACCCACCAGTTCCGAACCACTGGAAGGTCTCAACAACAAGATCAAAACCCTGCAACGCCAAGTCTACGGCTACCGCGACACGCTGGTGATGGCAGCTGCGGCTTCCTGTGAGGAGGTATGATCTGAGCGGCATTTGCGAACATCGCGTTTTTTGCTGTCTTCCAATCGGCAGGTTCCGAGTACGAGTCTGGGGGGCGAGGGTAGTCTTTTGAGATGGGTTTCAGCCCGGATGTCGACCGCGTTCCACTTCTTCCCCACGAATGGCGCGGATCAGCGGGCGGTTCATGTCGAGTGCGGCCGCGGTCGACCGGCCGGTTGCCGTTGAGGGAACGACGAACATGCCTTCCCATGCGAAGTGATCGGGCCAAAGTTGCTCGCGGGGGATGATACAGAATCGCGAGTTCGCCGCTCTCTGGATCAATGGCTGTTCTGCGGGCACCTTTTCGCAGGGAACAAGACACGCAGGCCAAGGCAAGATCATCGAGATCCGTTGGTCCACCATCGACTCGTGGGACGATGTGATCGATGTGAAACGCCGCTTCCTGGCCGATCTGTGACAGGCGACAATACTCGCATCGAGACTCGGCCCGAGCGATGACTGCTCTCCGCAGCGTCGCCGAGACCTCCATCATGCCCCCGTCCGTTCGGCGCGCAGCCGCAACAGCGTCAGCAGTTCCGCTACGTCCACCAATCCTTGGGCCTCCGCGCGTTCTTCGGTCGTCAGCGGCTGCCCTTCGTCTTGTCGATTCAACAATTCGCTCAGGCGTGCGGCCACGGCGCTCGGCAGGCGGAAGCGGTCGAGGTCGGCCGGCAATTCCAGTTCCAGCGTCTGCGACATGCGGTCTCTCCGTGCGACGTCCTGATCCGTTCGTATTCCAATCCGTTCCCACAAGACTTTCCCGATTCATTCTCCCCGTCAATCCAGATCCGGCCTCGTCTGGGGGATTTGCGTGAAGGCGATGCGGTTGGGGGCCGTGTCTTCGGCGCCGTGCATCGTCGCGAAGCGGACGGCGTGCTTGCCGAAGGCTCGGTTCACGCGGTCCATGATTTCGGAAAGCTGCGTCAGGTTGCGGTCCTCGGCGAAGAGGCTGGGGGTGGCTCCGCGGGCGGGGATCAGGTCGGTCAGCACCATCCAGACCTGCAGCGGCGGACCGGCGTCCTTGGGGCGGCCGGTCCAGAGTTCCCCGGCGACGCGCAACAGCGCGGACGTATCCCGACAGTGGACGAACTTGCGGCCCGCGCTCCAGCGGCCGCCGCGGACGTAGCTCAGGCCCAGCGTCAGTGCGCCGGCCCAGTAGTCGATCGATCGCAGCCTGGCCCCGGCCTTGTGGATCAGGCGGGAAAGCACACCGTGAGAGCCGCTGTCGCTCCGCAGGTCGGGCGGCAGGACGTGGGAATGGCCGACGGTGCGGCGATGGGTTTCGGGGTCGGCGATGTCGTCGCCGCGGAGCTGGAAGAACCAGCGTTCGCCGAGCACCTTGCTTTGCCAGATGTTGCAGAGCTGAGTCATCGTCAGGGAGTAAAGCTGCTTCACCGAACCGACGCCCGCACGGTTGAGGCGCTTTTCCATCTGTGCGCCGATGCCGGGGAAATCGCGGAGCTTCAGGGCGTAAAGCTTGGCGGGAATGTCGGCATCGGCGAACTCGGTCAGCCCGTCCGGCTTCTGCATCTTGCCCGCGACCTTGGCCAGCAGGATGTTCGGCCCCAGCCCGACCGAGCAGCGCAGTGCCGGTCCGATGTCGTCCCGGATCGCGGCCTTGACCTGCCGGGCGATGGTCCAGGCCTTGGCGGATGCGCGTTCGTCGCCCAGGAGGCCGCAGGCCATTTCGTCGATCGACATGACCACGTGAATCGGCACGCAGCGGCCGACGGCGCGGAGGATCTGCTGATGCACATCGACGTAGCGCGAATGCCGGCCGACCTTGACGATCACCCCGGGGCAGAGCCGCCGCGCTTCCCAGAGGGCCGTGCCGGTGCGGATGCCGCAGGCCTTGGCTTCGTAGCTGGCGGCGATGCAGGAGGTCGTCGCCGCATCCGCAGCGGCGACGACGATCGGCTTACCCATCAAGCTCGGGTCGTCGAGTTGCTCGACCGAAGCGAAGTAGGCGTTCATGTCCAGGTAGAGATAACGGAGCGGCACGGCGGCAACCTCGGAGGTGATGCCGCAAGGATAGTGTACGGGCATACACTTACGCAAGAGGCTTGTCGCCGGAAGGGCCGGAAAAAGCAGTCGCCGCGTGCCGGATGTGACATCCGAGACGCGGCGACGTTGGCTTTCATGGGGAAATCGAGGGCCTATTCGACCTTTTCGAGTTCGAGGTAGGAGTCTTCAGACTTCTCATCGGGGATCGCGACCTTGGTGGGCCGACCCTTTTCGCTGCTGCGGATCTTCAGGCGGTTGCCGGTCATCTCGTAGATGCCGGGTTCGATCTTGCCCTTGTCGTTCTTGATGTCGAGAACCTTGGGGTTGGCCTTCGGGTCGAGCCGGACGATTTCAAAGCCGGGCGATTCGATTTCCTTGCCCGCAGCCAGGATGCGGATGCGGACGATGTTGCCGTCGAACTTGACTTCGTACTTGAGCTGATCGCGCACGGCGGCGGGCACGTTCTTGGCGAGTTCGGGGAGCTTGACGAAGGTCGCTTTCCAAGTGCCTTGGAACGGCTTGAGGTCTTCATCGTTGACGGCGATCGCGGGGGTCTTGTCGTCCTTCTTGCCGCCGGCGACGGGGCCGCCGCGGAGGTCGGATTCGAGGGGCTTGGTCGGGGCGATCTTTTTGCCGGCCTTGTCCAAGTCCGGGATGGCTTCACCGCCGGCGCGGGTGACCATGGCGCGGAATACGGCCGGATCGGTGCCTTCCTTGAGGAAGCGGACCGAGCCGTCGGCCATGAGGACGTAGGTGCCGCGGGTGCCGTCCTTGGTGCGGTGGTTGAACGGGGCCATGGGGTCGCCGGGGCCGTCGTTGATGCCGACGAGGGTGGAACCACCGCCGACGATCCAAGGCCGCGCCACGCCGGGTGCGGCTTGGATCAGGTAGATGGTGTTGGCGGTGCCGTCCTTGACGTCCTCGAACTTGGAGCCCCAGCCGTAGCCGGTGATGCCGACCTTCTTGGCCTGGTCGGGGTTGGTGGGGTCGTAGCGGCCGGCGTCCAGTCCGAGGCCCGCGGGGGCGACGTAGTTGGTGGCGCCGAGTTGACGACCGGGGGCGAGGCCATTGGAGGCGCGCCAGGTTTCCTGCGGGTAGTAGGGGACGAGGAATTCGGGAATCCACGCCTCGGCCGGGCCGAGGTTCTCCTTGGCGTACCAGGGCAGTTTCTTGTCCTGAATCTGGGACCGCAGCGGCCCTTGGCCAATGTAGGGAAGCAGATCGACGAAGAAGCTGACGCGATGCTCGGGCGGGTAAGGCAGGCGATAGCGGGCATCGCTGGCTTCGCGTTCGAGCGTGCCGCGTGGGTAGATCTTCTTGTTGGTCTGGAGCTTGTTCGAGACGGCCGCCAAGCGGTGCCATTCGATCTCGCCGGTCAGCACGCTCATCCGGCCCTTGAGCATGCCGGAAATGCGGGCGATCTGCGGTTGCAGGTAGGTGTTGAACTTGTCTTCCTGCCATTTCATGGCGATGTCGATCACGAGAATGCGGTCGGAAACGTCGATGTTCATGGTGCTGGCGAAGAGCGCATTCGGCGCGGCGGCTGGACCTTGATTATCGCCGCCGGGGAAGCTGCCGGGGGGTTGGCTGCCGCCGCCGACGGAGCCGCGGGCGGGTGGCTGGCCGGAGGAATTCGGCGGTTGGAATCCGCCGGGCGGTCCGTCACCGCTGCCGCCGGGGAAGCCGCCACCACCGCCACCGGCTGCGGGAGCGGCGCTTGTCACGGTCGTCTGGCTGCCCATGAAGATGTCGATGACTGGGGCAAAGATTTTCAGGTTCGGCTCGATGATCTCGGCCGCGGTTTTCTTGGCGTCGTCGTCGCTGACGAACTCCATCGCGACTTTCGCGTTGAGCTTGTCTTTGGTGAGCATCGAGAACGTGGCGCCGATCATCTGCACGCGGGAGATGAGTGCGGCGACGGCGCTGCCGGTCTGGGCATAATTTTGAAGGTAAGCGCGGCCGTTGAAGATCCGCTGATCGATGCGCTCGGCGTAGACGATGGCCGGCCCGGTCGTGGAATCGTCTTCTTCAAGTTGGTTCAGAAGCTTTTTCAACGGCGGATCGATGGTGCGGTAGGTCGGGATGCTGGTGAACAACCGGCGCGTGGAGGGCGGTGCGTTGCCTGCAGGCGGACCACCGGGAGCGCCGGGAGCGCCGGGAGCGCCCGGGCTGTCCGGCCGGGGCAACGGTCGGACTTCGCCGGGAACCTGCATAAGAAAATTGTTCGACATGCCTCGGCCCGGTCCCATGGGGCCCATCGGCATCGGGGGTTTGAAGCCCGGAGGCGGTCCGCCCTCGCCGCCTTCGCCACCCATCGGTGTCGGCGTGGCGGCCGGGGCTGCGGCGTCCGAAGTCATCTCGGTCTTGAAGGGCGGGTAGCCGTTGTCCTGCATATCTTCGAGATAGCGTTCCAGAATCGCAAGGTCGGCAATGATGAGCGTCTGGCGGTCGTAGGCGCAGAAGCCGTACTTCTTCTTGGCCTTTTCATCGAGTTCCTTCTGCGTCGGTTGCGGCCAATTGTCGATGCCGATGAGCTTCGTGATCGTCTGCGTGGTGAATGCGAGTGAGACGGCGTCGACGAAGGCGTTGTTCTTGAGCCGGAAGAACTTGCGGCCACGGCGTACGCCGTTCTCGACTTCCTCCAGTTGCAGGTCGGCATAGAGAGCCGATTCGTTGACTGGTTCCTTGGTGCGGATCACTCCGAAGGCATCCCGGTCCGGGCCGACGATGCAATGAATGTAAACCGCGAGTTGATCGGTGCCGAAGGTCATCGAATTGCGGAAGAGGTCGCGGATCTTGACATCCAGCAGTGAAGTAGCCAAGGGTGTGCAGTTCGTGTTCAACCGTTCGAAATTCACGCGATAGACCGCAGTCGTTTCGCCGGGAAGCAGGTTGGTGACATCCTTGAGTTTGCCGCCGGTGCCGACGATCGAGGCTGCCTTCGGCATGCCGTCGTCCGCGGCCGGCGTGTCGCCCATCGGGGCCGGGGTATCGCCCGCCGTCGGGCCGTCCGCACCGGCAGCCGAGGAAGGGCTGCCCACGGGTGCAGCTCCGGTCGTGATTTTCGCCGAGGCGTCACCGGATGAAGCCGCATTATTCGGCGTCGTACCGGCTTGGCCGGAGGGTGTGGGCTCGCCGCCGAAGATGACGAAGCCGACGACGCCGAGCAGGATCAGCGCTAAAGCCGCGATGCCGACGTAGATCAACGTGGCGTTGCCGCCTTTTTTCTTATCGCCCTTTTTCTTGGTCTTAACCTTCGGGGCGTCGTCGCCGTCCTCGTTGGGCGGTTCCGGCACGGTGAAGCGGTATTTGCACTTCGGGCAATCCGTCTTCTTTCCGATCTTGGAGCTGCTGGTGATCAGCACGCTCGCTTCGCAGCTCGGGCAATCTACGTTGTAACGGATATTCGCCATGGGGGGTACTCGGGCGACGACGGACGATGACGGTGGTTGTTCATCTTAACAAAACGACGGCAAGCGCGGCAAAAGCTATTTTTCCCGATCCTCGGAATGGTGTCGCGCAGCTTACCGTGGAATTGGAACGCGGCGGACGGGCCGATGTTGGCGGGAACACCGTTCGGGAAAATCCGCCGGCCGAAACGATGGGCGGTTCTATGTTAAGAATTCGTGCGAGCCGAACGCCCCGATGACGCCGGGTAGTGAGCGCTTGCGGAGCGAAATATGGCAGGGCTGAACGGCATCATCGATCGGTTCCGCCCCAAATCCTACGGGCGTAGGCCGCCGTTGATTCTCTTGAACGGCCTGGCCGAGCAGCACGAATCGTGGTTCCGCAACAAGCGCTATTGGTCTCGTTACTTCGACGTCTACGCTCCGAACATCCTCGTGTACGACGGTGCCCAACTTCAGGGACGCATCGGCGATAAAGAGCCGATCACGGTTGACTACGTCGTGGAACAACTTCGACTTTTCGTCGAGCAGTTCGTGCAGAATCCGCCCTACCACATCTGTTCGAGCAGTCTGGGCGGCAAAGTGGCGGTCGAATTCGCCGCGAAGTATCCACAACTCGTGAACCGCATCGTGCTGTTGTGCCCCTCCGGCATGGGGGACGTCGAGAAGCTTCCGATCATGGAAGGCGTGCGGGGTGGGGCCAAGACCATGCCCAACGTCGTGAAAAGCGTCTTTCACAACGTGCGCTATATTGATCGCGGCCTGTTGCAGTTCTACACCAAAGCCATCGACGATCGGAAGTGGAAGAAGGGTCTGCTGCGGACCGTCAACGGCACCCTCGATCACACCGTCCGGGACAAGATGAAGGACGTGAAGGCACACACTTTGCTGGTGACCGGCGAGATGGATCGCGTCTGCGATCCGAAAACCGCACAGGAAGCCGCCAAGGAATTGCCGAACGGTTACTTTCTGTCGATCCCCGGATGCGGTCACGCCCCGCAGATTGAACGCCACTGGCTCATCAATCGCCTCGTGACCCACTTTCTGACCACGAATCGTCCGACCGCAACTCCGCGATGGACGCAGTTGATGTTGGCCAAACCCAGCCGAGCCGCGAAATGACCGGACCCATGCCTTCGTCCAAACCCCCCGAAACCTCTGCCCACGGCCCCGACTGGTGGCTGATGGTCCGCAAGCTCGTGGAGCAGGGGACGACCATCGCCTCGTTCGCCCCCAGTTCGCGATTCCTCGCGCGGATGATTCTGAAGGGTATCGACTACGATAATGCCAAGTGCATCGTCGAACTCGGCGCCGGCACCGGCCCGATCACCAAGGAACTGATATCCCGCGTGAAGCCGCATACGAAGCTCATCGTGGTGGAACGCGATCCTGATTTCTGCAAGCGGCTGCGCAACCGATTTCCGAATACGGACATCGTCGAAGGCGATGCCGCGCAGATCGACGTCCTGCTCCGCGATCGCGGCATCACCGAAGTGGACACGATCGTCTCCGGGCTTCCCCTGCCGTCGTTCCCGGATCAGGTCCGCGAGGATATCCTCCGAAGCTCGGCGATCGCGCTGGGCGAGCACGGCATCTTCCGCCAGCTGACCGTCATGCCGTGGGTTTATCGCAACCTTTACAAACGCTACTTCAGCGATGTCCGCTTTAAGCTGGTGCCCTTGAATCTGCCGCCGGCAGGCGTGTACATGTGCCGTGGTTTCCGCTTCTCGGCGGCGACCACGCAACAAACGCCTACACCTTAAGCCCCCTCGAAGTTGCCGACCATGCGTGCCTTCAACCGCCTCACCTCGCTGGTCGAATCCAGGATTGTCCGCGGTATCACCGATGCCGCCTATGTGCGTCTCGCCCATCGCCGCGTGGCCGCGTTGGACCGTCTCGACATTGCCGCCGTGCAGGAACGCACGCTCCTCGACCTCGTCGGCCGGGCTGTCGACACCAAGTTCGGCAGCGATCACGGCTTCGCCTCGATCCGTTCCATCGCGGACTACCGCGCCCGAGTGCCGATCCGCGAGTATTCGGCATTCTGGGATGAGTACTGGAAAGCACGCTACCCGCGTCTGCAGGGAACGACCTGGCCGGACTTCGTGCCGTACTACGCCCTATCGTCCGGCACCACATCGGGCACGACCAAGTTCATCCCGGTGACGCGGGAGATGGTCGCCTCAAACAAAAAAGCCGCGATGACGATGCTCGGCCTGTTCCGCCATGTCCACCCCCAGGCCAAGACCTTCACCGGCAAAGTCTTTTTCCTCGGCGGCAGCACCGACCTGCGGACCCAAGCCGACGGCAGTTTCGCGGGGGACCTTTCCGGCATTGCCGCCAAGGAAGTCTTTCAACTGCAACGCTCCTTCACCTTCCCGTCGCTGGAGCTGAGCCTCATCAGCGATTGGGATGTGAAGCTGAAAAAACTGGCGGAAGCCTCCCTGAACGAGCCGATTTCCGCCATCAGCGGCGTGCCGAGTTGGATGTTGAAAGTGTTCGACACGGTGCTGCAGGTGTCCGGGAAAAGTACGCTGGCCGAGGCGTGGCCGCAGCTCCGCATGGTCATCCACGGCGGCACACTCTTCGACCCGTATCGCGAACCGTTCCGCCAAGCCATCGGCGACGACCGCGTGAAGTTCTGCGAAGTCTATCCGTGTTCGGAAGGGTTTCTCGCCACGGAAGATCCGCGGTTCGGCAAGCTCCGCATCATTCCGGATCACGGCATCTTTTACGAGTTCGTCCCGGTGACGGAACTCGACGCCGCCAAGCCGACGCGGCATGCCCTGCATGAAGTCGTCCCAGGCGTGCAGTATGCCGTGGTGCTGACGACCTGCGCCGGGCTGTGGAGCTATCTCGTGGGGGACACAGTCACCTTCGAGAGTGTGAATCCGCCGCTGATCCGTTTCACCGGCCGCACCAAGTACTTTCTCTCGGCCTTCGGCGAACACCTCATTCAGGAGGAAATCGATCGGGCGGTTTCGTTCGCCGCGAAGCAGACCGGCACGACCACGGAGGATCACCATGTCGGCCCGATCTTCCCGACCGATCCGAAGCAGCCGGGTCGACACCGCTACTTCATCGAGTTTCGTGGATCCCAGCCGACAAGCCTAGCCGATTTCACCAGAATCCTCGACGATGAATTGTCGCGTCTCAACGAGGACTACGCGGCCCACCGCATCAACGACCTCACGATGCTGATGCCCGAGATCCGCATCGTCCCGCCCGGCGGCTTCGGCGAATGGATGAAGAGCCGAGGCAAATACGGCGGGCAAAACAAGGTGCCGCGGATGGACAACACCGGCGCCCTCACGCAGCAACTCGGCGATTGGCTGGCGACCTACTCCACGACACGAGATTGAATCATGACAATCAAGCCCTTGGACATCGGCGTCTGCAGTTGGTCCCTTCAGGTGAAAAGCATTCCGGAGTTGCAGGGCTTTCTGGATCGCCTCAGAATTAGTGTCGTGCAGATCGCCTGCGGTGATCCGCACCATGCCTCGTGGGACGAAGGGGACGATCTGCCCGCCGCCGCCAAGGCCGCGGGCTTCACGATGTCCGGCGCGATGCTCGGCTTCCCCGGCGAGGACTATACGACCCCGTTGACCATCGAAAAAACCGGCGGCTTCGGCGACCCGGCCACGCGTCCCGAACGGCTCGACACCTTCCGTTGGGGCCTGCAGCGCACGCTCGACCTCGGTATTTCCGACCTCATGCTCCATGCCGGTTTCATTCCCGAAGTCGGCTCGCCGCAACGCAAAGCCTTCCTCGACACTCTCGGCACCGTCGCCGACTTGGCCACCCAGGCGGGTGTCGTCGTCGCCTTCGAGACGGGGCAGGAACGGGCTTCACTCTTGCGCCGCACCTTGGATGATCTGAAAAGTCCGAACCTGAAGGTGAACTTCGACCCGGCCAACATGCTCCTGTACGACATGGACGATCCGCTGCAGGTGCTCGAACTGCTCGCCCCGGACATTCGCAGCGTCCACGTCAAGGACGCCGATCGGCCGACGGTTCCCGGCACTTGGGGCCGCGAGGTTCCCTTGGGGGAAGGGCAGACGGACACGGCGGCATTCATGAAGTTGCTGAAGCAGGTCGGCTACGCCGGCCCCCTGTGCATCGAGCGCGAAGCAGGCACGCAAGCCGAGCGTTTCGCCGACATCGAACATGGCGTCCGCTTCCTGAAGGCGTGCGGCGGAAATTGAACTCGTCGAACTTGCGGGAGACGAAACGCCTTGCTAAAGTGAGATCGCCGGAGAGGTGGCTGAGCGGTTTAAAGCACGTCTTTGCTAAAGACGCGTAGGGTAACTCCTACCGTGGGTTCGAATCCCGCCCTCTCCGTTGCTATGACATGCTTCAAATTGCGGCAAGTCGCAGGTTGATGCGGAAAGTGCCTGCACTGTAACTGATCCGTTCATTTCCTTCCGCTCGGTGCGATTCCCCGCGGCTGCTTGCCGTGCCGTAATTTTACGTAATCGGTTCACCGGATTTCGCGCCGCTCGACGACGTGAACCGGGAATGATGCCGGCAGTTCCGTCTGGCGGGAACTGGTCGCATCGGGCGGTTCTGTGTCTGAGATTGTGCGCAACTATCCGTCCCTCACCGAATCCCAGGTGAGGCAAGCCGTTCTGTTCGCTGCGAATACCCGCAAGCACGACACTCACCTGACGGCGGGCGTGGCGTGAAGCTCCGCGACTTCCCGCTTCTCGCCGACCAGAACATCCACTCCGATGTCATAGCGTTCCTGCATGCGGCAGGGTTCACCGTCGTCGATGTGGTCGAAGCCCAGTTGAGCGGCGGCACCGATGCTCTGTTCCTGGCGCGGGCCGTGGCCGAAGGGCGCCTCGTCGTCACCCACGACGCCGATTTCGGCACCCTGACCATCGCCGCCCGGCCCAAATTCCACCGCGACAACCACCGCCCGGCCGCACCGCCTGCACCGCTGCCCGCAGCGCGTAGAAGTCATGGCCCGCATCCGCGAGCTGACCGGCGACGACCTCGGCAACCCATAGACGACCTGTCCCGGATCACACGATCGCGGCGGCCACAACGGCGCCGCCGTGCTACGACGACGAGGACACGGAATACCTATCGGCCGTGTAGCGGTTCCTGAAGCGATACGGCATCAAGTTCCTTGTCGTCACGGACTATCTGCATATCGCCCGCGAACTCGGCTACGCCAAGCCGACGGACAAGCCAAAGCCTAAACACAGTCCTGTAATGTGGACTTGAACATGCCCAAGCCGCCTCCGAAGACGAAACGACCAAGCTACACGGCCGATCAAAGAAGCCGAGCTACTCGCCGCCCTCAATGCCAACAACGGCAATTTCAAACGATTCTCTGAGCAAACCGGCATTCCTCGTATGACAATTCTTGCTTGGCGGGATGGCGCGGCGGCCGAAGTTGATGGGGAAGAAGGTGTTGAAGAACTTCGACACCTTCAACACCAAAAAAAGCCGAGCTTTCAGACTCAATTGAGGCGATTGCTCATCAGATAGACGGGGGATGTCGAAACTGATCGACACTGGCGAAAGCAATATCCGGGACTTCGTCACGGCGTTGCGAATCGCCGTGGACAAGATCCTGCAGCTCCGCGTAGCCCCGGCATTGATCACTCGTAGCGACAACACGACGGCGAAAATGCGTGGAATGATCTGGTGAACGAGATAAGCCGGCCACCCCTAAGGGTGGCCGGCTTCTGGTTCTACAGCTGGGATACTTCCTTGATCGGCAGACGTTAGCTGACGAACACTCCGCCCAAGAACGACGGGTCGAAGGCACCGAACTCCAGTCGATCAGCCCCCGTCCGCAGATCGACCGCTCGCAGCCGGGCCGGCCGGCCGGGGCCGCTGCCGACCAGAACCTCGTCCACACCGTCGCCGTTCACGTCGGCCACCCCAAACCGGCCGCCGGCGGCCAGGCTTCCTACCTCGGCCCCGGACTGGAGATCGTAAGCCCGGATGACCCCGGCCTCCCCGGGGGCGGCAAGCAGCTCGAGCCGGCCGTCCCCGTTAAAGTCCCCGGCCGCCACGAACACCCCCCGGGTCGCCCCCGGGTCGCCCGCGAAGAACGATCGGGTCGACTGCCCGGTCTTCCCGTCGAACACCTGGACGTGCGGGGCACCCCCGTCTCCGGCTCCGGTGAACACCTCGGCCCGGCCGTCCCCGTCGGCGTCGCCCGCGGCCACCGTTACCCCGCCCCGGAAGGCCGGGTCGTAGGCGAAGAAGTCCCGCAGTACGCTGCCGTCAGCCCCGCTGAACACTCGCACCCGCGGGCCGCCCCCGACCCCGGCCCCAACGACGATGTCGCCCAGCCCGTCCCCGTCCACATCCCCGACGGCCACGAACACCCCGCCCCGGAAGTCCAGTTCATACGCGAAGAAGTCCTGCACCACCGCCCTGGTCACCCCATCGATCACCCGCACCCGCGGGCCGCCGCCGGCCCCGGCCCCGACGATCACGTCCTCCACCCCGTCACCAGTCACGTCCCCGGTCGCCACTTGGACGCCGCCCGTGAAAGTCGGCTCGAAGGCGAAAAGTGAGAACCGCTCGCTGCCGTCGGCATTGAAGGCCCGAACCTGCGACCCCCCGCCGGTCCCAGCCCCGACCGCGAACAAGCGCACCGTATTGGTGTTCTGGTTGTTGTTGTTGTTTTGGTTGTTGTTGTTATTCGTGTTTTGGTTGTTGTTGGTGTTTTGATTACTGTTGGTATTCGTGTTTTGGTTGTTGTTGGTGTTTTGGTTGCTGTTTGTATTCGTGTTCTGGTTGGTGTTCTGATTGTTGATGGTAACGGTGACCGGCGGCTGGCTCGGTCCAGGGCCGGGGACCGGGACGATCGGCGGCTGGAACAGTAAGGTCGGGATTGGGGACAGGTTGCCCCGGATTTGGCCGGCCGGGAATTGGGCGGTGTGAACGTTGAAGTAAGCACGCCCTTCCTTGAACGCCAGCAGTTGAGCGTCCGTCAGCCCGGTCACGGTCACGGTCGGGAACCGGAACGAGGCGGCCGAGTTGGCGATCGGGCCCGTCAGGTTGCTCCGGGTCAGCAGGTCGAACACGATCGGGCCAGTGCCGTTCACTCGGTCCCCGCCGGGAGCGACGATGTGGATGTGGGCCCCGGCGATGTCCCCGGACAGGCCCACCGTGGCCAGCTCGAGGACCGCCGTCCGAGTCTGCTCGTCGATGGTCACGCTGCCGAACCCGCGGGCCGCAGTGGTGTTGGCCAGCGGCCGCTCGGCCTCCCCGGTCAGCTCGGTCGTCACGATGGCCGCCAGGTTGCCCCGGATCTGACCGGCCGGGAACTGGGCGGTGTGAACGTTGAAGTACGCCCGTCCCTCCTTGAACGCTTGAATCTGGCCGTCCGTCAGACCGGTGAACAGGGCGGACGGGAACTTAAACGAGGCGGCCGACCCGGCCACCGGGCCGTTCAGCCTGTTCGCATCCAGTAGATCGAACGCGATCGGCCCGGTGCCGTTCACTCGGTCCCCGCCGGGGGCGACGATGTGGATGTGCGCGCCGCCGATGTCCCCCGACAGTCCGCTGGTGGACAGCTCGACCACCAGGGTTCGGGCAAGCTCGTCCAGCACGATGCGGCCGACACCGGTGGCGGTCGTGTTGTTCGCGTTCGGCCGCTCCTGCCGGCCGTCGAGCACGGCTTCGACCCGGACCGGGGCGGCGGCAGGCTTCGGGGCCGGGGTCAGCTCTTGGCCGCTAACCGCAGGGCTGACGTTAAGCACCTGGGAGACCACTCCGGTGTTGCCGGCGTTGTCCGTCACCCGCGCCGTTAGGGTGGCGGACGTTTGCCCGGCCGGCAACTCCAGGGTGCCCCCGACCACCCAGTGGGCGGTCACCCGGATGGCCCCGGTCAGCTCGTCCCGCTCGGTGCCGACAATGTCGAACAGCGGGGCCAGGTTCCGTCCGGCCGGGACCAGGTTGCCGTTCGGCTGGCGCAGCGGTACGTCGAACGTGACCACCAGCCCGGGGAAGCTGCGGTTCGGCCCGTTGGCCCCGATCTGGGA
>Ga0335397_10007141_pt1 | contig 14266 bp, 7 predicted proteins | sample MAT04_FD_205740 | JGI IMG/M metagenome (GOLD analysis project Ga0335397, IMG submission 205740) | Freshwater microbial communities from Lake Fryxell liftoff mats and glacier meltwater in Antarctica - MAT-04 (spades assembly) (version 2) ...
AAACACGGCGGCATTTCCGAGCAAGGGTGTAATATCGCGGAACATGATTCCTGGCTTGGGAAAATCTTTAATGCTGCGAATATGCTGCTTGAGGTCGATCGCTGCGCTCATGCCGGTGACTGGCTCCAGGTTCGTTCTCTGTGGAATTTCTGTGAGCGGGGGGCGTCAGCCCCCTGAATGCGATTTCAGTTTACATGGCTGCCACATTCAGGGGGCTGACGCCCCCCGCTCGAAAGAGTCAGATTACCCTGCATGCCGGGATGCGGCAAGAGTCACGGCGCGGATTTCGCTGTCGCATCACTGATCTGTCGAGCGCGCGTCACGAGATCGTCCACCGTCGCGTCGTGAGCGTACAACTCGATGACTCCTGCGGCGATGCGACGGGCCGCTGCGGGATCAGCGTGTTGAATCGATTCCGCCTGTGTGACCAGCGATTCGACATAGGCCCGGCGGTCGGGCGAAGTCCCTTGCTGATCACGCAGCGCGGCCTGCCACGATTCCACCACGGTCCGCAGCGCTTTGTCGGTTTCGTGTCCATCGAGCACGTTGCTTAACGCAGTCAGTCGACGGTCGGCGGCGGCGTAATCGCCACGCTCCCAGTCCGCACGCACGAGTGCCAGCATCCGCTCCGGTTCGCTGCGCAGTTGTCGGACCTTGCCCCGAGTTCGCGGCGGCGTTAACGACGATTCCAATTCAAACGCCTCGATCTCATCGAGGTACGGCTGCACGTCCTCTTTCCATTGCTCAGGATCGGCTTGCATCAGCGGCAAAAAATAGCGATCTCGCGCGAGCAGCCAATCTTGCCCGGGAGCGCGCTGCATCAACTCGGCACCAGCCTGAAATTGCTCGTCAGGTGTCATCTTCCTTCCCAGCGAGAACCAGGCGATGGTGGTGATGACGACCGCCAGCAGCCCGGCCAGGACCCAGGTGTTGTTGAAGAATGATTGCACGCCGGTCGGCGTCTGCTGCCGGACCAGTTCATCCCGAACCAGATCCCTCATAAAGGTGGCCCCCACGCCGGCATCAATCAGATGTCCGCTGGGCGTCGTGTCTTCCAGGCGAACATGCCCCTCCACCACCGTCGCCCGCTCGTCTTTCTGGCTCAGGTCGACTTTCGCCACAACTTCCTGCAATTTTCGCGAGAGGACATACGCATCCGGCGGGCGCAAGTCTGGGTCTTTTTCGAGTAAGTTTGATACCAGGTCGTCGAGCCAGGACGGTAGATCGGGGATGTACATTTTCGCACGATCGAACCGGCCGAAGCGCTGCTTCTGCATGATCTCGACGGTTGTGCTGCCGGTGAAGGGGGGCCGGCCCGTGAGCATGACGTAAAGGACGGCTCCCAGAGAATAGAGATCACTGCGTTTATTGGCCCGCTGCCCCTGTGACTGTTCCGGCGACATATATTCCGCTGTGCCGATGACGCCGCCGGTGATCGTCAGCCGAGTCGAGGCAAACACCTGGGCGACGCCAAAATCGGTCAATTTAATCTGCCCATCCGGGGCCAGCATGAGATTGGACGGTTTCAAATCGCGATGAATCACCCCGGCATCATGGGCGGCCTTCAGCGCACCGCAAATCTGAATCGCGTAGTCGACGGCTTCCCGCCACGGAATCCGCTTCTGCTGGCGAATGCGATTGGTCAGCGTTTCGCCGGCGACATACTCCATCGCATAGAAATACGTTTCGCCGTCGACCCCGCTGTCGAATAAGGCGACGATGTTCGGATGCTTGAGCTTCCGCAGCGCCTCGATCTCGCGGTTGAATCGCAGCACGAATCCTTCTTCCCGGGCGAGCGACGCTGGGAGCACTTTGATGGCCGCTTCCTCGCCGGTGGTTTCGTGCCGGCCGAGATAGACATTCCCCATGCCGCCCGCGCCGATTTTTTTCTCGATGTGATACGGACCAATACGATCGGGATGCATAAGCGGCGATCCTGTCGATTCGGGAAGCGCGGGCTGACAGACGGGCAGTGGAACCGCTATCATGCCATGCGGCCAATGCGGCAACCAGACACCCCGCCATGACGCGATCGCCTTTTCGTGTAGGGTGCGGTCGAGGCTTTGTGAGGCCCATCGATTTCAACACAATGCCCATGACGGTGGGCCTCGTCAAAGCACTCGACCCACCCTACGGCTCGGCAATGGCCCCCAGGAAAACAAAGAACCTCATGTCCGACGATCATTCAACAACAGCCGTCCTGTTGATCGCACATGGCAGCCGGCGTGCCGATGCCAATCGTGATCTGGTCGAATTGGCGAACCAGTTGCGTGCCGCGACGCCCTATTCCCTCGTCGAAGTCAGCTACCTGGAACTGGCCGAGCCGACGATTCCTGCGGGAGGACGGGCCTGTGTGGAGCAGGGGGCCGCGCGCGTGCTGATGCTGCCCTATTTTCTTTCGGCGGGAACGCACGTCACGGCCGATCTGGAACGGCACCGCGCTGAACTGGGATTGGAATTTCCCACGGTCGAGTTCCGGCTGTGTCCGCATCTGGGACTGCATCCGCTGATGCTCGACATCGTGCGCGGGCGGTTGGCTGAAGGAGAGGTATCAACGTAAAGCACGCCGCGGGGAACCCAGCGGCGTGCTCAGAATTTAACGAGACGATTGGTCGTCGCAGCGATCAGGGTTTGGATTTCGCGCGGCCCGCACCCGCCGGGCCGGCTCCGGCACCAGCGCCCATCCCGGGAAGCATGCCGGGCATCATCGCACCGGCTCCCGCTCCTCGATCGCGGCCCCCTTTGCGCCGCGGATTTCCGGCTGGCATCGCGCCCCCCGCCATGCCCGGGGGCATGCCTTTAGCCCCCTTGGCACCCCGCCCGCCGCCCGCCTTGAAATCGGCAGGCGACATATCAAGGGGGTTCTGGAGATCCTCGCTTTGACGCGTCATCCCTTTGAACGGCTTCCGCTCTCGTTCGGCGTAGGTCCGCAACGACTTTTCCTTCTCTGTCTCACCGACGAAGGCGAGAACCTTCAAGTCTCCGCCGCCGCCGACAACCAAGGCTTCCGGTGCAAACCCGGCGGGGACCGTCTTGGCCCCTTTGCTTTTCGCAGGCAAAATCAGATCGGGATGATTGGCCGGGTTGAGATCCGTATCCGAGTTCACATCGAGGAGCGCGTCATCCGTGGTAAAAGCATATTCTTCCTGATCGAGGGCCGGTGCGGCGACGTCCAGGACATCTGTCTGCAACGTCCCCCCCAGGAACTGTCCCAACGCGTTGAGCGGGATCGTCGCATACACCTGGGTGCCCATCTTCTTGTGCCATTCGTAAATCGAGACAGAAGCCACCGATCGACCGCGGCGGTTCTCGTCCGCCAACGGATTGCGTTCGACCTCTTTCAGAAAATAGGAAGGTGAACTGGGCAATACGGCGACGGTGGAAATGTTGCTTTCGGGCGTCATCCGAAACGCGCCTTCCGCCACACTCGGATCGATCACTTCCGCGGGATCTCGCTCGAAATTGGGATTTTTTACTTTCAATTTCACGCGATACCGATAGGCATATCCCGGCTGCACATCGAAATCGAAATACCGGAAGAGCAGCAATCGGCCAACCGCCGTGATTTGCGCATTCAGATCGGCGGGGGTCATGTTGCCCGCCCCGCCGGGTTGCATTTTCCGCATGTCTTGAGTCATCTCGTTCAACGCCTCGACGGCACCTCGGGTATTCCCACGCATCATGGAATTACCCATCTGACGGAAATCGTTGGATTGACGGTTAAATCCGCCGCGCGTCGGTCCCTGCATCTTTCCCTCTTCACTTTGCAAACGCGCATGTTCCTCGGCCAATCGCGCTTGCAGGACTTTCTCACGCTGCTGCCCTTCGGGGGTGAGAATATAGTTCTTCACCCGCGGATGCGTGCCATGCTCGCGCCAGACGCCGAACATCAGCGCGGGTAACGGCATGGTCATCACCGTGTCGAACACCTGCATCTCGAGCGGCTCATCATCGAACCCGGCGACTTCATCCAGAATTTGATGCGCGTATTGAATATCAAGTTTTTCCCACTCTTTGGACCACGGGTCATCGCCTGACGTGGCCACCTGCCGCTCTAAGTCAAAGTCGAGAATTTCGAGATGGTCGAGGGCGGAGGATGTCGTCGGCAAATGCATCGCCTTCTGAATCTTCTCCAATTGTTGACGAATCGGCCAAACGCCCCGGACCGCGACATAGAATCGTCCCTGCGGACGTTGACCGGATGTCATCCGCATCTCCCCGCCGCCCATGGATCCCGCTCCCATTGGTCCGGCTCCGATTGCCTTGGCACCGATCCCACCGGCCCCAATCCCGCCAGCTTTCATGCGACCTGCCAACAGTGGCCCACCGCCGGCCGGGCCGCCAACTCCACCCGCTCCCAGGCCATCCTCACCGGAACCTGTCCCGGTGCGCGGCACGAACCGCCCCTCGCCATCGTCCTCATCGGTCGTCGCCTCAGCAACCGGCATCTCTCCCTCTTCCCCTTCCTGAATCTCGTCCAACGAAGGGAGTGCCAAAATGACGTGGCCGGCCAACGCATCGAGAGATTCCACGGCGAGGTAATCCGGCTCGCGGGCTTTCTCTTTCGGGCGGTTGAGCGGCACAAAGTATTCCGTCGACAATTCATACTGCGAGCTGTCGATGGGCCGCAGCAAGGTCGCCGCACGCTCCGAGAAATCGACCAGCGCGAAGTCCTTGCGCTTGTCTTCGGGCCAGACGCCGCGGTCGATTTCCTGTTTTTTCTTCTCGATGTCTTGCAGCAAGATCACCGGATTCCGGCGTTCGCGTGCCCAGGCACCGCCGAAGTATTCCTTGGCCCAAATGAGGACGACCGACAGCAAAATGATGGCGAAGCCCATCTTCTCCAGATGGTTGACAAACAACGCCTTGATGTTCAAACCCTTCATGGTCATTCTCCGCGTCACGGTCGGCAACGGGTTATCGAAAGTCTTTCGTCACGATTTCCAAGATCAACGGCTGACTCTTGATCAACCGGCTGACCTACTCCTCAGTTGTCGTCTCTGTCTTCCTCGGCTCGGTACCAGCCGGTGTGTCTTCCGAGGGGGTCTCTGTTTCCGGTTTAGCATCCCCAGGTTCGCTCTCACTCGCCGGCTTTTCCGGACTCGCCTCACCTTCCGCAGACGGATCATCGGGCGACGCTGTCGGCTTGTCCGTGTCGTCAGCCTGCATTTCCGCCGCTGCGGCATCATCTCCAGCGGCGGAAGGCTTAGCTTCACCCTCGGGAGTCTCTGTCGCGCTAATGCCATCCAGCGTCGCGGAATCTGGCAGACCATTTGAGGTCGGTTCGTCACTCGTCGGCGTGGCTCCGGGAAGTGCTTCGCCAGCACTCTCCGCGATTGGCGCGGCCGTTGTCCCGGCGGCGGATTCCGACGGCGGCGGTTCGTTATATAGTGTGATCAGACCGATCAGGGTCACACGCGAAAGGAAGGGGTTCGCCATCTGATCATTCGCGGCACCAAGACTGCCGGTCGTGCCGTTGAAGTTCATTTCGTCCTCGTCACCGCCGCGACGACGTTCTCGCATGTTTTTACCGCGCGGCATGGCCCCGCCGAGACCGGCACCCATGGGCGGGCCCCCAAATCCGGCGCGCGCACCACCCCCAAAACCAGCGCCTGCCCCGGCTCCCATGCCGCCACCCGCCACATCGCCCATGACGGCTCCGGAATCGCTGAATCGGGCGATATTCAAGCGGAGAATCTGAATTGGCCACGGCGAACGTTCGCTGCTGGTCAGCTGAGCGTACAATTCCGGAACTTTGCGATGATCCATGACCACGGTCAATTTGAACCCGCGTGTCCGATAGGGCAACGCCGGGTCATCGTCGATGTAACGTCGTCCAACATCTTCGTCCGTCGTCTTGCCGCGACCGCCCCCCATCGGCATATCGCCCATCGGCATGGCTCCGCCAGCGCCTCCCGGCATGCCAGCCCCGCCGCCACCGGCGTCTTGCGCCGGCTGTCCTGGATCGCCTAACTCCTCGGTGTCTGGAATGTCTGTGCTGATGGTTGTGTTGCCGCCGCCGGGCACACCGGTCGCCCCATCGCCTCCACCCGCTTTCGCGTCACCAAATGCACCGGCAGGTCCACCCCCGCCGGCGGGCATCCCTGGCATGCCGCCCGCACCACCCGCACCGGCTCCACCACCCGCGTCCGCGACTTGCCCGATCTTGCTGCGGTCGCCTCCTTTCAGCCTGAGATACTCGATCGCGACAATCAGAGCATCATGGCGGGTGGCCGTTTCGCCGCCGTTCGTTTCCAGAATTGCCTGCAGAATCGGTTCGAGGAGCCACAAGTCTTCCATGGAATCCCACATCTGCTGCGAGGTGGGCGTGATGTCACCCCATTCTTTATGCGGCATCAAAGTGAAGGGAAAGACCACCACGCCGGAGTCGTCCAGCGAATCGATTGGCCGTGGAATCTTGTAAACACGATCGACTTCTTTGTAGTAGTTGTCCCGATAATTGATTTGCAGAATCGGGTCGTTGAAGTCGGCGCGATATTTCAACTTCGCGGCGGCATCCGACAAGACTTCGGGCCAGACCATCCGTTCCTTCTGCCGCGAATACAGAAAATCGCGCGACCGGCTGAGCAGAACTTCCTGGTCAGCATTGATCGCCTGCAACTTGTCCGCCCAGTCTTTGCTGGGGACATCACCTTTGGGGAGCTTCTCGGTTGCCTTCTGAATGGCGTCGCGACGGGTCGCGGTCGCGGCCTGCATCTGAGTGGTCGTCATCCACCAACCGGCAATGGCCAGAATTAACCCGAAGCCGAGCAGAATCCAGAAGTGAAACTTCAGAACCGGTGCCAACGCTTTCATGGATTCACTCCTCGAAAATCGACTGCTGGGCCAGGCGGGCACTTCCGCCTGCCACCCACTGGAACTCGATCACTCAGACTCAACAGATCAATCGATATGTACTCGAACTTAGGATGCTAAACGCTTAAGGCCCCGCGGCTTTCGGCGCTTCCGCAGGGGGTGCTGTGGCTGCTGCCGCCGCGGCAGGGTCTGTGCCGGCGGCGGGATCGGGTTTCGGCGGAGCCAGCGGGTCTTCCGTTTTCCGTTCGGCAACCGGTGTTGGCACCCAGACGAATTGAATTGTGAAATCCTGTTGCGGAATTCGAATCGCGGTCGTCGCTTCCATCGGTTCGTCATCAATGATCGGTATCGCACCGCCACCCCCGGCCGCGCCAATGCCACCCGCTCCAATTCCGCCTGGCCCCGGAATCCCCTTCGCACCCGCACCGGGACGCGGTGGGCGAGCGGCCTTCATCTGCGGCATGAGCGCCCCCGGCCCGCGTCCCAACACGTCGGGCTGATTGCCGCCGCCGGGGATGAACAGAATCGGTTTCGACGCGCCGCCTTGGGTGATTACCGCATGCGAGATGCCTAGCTTACGCACCGGCTTGACGACCGGCTGCCCCGACTGTGGATCAGCCTTCGCCACTTCCCATTGTTGAAGGTCTTTCAACAACGTCGACATCACATACTGAATGCCTTGGCCCGTTCGCTGGTTGCCATCGTCGTGGTAATGCACACCATTGAGCGTGAAAACATAACCTTTGCCGGCCGGCGGTGTCGCCGAGGCCTGCGGGGTACTGAAATTCATGCTGGTCTTGATAATGCTGTCGGTCCCCGCACCTTCTTGGATGTTGAGGCCGGTGAACCATTGGCCCAAGTCTTCGTAACGCTTGGTGGTGATCCCGCGGAGGGAGATCCGCTGCATTTTCGTGATCTGACTTTCATCAAGTTGTTCGCCGACATCGCGCGGCAGGCACTCATCGATCGCCTTGTATACTTCGAGCCAGAGTTCGCGCGTATCCAACCCGGTGACGAGTTTGTCGCCTTGAGTCCGCAAATCTTTGTTTTTCCCTTCCTGCGCTCCGTACGCGCTGGTCAGTCCGCTGGCATAGGTCGCGATACTGCCCGCTTCGGTCTCGAACTTCCCGTATTTCTCGACGCTGACCGATTCCAACGCCTGGCCATAACCGATGGTCGAGATCGCAAAGCCCACCAGCAGCGCGGCAGCGGTCGCGGCGGCCCAGGGTTTTTTGCGGCGAATCATCCGCTCCGTGGCGATTTCCGGCGGCAGCAGCGTGGTCTGGATCGACGTCCGTTTCAGAACCTGCAATGCCAGTCCATACGGCACCGGGAATGTCTGGATGTTGTCCATGAACAATGGTGAGTGTAGGACGTGATCACCGGCGAGGGCCTGGAACGTGTCGACACGCTCCACTTCGTATTGCAGATTCTGCTGCAGAAATTTTTGCAGGCCCGCGAGTTTGAAGCCGTTGCCCGCGCCGATCAGGCGGCCGATTTTCGCCTGACGATTCACACTGGCGAAGTAACCGATGGAGCGCTGAATTTCCGAGACGTAATCGTTGAACACCGGCCGCAGAGCCTGAAACACGGCCCGCGGATCGGGGGATTTCGTCGCGTTGCATTTGAGATGCTCCGCTTTCGCGAACGTCAGCTTCATCTCTTTGGTGAGTGCCCGCGTGAAATGGTTGCCGCCGATCGGCACGTTGCGAATCCAGATCTTCTTGCCGTTGGTCACCATCAATGTGGTATTGTCAGCCCCCATGTCGAGCAGCACCGTATGCTCGTTGTCGGCATCGGAATCTTTGCCGGGACGAATGCCCAATCGGTCGTAGCACAGAAAGTTGTACAAGGCGAGCGGGGCGATCTGGATCGCCTCGACTTCGATTTTGCGCTCGATAAACGGCTTAAGATGGTGATGCACCTGCTCGCGCTTCATGGCGATCAGGCCAACTTCCGCGTCGAGCAAAAAGCCCCCTTCCGAGGAACCGGACCCCAGCGTCTGGTAATCCCAGATCACTTCTTCCAGTGGAAACGGAATCTGCTGACGCGCTTCATACTTGACGATTTCCGCCACCTTCGACGACTCGACGGGCGGCAATTGAATAAACTTCGCCAGCGCGCTCTGGCCGGGCAACGAAATCGCCACCAGATCCGAACCCATCTGGTTGCGCGACAAGAATGTGTCGAGCGCCTGACGGATCAGTTCATCCGGCACGGCATCCGGCTGGCTCAGCAATTTCGGATGCGGCACATAATCAAACGCGACGGCCAGAACCTGATCGGCAGCCTCGGCATAGCGGAGCCGAATCGCTTTCAAACCGGCCTGCCCAATCTCAATCCCCCAGGCACTTCGCTGATCGGCCATCTGAGCCTCTCCCTTGGAACAGCGGACAAACTCCCGCTGGGCTGTTCTACGACTGGTCTGATTGAAGACAGGATTATTCGACGGAATCTGTGATATCAGTTCGACTTAAACACCTGCAAGGCATATGAATGTGCCTGCAAGGTGCTGAAGACATCAGGACTTGCATTTCCTCAGATCAGGAACACGACGTAAGTCGGATTCGCAAGTCCAGAAATTCTCTTAACCTAAGGCTATACTTGACCTTCCAGTCTTGTCAACCGGTTGTCTCTCTGTTTCGTCAGCTTTCCAGCACTTTCCTGTTTCCAACACGATGGAGCCGATTCCCACAGTCGACCTCTTCTGAATTGAGACGTTTAAGTTCGCCCAGAAGTTCCCGCAATTTTTTCGCTAGAGATGGCCGACTTCAACATGATCGGTATAGTTGTGGATGGAATTTCCACCGGGCAACTTGCGAAATCCCCGGCCAAAACGTTGTTCGACACAACAGGCGATTGTTGCATGACTTACAGCAAAACAACCATTCTGACTCCCAGCCACAGTCTGGAAGATTTTCCCAGCGACCTGGGCGATGAACCTGCCGCGAGCCTGCTGAACGCGTTTGCGGTCGCCTGGCACCCGGCGCTATTGGCCCAGATCGGCTTCATTCCGGGCTGGCGGCGGGCCGACGATCCCCCGCCAGCACCGTATGACACGCAACTGACGATCATCCCCACGCCGTGCGATAGTTGGCTGCCGCACAACTGGGTGAACGATGCCCGCGAACAGGGGGCGACGGTCGTCAGCGGATTGAGCGATCGGAAGGAAATGCTCGCCGCGATGCAGTTGGATCAGTCGGACATCGACCCGGAACTGGTGGCCGATTTCCTGGCGCTGGGGACATGCTGGCTGCAAACCGAATTATTGATGCGCCATATGCGTAACTTCGGCAACATCGACGAGGCCCGGTTGCAGAATCGAGCCGTTGGCGCCGCGCGAGCCGCCGTCGCCCACGATGGGGAAACCGCGCGGGCCCATTTGCGGGCGGCGTTTGAAATCATTCTGGAGGCCCGTGAACGCTTTTATCCGGTGGAATGTTACATCCTCGATTTGTGCCTCATGGTCCCGGAACAGGTCAACGACGCATTTCGCGAAGAGCTCAAGCAGCCCACGCCATTCACCCTGATGGGCATTGCCGACGACTGGACCAAAATCTGCGCGGAACATCCCGATGTGCAGGAATCGATTCGACTGGCGTGGAATAGCGCGAAAGTCTGTCTGGTCGGCGGCGAGGAGCGGGAAACGCAATTGCCGCTGTTGCCATTGAATTCCGTCACCTGGCATATGGCGCGCGGCCTGGAAACTTTCCGCGCACTGTGGGGACGGACTCCGGCCGTGTGGGGGCGACGGCGCTACGGACTCTGCGCGACCTTGCCGCAGCTCCTCACAAAATTCGGCTTTCAGGCGGGCCTGCATGTCGCATTCGATGACGGCATCTACCCCGATTTCGAGCATGCCAAACTGCGCTGGCAGGGAAGCGACGGCACCGTGATCGACTCGCTGAGCCGCATCCCGCTCGCCGCCGATAGTGCCGCGAGTTATCTCCGCTTCCCCGTCCGCATGGCCGAGTCGATGGATCATGATCAGGTTGCGGGGATTGTGTTCGCCCGCTGGCCGGAACTGGAACAGCCGTGGTTCAACGACTTCCGCCGCATCGCCCGCTACGCGCCGGTCCTCGGTCGATTCGTCACGTTGGAGCAATTCTTCCAGACCGCGGAAACACCGGGAAAACTGGCGACTTACGACAGCAAGGAATACTTTTCGCCGTACTTGATTCAGGCGGTCGCGCGGCGTGATCCTGATCCGATCAGCCGATTCGCCGATCACATCCAGCGGCGGCAAACATTCGATGCCGCCGCATGGTGTCGCGGCACCGCGCGAGCCTTAATGCGGCAGCCCATCAACTTAGAGGAAACTCAAGAGACGGAACGCATCCTGGAGGCAGCCGCTCCGCCAATCGAAGTAGCCGACGTGATCCCCGAGGCAGTCGCGGAGATTGCGAACATTGAAACCGCATGGCCGCGGGAACTCGCGCAACTGGTGCTGCACGGCTCGCCAGCTCAACCGGGGTTTCTGATCTTCAACCCGCTTTCGTTTCCCCGAATTGCAGCGGTCGAATTGTTGGAATTGAAATCTCCCCCGGCAATCTCCGGACCAGTAAAGGGAGTGCAATGGGATCGAGACACGAAAGCGGCGACTGTGCTGGTCGACATGCCAGCCAGCGGCTTCGTGTGGATCGGAGCCGATGAAAACGGCCCGGTGCCGGCCGTTTCCAAAGTCCCCATGGCGGAACCGGGATTGCTGAGGAACGATTTTTTTGAAGTCTCCCTCGGCGAGGAAGCAGGGGGCGTACGACAAATTCGCATGCACAACACGCGGGCCAACCGCCTGAGCCAGCAACTCTCTTATCGCTTTCCGCGTGAAAAAACGATCCGTCCCGCGAACGAGACCGATCACCCCGAAAAGACGCAATACGCCCGCATGATCTTTGACCGCCAGCAGGTTCTGTCGAGTGGCCCCGTCGTGGGAGAAATTGAAACCGCCGGCCGGATTCTCGACCCGGCGGATGAAACCCTTTTGGCCAATTTCACGCAGCGCATCCGCGTACGGCGGTTGCTGCCGACGGTGGAAGTGGACATCGAACTCACCGACATCAAAGCCCCGGAAGGCGACCCGTGGAATAATGCGTTCGTCGCGCGCTTCGCCTGGAACGACAGCACCGCCGCCATCACCCGGGCGATCTGGCATGGTGCGCATCCGGTCGGCGGAGATCGTTTCGAGAGCAGCGATTATCTCGAAATCGCCGAGGAACAGGACCGCGTGACGATCATTCCCCACAGCTTGCCGTTCCACCGCCGCACCGGCCCGCGCATGATTGATTCGCTGCTGGTGGTGGAAGGCGAATCACGACGGAAATTCCGGTTCACGATTGCCGTTGACCAGGCCTACCCGCTGCAAGCCGCGCGCGATGCCACACAACCGCCGATCATCGTACCGACCGAGCAGGGACCACCGCGATCGGGTCGCACGGGCTGGTTTTACCATCTCGACGCCAAGCATGTGCAGATTATGCAACTCAGCGGATTACAGGCCGACGGCAAACCGAATGATCACACGCAACCCGCAGTAGGATTTTGCCTGCGGTTGATTGAGACGGAAGGCCGAGCGGGGCAAGTTCGCCTCCGCATGTTCCAGACACCGAAATCGGCCAGCAAACGCGACTTCACGAATACGACATTAACCAGTTTGCCAATCGAGAACGACGCCGTGATCATCGACCTCTCGGCATCCGAAATCGCCGAGATCGAATTGCGGCTCTGAACACGTTGTAGAATTTGACGTGGCACACGTGTTCAACGTGTGAGTTTCACATGATTCTGGGCGAAGGTTTAATCTTTTCGGCACGTTGGAAACGTGCCGCCACGGCATGTCACGCACTGCGTGAGTGCGGCAGTTCGCTGAAGCTGAAACGCGAGTGTGATTCGCAGTGCAGCCTAGAATTCCATCTCGTACTTCTTCGTCATGTCGGTGCGCACGGCGACCAGTCCGTCTTCGATCTGCTTCCATTCCGCGAAGCGGACAGCCGAGGCACCGGCTTTTTCCTGCGATTCGATGGTCGCCGCGCCTTGGGGATTGGCGGTTGTGAATTGAAAGCCGCCGTAGGGGCCTATGTACACCGAGGACGACGTGTAATTCACGCCAGCTTCCAGTTTGCGCGTGCCCGAACTGATATTCGCGTTCCGCATAGTCTGCCCCTGATAGCGGAACGAATTGCTCACGTTTTCGGCGTAGTGGATCAATTCATCATCGACATACAACTTCGGCAAATCATCAATCTTGCGGGCATAACGTTCCAGGATCAACACGCGATTGTCACGAGTCTGGCTCATTGATTTCCGGGTGTCATCCAGCAGTGTTCGCAACGATTTGCAGAATTTCAGGGATGTGTGGGCCACACGTTCTTCGGCCGTCGGCGGGGCCGGGGCTTGAGCCGCGGAGATCGCATGGGCGACGGCCGGCGGGTCGAGGATGGAAATCATTCGCCGCGCTCCGCCCGGCGAAACCGGCCCCACACCGGTGACGCGACTTCCTTTGACGGTCCAGGTCCAATCGATGAACTCATCCGGCGAAACGCCGACACGTTCCATCACGCCGCCGACCAGTTGTTGCAGCACCGGCATCAGTGGGGAAGCATCCTTGATGAAATCGAGCGAAACCTGACCTGTCCGTTCTTTTTCAAACGAAATATTGATTGTGATGCCATAAGCGGAGGCCAGGATGTCGGCCACTTTTTCCGCGGCGGAGGGGCTTGGAAACCAATCGGTTTTCTGGAGCGTGGCGAGAACTTTGTCGCGGGAGAAATTGTCTTGTAAATCAATCGCCAGCATCACCGGCGCGGTATTCACTTTGGCCGTTAGTGCCGACTGCAAATACGGCGACAAATGCTGAAGATCTTTGGCCGGCCCCCGATTGAGCCAGCGGGAGATCCCCTGTCGGCTGCCATCCAGCGACAGCCAATTCCCATCACCAGCGTCCACCACATAACTGCCGTCGCTGAACTGAGCCGCATCGTGGTTGGAAATCTGGTCCAAGCCACCGGGTAACCAATCCGCGATGCTTTTCAAAGTCAGGGAGTTATCCGGGACCAGCACCGCGTATTTTTGATGAACCGACAGATGCCCGACCAAGTCGAGTTCCGCACCGATAATGATCTGTTTCGTCCCCGGCGGGACGACCGACTCCTGATGCACAAACGATTCCGACGCCTGTTTCTGCCAGCCTTCTTTCTTCGCCACCGGAGACTTGAATGCTTCGCTGACATTGAGGCGTGCCACGGCATTGACTCCTTCGGGGAGCCACAGCAGTGGATCAGCGGCAGGGAGCATCGACGCCGAACTGATAACCAGACATAATCCAAGGCAGAAGCTCATTTGTCGGACAAAATAATGCAGCATGATGTTCCCAAGATGGGGCGAATTGGGGAATGCGTTCCGTCGATTTGTTGACAGATTATCGCTCAGCATGACAAATCATGCGAGACATTAC
>Ga0335397_10007142_pt1 | contig 14265 bp, 9 predicted proteins | sample MAT04_FD_205740 | JGI IMG/M metagenome (GOLD analysis project Ga0335397, IMG submission 205740) | Freshwater microbial communities from Lake Fryxell liftoff mats and glacier meltwater in Antarctica - MAT-04 (spades assembly) (version 2) ...
CTGTGGCATAGGGCCTTCTTGGGCGTCAACGACCAAGATAATGCCGTCAGCCATCGACAGCGTTCGCTCGACTTCACCAGAAAAATCGGCGTGTCCAGGGGTATCAATGATGTTGATCTTGAAATTCTGATCTTCGTGCGTATATTCGATAGCCGTTGTCTTGGCGGTAATTGTGATGCCACGTTCGCGCTCCAGATCACCGGAATCCATAATCGTGGTTTGGGTCATCTCGGCTTGGTTGTCACGAAAGACTTTTGACTGCTTCAAAAGACCATCTACGAGGGTCGTCTTGCCGTGATCGACGTGAGCGACAATAGCAATGTTACGGATGTGTTGGGCGTCGTGGGACTGCATAAAAATAATCCTTATCTGGTGATAAATCAATCTAATACTGGCACATGGAACTAAAAAACAAAAAAAGTCCTTGAGTGATCATAAAAATAGCCCTGTAGGGGCAAAACTTCTTGATCTGAATCATACCATCATTACCGATACTTGTCTAGCGTAGCCACCTTGACTATTTTGATCTGTTGGCGTACAATATTGGCCAGTCTCACACAAAGACTTTTTGCTCACAAAATAAACATACCGTCCAGTAACCACGAGGTTGTTTGTATACGCAGTATAAGGAGTGCTCGATCCGCCCTAGCGCGTCTCGGCACAACTATGAGGGGACGACTGGGCGGCCTGAACTTCGGTTCTGGTCGTAGGTTTGGTGTAGCAATTAGTGAATTGTGTGAATCCGGAGTCAATCGTGTTAACCACGTACTCAATCATTCCGGCATTGAGCGGGGAGCCGCCGCGATCGCCGTCAGCGTTACAGTGATTGCAATGTCATTAGCCTTGACGACTCAGACGCAACACAGCTTCCGTGTATTTGCTGATGAGAAGCGCGTTGTGCAGCTCTATGTCGACGGTCAGCGTCGGGTTGTGGTTTCGAGCGCGGCTACGGTCAAAGAAGTCTTGCGCGAGAATGGCGTAGACGTCAAATCAGGTGATGTGATCGAGCCTGCCGTTGAGACGGTTGTCGATCAGCCAAATTACAACATCAATGTCTATCGAGCTCTTCCGGCTGTTGTCGAAGATCAGGGCCGTTTCGTGCAAGTCGTGACTGGCTACCGGTCAGCACGTAAAATTGCCGCCGCTGCCGGGGTCACATTGTACCCAGAAGACAAAGCCGATCTCTCACAAGTCCAAGACTTTCAGGGGAGCCGTTCGCTTGGCTTCAAAGTCACCGTTGATCGCGCCCTCCCAATCCAACTGATAGTCAACGGGCAAGTCGTCAATGTTCGTACGCACCAGGAAACCGTCGGCAAGTTGCTGGCCGAAAAGAATATTGAGTATAAGTCTGAGGATTTGCAGGGTAGTACAGCCGACACCCCACTCAGCCGAGGAGCCCGAATTGTGTTAGCAAAATTGAGTCAAGAGACGTCTGTCGTGACTGAAGATATCGCGCCTGCCAGCATCGTAACCTATGATGCCAACCTCGATAGTGGCCAAGTCCAGGTCAAGCGAGCCGGTATAGCCGGTCGGAAGCAAGTTACTTACCTGATAGACAAGTCTAATGGTGTCGAGACAAAGCGAATTGTACTCGAGTCTGTTACGCTGACCGGAGCGATTGATAAGCTCGAGACGCGGGGAACTCGCTCGATCAATGCAGGCTCAGCCTCGGAAGCCGTCAGCCTCGGTCAGTCGATGGCAGCGGCTCGCGGCTGGACAGGCTCACAGTGGGACGCCCTCTACATTCTCTGGATGCGAGAATCGGGCTGGAATCCGGGCTCGGTCAACCGCTCCAGCGGAGCTTGTGGTATTCCCCAAGCCTATCCGTGCTCCAAGATTAGCGACAAGAGTACCCGCGGCCAGCTCCAATGGGGTCTAGATTACATAGCTCGCCGTTACGGCACTCCGCAAGCCGCGCTCAACTATTGGTACAGCAATAACTCGTATTAGTCGAAACCAAATTTTTCTATGAAAGTTTCACAGCTCCGCCATCTCTTGGCGATGTACGATATCAAGCCAGATAAGTCTAAGGGGCAGCATTTTCTCTTGGATGAAACGGTTGTAACTGACATGTTAGAGGCAGCCGAGGTTAATCAGGCCGACACAATTATCGAAGTCGGGCCGGGTCCTGGCGTGCTGACGAGTGCACTGACAGGGCGGGCAGGGCAGGTCATCGCCTACGAACTTGATGAGCAATTAGCTGATCTGATCAGTGCTCAGCATGTCGCCAATCTCGAAGTAGTCCGCGGGGATGTGCTCCAGCAGCCAATCCCCCGCCAGGGGACTACACTCCCCTACAAAGTCGTTGCCAATATCCCCTACTCCATTTCTGGGGCTCTGATTCGCAAACTGCTGACTTCCCTACCCGCCCCACAATCGCTGACTTTACTGGTCCAGAAAGAAGTTGCGGAGCGGATGTGTGCCAAGCCGGGGCAGATGAGTATTCTGAGCGTAGCCGTCCAGCTGCATGGGCAGCCGCGGATAGTTCGATTGGTACCACCACAGAGCTTCTGGCCGGTCCCGAAAGTAGATTCGGCAGTTATTCAGATAGATCTGCATCCGGCCGGTCTATGCCTGGAAGTTGACGAGAAAGCCTACATGCGACTGGTTAAAATTGGCTTCTCCCAGAAGCGCAAACAGCTCAAGAATAGCCTCTCAGCCGGCCTACAGATCGAGTCAAGCGAGGTGGTCAGACTTCTGACTCTCTCTGGGCTCAAACCAACCGCTCGAGCTCAGGAGCTCAGCCTAGAAGACTGGGCAAAATTGTTGTCAAATATTGACAACTAGTCAAAATTAAATCGAATAATCCTCTTTTACTTTAGAAGGTAGCAGAGACTGATCATTCCTGAGCTAAGACTTATTAATTGCGTAACGTTTGTATAATCTAACTATTCCAGAGGCGATCAGGCCAGCAAAAATGACTGATATTAGTGACTTGGCACCGAATGCCGCTAGCTGTTCTGGTGTTAATGCAGTATTACTAGGGTCCAACCCATTGCTTTTAGATGAAGTATTATCGCTCAATAGTTGCGAATCTTCTCCGGCTACCGAAGTGGAGGCTTGATTGATAACGTTATTACCAACGAAGCTAGAGTTTAGTTTTACAGTTAACAGACAAGTTGTATTATTCGAGGCTATCAGTGAGCTAATTGTCCAGGTCACAGTTGGGCCTGATAAACTACCCGCTGAACAGCCACCATTAGCCGGTGCATCGACATAATCTAAATAGCTTGGCAGCGAATCACTAACCGAAATATTAGTCAGATTACCTTGACCAGCACCCCCTGGGACTTCTGCCTTATTGGTGACTCTCAGGGAGTAGGTAATAGCTGACCCTTTTTTGACCGTATTCAAGCCATTGGTCTTCTCGATGCTGATATTTTTAAAGCAGCTCGTGCCTGGGGCATGATTAACAATCAAATTTTTACTGGCAGTCTTGGTGTCGCTGCCGAAGCTGTCGGTGGTAATAGTCGTGGCAGTATTGTCGATACTGACGGTATCGCAGTCGGCGGTAATCGTAGTATCGAAACAAATTTGTGGGTTATCGCCACTAAAGGTCAGCATCGCACGTGGTGAATCGCCTGGTGGCCAGGGGTTTGTGTTGATAGCGTCAAACAGTATCTCGGCCTTGATATTCGGATAGGCACCATAATTCAAACTCGAAATATCAAGGACGCCTGGCGCTGTTACGAGCCCGCTGGTAATCGTGATATCGACCTGATTTATGCCCAGCAAAACGTTATTTGAACTATCCTTGAGGGTAACCTTGATGTTGTTAAAGTCGGCGTAAGTCGACCCACTCGGAAGGGCTATTTTCAGCTTATCCCAAGCCGTGACATGACCCGAGCCGCCATCGCAATAGAAGTCCGTACTGGGGGTAAGCGTCATCGGAACGAAGACTTTTTTGCACGGCGTGTTACCCGTCGTTGGATCAACTGACCAGATATCATTGGATCCGGACGAACTGCCCAGCGAATCTCCGGCCATCCAGACACAGCCATTGAATTCTCGCACAGTATAGCCTGTCGGATTACCCGAGCTCAGGCTGGGAAAATAATCTACTGTCGGTGTACCAGACGGGCTATTACCAAATCCACTACACTGGGCCGCCGTCGAATAGTCCCAGCAGACTAGCCATGTATCAGGTGTCGAGTTGTCGGGAATGTTGTCTTGAGTATAGACATCGACGTACATCTTCGAACCTATGATCGCTGGTACGCCATTTGTGGTGGTTATCCGGGCTCCACCTGTCACGTTATTAAAGAATCCACCTGGAAGTGAACTTGCACCACCTGACAGCGTATAGCAAGCGTTAAAACCATAGACATCAATTGGTGTCGCCGGTGTACTTTGGTATACACCGCCGATGCAAATTCGATCGATCACATTAGACGTATTGCGTTGTTCGTAGATCGATGTTCCAGCCGCTACAGCATAGCTACTATTACCAAATGCGTTAGTGCCAATATTTAAACTATAGCCTGGGTCTGACCAACTCGTGCAGGGGAGATTGGTGGCTGGATCAAAGCAATATAATTTCGTCTGATTGTTGACTTGAGGACAAGAGGGCGCCCAAGTAAATCCAATAAAAATGTTACCGACAAATGATCCACCCTCATTACAGCCAGTGGCATAGTTAAACAGCCAGTACTGACGATTGTCACTGGCTGTATAGTGCTGGATATACATGCCCCGATCTTTGGCGGCTGCGTCCCAGGCTGTCCAGCTGGTGGTGTAAGGCTGTCCAGCGCAAGGCGCAACGGTCGACATGTCGAAGCAATACATTTTGCCATCATAAGCCACGCCGTAGAGTTTGCTACCACTTCTTTGCAAGCCTTCAAACACCGCGTTACTATTGCCACCGGTAAAGAGTTCGGCCTTGCCAGTGCCCAGAGCGGTATAGCCACAGCTAGTCAGCGTAACCGGGTTTACGCAACCGACTCCGAAGCTACTCCCCAGACCAGTAGCGCTATTGCTTCCCGGGCTATCCGGCTTCATAGCTGGAAAGTACATATTATCGGCATGTCCATACGTTCCGTCATCGGTAAATTCACGCGGATACTGGGTAATACCCAGATCGTGTGGGCCCGAGCCAATGGCAGCTCCAGCCTGAGAAGACACGTATGGTGTACCGACCATTCCGGTACATGGTCCACCGGTTGATTGCTCGAAACAATCAAAATTAGCTGTATTACCAACATTTGTGCCAGTACAAGTTGAGGTTAAGGCTACCCAGGTGCCGAGACAAGTATAAGATTGTGAATGATGTGCCAAGACGATAATCCGATTAGCGTAAACAATCGGCTGATAGCCATCTTGATCAGAGCTATTAGTAAAGCTGGTTAATGGCTGGGGCGCCGGGGCGGATGAACCCGTAGCCGGTGAAGGAACTATGCTGGCACCCGAACATATATGTGTCACGCTAGCAGGAGCTGGCTCAACACTGACAGGGCTGGAGCAGTTGGCACCAGTCGACCACTGCTTATTCCAACCTTTTGGAACTTTTAATGAACCGGCGATGTATTGACTAAAGCCCGGTATTGGATCACTAAAGCTAACGTTGGCATTACCAGCACTAATATTTGCGTAACTCATCACCCATTTTGCCGCGTTGCCATCCTGGACATTTGTCGCACTACCGGTAGTGCCGTCTTTTCCTGTCTTGGTCAAACTGCTACTGGCGGCTTGGAGGGAATGCACATTTATCCAAACGAGTATACTAAACAGCACCAGGGCAAGCAGTGCTAATCCATACCTAAAAGCTCTAGTTAATCGCAAATATATAGTCCCTTTTTACTTTTACACGATTATTACAATAATACAGCATATGCTTATGTAGTTGACCAAGCTCAGTTGTAGTACTTAAAAAGTACCATGGTAAGTCGTTCCTTGTGAGTAATAGTTAGTAAAACCCCAGATTCGTCTGGGGCATTTTCTTGTGCTGAAGTCGGTGCCGCCAGATAAGCTTATGCTATTATTAAGAGCATATGCGGTATCAATCGCGCTTCTTTCGCCTCGTCGTCCTCATCCTGCTCTGGCTGGTGGTGGCACAACATGTCTGGCAATTTGGCAAATTTGGCCAGCCAGCTCAAGCAGCCGGAGAATTTAGCTACGCTATTGCGCTCAATTATCGACTCGAAGCTGACGGCCAGACCACCGTCACGTCGACCTATCGAGTGACCAACAACACTGGCAACAAGATCCTGGCATCACTGCAGATCAATGCACCGGCCAGCACAACCACCGATCTAAAAGTAACCTATGCTGACGGATCACCTATTCGCAATACAGTGACTGAGCGCACGAATGCAACTCTCGGCTATAGTTACAAATATAAAGAAATCAATCTAACTTTTGATAATTGGCCGGGTGGTCGAGGAACAGGCCAGAGCTTCACCGTCCAGTATCGAACGCCAGATCTGATGGATCTGAAGGGCGCTAGCAAGACGTTTTACGTACCGAGTCTTGCGCAAGTGGCTGACGACGAGGCCTACACGGTCTCTGTCTCGGTACCACGTAGCTTCGGTAAGTTGATTTCGACCAGCTCCCTCCCACAGATCAACGGCTCCGACGGCGACAGGGTGCGTTACACCTTTGCTCGCGCGGCGGATTTGCGCCAGTCTGTGGCGCTGATATTCGGTGATACAACAATCTACAAGGTTGATTTTGCTTATCCGCTCAAAAATGACAGCGGCAGGGAACGGACTATGACTGTCGCCTTACCTCCGAACACGAGCTCTCAAAAGATCTTTCTCAACCGGCTTGATCCCGCGCCGGTGCGGACTCGCCTCGATGCTGATGGCAATATTCTGGCAGATTATCAGGTCGCAGCTGGACAGTCTCTAACGGTACGGACTGATATCTCGGCTCAAGTCAAATACCTCGAGTATGATCTCGCCAAGGGTGGGACGAAAGACCAGATACCGGCCAGTCTCGTGCAACAATACACTGGTGCGACCCGGTATTGGCAGACCAATGATGCCAGCCTGCGCACAAAGGCCAGCCAGGTCGTTGGCAAAGAGACAAAAGTCGTCGAAATGATTCGCTCACTGCAGAAATACACCGTTGATACGCTGACCTACAACAACGAAAAAATCAAATATAATATTCGCCAAGGCAGTAGCAAGGCGCTGCGTGATCCGAATAATGCTGTCTGTCTTGAGTATTCGGATCTGATGATTGCCTTACTGCGCAGTCAGGGTATCCCGGCGCGTATGCCGGTCGGCTATGCCTATACCGGTAACCTCAAGCAATCGCGCGCCGTGACTGACTCCTTGCATAGTTGGGTGGAGGCGTATGTGCCGGGGATCGGCTGGATCAATCTTGACCCGACTTGGGCTGAAAAATTTGACACCTTTGGCAAGAGTGATCTCGATCACTTCACTTTTGCACTGTGGGGCCGCGACGATGCCTTGCCGGCGCCTGTCATGTTGGACGGGCAGGATGTGAATTACCAATATGAGCAGACGACGATTAGTTATGACGTCAGTGTTCCGCCAGCTGAGAGTACCGGGCAAGCTGCGGCTGCGACCTATGTGCTATTTCCCGGTTTCAGCGTGGTCCAGTACAAACTGACTGCTCCGGGCAATGTGGCGGGTGACCTATACGCTGCTTTGCTCAAGAACGAGACCGACGCCCAGCAACGGTTTGAAGTTGGTTCGCTAGCACCACTTCAAGTCGTGGAGAAGACAAAGTTTCAATGGAGTGGAGCTTTTGGTAGCGCCGCCCAACTGGTGTTTGTACAGAAGACTGTGGCTGGAGATAGCGTGATAGCGGCAGCTACCGGCCAAGTTATCTGGTGGCCGATGTATGTCAGCCTTGGTCTCGTAGCTGGTATTTGTGGTTATTTTTTGCTAAAATTCAGGCTTCGTAAGCAGACTAAGCCAGAGATCTCGGTCGCTGTCACTACAGCTGCCATGGAAGCCGCCTTAACCGCCGCCCATCATAAAGACGTACTCGCAGCCGAAGCCAGCTACTCAAAGCCGAAACTAACCCCTCATGACCACAAAGATGACACCCCACTCACCCACTAACCGATTCTCGGTCACGACTTCTATTCCTTACGCCAGCGCCAAGCCGCATCTCGGTCACGCCATGGAGTTTATTCAGGCCGATGTGCTTACTCGCTGGCATCGCCAAAAGGGTCATGCAGTGCGTCTGCAAATTGGTACCGACGAGCATGGTCAGAAGCTGTTTGAGGCAGCCACCAAGGCTGGCGTCGATCCGTTGAGCTTCGTGACTGAAATGAGTCAATCGTTTGTGCATTTGGCTAGCCAGCTCAATGTCGAGTATGACTACTTCGCACGCACGACGAGTGAGGTGCATAAGGCTGGAGCTCAGAAACTCTGGCAAGCCTGCCAGGATGATATCTATAAGGGCACTTATACTGGCTTGTATTGTGTCGATTGCGAACTTTTTTATACCAGTAAAGACGGCTTAGGCGGCAAGTGTCCGGTACACCATACGCGGCCTCTTGAGGAGCTGGCCATTGAGAGCTATTTCCTGAAGCTTGCTACCTATCAGAAGCGCCTGATTGAGCTCATTCGCAGTGATGAGTATCGAGTCTTTCCCGACCTGCGCAAGAATGAGATCATGAGCTTTCTGGAGCAAAATGAGCTCGAAGATTTGTCAATCTCACGACCTAAGTCACAGTTAGAGTGGGGCATTGAGGTACCGGGCGATCCGAGTCATGTCATGTACGTGTGGTTTGATGCATTGGCTAACTACATTACCAGCCTGGACTATCCTGACGGAACTGATTATCAGAAATGGTGGCCAGCGAATCTACATATAGTAGGTAAGGATATCAATCGCTTTCACTCTGTCTATTGGCCGATTATGTTAATGAGTGCTGGCGCTGCATTGCCCCAGGCACTATACGTGCATGGCTTCATCAATGCTCCGGGTGGGATAAAAATGAGCAAGAGTTTGGGGAATTCGGTGGCCCCCCAAGAGATCATTGATCACTATGGCATAGATGCCCTGCGTTACTATCTACTGCGCTACATCCCACACGATGGAGATGGTGAATTCGGCCGGGAGCGCTTCCATGAAGTCTATACCTCAGATCTGGCGAATAACCTGGGTAATCTCGTCCAGCGCGTGGCCAGCATGACTGAGAAGTACTGCGATGGTTCATATGTCGTAGGCCAGGGAGAGCTTCGTTCTACCACAAACCTCGAGGAGCTTGTACCAGAATGTAATTTTAATCGGTATCTTGAAGACGTGTGGATTAGAATTGACACAATCAATGTCATGATTGAAAAAGAGAAGCCATGGCATTTGGTAAAAGAGGATCCACAAAAAGCGTCAGATCTATTGAGTGAGTGGATCAGAGACCTAATTGAAATATCTAATCAACTTGTATCTTTCCTGCCTGCAACCAGTTCAAAGATCCTCCAGACTTTCTCTGATGGTCGGGTCGATATGCGCGTCGGGATGCTTTTCCCACGCTTGGACGCGCCTTCTACCGAGGTAAGCTAAATGTTTATCGATACCCACGCTCATTTGCACTTTCGGGCGGCTCGTGATGCTGCGGTCGGTGGCTTCGAAACGAGCTTCCCCGACATCGAGGAGGTGCTTGACCGTGCCCAACAGGTTGGGATTGCGCGCGTCATAAATATTGGCGTCAACCCGATCGATAGTCGAGCTGCCATGAAGCTAGCCGGCGACAAATCAATCATTCAGCTGATCAAAGACGGCAAGTCACCGCAGCTCTACGCCACCGCGGGCTTACATCCGCACGAAGCCGCCTTGGGTGATCAGGCACTCGATCTGATTCACGATATGGCCGAGGATGTCGTGGCGATTGGCGAATGTGGCCTCGACTATTTTAAGAACCATGCGAGTCAAGCTGAACAAGAGCATGCTATGCGTGGACAGATCGAGATTGCTATCGAGCACAGCCTGCCGCTCATCTTCCACGTGCGCGATGCCTGGGATGACTTTTTTACAACGTTGTCAAATTATCCACAGATTAGGGGAGTTATCCACAGCTTCACTGGTCATCCGGAACAGGTCGCGCAAGCCCTTGATCACCCCGGCGAGCTCTACTTTGGGCTGAATGGCATTCTGACTTTTACGAAGGATGCTCGCCAACTCGAAGCCGCCCAAGCCATGCCGGCTGAGCGAATTCTGCTCGAGACCGATTGCCCATTCCTGACCCCCGCACCGCACCGTGGCCAGCGCAATGAGCCAAGCTTTGTCCCGTTGATTGCCGAATCTATCGCTACCCTCCGTGGCATCGCCATCGATGAGTTAGCCGGTCTGACTAGTGCAAACGCTCTGTACTTATTCGATTTGGATGTGGCATGAGCCGGCATTACTTTGATTATGCCGCTGCTACTCCGCTCGATCCAGAAGTGGCAAAAGTCATGACTGCAGCCAGCCAGTTAGTGGGCAACCCTTCAAGCCTCCACGCTGAAGGCAGGGCAGTCCGTCATTGCTTGGAAACGGCTCGGTCTGAGATAGCTGCGAGTTGCAATGCGCGCAGTGAGGAGATTATTTTGACTAGCTCAGCCACCGAGTCAAATAATTTGGCAATCTTCGGAGTTCTGACGGCTGCCGGCGTCTCGGATGGTGAGGTCATCAGCTTGGCGACTGAGCATCTGGCAAGCAAGCGACCCTGCGAAGTGATTGCGGCCAGTGGGCACACCGTGCAGTGGGCACCAATTGATGAGTCTGGTTTCGTCAATGCTGCGGCTGTATCGAAACTAGTAACTGATAATACGATATTGATAACAATCAGCTTGGCCACTAGTGAAATTGGATCGCTCCAGCCGGTTTCTGAAATCTGCCGAGTTGTAAGCAAGATTCGCTTGGATAGACGGTCGCGGGGTGTCGATACTCCCTTACTTGTACACACTGACGCGGCTTCAGCGGTTGGGTTGGTTTCGATTGCTGTCGACAAGCTGGGCGTTGATCTGATGACCATAAGTGCCGCCAAAATCTACGGACCAGCCGGAGCTGCTGCCTTGTATGTCAGAAAAGGTACGGCCCTGACGCCGTTAATCATCGGTGGCGGCCAAGAGCGCAGCCTGCGTGCCGGTACCGAGAATGTCGCTGCAATTACCGGGTTTGCAGCAGCATTGCAACAAGCCGAGGCACAGCGCAAGGCTGAAGTAACTCGTCTGACAGCACTGCGCGAGAGCTTATGGGAGCAGCTCGCGAAGCTACCCGGGCTGCAACGCAACAGCCCCAGTCAACGCTGCTTGGCAAATCTGCTTAATGTCAGTTGTGAAGGCCATGATGGCGAGGATCTGGTGCTCAAGCTTGATGCGGCTGGCATTGCCGTGGCGACTGGGGCGGCTTGTGTGGCTTCCAGTCATCAACCCAGCCATGTCTTGTTGGCGCTCGGCTATGATACCGAGCGGGCCCAGTCTTCATTACGAATCTCGTTGGGTCGACAGACAACCGCCGCTAGCCTGACTGCACTAGTGAAGGCATTAGCTGATATTCTAAAAGCTTAGTCTTGTCAGCCGGTGAGCGAGGCTGGTATTCGCCCTCAAACCAATTACAATACTTGTAGTGTCCAGATCCTAAACTTAAATTTATAAATACCACTCATGCAATCACCCAAATCAAACCGAACAAAACTGACTGCCTGTTTCTCGCCCCCGGTGATGTTGCTGACTTTTAGCTTCGAGCTGTTGGCGGCTATCTGGATTGCTTGGCGCTATAAGCTCGACCGAACTGCTTGGATGATCATCGCTGTTCTGGTGATGCTGGCGATCTTCCAGCTGGCTGAGTGGCAAGTCTGTGCCAACTCCGGAGCCCAACTGTGGGCGCGAGTTGGCTTCGTCGCCACTGCTCTGCTCGTACCGATGGGCACCCAACTGACACAAACCTTCTCGCCCGATAAGCCAGGCGCTCGGCTCAATGCCGTTACCTGGTGGCTGGCAATCTTCTTCTCAGCTTGGTTCTTACTGATTCCCGGTAGTGTTGAATTCATCTGGTGCGGTGGGAATTATTCGATCTACAAGCTGGCGACTTTCTTAGGCTATCCCTATTTTGCCTACTACTTTGTGTTCTTGACACTGACATTGCTCCAGATCAGATCACGCGTTAAGCAGACAAAATCGGCGTCAAGTCGACGGGCTTTGACGGGTCTCGGTATTGGTATGGCGAGCTTCATGATCCCGACCTTACTGGTGAATATAGCTCACCCTGATATGGTACGTGCGATGCCGTCGGTACTGTGTGGTTTTGCGGTTATCCTGGCTTGTTTCTTGGTAGGTGTGGTGGCGCCAGCCGTACTGAAGCCACGGCGGTAGGACGAAGATAAATGGCACACTCCGAACCTAGTTGGCGCTCACGACTGACTCGTTTTGCTATTAAGTTGGCCCTCATCATCGGCTTAATTATTGCCGCCTTAGTTGGCTCGGCCTATTATCTATCACCTCAAGATAAGCTGACGAAGGCTGATACTATTATTGTCGTGTCCGGCGGTCAAACCAGGGTCCGAGCTGAGCGGGGGATCGAATTATATAATCAAGGTTACGCGCCAAAGATCATATTCTCGGGCGCCTCACTCGATAATGGGCCAAGTAATGCTCGCGAGATGCGCCAGCAAGCCCTGCGCAGTGGTGTGCCAGATGGGGCGATTTTAGTCGACGAAGCCGCTCGCACGACTTTTCAGAATGCTACAAACACTCGTCCACTAGTGACGTCACTCGACGCCAAAGCAATCATTCTCGTCACCTCACCCTATCACCAACGGCGCACGGCGATGACTTTCGAGCATGTTTTCGGCCAGGATTATCGTTTTATCAATGAATCATCGTATGACAGTCGCTGGAGTAAGGCCGCCTGGTGGGCTAGTCCATTTGGTGTCTACATAACGGTTTCCGAGCTTGTGAAGGTGACATATATCACGATTAGCCAATCTTACGAATAATCTGCTTGACAAGAAGGCCTATTTGAGCTAAAATTTCGTGAGTTAAATCTGCACCTATTTTGAATCGAAAAATCTGATCAATGTTCCAGCCGTCCGGCTACTGCGCGTAGTTGGATGATGCGAGCGAATTTTGGTCACGGGGGAGCTAGTCTGGTGAGAAAAGTAGGGGCGGTTCTCACCAGACACTTCCTCGCTACTGGCACTTTTTGATCATTCGTGATCATTGAGCTCCGAAGCATTTTTCAAAAAAAATCGTGCTCCCTTGAAGCTGGGAAAGGGCGCATGCGCAGGTAGCTTGTAGCCGTAGGTGCCGGTGAAAACTTACCTGCAGGTGGAGACTTTCAGCTCGTCTCCCCCCTCATGTCCCAGCCTGGCCGGGGTGGTTTGGGAGTAATTACCCAGACCACCCCACAGCCGCCGTTCACATTTGTGAGTGGCGGCCTTTTCTTTTATTGATCATAAAACGGTAGGATAAAGCTATGTCAAATGTAAAACCCAATCAGCGCGTCTACGTCGGCCTCTCAGGAGGGGTCGATTCGAGTGTAACAGCCTGGCAGCTGTTACAATCTGGATATGATGTTACCGGTGTCTACATGCAGAATTGGACCCGTGACATCGCCGGCAATGCCTGTCCCTGGGAAGATGACTTGCGCAGTGCTAAGAGCGTGGCGGCTCATCTCGGCATCGAGCTCAAAATATACGACTTGCAGACTGAGTATAAATCACAGGTGGTTGAGGTTATGGTCGCGGCTTACGCGGCTGGCCTGACTCCGAACCCGGATGTGCTTTGCAATCAAGCGATTAAATTTCGGTTGTTCTACGATCTGGCACGAGCCGATGGCGCCGATCTGGTGGCGACGGGGCATTACGCTCGTTTGATCGATGGGCGACTGGCTCAGGCTTCTGACCAGCACAAGGATCAGACTTACTTTCTCTACAGAATGCCGGTTGATGCGGCTCAGCAGACTCGCTTTCCATTGGGTGATCTCCAAAAATCAGCCGTCCGCGAGCTAGCCACAAAGGCTGGTCTGCCGACTGCCGCGCGCCCTGATTCGATGGGCTTGTGCTTCGTTGGTAAGGTGCCGCTTAGGGATTTCCTCGGAGAATTCATGCAGCTTGAGCCAGGCGATATTCTCGACGAGACAGGCAACGTACTGGGTCAGCACGATGGCGCCGCTCTTTATACCATCGGTCAAAGGCATGGCCTCGGTGTCGGTGGTGGTCAACCGTTTTACGTATTGTCGAAAGATCTCCACGCCAACACGGTCACAGTAACGACGCAAGTAGAACAGTTGCGTCGCGGTCATTACGACATTGGCAGTTGTGTATGGTGGTCGTCACCTGCGATCGACCAAGAGTACTTGGTCCGG
>Ga0335397_10007145_pt1 | contig 14261 bp, 13 predicted proteins | sample MAT04_FD_205740 | JGI IMG/M metagenome (GOLD analysis project Ga0335397, IMG submission 205740) | Freshwater microbial communities from Lake Fryxell liftoff mats and glacier meltwater in Antarctica - MAT-04 (spades assembly) (version 2) ...
TGCGCACACTGGTCGCCCAGACCGCCGATGGTCAGGTAGCCGGCGCCGACGTACAGATCGTGGTGCAGGCCACACGTGGGGGCCCCAGCTCGCCCAGCTGGCCCAGCCGCTGACCCCCGCTCGCAGCACAACCGCCCAACGGAGCGGCAACGAGCCGACCGCGGCAGCGCGATCAGGCGGGCAGCAGGACGCCGCTGACGAACACGTTCTGCACACAGGTGGCCTGCGTGCTGTCGCCGATGCCGGCGCACGTGACCTGTACGACCAATTGGTCGCCGGCGAAGAGCTCGATGGGGGTGACCAGCGCGACGCCGGCATCGCCGACGATGTTGGCCAAACCGAACGTATACAGCGTGTTCGCGTTGTGCAGCACCAGCAGCGTGCCCTGGTCGTAGTTGGGGTTCTGCACGATGATGTCAGTGATCTGTAACCGCTGCCCGGCAGGCACCGTGTACCGGTTGGCGTCGGTCTGGCCGACGGCGACGGCCAGCGGCAACGGCAGGTTGACGATGACGCCCTGCTCCTCCACCGGCACGGACGACTCGACCGAGATGCCAGTGGCCGAATCGGTGGGTGACTGCACGGTGGTGGTGGTGGCCGGGGTGGCAGCCAGCACCGCTTCATCGGCGGCGTCGCGTATGGCGGGCTTGACCACACCGAACCAGCCGATCAGCGCGACACCGGCTAGTGCGGCGAGCGCGACGATGCGGCCGACCAGCCGCTCGGGCACCATCGGGCTCTGCACGAAGGTGGCCGAGGCGGTGGCGGTAGGGCTACCGGGCTGATCTGCATCGATGCGGAAGGGCACGGTGCGCGCCCGGCGTTCCCACTGCAGGCCCTTGGTGTGCACCTTCATGCGGATGAGGGTGCTCGCGCCTGGTTCCACACCAGCGGCCGGCGGGTCGAAGTCGGCCTCGATGCGGCCCGAGGGGTCGATGAGGTGGAGGCGGCAACTGGCCAACGTGTTGCCGCGGTTCTCCAGCATCATCTCGTAGGTTGCGGAACGGCGGGCCCGCAGCGCCGGCTGCAACACGTTGAGCCGACGGTCGAAGCTGCTGGCGATGTTGAGCGTGGTCTCCGCGCTGCGTACTTCGTCAGGGTCGCTCTGCGGGACGATGCGCACCGACAGCGAGGTGGGCCCGGCGGTGGTGCTGGGCAGCAGCGGCGGATAGACCTGGATGTCGACCACCTGCTGGGTGCCGCCGAAAAGGGTGAGCGTGGCAGGCTCGATGGTGGTCCATGCCGCGGCCATGCCCGCGGGTGTCAGCACGAGCGTGTCGGTGGTGTCGCCGAGGTTGACCACCGTCAGCTGCAACACCGAGATGCTGCCGGGCGCGACGTCGATATCACCGCGTGAGAACCAAGCCTGGGCTGCCATCGCCGCAGACGCTACCGGTCGGATTGGCTGCAACCGTGGCAGCTCATCGGAACGCGATGCGGTCGCGGCCCGACTTCTTGGCATTGCACAGCGCGTCGGTGGCGTCAGCCAGCACTCGTTGCGAATCGAATGCCCCGCTCCCCACGGCCACACCGACCGACGCGGTGAGCTGGACATGGCTGGGCAGCCCTGCCCAGTTGCGGGCGGCGACCAACTGGCGGATGCGTTCGAAGACGTAGCGCGCGTCGCCGGGCGAGGTATCGCGCAGGATCATCACGAACTCGTCGCCGCCGAGCCGCACCACCGAATCGCCGCGCCGGCAAACGCGCTCGAGCAGCCCGGCAACCTCCTGCAGCACGGAATCCCCGAAGCGGTACCCGAAGCCGTCGTTGATCTGCTTGAAGCCGTCGAGGTCGATGACGCCGACACACACCGGGGCGTGGTCATCGAGCACTTCCGGCAAAAGGTGGGCGAGGTACCGGCGGTTGGGTAGACCGGTCAGCGGGTCGGTCTCGCTGAGCGCCTCGACGCGCAGGTGCTCGACGCCGAGGCGGACGTGCTCCCAGCGCGCCGACCGCTCGTCGTGCAACTTGCGGTCGGCGTCTGCCAGGTTCCGTTCCAGTGCCGTCCGCGCCTCGTCGACTCGGCCCATCATCCACAGCACCTCGACCTCCACCTTCAGCAACGGCTGGAGGTAGTCGGTGAAGCTCAATTCGTTGGCCAGCGCGAGCGCGCTGCACACAAGGTCCAGGACGTCGGTGTTCTGGCTGGCGCCCCACAGCGCCATTGCCTCGCCGGACATCGCGATCACCTGCTCCTCACGCATCCCGTGCTCGAGCGCGGTGCGTCGGGCAGCGCGCGCATCGTCGAGTGCGGCGTGGTAGTGGCCGATCTCGGCCAGCATCATCGAGCGGTGGGCCATCGCTGACGCCATTGCGAGCAGTTCGTTGCCGCCTTCCGGGTCGAGCGCGGCGGTGGCTGCGTACAGGCCGTCGTGCACCAGGCGGTTGCGTATGTCCGGGTTCGGCTCGCGCTGCGCGGCGTAGTGGTACGCCGCAGACATGTTGGCGTAGGCGTTTTGCCGGTCGCCGTCGTTCTCCGCCAGACGCAGCGCCCGGTCGTAGAGCTCGAGCGCAGCCTCCACGAACCCGCAGTTCGCGTAGGTGACGGCCATGTTGTGCACGACCTGGTAGTTGGCCGGCTCATTCGGCAGGCGATCGAGGATGTACACAGCCTCGGACAGTTGGTGTGCGCCTTCGGCCAACCGACCCGCCCGGCTGTGATGGTCGACGAGCAAACCCAGCGCGTCGGCGAGCTCCGCGAGGAAGAGCTCGGCGCGAGCCTGCTGGGCCACCACCTGGGCGATTGCAGCGGCTTCGTCGTACTGTTCGACCGCGAGCAGGCAACAGGCCCCGCGCAACTGCAGGTTGAGCTGGCGTTGCAGTTGGTCGGCGGTAGCGGCGGCACGCGCGAACAAACGCGCAGCGCCTTCGAAATCGCCCGCTTGCCGGGCCTCGATGGACTGCTGCTCGAGGGTCGCCAAGGTGTCGGTGCCGATTGCGTCGTTCCCGCCGGGTTGTTCGTTCACCGATCCCTTTCATGGGTGCGAGCCGGGCGGCGTTCCGCAACCGTTGTCATCGCCGCCGGCGCGAGCCGTCGGACATCCTCGTTCCCTACCATTCTCGGTTGAATTCATCGGCTCCACCAGGGCCGGACGTGAGAAAATCCTCTTCCGACGGCCGAGGGGGCACGGAGACTTCCTCGCCCACACCGAATACGATGCGGGCGTGACCGGTTCATTTCCCGCCGCGCGGCCCCGCCGGCTGCGCAGTTCCTCTGCCATGCGCGATCTCGTCGCCGAGACCCAGCTCGACGTGCGGCAGCTGATCGCACCGCTGTTCGTGCGTGAGGGCATCTCCGCACCGCAACCCATCGAGTCGCTGCCGGGCGTGATGCAGCACACCCGCGCCAGCCTGCGCGAAGAGGTGCGCCAGCTCGCCGACCTGGGCGTTCGCGCCGTCATCCTGTTCGGTGTGCCGACCACCAAGGACGAGATCGGCTCGCAGGCCTTTGCCCCGGACGGCATCGTCCAGCACGCGCTGCGCGATCTCACCGACGACGTTGGCGACCGCATGGTGCTGATGGCCGACCTGTGCGTCGACGAATACACCTCGCATGGTCACTGCGGCGTGCTCGACGGCCCCGCCGGCCACCCGCACACCTCGGTCGACAACGACGCGACGCTGGAAATCTACGCTCGCATCGCCGTTGCGCAGGCCGACGCCGGCGCACACGTGGTGGCGCCCAGCGGCATGATGGACGGCCAGGTCGGCGTCATCCGCGCCGCGCTCGACGGTGCCGGCCATCACCACACCGCGATCCTCGCCTATTCCGCCAAGTACGCCAGCGGGCTCTACGGCCCCTTCCGCGACGCAGTCGACTGCGCCATCGTCGGTGGCGGCGACCGCAAGGCGTACCAGCAGGACTGGCGCAACGCCCGCGAGGCCATGGTGGAGGTGCGCGCGGACCTCGAGCAGGGCGCCGACATGGTGATGGTCAAGCCGGCGCTCAGCTACCTCGACATCATCGCCGCGGTGAAGGCCGCCGTCGATGTGCCGGTCGCGGCGTACCACGTCAGCGGCGAGTACGCGATGATCAAGGCCGCCGCCGCCAACGGCTGGATCGATCACGATGCCGTGGCCACCGAGCAGCTGACAGCCATCCGCCGTGCCGGTGCCGATGTGATCTTGACGTACCTCACCCGCTGGTACGCCGAAACGTTCTCCTGAGGAGCCTGCATTGACCGACTTTCCCCGCGACCTCCCCGCCGGCCTGCCGCGCTCCAACGCCGAACTGTTCGCCCGTTCATGCGCCGTCATCCCCGGTGGCGTCAACAGCAGCATCCGCGCGTTCAAGGCGGTCGGCGGCACCCCGTACATCGTCGAACGTGCCGAGGGTCCGTACGTCTGGGACGTCGAAGGCACCCGCTACCTCGATCTCGTACAGAGCTACGGTGCCATCATCCTCGGGCACGCACACCCGATGGTCACTGCCGCCATCAGCGCCGCTGCTGCCGGTGGCACGTCGTACGGCGCACCCACGCCTGGCGAATTGCTGCTGGCCGAGGAGATCAGCCGACGGGTGCCCAGCTGCGAACGCGTGCGCCTGATGAACAGCGGCACCGAGGCCACCAGCACCGCGGTGCGGTTGGCCCGTGGCTTCACCGGGCGCGACCGCCTGGTCATCTTCCACGGCAACTTCCACGGCGCCACCGACGCGCTACTCGCCGCCGGCGGCAGCGGTGTTGCCACGCTGGGTCTCCCCGGCACCGCCGGTGTGCCCGCCAGTGCGGTCGCCAACACGATGGTGGTGCCGTACAACGTGGTGCCCCAGCTCGACGAGCAGGTGGCCGCCGTCATCGTCGAACCGGTGGCGGCCAACATGGGCGTTGTCGCCCCCACCGCCGGGTTCCTACAGGGCCTACGCGACGAGTGCGACCGGGTGGGTGCGCTGCTGGTGTTCGACGAGGTCATCACCGGCTTCCGCCTGGGCACGGGTGGCGCGCAGGAGCACTTCGGTGTGCGCGCCGACATCACCACCTTCGGCAAGGTCATCGGCGGCGGGTTGCCTATCGGTGCCGTCGGCGGCCGCCGCGACATCATGGAGACGCTCTCGCCGCTGGGCCCGGTGTTCCACGCTGGCACGCTCGCCGGCAACCCGTTGGCCACTGCCGCCGGCCGTGCCGCGCTGGCCGAGCTGACCCCTGCCGCTTACGAGCTACTGCGGGCGCGGGCGGCCCGGCTAGCGGTACTGCTCACCGACGCGTGCGCCGCTGCCGGCCTGCCGGCGGTCTTCCCCGTGGTGGGCACCTTGGTCGGCATGTATTTCGGCGCGGCGCTCGGCGACGGCGTTGCACCCACCAACTTCGCCGAGGCGAAGACCACCGACGAAGCCCTCTTCCGCGCGTTCTTCCATGCGATGCTGGCCGAGGGCGTGGCACTGGCCCCCGGCGCCTACGAGGCTCTGTTCGTGGGTTTGGGCCACACCGACGACGTGCTCGACGCCATCGGCGCTGCAGCGGCCCGCGCGGCGCTGGTCGCGGTCGCGGTGGCTGCAGCCGCTCGCGACGCCGGCTGACATACGCTTCGCGCCGTGCGGCAGTTCTTCATCCTGCGTTTCTGGCTGACCCTGCTCGCGCTGGCCGGCCTGGCACTGGCCGTCGTCTGGTTCACCGGCAACCGCGAATCCGCCAGCGTGGACGGGGCGGATGTCGGCGCCCCTGCCGGCCGCACCATCGATCTCGTCGCCTGGGTCTTTGCAGTGCAACCGCCGGTCGGGTTCGACATGGTCGACGGGCGCACCACCACCGATCTGGCGCTGGTCATCGATGCCACCCGCACCATGATCATCCTGGCCGGCACCCCCGGCGAGATCGACTGCCCGCGGCTCACCGATCTGGGTCAGTGCACGGTTGCGGTCGACCTGCTGGGTGACGGCGTACTGTGGTTCTCGATCATCCCCGGCATCCCCGGCTCATCGGTCGAACTGCCGGCGGTGGCTGAACTGTTGTCCGGAGGTTGGGTGCGTTTGGAGAACGGCTGGGTCGTGCAGCACGCCCCGAAGATCGCGCGCAGTTGCCCAGAGGACACCGCGTCGCTCGGCGATTTCATCGACCTGTTCGGCGCCACGGCTCGCGCCACGTTCAACTTCGAGCAGCAGCAGATCGTCAAGGTCACCTGCCCGAACGGCGGTGCCACCACCACGACCACTGCGCCCACCACCACCATCGACCCGTTGCTCCCCACCACCGTGCCGCTGCCGTTGGTGCCCTTGGACCCCACCGCGACCGAGCCCGGTTGAGCCTGCGCTCCACGGTGCGGGCAAGTCAGGCGTGCGCGCGGGTACGGGCGTCGGCGTGGGCGATGTGGCCGAGGGCCCGCCAGATGACGGCAAGGATCAGCGCCGAGCCGGCGAACGCGAACCAGAACGGGGCGGTGACCCCCCATGGGCGGGCAATGAGGCCACCAATCGCGGCACCGACCACCATCCCACCGTGCACGCCCATCATGTACACGCTGCCCACCCGCCCCTGGAACTCTGTGGGCACGGCGCGTTGGCGTACCGATGATGCGGTGGTGCTCCATACGGCCGTGTGCACGCCGAAGACGAAGAAGGTGGCCATCGCGACCGTGGGCGCCGTGGTGAGCGCCAGCGTCAGGTGCGTCAGCGTTTCAATGATCAGCCCGACGCGCATGATGTCGGCCAGGCTGATGCGGCGCTCCACCCAGCCATACGTCCACGACCCGAGGATGCCGCCCACCGCGCTCGCCGTGGTGAGCAGGCCGAAGCCCAGTTCGTTCATACCCAGCCGCTCGCTGGCGTAGAGCACGAGCACCGACCAGGCCGCGCCGAATGTGATGTTGAACGCGACGATCGTGATGGTGAGCGTGCGCACCGGCGGATGGCTCCACAGCCAACGCAATCCGTCGCCGATCTGCTGCCGTGCCGGTGCGTGCACCGTGGCGGGCGACGGCTTGCTGGCCGACAGCCGCGAGATCAGCACCGCACCCAACCCCACGCAGGTGGCTTGGGCGATGAATGGGAAGGCCATGCCGGCGGCGAACAGCGCGGCACCGATGGGCGGGCCAGCCAACTGGTTGGCGGTGATGTGGCCGAGGATCAAGCGGGCGTTGCCCACACCAAGGTCGCCAGGTTCGATGAGCATCGGCAGCAGCGTGTTGGTGGTGGTGTCGGCGAACGTCTCGGCGATGCCGATCAGGAACATCGCTGTCAACACCACGGCCACGTTCACCGTGTCCGTGGCCACCATCACCGCCAGTGCGGTGAGCACGATGGCACGCAGCGAGTCGACGACGACCACGATCATCCGTCGTTCCAGGCGGTCGGCGATCACGCCTGCGTGTAGGCCGAACACCAGCCACGGCACCCGCTGCAACAGCGCCGCGAGTGCGACCAGCAGCGGGTCACTGGTCTGCGATGCCACCAGCAGCGGCCCGGCCGCGAGGCCGATGCCGTCGCCGATGTTGCTGACCCATGACGAGGTGAGCAGCCAGCGAAAGCCACGGCCCAACCGGACGGGTGCGATGGACTCGACGACACGGCTCATGAGTGGTGCGGTTGAGGGTTGCGGTGCCGGCTGCGGTGAGTGTTGCAAGGAGGCGCCCGGTCAGCTGACGCGGTGCCGGGCGATCTCGTACGTCGCCAGTGCAGCGGCGGTGCTGACGTTGAGCGAGCTGAGCCGACCGAACATCGGGATACTGACGATCATGTCGCAGCGCTCGCGCACCAGTCGCGATAGGCCGGCACCCTCGGCACCGAGCACGAGGCAGATGCCCTCGGCCGCGAGGTCGCCGATGTCGAACAGGCTGCGGTCGGCCTCGTCGTCGAGACCCACGACCCAGATGCCGGCTTCCTTGATGCGGGCCAGCGCGGCGGGCAGGCCACCGACGATCGACATCGGCACGTGCTCGACGGCACCGGCGGCAGATTTGGCGACCGTGGGCGTGACGTGCACCGCACGGTGACGGGGAAGGACCACGCCCTGCACGCCGGCTCCGTCGCAGCAGCGCAGCAGCGCGCCCAGGTTGCCGGGGTCGGTGACGCCGTCGACCGCGACCAGGAACGGCTGCTTGTTGCCCTTGCGGACCAGAAGGTTGCCGAGGTCGGTTTCTTCCAACGGCGCGGCGAACGCGAGTACGCCTTGCGGGGCCTCGCTGCGGGCCTGGTCGTCGAGGCGGCGGCGGGCCACCTGAGTGACGGTGATGCGCATCGTCTTGGCGATCTCGATGATGTCGCCGATGACCTCAGAGGTGTCGCTGTTGGCATCGAGATCCACCGACACCCACACCTCGTGCACCCTGCGCTTGCCGGCGATGAGCAGTTCGCGAACGGCCTGACGGCCCTCCACCTGCTCGCCGCCCAACGGCTTGTCCACCGGGCGGTTGCGCTCGTCGCCGGGGGCGGCGATGCGGCCGGTGCGGCCCGCACCACGCGAGGCGTATTGACGGGCGCCGGTGACACCCCGGTTGCTGGCGGTACGGCTACTGCTGCCACCGCTGGGACGCGACCCGCTGCTGCGGCTGCCATACCCGTCGGGGCTGGCCGGTGCGGCCCCACCACCGACGCCACCCCCACCACCGACGCCACCCACACCGCCGACGCCACCCGGACGACCGGGGCGACCGGCGGCGCCGGCACCAGAACGGCCACCGGTGCCGCTACTGCGCCCGCCAGCGGCGCCCCCGGCGGCGCCGCTGCTTGGACGGCCACCACCGCCCTTGCCGGTGCCCGAAGTACGGGCGCCACGCGGGCCGCCCTTGTTGCCTACCGGTTTGCCTGGCTTCATCGATCTCGTCCTTGCGTTTCGTCTGCCGGCTCAGCGAGCCGGTGTGTGCACTACTCGTCGAGCGGGGCTGCGACGATCACGGCCACCGCCCATACGGCGATGCCTTCCTGGCGACCGAGGGCGCCGAGGCCTTCGGCCCGACGGCCCTTGACGGTGACGGGTGCACCGGCCGCTTCACTGAGCCGCTGCTGCATCGTCGCCCTGTGTGGCGCCAATTTCGGCGTTTCACACACCACCGAACAGTCGACGTTACCGACCTGATAGCCCGCTTCGCGCACGAGGGCCGCCGCGTGGCGCAGCAACTGCAGCGAATCGGCGCCCTTCCACTGCGGGTCCGTGTCGGGAAAGTGCTCACCGATGTCGCCCAGACCGGCCGCGCCGAGCAGTGCATCGGTGACCGCGTGAGCGGCCGCGTCGGCGTCGCTGTGCCCGTGAAGGCCACGGCTGCCCTCGAACACGACACCACCCAGGACCAGCGGCCGCGAGGGGTCGTCGCTGAAGCGGTGGATGTCGAAACCCTGGCCGACACGGATCGTTGGCAGCTGCATCGCCGTTGCTTCCTGTTCTGGACGACCGCGGCGGCGTGCCCACGCGAGGTCGTCGGGGTCGGTGATCTTGCGGTTGGCCACGTCGCCAGGCACGACCACGACACGGCCACCGGCGGCTTCCACCAGCGCAGCGTCGTCGGTGGCGTCGGCGGCACCAGCATGGGCAGCGCGCAGCGCGCCTGCTCGAAACGCCTGCGGTGTCTGCACCGCCACCAGGGCCGCCCGCGGTGGGGTATGAGCGACGGTGCCGTCGTCGGCGACCTGCTTGATCGTGTCGGCCACCGGCACGCCGGGGATGGCGCCATCGGCACCGCCGGCCACCGTCGCGATCACACGCGCGAACAGCGCGCCATCCGCGAACGGGCGGGCACCGTCGTGCACACAAACGATGGTGGCCTCGGCTGGTACGTGGGCCAGGCCGGCACGGACCGATTCGCTGCGCGACGCGCCACCGGCCACAGCCCCTTCGCGAGCTGCGTCGGCCGCCGGCACGACCACCACCACGCCAGAAGAGGCCGCTCGCGCGGCGGCCACCGACCAGTCGAGCACACGCTGCGCGCCGAGTGATTCGTACTGTTTCAGGCCACCAAAGCGCTGCCCGGAGCCGCCGGCAACGACGATGGACCACACGATCTCGGGTGTCGCGATCGCGGCCTGTGCCGACGATGTATCAAGTTGCTGCGACGACACCCCGGCGAGGGTAGTACCGTTCGACTGACCATGGCTCACGAAGAACTGCTCGCTCGTACCGATTTCTTCGCCGACGCGCCTCCGGCGGTCGTGCGCGACCTTGCTGCCACCGGCAGCGAGCTCCCGCTCATCCGCGGCGACGTGCTGTTCCGCGAGGGCGACATCGCCGATTCGCTGTACCTCGTCGTCAGTGGCCGGGTCGCGATCGCGATCGCCAATCCCATCGATCACCGCGAAACCGTTGTTGCGCTGATGGACGCCGGCGACCTCTTCGGCGAAATGGCCATGCTCGACGCCGGCCCGCGTTCGGCCCTCGCCCGTGCGCTCGAGCCGTCGACCGTCTTTGCCATCCCGTTCGATCCTGTGGTCAGTGCGTTCCGCAGCGACCCGACGCTGTTGTGGAGCGTCACCCGACTGCTTGCCCAGCGCCTGCGCGTGATGGACGAAGCCCTCGCCGACAGCGTGTTCCTCGATGTCACTGGCCGCACCGCCAAGCGCCTGCTGGAACTGTCCTCGGGCGCCGACGAGTTCCTGCTGCCCATCACGCAGGAGGAGCTGGCCGGCATGGTCGGGGCCTCGCGCGAGCGGGTCAACAAGGCCATCGCCAGCTTCATCCGCCTCGGCTGGATCGACCAGCACGAGCGCCGCTACGTCATCATCAAGCGCGACGCCCTCGAGCTGCGCGCTCGCTAGCCATCGACCGCTCGGCGCTACGCGTCGCGACGGTTGACGGCCCAGCCGCCCAGTGCTGCGAGCGCCAGCGCCACTCCACCGAAGTAGAGCCCTGACACCAGACGCGACGGCCCCTCGTCGAGTAGGTCGATGGCAACCATGCGAATGCCGGCCTGGAACGGCATCCACCGCGGGATGCTGTCGTTGCCGGTGACCAGCATGAGCAGCGCACCGATCAGGCCCTCGGCGATGAGCGGCCACACGATGAGAATCGCCACAGCCACCGGTGTGCTGCGGGTGAGCAAGCCGAAGCCGTAGCCGGCCAGCGACATCAGCGCAGTGAGCACGACAGCGCCGGCCAGGGCGGGTACGCCGGTGGGCACATCGGCCAGATCGATGACGGCACCTTGGCTGTTGGCGAGGGCACCGCCTACGAACCAGCCGACCAACTGCACGACGACAGCCAGCGCGGTGGTGGCCGCGACCACGACCACACCCTTGGCGACGATGACCCGCGAACGGCGCGGCGTGGCGGCGAACGTGGGGCGGATGGTGCCGAACCCGAACTCACCGGTGATGGAGGACGCGGCGATCACCCCGCACAGCAGCGACGCCACCACGGTCGTGCCGGTGAGCACGCTGATCAGGCCCTCGGTATCCAGGCCGCCGTCGTTGTTGCCGTCGCTGCCGCTGGCGAAGTAGGCGGTGAGCAGCGTGACCACGAGCGGGAAGGCCGCAGCGATGATGCCCAGCACCCAGTTCATGGTGACCGTGTGCAGCTTGATCCACTCAGAACGCAACAGGTTGATCACTGGTCACCTCCGGTGCTTCCGGAGCGGTACTCCTGTGCGCCGGCGGTCGCCTTCAGGAAGGCGTCTTCCAGCGAACCGGTCTGCGGCGACAGTTCGTGCAGCACCAACTGTCCGGCGGCCGCCATTTCGCCCACCACGCTGCAGGCGATGCCACGCACGTGCAGTGTGGTGCCATCGATCTGCTCGACCTTCGCACCGTGCGCCGTCAGCGATGGCTGCAGCGCGGCGATGGCCGGCCCCTGCACCCGCACCCAGCGGTCGGCGTGGCGGTCGATGAAGTCACTGACCGTGGACTGCTCGATCAACCGGCCCTGGCCGATGACCACTAGGTCGTTCGCCATCAGTGCCACCTCGGCGAGCTGGTGACTGCTGACCAGCACAGTGCGTCCCTGGCCGGCGAGATGGGTGAGCACGTCGCGGATCCAACGAACGCCTTCCGGGTCGAGCCCGTTGGCAGGCTCGTCGAGGATGACCGTCTGCGGGTCGCCCAGCAGCACGCTGGCCAAGCCCAATCGTTGCCGCATGCCCAGCGAGTAGGTGCGGGTGCGGGCACCGGCGACGGTGGCGAGGCCGACCAGTTCCAGCACTTCGTCGACGCGCCGACGAGCGATGCCGTTGCTGGCTGCGAGCCAGCGCAAGTGGTTGCGGCCGCTCCGACCAGGGTGCACATACCCGGCATCGAGCAGCGCCCCAACCTCGTGCAGTGGTTGCCGCAGATCGCGGTAGGTGCGGCCGTCGAAGGATGCGTTGCCGGATTCGGGCCGGTCGAGGCCCAACATACAGCGCATCGTCGTGCTCTTACCCGAGCCGTTGGGGCCGAGGAAGCCGGTGACGACACCGGGTCGAACATCGAAGCTGAGGTGGTCGACAGCGACCTTCGAGCCGAAACGCTTGGTGAGGTTGGCGACGGACAGCATCAGTGGTTCGTCAGGACCGGCTGGTCACAGCGTGTCAACGAACGCATTGGCGACGACCACCGGATCCGCGCCGTTGGCGTTGATCTGGTTGAGCATCTGGTTGAGCCGCTCGGTGGTGAGGCTGATGCTGATGCTGTCCAGCGCGGCGATGGCCTCCGGCGTCATCACTGTGGAGGCTGCGAGGCCGATGACCGTGTTGCTGGGGACCAGCGTGCGGTCGTCGTTGAGGATCTGCATCCGCTCCGTAGTGATCAGCGGGTTCAGCGAGTTCATCGCGAAGCAGTCAGCGGAGTCGTTGGCGACGGCGTCAGCCAGTTCGGCGTCTTCCACCGGCACGGTGGCCTTGAACTCGCCACCATAGAGCTGCAGGAACGCCGGGTAGCCGAGCTCGTCGTCGTCGAGGAATGCGGCCGACCCACCCAGGCGGATGCCGGGGGCGATGGAGGCGAGCTCGGTGAGGTTGACCAGCTGGAAGCCGGAGTTGGCTGTCATTGCCGTGGCGGTGCACGCAATGACTTGCTTGTCCTCGGCGAGGGAGCCGTTGTTGACGACAAGCGAAGTGGGCAGCCCGGCGTTGAGGGCGACGATCTGCTCGAGGATGGAGCGACCGTTGCTGGGGACCGTCGTAGTGGTGGTGGTCTCACCGGCGATGGTGGTGCCGGCCCCGACGCTGGTGCTGGTCTCGGGCACGCCGGTCTCGGTGGTGATGGTGTCGGCGACCGTGGTGCTGGTGGCGGCCGGCGTCGTGTCGGCAGTCGTGTCGGCAGTCGTGTCGCCGGTGGTGGTGCTGACCGACGGGTCGAGCGTGGTGGTGGTGGCCGGCAACGTGGTGGTGGTAACGATGATGGGAGCCTGCGTGGTGGCGGGGGCTGCGGGTACCAAGGTGGTTGGCGACGGCTCGGCATCGGGCAGGCTGTACACGAACGACAGCAGGTCGCCGCTGAGCTCGGGGATCAGCTGGAACTGGCCATCCTGCAGCGCCTGGTAGTAGCCGGCACGATCGAGCTCGACCGGGTCCTTGCGAGCCACGCGGAAGCCACTGTCCTCCAGGATGCGGGCGTAGATCGCCGCCATCAGTTGGCTCTGCGGGTCGCCTTTGACGGACGTGACGGCAATGCGCGGCGGCAGTGGCGAGCCGACCGTGGTGGTGGAGCTCGAGTCGTTGCTGCAGGCCGCGAGTGCGAGCACGGCGAGGCTTGCCGGGCCGAGGCATCGGGTGAACAGTCGTGCAGTGTTGGTCGTCCGCTTCATCGGGGAGCGAGCCTAGTGGCGCACGGACGTGCAACGGCCGTCGCCCACTGCGGCAAGATGTGACGATGGCAGATTCCGACGCTTCCTACGCCACCTACCAGTTCGTACGCGACTGCTGCATGGGGCTGCCAACCGTCGAGGAACGGGTCAGTCACGGCGAGGCCACCTGGTTCGTCGGCGGCAAGAAGTCGTTCGTGATGTCCGCCGAGCGTCACCACGACGACCGAGTAGCGCTCTGGTGTGCCGCCGGCCCAGGCGTGCAGCAGTCGCTGGTCGCTGCGCGGCCCACGGAGTTCTTCCGGCCGCCGTACGTTGGCACGCGCGGCTGGCTCGGTGTGTACCTCGACGTGCCCGTGAACCGCGACGAACTGGCCGACCTGATCGACGACGCGTTCCGGCTGGTCGCGCCCAAGCGCCTGCTCGCCAAGCTCGACGACGACGCATGAACGCCGCGGACTGAAACGTCGGTAAGTGAACGTCAGTCGCTGAACGTCAGTCGCTGAACGTCAGTCGCTGAACGTCAGTCGCTGAACGTCAGTCGCTGAACGTCAGAGCAGGTCGCCGGCCGGGGTGACGTCGGCATCGGCGGGAATCTCGATGACGAGCGGACCATCGAGCATGCGGATG
>Ga0335397_10007146_pt1 | contig 14260 bp, 13 predicted proteins | sample MAT04_FD_205740 | JGI IMG/M metagenome (GOLD analysis project Ga0335397, IMG submission 205740) | Freshwater microbial communities from Lake Fryxell liftoff mats and glacier meltwater in Antarctica - MAT-04 (spades assembly) (version 2) ...
GGTACGGTTCCCGCGACGGTTCCGGCGAGCGTCTATTGGCGCCAAGCGGCGGGCGAGACGCTCGCGTCCGCACAGCCCGAGGCGACGATCCCGCGCCTCTACGTCGCGCGCTTCGTGTTCATCGGTGAGGACCCGATGTCGGGTACGCCGCTCATCTCGATCGAGCGCGAGAGCGCGACGACGCCCGGAACCTTCGAGACGCTGCGTCGCCGCAGCGGACGTCCGGTGCACGACGAGGACGTTCTCATCATGCACACGCCGGATCCGCTGGTCCGCGTCGGCACCGATCCGCGCACGCACTACTGGGTCGCAGAGTGGCAGGCCGTCGTGCCCACCGGTGACGCGACGCTCCCGGCGGTCTCGGATCGCGCCGGCCTGCCCCGCGGCCGCTATCGCTTCCACGTCGAAGGCACCGGCTACACGCTCGAGAGCGCGCCGTTCGAGGTGCTCCAGTCGACGCTCACCGGCGGCGTGACGCGCACCGGAACGACCGCGAGCGTGACCGGGCTCGGCTACCCGGCCGCCTACAAGGGCTGGCGCATGATCGACAGCGGCACCGCACCCGGATTCGCGGCGCCGATCCGCAGCGGCATGGTGCGCGTCGAGCTGCGCAACGGCGCGACGGTGCTCGGCGCGGACCGCATGGTCGAGGTCGTCGACGGCGCGTTCTCGATCACCGATCCGGACGTGGCGACAGCGACTGTCATGCTGGTGTTCGATCGCTTCGAGAACTCCTCGTCGATCCCGTTCTGATCGACGCCGCCAAATCATCAGCGAAGCCTCAGCTCGGCGGTGCGAGCGCGGTCGCGAGGACGGCTGCGTTCGCGCTCGTCGGGCCGACGCGGACAACACGCGCGCGCGGCGGATAGCGCACGATCCACGACTCACTCTGCGCACCGCGCGTGCGCGTCACGCGCACCACGCTACCCGCGACCGGGAGATGATCGACGAGCAGCTCACCCGGCGCGAGCGTCGGATCCTCGGTGATAAGCTCCGGCGCCGGCAGCTCCTCTTCGACCGTGCTGGTCACGATGGCGGGGCTCGCGCCGGCGTCGCCGCGCAGCGTCACGCGCAGCGTTGGCCCAGTCACTTTGGCGTCGATGAGCACCGCGAACGGATACGGATTGGTGATGACGAGATCGGAGCTCGGCCAGGCGACCATCGCGTCGAGTCCCGGCGGCAGATACGCGCTCGGCCGCGAGTGCGCCTGCTTGCGCGCGATCTCCAGCCCCGCACGGAGCGCGGCGGTGTGCAGCGTCCCAGCGACCTGGCAGACACCGCCGCCGATGCCATCGGTGATCCGCCCCGCGACGATCACCGGCGCTTCGCGGAAGCCGGCGCGTACCGTGCGCGGACCGACGATCGCGTTGAACGAGAGCGTGCCGTGCGCTGGCACGACGGTGCGATCGAGCCGACCCGCGGCGAGTCGAACGTTATACGCGCGATCACGGCTCGCGCCGCCTGGTACGAAGCGCGTGTCGGCCTCGCCGAGCACGACGTCGAGCGCAACGCCGCGCGGCAGCGGCTCCGCATCGCGCCGCTCGTTCGCCGGCTCTATCGCCTGGACCACCGCGGGCCGCGAGACACGCACATCGCTGCGCGCCGGAAGCGCACCGAGGAACAGGAGCGCCAGCGGAGCGAGCGGAGCGACCCGACGAAGCAGACGGCCAGCCGAGCGAGCGATGGAAAGCGTCATGCGACGGCTTATAGCAACCGCTGGACCACCTCCGATGACGTCTGGCGGAGCACGCGAAGAATGCCTGTTTCTAAGATATTTGGCCCAATTATCGTGTGTGTCTCAGCGGCGCATTGCGTGTGCGCGTAGCCGCACTCGTGGCCGCCGCGACACATCGACGACGGTGCGAAGTGAAAGGCGCTCCGTTCGCCTGCACGAGACGCGTCGCCTACGTGTTTCCCCTCACACCGCCGGCATGGTCGAGCCCGATGCTCGTTGACGCCCGTGTCACTCGTCTCTTACACCCATCGCATGACATCGCGACGCCTATTCGCTCGCAACGCTGCGTCCCTCGCCCGACTCTCGTCACTGTTCGTCGCGATGGTGGCGCTTGGCGCCTGTGGTGCGGACGACACGCCAGCCGCGATCGCCGACGGCGGCGTGGCGCTCGACGCCGCGCCCAATCCCGATTGCGACTCGCTGGATCCAGCGGCCTGCGCACTCCCGTGGCCCTCGAGTCTCTATCTACAGGCTGATCCAGCGACAGTGACCGGCGTACGTCTTCGCTTCGCTGCGACCGCACTGCCGGCGAATAGGGACGGCGTCCACATCAGCCCGGAGCGGTTCGGCGACCTCGATGGGTACGGTCTCGGCACGCCGATTATCGTCGGCTTTGGACCGCTCGATTATGCGCCGCTCGCGGACGAGTGGACGAGCCTCGCGCGCTCCATCGAGCCGAGCTCGCCGAGCTTGTTGCTGCGCGTCACCGCGACCGGCCTCGAGCGCGTGCCACATTTCGTCGAGCCCGATCGCAACGCGCCGGAGGCGACCCGGCTCACTTACCTGCGCCCTGCGGTGATCCTCGAGCCAGCCACGCACTACGTCGTCGCGTTCCGCGGCCTGCGTCGACCGGACGGCACGCCCGTAGCGCCATCCGCTGCTTTCGCTGCGCTCCGTGACGGTACTGTCACCGTCGATCCGGCGCTCGAAGCACGGCGCCCTCAGTTCGAGGAGATGTTCGCGCGAATGGAGGCGGCCGGCATCGCCCGTGGCGAGCTGTTGCTCGCTTGGGAGTTCGTCACTGGCAGCGAAACGAGTATCCACGCGCGGCTCGACCTCGCGACCTCGCTAGCACTCGCGCGTGCACCGAGCGGCGGCACACTCGAGCTCGATACCGTGGAGCGCTTCGCGCCGAGCGCTGACGCCAGCGGCGATCGCGTCGACGCGGAGATTCGCTACACGATCTCGGGGACGCTGCGTCGGCCCACAGTGCTGCGCCGCCCCGCTTCGGGCATGGGCTGGGAGCTGGTGACGGACGCTGCCGGCGAAGTGGCGTTGGCGGACACCGACACGACGACGCGTGTGCTCGTGCAGGTTCCACACAGCGCTCTCGGTGGCGAAGCCGCCGGCGTGATCGTCTATGGACATGGTCAGTTCGGCAGCGAGGGCGAGATCTACGCCGATCACCTCAAGCGCCTCGCGCAAGACTTCCGCTATGTGCTCGTCGCGGTGCCGATGATCGGAATGTCCGATGCCGAGCTCGAGCCGGTGTCGATCGCGCTCGGCGATCTGAACCTTGCCGGCACGCTCACGGACGGTCTCGTGCAGGGCATACTCGATCATCATCTGATCGTGCGCGCGGCCCGCAGCTCATTGGCGGCGGCGCTCACCGCGATCGACCCAGAGATCGATATCGACGCTGACTACGTCAGCTATTTCGGCGGCTCGCAGGGAGGAATCTATGGTCAGACGATCCTCGCGACCTCGCCGGACCTCGAGCGCGCCGTACTCGCGGTGCCGGGCAACAACTACAACACGCTGCTGCAGCGCTCCGCGAACTTCGCGCCGTTCGAGTCGCTCCTTGGACGCGGCTATCGGCGCAACGTGGACCGCGCGGTCGCGCTCGCCGCGCTCCAGCTCAACTGGGACCGCACTGATCCGGTCAGCTACGTCGGACGCATGCTGCGCCCCGCCGGCTCGGCCCCGGCGCGACGCGCGCTGATGCTGCTGGCAAAGGGTGACCGTCAGGTCGCGGTGGTGACGAACGAGATCGCGGCGCGCACACACCCCGACACGCTGCGCGTCCTCTCGAACTATGACGATCGCTTGCCGTTTGGCCTGGTGGAGACGCCGTATCCTCTTGACGGATCCGGCATCGTCCTCTTCGACTTCGGCAACGCGTGGCCGAGTGATCGAGGCAACCTCGCGCCGATGTCCGACCTCCCCGATCCGCACTCGCGCATCGCGGAGATCGAGGAGGCGGGGACGGTGCTCGATACGTTCCTGCGCGAGGGTCGCATCATCGATGTGTGTGGCGGTGATGGCTGCAATCCTCGCTAGACCTCGCGTGCGGAACAGCTCTTTGGGTTCGTTCGCAGCCAGGCGACCGGCGACGCGCTAAATACCGCTGCCGTCCCGATAGACTTGCCAGCGTCGCGGTCGCAGCGCGACTTCGTCGCCGACGATCACTGGATATCCGGTGTATTCGGCGCGCGTCAGCTCGACGTCGACGGGGCCGGCGGATCCTTCCGACGAGAGCTCCAGTCGCACGAGCGGACCGGCGAGCTGCACGACGGTGACCGTGCCGCGGATCGCGTCGCGTCCGCCGTGGTGGGGCGGGACCACCTCGAGGTCGTGCGGTCGCACGTAGGCGACGGCCTTGGCGTTGTCGGCGTCTTCGAGCGTCGGCGCCGCGAGGTGTACGCCGGCCGCGCTTGCCATTCCCTGGTGCACGCGCCCCTCGAAGCGATTCGCGTGGCCGAGAAACTCGAACACGAATGGCGTCGCCGGCTTGTCGTAGCCGTCGTGCGGCGCGCCCTCTTGCACGATGCGACCGCGCTCGACGATGACCACGCGGTCCGCGACCTCGAGCGCCTCTTCTTGATCGTGGGTGACGAACACGCTCGTGACGTGCAGCTCGTCGTGCAGGCGGCGCAGCCAGCGGCGCAGATCTTTGCGCACCTTCGCGTCGAGCGCGCCGAACGGCTCGTCGAGCAGCAGCACCTTGGGCTCGACGGCGAGCGCGCGCGCGAGCGCGACGCGCTGCCGCTGCCCGCCCGAGAGCTGCGACGGGAAGCGCTGTGCGAGGCCCTCGAGCTGCACCAGCGCGAGCAGCTCCTGCACCTTCTCCTGAATCTTCTTCTCGGTGGGGCTGATGCAGGCGCAGGGCAACGACGAAGAAGAGGCCGCGCTGATGCTCGGCGCGAGCGGCTGGCAGACGTTCTTCCGTATCACGCTGCCGAGGAATCAGCTCGCGCGCGACGAACGGGAACGTCACGAACGTCGTCGCGAGGACGATGCCCGGAACCGCGAAGATGATGCGGATGTCGTGCGCGATCAGGAACGGACCAAAGAAGCCCTGCGCGCCGAATAGCACGACGAACACCAATCCGCTGATGATCGGCGAGATGGTGAACGGCAGATCGATGAGCGTCAGCAGCAGGGTCTTGCCGAAGAAATCGAACTTCGCGATCGCCCACGAGGCGGCCAGTCCGAATAGCGTGTTGAGCGGCACGCTCACCGCGGCGGCGATCAGCGTCAGCTTGATCGCGGCCAGGGTCGCCGGATCCGTGATGGCGCGGAAGTAGGCCGCGGGACCCTCCGAGAACGCCTGCACGAACACCGACAACACCGGCACGATCAGGAACAGCGCGAGGAACAGCAGCGCGAGCGTGATCAGCGCGATGCGAACGACGAGCGGCTCTCCGAGCCTGCGTGTGGTCGCCGTGCTCACTGCGGATATCCTCACCGGTGCGACGACGCGTCCACGCCTGCGCGGCGTTTTAACGAGACGACCAACATCGCCAGCGCGATCGCGGTCGCGCCCGCATAGTCGAATTGCTCGAGCCGGCCGACGATCAGCAGCGGCGCGATCTCGGTGCGCATCGGCATGTTGCCGGAGATGAACACCACTGAGCCGTATTCGCCGAGCGCGCGTGCGAACGCTAGCGCGAATCCTGTCACCAGCGCCGGGACGACGCGCGGCAAGATCACGCGGCGAAACGTCTGCCAGCGACCGGCGCCGAGGCACGCGGCCGCCTCTTCGACCTCGGGGTCGAGGTCGAGCAACACCGGCTGCACCGTGCGCACGACGAAAGGCAGCCCGACGAAGGCGAGCGCGACGACGACACCAAGCGGCCGAAACGCGACCTCGATGCCCATCGGCTCGAGATATTGGCCGATCCAGCCGTGCTTCGAGTAAACATAGGTGAGCGCGATTCCGGCGACGGCGGTCGGCAGTGCGAAGGGTAGATCGACGATGGCGTCGACGATGCGCCGTCCTGGGAACGTGTATCGAGCGAGCACCCACGCGACCAAGAAGCCGAACACGACGTTGAGGAGCGCCGCGCCGAGCGACGCGCCGAAGGAGAGGCGATAGGCGGCAATGGCGCGCTCGGAGGCGATCACCTCCCAGAAGCGCGCCCAGCTGAGCGTCGCAGTCTTGAATACGAGTCCTGACAGCGGCACGAGCACGAGTGTCAGCAGATAGAAGATGGTGAAGCCGAGGGTCAGGCGAAAGCCTGGCATATGCCGGTTGCGGCCGCTCATCGCGCCCCCGGCTGATAGATGCGATCGAACAGCCCACCTTCGTCGAAGTGTTTGGCCTGCGCCGCGGCCCAGCTGCCGGCGACCTCGTCGATGGTGAACAGCGTCAGCTCCGCGAACAGGCTGCGATGGCGGGCGCGCACGGACTCGCTGGTTGGGCGGAAGTAGTGCTTGGCGCCGATCGCCTGGCCTTGCTCCGTGAACAAGAACTCGAGATAGCTGCGCGCCGCGTGCTCGGTGCCGTGTCGGCGAGCGTAGGTGTCGACGACGGCGACCGGTGGCTCCGCGAGGATGCTGTCTTCTGGCACCACCATCTCGAAGTCGGCGCGCGTGCCGCGGCGGCGCGAGGACAGCAGCGCTTCGTTCTCCCAGGCGAGCAGCACATCGCCGATGCCGTTGCGCGCGAACGTCGTGGTCGATCCGCGCGCGCCGGAGTCGAGCACGGGCACGTGTCGGTAGAGGTCCGCGACGAACGCGCGCGCATGCGCCTCATCGCCGTGCGACGAGCGCAGCGCATGTCCCCACGCGGCGAGATACACCCACCGTGCGCCGCCGGAGGTCTTCGGATTCGGCGCGATCACCTCGACACCGGGCCGCGCCAGATCACTCCAGCGATGGATGCGCTTTGGATTGCCACGGCGCACGAGAAATACGATGGTCGAGGTAAATGGCACCGAGCGATGCGGCAGCCGCTCGGCCCAGCGCGCGGGCAGCAGTTGACCGCGCTCGGCGAGCACGTCGATGTCCTGCGCGCAGCCGAGAGTGACGATGTCGGCGTCGAGGCCGTCGAGCACCGCGCGCGCCTGCTTCCCCGATCCGCCGTGTGACTGCAGTATCTCCACGGTGTGTCCGGTCTGCGCGTGATAGTGCTCCGAGAATGCCGCGTTCACCTCGGTGTAGAGCTCGCGGGTCGGATCGTAAGAGACGTTCTTCAGCACGATCGCGCCGCTCGCGCCGTCGCACGAGAGCAGCGCGCCGAGCCAGAGCGCACCCGCGAGGGAGCGAGCGAGCCGACGCAGGGAGTGCGTGGTTAGGTGTTGGGCGCGCTCATTCATGGCGTCACGTGCGCAGCGTCATCTGCACGATGGCGAGCGTCTCGGTGGGTCGGTCGCCGGTGCTCGCACCGTGGCGAAAGGTCGTGCGCTCGAGATTGAGCTGCAGTCGCAGGTGTCGATTGAGCGTCCAGTTCAGCGATACACCGGTGTTCAGCGCGTAGGAGACGCTGCTCGCGTGATTGGCGAGCTGCGGAAAAGCAGCGGCGTCGACGTGAAAGCCCTGCACGCGCGCCGCGACTTCGATGGCGCCCCAGTGGCCGTGCGCGGGATCGATCGGCGCGTGTGCCTCGACGCCGCGCTCGTACGAGGAGGTGTCGTTGGTCAGCAGGAAGGCGACCATCAGATCCCACGCGGTCACGGTGCTGCTGATCGTGTCGGTCACGCCGGGCGCGCGATAGCTGTTGCGCGTCTGCACGAGCTCTCCGAAGAACGACAGGCGTTTCCAGTACCAATATCCGTCGAGCTCGAGCCGGCGGCGCTCACCGTCGGCGAACACTGCAGCGACGCGGCCGGCGTCGTTCTCGCTCGCGCTGCGATACGCGAACATGCGCGCGCGTCCGGGTGTCGTGTATGTGGGCGTCTGAAGTGCCGCGCTGCCAGATTCGCCATCGACGCCGTGCGCGCGGCCGTACGAAGCCGCAGCGCCGATCGCGAGCTTGCGCAGCGGCGAGGTCTCGCTCGCGTGGAGCGGTCGAAACAACACGCGACCGACCACGTCTTTCCCGTCGTCGAGATCTTCTTGAGCGTTCTGTCCATCCGGCACGCCGTTGAACAGCCCGACCTGATAGACGAGCGCGCCTCCAAACAGCTCGCCCCACGCGACGATTCCGAGATCGCGGTTGGGCCCGATCATCGCGCCAAACGTGCGCTCCACCATCGGCAATACGGGGAAGCCTTGCAGACGATCGAGGCTGAACGGCTGTTTCTGCTTGCCGAAGCGCAGATGCAGCTCCGGGAGGATGCGCAGATCGGCATACGCGTCGAACAGCGCGAGACGTCCCTCGCCGCCCGCCTCGAGCATGAACAAGAAGTCGAGCCGGCCGAACAACGTGCCCTCGAAGCGCGGCCGCACGCGACGCAGCGAGAATGTGTCGGTCTGCTGCGCGGCCTCATCGTCGATGGCGAAGCGCGCGAGCGCCTGCAGCCAGAAGTTGGCGCGCAGCTGGTATTGCCCGTCCTCGGACGTGTACACGAGCCCAGGCGCAGAAGTCGGCATCGCGGGCGCGGCAGTCGCGGATTGCACGGTCTGCGCCGTCGCCCGCGATCCCCGGAAGGACACGAAGAGCAGACAGAGGATCAGGCCAAAGTGCGACCACTTCGCGAACATCGAACCGCCTAGAGCAGCGTCCGTACCAACGGACACATCACCGCGTTTGACGGCAATCCGTGCCTCATCACCGGGGAAGCCGTCTCCCGTCACGGAAATGGCCGTTGAATGTGACGGCAGCCCGTCGTATGACACGGATTCAGCCGATGACGGGATGAACCGCCCCGCACAGCGCACGGCACGAGCCGCCCTGTGTGAACGAGCACTGCACCTTCCGGATGGACCACAAACCGCCGATGAGCCTCGAGCTATCCGTCTGGCGCGAGGCGTGTCGCCACCTCGACATCGAAGAGTCGGTGACGCGTATGTTGCCCATACTCGCGCGCGCGCTGCCCATCGATGCGCTGATCGTGCGGCGTCTCGATGTCGCACGTTCACGCCTCGAGACGGTCGCGGCATCGGCACGCGCGGGGCGTGAGCTGCAGGGCGCCGCGCGCACCGACCTCAGCGCAGCGGAGCTCGCACGCGTGACGGAGGCGACGGCGATTGGCACCACCCATCACGGCAACACGGACGCGCTCGAGCGCGCGGGGCAAGTGCTCGCGCTGCTCGTTCCCGCGGGTGTGAGCGGCGACGTGATCGCGGGATTGCTGTTCGACGAGGGCGCCCCGATTGGCGTGCTGGTAGTCGTTGCGCCGCCGCAGGTGCGCTTCTCGGCGCAGGACGAGGCGACGGCGCGCGCGCTGCTTGAGCCGTTCGCCGTCGCGCTCGCCAATGATGGGCGCGTGCACGAGCTCGCGCGGCTGCGCGAGGCCGTCGAGGCGGAGAATCGAGCGCTGCTGTCGCGCCTCGGCCGGCAGAGTATCGTCGAGTCGATCGTCGGTGAGCACGCCGGGCTGCGCTTGGTGATGGAGCGCGTGCAGCAGGTCGCGAACACCGATGTACCGGTGTTGGTGCTCGGCGAGACGGGCAGCGGCAAAGAGGTGATCGCGCGCGCGCTGCATGAGCGCTCACGCCGTGCGCGCGGGCCTATCGTGCGGGTGAACTGCGGCGCGATTCCGACCGAGCTGGTCGACAGCGAGCTGTTCGGACACGAGCGCGGCTCGTTCACCGGCGCTGCGTTTGCGCGCAAAGGATGGTTCGAGCGCGCGGACGGCGGCACGCTGTTTCTCGACGAGGTCGGCGAGCTCCCGCTGGCGGCGCAGGTGCGTCTGCTGCGGATTCTGCAAGACGGGACGCTCGAGCGCGTCGGTGGTCAGCGAACGGTCACCGTCGATGTGCGCATCGTCGCCGCGACGCACCGCGATCTGCACGCGATGGTCGAAGCGGGGCGTTTCCGCGAGGACCTCTGGTACCGCATCAGCGTGTTCCCGATGCGTTTGCCGGCGCTGCGCGAGCGCACCGAGGACATTCCTGCGCTCGCCGCGCACTTCGCCGCGCGCGCGGGAGAGCGCCTCGGCGCGGGCCCGCTCACGCCGAGCGCGGACGATCTCGCGCGTCTGATCGCGTATCCGTGGCCGGGAAACGTGCGCGAGCTCGCGTCGGTGATCGAGCGCGCGGCGATCCTCGGCCATGGCAAGCGACTCGAAGTCGCGGCCGCGCTCGGCGCCGATGGTCGACGTTCAGTCACGCTAGCGCGGCCGGCTGCGCCCGCGTACCACGCAGCGCCAGTGAGCGCCTCCTCGGAGGCTGCGCGAACGTCCGCCTTTGCCCGGCTCGACGAAGCGATGGTGCGACACATCGAGGGTGCGCTCACGCAGACGGGTGGACGCATCGAAGGTCCACGCGGAGCGGCTGCGCTGCTCGCCATCAACCCGCACACGTTGCGCGCCCGCATGCGCAAGCTCGGTATCGACTGGTCGCGATTCCGTGACCGTGGCGCGCTGCCCTGAGGGCCCGTCACCGGCCGTCGTCGGTGCGCTTACGCAAGGGCTCACTCGCCGACGGACGGTCCGAGCAATCGCTTCACGTAGAAGACTTTGTCATCGCCGCGCGCGTAGAAGTCGCGCACGCGCGCCTCTTCTAAATAGCCGACGCGCCGATAGAACGCGCGCGTCGGCTCGTAGTCGGCGCGCGAGCTGGTCTCGATGACCAGCTGGTGCTGACCTTCTGCGCGCAACACCCGCTCGACCTCGTTGAGCAAGCGACGACCGAGGCCGCCGCCGTGTAGCGCGGGATCGACGGCAATCCAGTAGAGGTCGCAGGTGCCCGTGGTGAGCGGCGTCGTGCCGAAGCAGGCGTAGCCGAGCACGCGCGCGGGCTCGTCGCCGTCCGCAGCGACCACGAAGCGATACGGATCTGCCTGCGCGGGATCGGCGAGCGTCTCATCCACGAGGGAGAGCGCGCAGTCGATCTCGTCGCGGGAGAACACTGCCGTCCGCTCCAGGATCGAGCCAATCGCGCTTCGATCGCTCGGCGACAAGGATCGGATCACGCATGGTGCGTTCTTCCGCGGCGGCGAGGATCCGCTGGACGAGCTCATCGTAGCTCCAGGAGCGCGCGCGGGCGGCGTTGGCAAAGCCAGCGTCCGGCGCGAGATCGGGGTTGGGGTTCACTTCGAGCACGCGGATATCGCCGCTCGCGGTCACACGCACGTCGACGCGGCCGTAGTCGCGCACACCGAGCCCACGATAGGCACGCAGCGCCACGTCACGAAGCTGCGCCGCGAGCGCCGTGTCGAGCTCGGCAGGGCAGCGCACCGAGCTCGCGCCCCAGTCGCTGCTGCCGTCGATCCACTTCGCGTCGTAGGTGACGATCGCCGGCATTCCGTCGGGCACGCGGAACTCGATCTCGGCGAGCGGCAGGCACTCGGCGCTCGCGCCATTGCCGACGACGCCGATGTTCACCTCGCGCCCGTCGACGAACTCTTCGACCAGCGCGTCAGGTCCGTATTGCTCCCAGAGCAGCGCCGCGCGCTCGAGCGCCGAGGCCGCGTCGTACACGACGGAGCGCGCGTCGATGCCGCAGCTCGCGTCCGCCGCAGCGGGCTTCACGATCACTGGGAACGTGAGCCTCTCATTGAGCGCATCGCAGACCGCGCCACCGCCGTCGTTCGTGAGCACGTCTTCCGCGCGCAGCACCTGCCAGCGCGCCGTCGGTACGCCGAGGCCGAGGAGGGCCGTCTTGGTCAGCGGCTTGCGCTGGCAGAGGCCAAGTGCGAGCGGCGCCGAGCCGGTGTACGGCACGCGCAGCAGCTCGAGCACCGACGCGGCCGCCGGCTCGAGATCGTCACGCCCGCCGAGCGACTCGATCAGATTCACGACCATCGATGGACGGTGTGCGCGCACCGCGTCGATTAGCGCGTGCAGATCACCTACGCGCGCGACCGCGACGTCTTGTCCGCCACGCGTCAGCGCCGCGCGGATCGCTTCCACCGAGACCTCGACGCCGCAAACCGCCTCCGCGTCGTAGCCGCCTGTGAGGGCCTCGTCCGCGCCGGTGAGCACGAGGACGAGACCGCGCGGAGGTGGAGGGGCCATGGGCGACCTCGATGCTCGCGTGAGTGATCGCGCGAATCAAGAGCGTCGGCTCGGCGCCGCGTCGAATTTTCGCCCGCGACTCGAAGCGCGCCGTCGTCGGCTACAGATTCTCGCCGAAGCCGCCCGGCTTGCGCGTCGGCAGCGCGGGCGACTCTTGCGAGGCGAGGCGCGCGTGGACGAGCACCTTGCGCTCGCCGGAGAACCAGATCTCGATCTTGCCGTGCTCCGGCAGCGACTCGACGACGCCGCGGCCAAAGGTCGGATGATCGATCGCGTCGCCAATTTTGAACGTCTCGATCGGCCGGTACTTGCGCACGGGGCGATTCGGATCTGCCGTCACGCGCGGACCCGGCGGCGCCTTGGCCGTTGACGCACGCTTCGCGCGCGGTGCCTTCTCGCCGGGCGCCGCGGGCGTGCGCGTCGCGGCCGCGGCGCGTGGCGTCTTCACGGCGGCTTCTTTCACCGGTGGGCGGTGGCGATGGACCGCGCCACATTGCTTGCACTGCACCTTGACGATCCGCTCGCCGACCTTGGCGACGACGACGTGCCAGACGTCGCCGCACTTGCCACAGATCGACTCGACGTCGTTGCCGACGTTGGTGCCGATGCCCGCTTTTCCGATGCCCGTCTTCCCGCCCGTTCCGACCGCAGCCACTGTGCCTCCATCGTCGAGCGCTCGGCCCGAACTGCGCATCCCGCGGCTGCGGGGCGACGCGCAGTGTGTGCCACTTCCCCGCGACGATTCAACGTGCAGTTTTGCGCGGGTCGCGCGCTCGCTTCAGGCGCGCTCGATCTCGAGCAGCATTCGCCAGCTGGCGTCGGTGCCGTCGAACGGCACACCACCGTCGAAATCGCCGTGCCGCGCGGCGATGCGCAGCCCGCCTGCGAGGCGCACGGCCGCCTCCATTTCCGTCGCGGTCCAGTCGCGCATGCGCACCACGTCGCGGACGATCTCGGTGCCGCGCTCGCTCGTGACCCGGAGCTCGACGTGTGCCTCGAAGATCTGCGTGACCGGATCGTACGGATCGTCCGCGTGGCCCCACGTGGTCTCGACCACCAACCCGTCGCGCTCCTCACGCCACGGTGCAGAGACTCCCGAGCTGCGCGCGCCGCGACCGACGAAGTCACGCGGGTGCGTCATCTCCATCACGTACGTGCCGCGCGGGGCGAGGTGCGCGGCGACACAGCGCAGGTGGGCGATCATCGCGTCGAGCGTGTAGAGATGCGACGCGCTGGTCAGCATCAGCAGCACGAGATCGTAGGTCTCGCCGAGCGCAAAATTCGTCATGTCGCCGGTGTGCAGCACGAGCGGCAGTCCGCGCCGCGCAGCGCGTGCGCGCGCGTGCTCGACCATCGACGGCGCCAGATCGAGCGCCTCCGCGTGCCAGCCGCGCGCAGCGAAACTGAGCGCGTGATCGGCGGGCCCCGCGCCGAGCTCCAGCACGCGACCGGGTGCGTCCGTCCCGCGCCGCGCAGCAGCCCATCGGGCCAGCGCGTCACCCTCTCTCGCGACGTCGCGAAAGCCGAAGGCCACGTCGTAGAGGGCTGGGCGATCGTAGATGGGCTCGCTCATCGCGACACAGCGTACTTGTGCTCGACGCTCTGCGACCATGTTTTCGAGAGCGCCGTGATAGCCTCGCCCGCAACGAAGAGGGCAGCGCGCGGTGACCACACAACGCTACGATCTCGTGGTCATCGGAACCGGACCCGCGGGCGAGAAGGGCGCGGCCCAAGCGGCGTACTTCGGCAAGAAGGTCGCCGTCGTCGAGAAGGCGCGCGAGCCAGGCGGCGCCGCGGTGCATACCGGCACGCTGCCGAGCAAGACCCTGCGCGAGACCGCGCTCTATCTCTCGGGTCATCGCGCGCGGGCGCTCTACGGCATCTCGGTGACGCTCGACGATCCGCGCGAGAGTGTCGCGCGCTTGATCGAGCGCAAGGACACCATCGCGCGGCTCGAGTCGGCGCGAATGCGCGACAACCTCGCGCGTCACAAGATCGACTATCTGCAAGGCCACGGGCGCTTCACCGGCGCGCACAGCGTCGAGGTCACGCACGCGGACGGCTCGATCACGCAGCTCGAGAGCGAGAAATTTCTGATCACGACCGGCAGTAAGCCGCTCAATCCGCCGGAGATCCGCATCGACGAGCCGGACGTCTATGACTCCGACGAGATCCTCGGCCTCGAGCACCTGCCAGAGACGCTGGTCGTGCTCGGCGCCGGCGTCATCGGCTGCGAATA
>Ga0335397_10007147_pt1 | contig 14258 bp, 7 predicted proteins | sample MAT04_FD_205740 | JGI IMG/M metagenome (GOLD analysis project Ga0335397, IMG submission 205740) | Freshwater microbial communities from Lake Fryxell liftoff mats and glacier meltwater in Antarctica - MAT-04 (spades assembly) (version 2) ...
ACAGAACAATACTGGCACGGCCTGCTCGAACACGACGCACGACCCGGCCGGCGTTATCAGGAAATCAAGCAGATGGGCGCCGAACTGCAACGCATCGGCGACACCATCCTGGGCAGCCAGGTGCGCGCCGGCGTGGCCATGTTGTTGGACTACGACAACCGCTTCGCCTTCCAGATCCAAGCCAACAATCCAGCCTTCAGCTATCCGGCCCATTTCCAAGCCATTTACTCGGCGTTTCACCGCCGCAACGTGGCCGTGGACGTGATTGCGGGCGACGCCGATTTTGGCCCCTACAAGCTGATCATTGTGCCCGCCTATCACGTCTTGCCCGCAGAGGTGGCAGCGGCCTTGCAGCGCTTTGTCGAAGCGGGCGGCGTCATACTCGTGACGCCGCGCACGGGGGTCAAGGATGTCGCCAATGCCGTCGTGGCGATGGCGCTCCCCGGCTACCTGGCTGAACTTTGCGGCATCACCGTGGAGGAATACGACTCGCTGCCCGAAGGGGTAAGCCAGCCGCTTGCCTTTGTGCACGCGGCCCTGCATGATGCACCGCCAGCCACCGCCCAAGCCTGGTGTGACGTGGTGCGCACGAATGGCGCCGAGGTGATTGCTCGCTACACGCAGGATTACTACGCCGGCACACCCGCCGTCACTTGTAACCGCGCTGGCGACGGCTACGCCGTCTACGTCGCGACGTTTGGCGACACAGCCCTGTACACGGCGCTCGCCGATTGGCTGCTGAGCCTGTCTGGTGTGGAGAAAAGCGTGCCGACGCCCGCAGGCGTCGAAGTGTGCACACGCTGGCAGGGCGACCAGCCCATCCGGTTCGTGATCAACCACAACGAAGACCCCAGCCAAGTGGATCTGGGCAACGCATATGTGGACCTGCTCACGGGAACACCCACCGGTACGGCAGCAGTGACATTGGCGCCACACCAGGTTCTCGTCCTGGCGCCGGCGAGCCGATAGACAAAAAAAGGTGCGTCGCCCGGTGAACGGGCGACGCACCTTTAGGTTTCACACCCTTCCGGTGCGTCACACCGAACCGCTATCAGCGCTGCCCCATCGGCACGTAGTCGCGCTGGTCGTAACCTAGATAGACCTGCCGCGGGCGGGCGATCTTCTGCTCGGGGTCGGTGACCATCTCAACCCACTGCGCCAGCCAACCGGGTGAGCGGCCCAGCGTAAAGAGCACGGTGAACATGTCCGGCGGGAAACGCATGGCCTGGTAGATGATGCCGCTGTAGAAGTCCACATTCGGGTAGAGCTTGCGGGCGACAAAGTACTCATCACGCAAAGCCACTTCCTCCAAGGCCACCGCTACGTCGATCAACGGGTTACTGCCAGTCACCTCAAAGACGTCATAGGCGACCTTCTTGATGATGCGCGCGCGCGGGTCGTAGTTCTTGTACACGCGATGGCCAAAGCCCATCAGCCGGAACTCACCCTTCTTGACGCGCGCGACGTACTCAGGCACATTCTTGGCGTCGCCGATCTCGCTGAGCATCTTGACAACCGCCTCATTGGCGCCACCATGGCGCGGGCCAAACAACGCGGCTGCCGCACCCGCCATCGCGCTGTACGGATCGGCCAGCGCCGAACCGATCGAACGCATGACCGACGTGGACGCATTCTGTTCGTGGTCGGCATGCAGAATAAAGAGCACGTCCAACGCCTTAGCCAACACCGGGTTCACATCGTAGGTGGTCTGCCCCATGTAGTCTAGCATGTACAAGAAGTTGGCGGCATAGCCCAGGTCGGCGTTGGGGTAGTTGAATGGGCGGCCAATGCGATGGCGATAACAGAAGGCCGCCACCGTGGGCAGCTTGCCCAGAATGCGCAGGATCTGTTTGTAGCGAATGGGGGCGTCTTCGACGTTGGTGGCTTCCTTGTGCAGCGTCGACATGAAGGCGAGGGCGCTGATCATCATGCCCATCGGATGGGCATCATAGCGAAAGGCAGCAAACAACTCGCGCATATTCTCATGCAGAAAGGTATGATGCATGATCTGGTATTCCCACGCGGTGGCCTGCGGCTGGGTCGGCAGTTCACCGTGGATCAGCAGGTAGGCCACTTCCAGGAAGTTGCTCTGCTCGGCCACTTGCTCGATTGGATAGCCACGATAGCGGAGGATGCCCTTGTCACCATCAATATAGGTGATCTTGCTCTTGCACGCCGCCGTGTTGTCGTAACCCGGATCGTAGGTCATCATGCCAAACTCGTCGGGGTCGACCTTGATCTTGCGCAGATCGATGGCCTTGATCGTGCTGTTTTGGATGGGAAGCTCGTAGCTAGTGCCCGTGCGATTGTCGATAATCGAAATGGTGTCACTCATGAGACGCTGCTCCTTCGTCCGGCGCGGAATAGGGATAATTGGTCAATCGTAGATTAGCGACGCCATTGGTCAGTCGCGGTGTGGCGTTCGCTCGTTATCAATGGCTTTGGAATAGACTGCCCCCAATTATGCACGGTGCGCACAAGATTGCCAAACCACGACGGCAGGTGCCACGGTGCATGCCTCTATACAGGCCCTCCATGGCGCCTCTACGTGTGCGTTTCCTTCCGCCGGTTTCTTAGCGCGTCACCGCATTGGGCAATGGCTGGCCCTGCACACCGGCGATCAGATTCTCGGCCGCCATCAGCGCCATCTGGGTGCGCGTGGCGATCGAGGCGCTGCCGATATGCGGCAGCACGATGCAGTTTGGCAGCGTAAGCAACGGGTGATCCGGCGGCAACGGCTCCGGCGTCGTAACATCAAGCCCAGCGGCGGCGATCCGCCCCTCTACCAGCGCCTGGTAGAGGGCATCCTGGTCGACCACGCCGCCACGCGTGGTGTTGATCAGCACGGCGCTGCGCTTCATGCGGCGGAAGGCGCCAGCATTGAACAGATGGCGCGTTTCCTCATTGAAAGGGCAATGCACCGAGACAAAGTCGCTCTCCGCCAGCAATGTCGAAAAATCCACGTACTGCGCGCCAACCCGGCCGGCCTCTTCAGGGCGCGGCCGCGAGCCGCTATAGAGGATTCGGCAGTTGAACCCAGCCAGACGCCGCGCCACGGCAGCACCGATACGCCCCAGTCCGACGATCCCAACTGTGCTGCCGTAAACATCGGTCCCGGTCATCCACTCGGGAGTCCAGGGACCCCAGGCGCCCTCTTTGACGGCGTCGATGGCTTCCGGCAACCGGCGCGCCGTCGCCAGCAGCAATGCCACGGCCAAATCGGCGGTTGTCTCGGTCAGAACGCCGGGCGTATTTCCAACCAACACGCCACGCGCGACACATGCCGCCACATCCACGTGATCGTAGCCTACCGACATCGTGCTGACCACCTTGAGTTGGGGTCCCGCGGCGTCCAGCAAGCCGGCGTCGATGCGGTCGGTGAGCAGACAGTAGAGACCGTCGACGCCCGCGACCTGCTCCAACAATGTCGGGCGCTCAATGACTTCGTCGCTCTCCCATTGGCGTACGTCCCCAATCGCGTCACGGATGCGTTCGCTGGCAAGGCGCGGGATACGGCGTGTGACAAATACGGTGGTCATGGTGGTCAGTTCCCTTCGTCGTCCTGTTGGTTGGGATGGCGTAGTTCAGGGAGCGGCTGAGCGTCGCTCTCCTGCACCGGTGCGACCCTGACAGCGCCCAGGTCAACTACGTCGGCGCCGTCAGCCGCGGCAAAACGCTGCAAGGTCACGGGATCATACAGGGCCAGCGTCAGCCGATACTCGCCGGGCGCGGCTGCGCGCGGGATCAATAGCACAAACTCCTGGTGGTCGCTGGTAAGGTCGCGATCCTCTTGCGCCACCAAAGTCCCTGCCGCGGACAGTAGTTGGAGGGAAGCCTTGCGCGGCGTGGCGTCGCGGCCCGTCCAGTCGAGCGCCACCACCAACGCGCCGCCCGGTGCAGGGCCTGCCGGTTGATCGGTGCCCGGCACCGTGGCGCTCTCCAACTGCAACCCACTCGGCCAGACCGCGTTGGCCGGCATTAGGGGACGCGTCCCCATCCTCACCGGCACGAAGGGCGTGACCCGGATCGAGTTGGCCCACAGGTCTGTGGCAACCACCGCATTGGCGCGCAACCAGCCTTCGATCTCCCCACTCGGGTCCGCCTGGTCGGCGTTGTGGCTCACCAAGAAAATGCGGTTGTGCGTGCGCGCCAGATCGGCCAGCCGGGCTATGGTCTGCTCGGACGTGGCGCCATCCATCGGCAACGGCGCAATTGTGGCGCCGGCGTCCGCCGGCAGCGAGAGTCCCAACATATAGACCTGGTCGGGCGACGTTAGCACCACGGCATCGCCGGCGCCGAGCCGGTCGCCAAACAAACCCAACAAGGCCAGGTAATCTTCGGTGGCAACTCCCGGTTCGGTGGGAGCAAAGCGACGCGTGTAAAGCGTGACCGTCTCGCCATTGGGCATGGTCCACGCTTGCACCGGGCGAAAGGCCTGGTTGAAGGCGTCATTGGGGTCAAAGACGATGCGCGCAGCGGCAGCCTGACTCTCCTTGTGCGTGCGAAAGTCGTGAGTGTCGCTGGCCAGGACATAATCCATCTCAAAGAGTTGGTTGTAGGCTTGCTGATCGTTCCAGTTGCGCGCCAATTCGCGCAGGAGCACCTTGGGATAGTTCTTGTAGATCTGATAGAGAAAATGCTTTTCGTGGAGTTGGTAGGAATTGACCAACAGTCCCAGTTGCATCACCGCGCGCCCCTCGCGCTGTCGCGCTTGCTCCACCAGCGCCAACACTGGCGGCGCCACGACAAATCCGGGGTCGGTGCGTTCGCTCGCCGGGTATTGGATCGAAAAGCCATGCGCCAACAGATTTACCGGTTGCCCGTTGATCGGCACGACAAACGCCGGTCGCCAACCGGCCAGTTCATCAAACGAGATCACCGCAAATTGAATAGAGCCAAAGATCACCACGCCGCTGATCGCCACCGCACGCAGCCAACGTGGCCGCCACTGTGTCAGGCCAACCGCGATCCAGATCGCAAACGGCGGCAGAAAGGGCACCACATAGCGCGTGTGGGCCAGGGTCACCCGAAAAGAAAAGATGAAATAGGGTACGACCACCCACAACAACAGCACCCAACCGGTGTCGCTCAGATCGTGGACAAGATGTCCCAGGCGCCCGCGCTGTTGCCACAGCCAGACGATTGCAACGAGGAGAAAGAGCACCGAAAAGACGATTCCGATCTGCTCGGTGGTGACCTCGCCGAAGTACTTGCCAAAGGCCATGAACTGCTCGTCGCGCCCATAGGCGGTGAAGGCAAAATAGTCGACAAACTCCGGGTTGATACCATACCACACCGACATCAACCAAGCGGCAATGGCAGCTGCGCTCAGCGCGTTTTTCAGCCGCTGGCTGCCTTCGTCCGGTGCGGGACGTGTGGCAAAGATGGCATAGATCGCCCCGGCCAGAAACAGCGACAACAACGGCCACAACCACCACCCCAGCCACGTCTGGGCCACGGCATCACGCGCCGGGAACAAAAGCAGCGCGGAGATGCCGGCGCCACCCACAAAGGCCAGCGCCAGGCTGCGCCACCGCGGGATCAACAGACGCGGCTGCTTGACCAATGCGACCAACATGCCGCTGCGCCAGACTACGTACAGAAACGGCGCAGCCACAAAAGCCACCGTGGTCCATTTCACCAGCAGCGCCGCGCCTAAGCCTACGCCAAACCAAAGCGCGAGCGGGCGCCGGCCAAAGCGCTCGGTCGCCAAAAGCAAGGCCAACGCCAGCGCCACCATCCCCGTCAACGCAAAGTCGATGTAGAGATAGCGCGACATCGAAAAGATCATGGGAAAAGCGCCGACAACAAACGCCGCCAACAACGCCGTCCACCGTCCCGCCAGGCGACGTGTAATCGAGTAGGTTCCGCCCAGCAAGAAGGCCAGGTAGAGGACATTGACCATCGCCGCCACATCTTCGTCAACGCCAAAGATGCGGTAGAACGACACGATCCCATAGTGAAAAAGCGGCGGGTAATAGCCGCTGTAGGAGAGCAGGTCAAAGGGCGTGTGCGCCGACCAGGAACGCACCATGTCGTTGTACACGAGGCTGGTGATCAGGTGGTCCATGCGGTCCCAGCCATAGGTGACCCCGTTGGCGCGCAGCCAGTGCCAGTTGGCCAATGCAAAGAGCAACGTGAGTCCCAGCACGCCGGCGGCGGCAAAGAGCCAGTCCCGCCGCGCCAATCGCAGCCGCGCCGCATTCGCCAACGTAGTGGCAGCGGGGACGACGTCCCGTACAGGTGGAGAAGATTCATCGACACGCATAACGGAAAGTATCATACCACGAAGCCCTGAGTTCGGGTGGGTGCAGCCATGCACCGTTGCGCGCCCTGGCCATCTGACTGGGAGAAAACCTACCCATTCGGCTAGGTTCGATTACACCCGTGTGGTAGTACGCGCGCGCTGAATCTGTGTTACCGTGAAGTAGTGTCCGCGCCGTGCATTGTGCATGAAAGCAAGCGACGAACCTAGCCATGGACGATGAAGTTCGCATCACACATCTAGCCCAAGGCCCCCCCGTTTTTGTAGTCTCTGGCGGCCCTGGCGCCTCCGGCGAACTACTCGCGCGCACGGTTCTGGCACAATTCCCCAACGCCCATGTCCCGCTGATCATCGAGGCCAGGGTGCTGACCGAAGACCGTGTGCGCCAAATCGTGGCCAAAGCATCCTCTATTGCGGGCGCCATTATCTTGCATTCCATGGTCAATCGCGATCAGCGGCGCTTATTGATCGCCGAAGCAGCCAGAAGTGGGGTGTTCGCCTTTGATGTCGCCGGGCCTCTGCTCGAACACATGAGCCGGGAACTCAAAATGGAACCGGTGGGCCAGCCCGGTTTATACCGAAAACTACACAGTTCCTACTTCGAACGGATTGAGGCTATCGAATGGACGGTCGCCCATGACGACGGCCAGCGCATCGAGGAGCTGGGCAAAGCCGAGATTATCCTGATTGGCGTATCGCGCGCCGGCAAGACGCCGCTCAGCATGTATCTGTCGATCCTGGGCTGGAAAGTGGCCAACATCCCCTTTGTCCCCCAGGTGCCCATGCCCGACGAACTCTTTACAATGGATATGCGTCACGTCATCGGCCTGATGATCGAACCAGCCCAATTGCTGATCCACCGCAAGGTGCGGCAGCAACGCACCGGCATCCCCAAAGGCGCCTATGTCGACCACCAGGAAGTAATTGATGAACTGCGCGCCGCCAATCACTTTTTCTACCGCCACGGCATTCGCGTCGTAGACACCACCAATAAGTCGATCGAATCCAGCGCCGAGGAAATCGCGGTGATGGTAGCCCGCGGCATGGGCGGTAGGTCATGACATGGATCATGGGTAACGGAAACCTCTTGACACACGGGACTCATCGACGAAACCATCGAGCACAATGGGCACCCCGACTGGACCGCTTGTGCACCGGCAAACCAAGGCACAATTGACCACCACAATCCTTACCTTCCAAGAGCGTGTCGGCACGCTTGAAGCCGCCCTGCTTGCTCACCAGGCGGTGCGAGCGCGACCTACCTACTGGCCGACGTACGCATGGCCCCTTTCGATCGCGGTTTTAACCTGGTCATGTTTCTCTTTGGCGAGTTCAACGTCTTCCTGCCGGCCGCCGGCCGCGCCATTCTCGAAAAAGCGTATGCCGCGCTCAGCGCCGGTGGATGCTGCCTGTTGGAGCCATCAACCCTCGCCTCACTACATGCCCGCGGCCACCAGGCGCCTTCCTGGTATGCCAGCGCCGGTGGCCTCTTCTCGGAACGCCCCCACCTGTGCCTGCAAGACAACCGGTGGGACGAAGTCGCGCAAGTCGCGGTCGAACGCTATGCGATCGTCGACGCGGCGTCGGCTGCCGTCACCCAGCACGCAACGTGCACACAAGCCTACAGCGAACAAGCGCTGACCGACCTGCTGCATGCCGCCGGCTTTAGCCACATCGCCAGCTTCCCCTCCTTGATCGGCCATGCGCACCCGGAACAGAGCGAATTCTGGGCCGTGGCCGCGCGCAAGCCGTAGTCCCCAAGGGCCACCGGCTGGACACACCAGCCTCCCCTAATCAAAATCCAACAACAGCGATGGGCTGTGCGCTGCGACCTTCTGAACAGATCGTCGATACCGTTCGGCGTTTTCGGAGGCCGCCTATAGTAGGGAAAGCGTACGATTCCCCGTTGAAAACTCATTGGAATTCGACACGGCGCCTAACAAAGAATCGTAGAGTCCCGACAAAATTCCCGCGGTATACTGTCGTGGCGCTACCCACGACCAAAGTACAAAGATGCAATTCAGGCAGCCCTTCGTTACGGCCTCGAAAAACTCACATGCGCCGTTGTACAGAGTCGTTTTCAAGGGAAAGGAAACCCATGATGGATCAGAAAAAAACAGGCCGCGTCTGGCTACAACTCCTCGGATTCACCGTTTTGCTTGGCATGCTAACCTTTTTGCGTGCCCAGAATCAGCCTGTTGTTGCCCAGTCCGACAGTGCGGGACAAGTCTTCCTGCCTATGATCATGTCACAAAACAGTACAGAGGCAACGGAAGTCTTCTATAACATTGATTCACCAACCGAAGATCAACTAAATGCGCTTACGACGTCCGTAGAGCCGACCGGGCTCAAGGTTGCCAGTGGCCCCGGCACGCTTGCGCTCTACTCCGAAACAAATGGCGTCCGCAAGACCTTGATCGATATCACCTGCACGGGTCAGCAATGCACCAACAATACGGTGCAAGTGAGTGGCGCCGTACCTGCCGACAGTCAAAGCGGCGACAACCTGAAAATCACAATCTCGGTCAATGGCGTCTTGAAGGTGATTGTCGAGCAGGTAACTCAAAAACTGGTCACGGTATCATTTGTGGAAAACGATGTTGTCACCAAGATTCTCAAGTTTCGTTGCAGCAACTGTGACATCAAAGTGGACATCCCCAGTGATGTGATTGAACCCACCGGCACACCGGCGCCGGCGCCCAGCACGACACCATCGCCGGCGCCGACGGCAACACCGGTTGCCACACCGATCCCAGGTGGAACACCTGGGCCGTATGCCATCGTGTTTGTGTCACGCCAGATTCCGTCGAACGGCAGTATCTACTGGGATGTCCCGAAGGATATGCCAGGCGTTGGGCCTCACAGCCGTTTCCGGGTGGCTGCGCCAGGAAAATTGATCATCCGCGAGTCGGACGGCACGCTGCGCGTCCTAATCGACGGCGCCGCACCCACAGCCGCGACACTCAATCTCATCGATGTCAATGCGCCCGATGTTTCCTACGATGGCAAAACCATCGTATTTGCCGGACTGCCGTCCGGCCGATACGGCACAGGCCCGGTCACCAACCCGGACGCCTGGCGGCTCTACACGATCCGAACGGACGGCAGCAATCTGCGCCAGATTACCTTGAGCGATCAGAACTTGGATCTCAGCCAGTTTGGCGCCGCCGCCGGTGGCCTCGATGCCTATGACGACACCGATCCGGCGTGGCTTCCGGACGGTCGCATCGTCTTTTCGTCGACGCGTTGGCCAAGCTACGGCCACTACAGCGGGGTACGTGCCACGAACCTCTATGTGGTGAACGCCGATGGCGCCGCGCTGCACCGGATCACGGCTGAACGCAACGGGGCCGATCGGCCACTCGTAGACCCCCTCACCGGCAAGATCGTCTACGCACGCTGGTGGCGCAACCATCGGTTTGCAACGAACCAGATGGATACCGTCGCCGATGCCAACGGCGGGTATCTACGCAAAGATGGGCTGACGGCGGATCGCAACAACCAGGTGGGCGGCGCGGACTTCCTCTTTCGCAATACCTGGCATGCAGCTTCCATCAATCCTGATGGCACAGGGCTTGATCAATGGGGCGGCGTCCATCACCATCTGGATGCCAATCATATGTACGGCGGGGCATTCACGCCGGCGGGCGTTCTGATTGCCAACTACTTTCCGATGACCAACATGACCGAAGCCAGCGGATTCGGCGGTCTGCGCCGCTATGTGCGCGGCCCCGGCACCTATTCCCCAATTCTGGGCGTCACCGCGCTGAGCCAGAACTACGCGCATCCCAGCAATCCGACCTCCTACGGCATCTTCAATAGCGCCTATGCCAGCGAGCCGGCGGTGTTGCCCGACGGACGGATCGTCGTATCGTGGGCCGCCGATGTCAACCAAGATTATGGCCTCTACCTGATCAACGCTGACGGAACCGGGCTGACCAAGGTGTATGACAACCCAGGCACGACCGAACTGCGCGCCCGCGTCGTTGCCGCGCGGCCCGTGCCGCCGATCATCGCCGACAGCGTACCGCTCGCGGCCAGCTTGCTGCCGCCACCGGCACAGGGGCCCTACAACCAGGACGGGACCTTTGTGTTCAACGCATTGAACGTCTATTTCAATGGTCCCGTTGACACGGAGATCACCAATGCGCCACCCGTAGGATCCGCAGAGACGATCCGCTTCTTCATCGACCAGCAGCGCACCAGTCCGGGTTCGTTCCCCAATCTGGACTGGCCGATCCTGCTCGGTGAGCGCAGCATAAACCCCGACGGCTCTGTCCTTGAGCCAAGTGCGCCGGCGAATGTGCCAGTCTTCGAGCAAATTCGTGCAGCCGACGGCACTGTGCCGTTTTCCCCAGGGTCAACCGGCAGCGGTGCCCATGTGGCCGGTTTGAACTTCGGGCGCCCTGGCCAGGTGCAGCGTTGTGTCGGCTGCCACACGGGGCACACGATGATCGCCGTACCGGCCACCGATGCCGAGGCGCTGTGGACCAATCTGGCGCCGGGCGCGGCGGTGAGCGTTTCTACCACGCGCGATGCCAATCAGAACAAAGGCCTGATTGACCGGCGCGTCATGACCGGTGAAATCTGGCGCTATTGGGCCAGTGCGTCCGGACAAACGGCAAGCCAGTGGGTGCAGTTGACCTTTCCCGTTCCTGTGACTGTGCGCACCATTCGTCTGTACAACCCACGTTCCGGTGGTGAGGCCAACTCCAGCATCGTGGTCAATAAGGCCACCGTGCATCTCTATAGCGACGCCGCCGGGACCGTCGAGGTCGGTGTCCAAACGACTGGCGCCCTGTCGGTGTCCGGCACCAATGTGCCGTTCAATGACGTGCGTGCCCGTGTCGTGCGGGTCGAGATCAACGAGGTTGCCGGCACCTTCTACGGTGCCAAAGTCGCCAGTTTGGCAGAAATCGAGGTCGTTGCACGGGGGGAGGCTGGTCCGTGATGCCACTCCCGACGTCTATACGCGTGAGGGTCAGCATAACGTTCGCCTGACGGATATCGCGTCTTTCGCTGCGGCTGTTGCCGCTAATAATGCGTTTGCCTTACTGTTTTTTGCAAGAAAGACGATTTTCGGACAGAATTATCGTCAATGGGTTCATGGCAATGTCTCCTTTTGGCCTAGAAACCAGGAGCGTATGTCGCCATGAACCCCGTTTCGTCAATCGCCTCTGTCGCCACCCCGGGGACGCGTAAGGGTATCGTTGATTGCCTGACAAGCGATGACTGGGAAGTACGTTCTTGGAGCAAATGACCTGAAGATGACGCGTTTTCGACTCTCAACAATCCTGTCCACGATTTTGTGGGTCTGCCTATTCGTTCTCGGCATTCCCTTGGGCTGGAACGTGATTCAGGGGCAGGATAGCCAGCAGGGCACAGTCTATCTTCCCGTCATTGCCGTGCCCAATGCATCGATCGCGATCGCGACGCCGACAAACACGCCGCGGCCGACCTCTGCGATCCCGACGGCAAGTTCGACTGCTACCGTGACATCCGTGGCAATATACACACCAACGCCCATGCCGGCAGGTACGGCCACAGCCACGCCACAGGGGACCGGCACGACGGTGCCGACAGGGAATCGCAACATAGCGGTTGGCGGCGGCTATACCGATGTTTCGCCCAAAGCGTTGGTACGCACCGCAGACAATCGGTTGTACGCCGGCGTGTCCACGTGCGACAACTATCCTTGCGCCCTCACAACGCAAATGCTCCACATGTATCGGGCCGACAGCACAGGCGTGCCCACCGGGTTCACCCGCAAAGACAGCACGCATGAGCCCGGCGGCATCGCGCAATGGGCGGTCGCCATCGACGGTAGCGATGTCATTCACGTCGTCTTCAACACGCGTAGCACAGATGGCGGCAATGTCAACGCACTGAAATACGTTACCTTTAATACGGCGACAGACCTGTGGGGGAACGTGGAGATCATCGACAATGGCATCAGTTTCGGCGAAGATGCCGCGGGCCAAGGGATGCAATCGGTGGCGCTGGCGCTGGATGCCAATGGCAAACCGCACATCGTCTATCTAGCCGGTGCAGCTCGGCGCGTTACCTACCGCAATCGAATTGCCGGCAGTTGGAGCGCCGCCAGCCTACTGGATAGCGGCGTAGCGTACTCCGGCAATGAAAAGGCATGGCATCCCAATTTGGCCTTTGACCCCAATGGAGGTATTCTAGTAGTTTGGTTGCGTGGAACCTTCAATGGCGCCAACGACGGCACGCTTTACAGCAGGATGCGCGCAACGGATGGGACCTGGGGCTCGCCGGTCAATTTGTCGCAGACAAATGCTGCGCGTACGACCATCGACCAAAGCACGTCGATCCTGATCACCCCCAACGGTCGCTACCATGTGGCCTGGATCACGCAGCCGGACGATTACATCCGGTATTCGTACAGCGATGACCGTGGCAGTACTTGGATCACCAACAGTCCTGGCAGTGGAAAAACGGTAAGCCACAATCCAAGCCTCGGCGATGACGGCGCCGGAAGGATCCGAATCTACGCCCACGGGACGCCGTCACCATCCCCGGATGGGCATGGCGACAACCTCTATTATTTCAGCGGTGCAGGTGGTAGCGGGTTGTGGTCGAGTTTTACTTTCTACGTGACCGGCACCTACGATAGCTCGGTCAATACGCGTTGGTCGCAGTTTTTCTATCACTATCCGTCCATGCTGGACATCGCCTACTGGAATGATAGCTACCCGAACGTCTTGTATATTGGTTCGGAAGTAGCGACGAAGTAACTTGCTGTCTTGAAAATGGCGCGGCACGACGAATAGGGCCGCTCGGCTACCCTTCCTGCATGATCGTTGACCGCCTATCGGAGACAGAGGAGCGAAATTGTTATAGAAGCGAGGAACCCCAATGAATAAGGCACAAACCTGGACCGGTCTGGTCTCACTTGGCGCCATCCTGGCCGTACTGTATATGGTAGCCCCTCCGATTTTTGCATTGGAGGGCCAAGAGAACAACACCTTCTTTCCCCTTGTGCTCGTCCAGTCATCAGGCGACCCAATTATTGAGTCAACGCAAACACCCACACCGGTGAGCATGCCGACGCCGATGCCAACGGCATCCCCAACGCCACCACAAACGCCTTTACCAACGGCCATTCCCAATCCGATCGACAACCTCGAGGGACTTGTCTTCGTATCACGCCAGATTCCGCCCCATGGCAGCACCTACTGGAATGTGCCGAACGACATGCCTGGCGTTGGGCCGTATAGCCGGTTTCGTGTGGCCGCACCCGGTAGTTTGATCGTTCTGGAGACAAATGGCACGTTGCATGTGCTGGTTGACGGCGCCAATCCCACCGCGGCCTCCCTCAACCTCATCGATGTCAATGCGCCCGACGTTTCCTACGATGGCGGCACCATCGTTTTCGCTGGATTGCCGGCGGGAAACTACTATACGGATCCATTGACCGACCCGGGCGCCTGGCACATCTATATGATCAATGCCAATGGCACGAACTTGCGCCAGGTCACCTTTAGCGATCAGAACCTAGATCTCAGGCAATTTGGCGAGGGTGGCGGTAGCCTAAGACCCTATGACGATACCGATCCCGCCTGGCTACCGGATGGTCGCATTGTGTTCTCGTCCACGCGTTGGCCGAGTTATGCGCAGTATAGCGGCGTACGCACCACCAATCTCTATGTCGTCAACGCCGATGGCAGCAGCCTGCATCGCATTACCGCAGAACGCAACGGCGCTGACCGCCCCATGGTCGATCCAATTACCGGTAAGATTGTCTATGCGCGCTGGTGGCGCAACCACCGCTACGCTACCAACCAAATGGATACCGAAACGGATCTCGATGGCGGATTTGTTCGCAAAGATGGCCTGACCGTTGACCGCATCAATCATGTAGGTGGCGCCGACTTTCTTTGGAGAAACGCCTGGCATGCCGCTACCATCAATCCTGATGGGACTGGGCTTACGCAATGGGGCGGTGGTCAGCACCGTCTTGGCGAAAACT
>Ga0335397_10007148_pt1 | contig 14258 bp, 9 predicted proteins | sample MAT04_FD_205740 | JGI IMG/M metagenome (GOLD analysis project Ga0335397, IMG submission 205740) | Freshwater microbial communities from Lake Fryxell liftoff mats and glacier meltwater in Antarctica - MAT-04 (spades assembly) (version 2) ...
TAACAATGCGAGGAAAAGAAGTCTGCGGGATGTTAGCGATTGGCTGCATTATAATATTTTAATTATACACGAAAACAAGCATTTTAGTCTTTTGTTAAAATAATCGGCAAAAATTAAATCAAAAGAAATTAGCCCTCTTTCAATTCTCCGTCATGCAAGAAAAATAATTTAATATAAGGGATTCCCTGCTAATTGTTAGTTCCTCTTGGATGGCACCGATAACATTCAGAGCTAACCCATGAATAACCCTGCACTTTTCCACTATGTTTACTATCCATATCTGCTTTATTGTGCTCATGGCAATCAATGCAGGTAAATATAGCGTAATTGGATACGTTTTTATGGCAGTCAACACACGAAGTCCATTGACCCTGATGTTTACCTGAGTAAATAGGAAATTGCGTGTCGTGCTGCAGATATTTAGCCGGCTTCCAGTCGGGATTGGTGGTATGACACTGGGTACAAGTTACCGAAAATCCTAAGGTTTTATGATTTGGATTAGTGCTAGCATTATAATCAGTCTGATGACAAGAATAGCAATCCTTGGATGTTGAGCTGTAATTCCCTTTATGGCAATCGTTACATGAAGGTCCTGAATGACCCAGAGTAAGCGGGAAATTTGCATGGCTAAAGTTTGCCGGTTTCCACCCGGGATTGGTTGTGTGACAATCGGTACAGGTTATTGAAAAGCCCGAGACTTTGTGGTTTGGATCAGTGGTTGCCAGATAATTCTGCTGGTGACAAGAGTAGCAATCAATAGGTGTTGTCGTATAATTCCCAGATATATGACAATCTGAACATTTTGGAATCGAATGCCCAAGAGTAAGTGGAAATTTACTGTGATTGAAGGTTGTTGGCTTCCATCCCGGATTAGTGGAATGGCATTCCAGACAATTTATTGAAAACTGCGAAGTAACATGATCTGGTTCTTTAGTAATCTGGAAATCATTCTGATGACATGCATAACAATCAATAGGTGTGGTTGTATAATTTCCTGAAAGATGGCAATCTGCGCATTTGGGTATAGCATGACCAAGAGTCAGAGGAAACTTCGAATGGTCTATGGTTGTTGGCTTCCAGCCTTGGATCAGGGTATGACATTCACTACAATTTTGTGAAAAACCTGAAGAATTATGATCCGGATCTTTTGTTGCCAGATAATCCTGCTGATGGCAGGAAAAACAATCCGGTTTAGCATCTTTATATTTTCCGGTTGTGTGACAATCAATACATTTTGGAGTTGAATGCCCTTGAACTAGCGGAAAAACGCTATGATCAAAACCTGCACCTGCCCACTGAAATGAGGTTGGAAGATGGCAGGAAATACAGTCTTCAGACATACCTGATTCAACATGATTCGGGCTGGTGGTTGCAAGATAAATTTGCCTGTGGCAGTCAACACAATTAATTCCCGGTACATCAAACCTTGTAGAGTTCTCTGATTTATGACATTGCGAACAATCGGCGGTTCTGTGTGCGCCTATCAAGGGAAAACGACTCATCCTGTGAATCTCATTTATGTTATTTACCAGCCATGAAGTCGGAGTATGACAACGTGAACATTCGCTCCCAACGGTTCCCTGATGAACATCATTGTGACACTGAAAACATTCACTTTTGGCTTCTTTGAAAACTAGTGATTTATGGCATTGCCGGCAACTTATTGCATTGTGTTGACCAAAAAGTGGGAGTTTGGTGGTATTATGGTCAAAGGAATAAACTTCTTTATCAAGTTGCCAACCTTTTGAACTGTGACAATTACTGCAGCTAATTTTAAAATCTGAACCATGGGGTGAATCTACAGGCTTGTTAACAGGAACCAATCCCAGAAATAAAAAAAGAATTGTCAGGATATTCATACTTGTTCTTTTAAATTAACCACACAATATTACAACCTTTCGAGATAAAATGGTATCAAAATCGTTTCCTGAACTGAGCATAAAACCTGTTGTAGGAGTTTTGTTGCTCAAAGGTTCCCTCATAATTTAAAGAAAATGAAATATTTTTCGCCATTTGCCATGAGAGATTCATCTCAGCGATGTTTTGTTTGATTGTTATAAAGCTCTCCGGCAGTCGGTAGTCGACAAATCGGTAACCCATTCCGGTTGAGAATTTCCCCTGAAAAAAATCACGGCTTAAATTGCCGCCGAGTATTTTCCCGTTCATATAATTCGATTCCAGATAGGTCGCTGAAAGTGTCATCGAAATATTCACTCCAGGAATTTGACTGTAGGTAAGGTAGCTGTATAAGTTTTTAGAGGGATGTGGATCCGATTTCAAATACCGGTAACCTGATTGAATTCCGAACATAAGGTCTCTGGTTATCCTGTAGCTTGCCTGAAGTCTGAAACCTTGTCTTAATTCCCTTTCAAACGCACTGTCGATGGATGATTTAAAGGTCTCGTAATACATCACATTTTTTCTTGCATCGTATGAGCCGGAAACATTAAGATTTTTAGTTAGTTTATACCTTAAGGATAAAAAAACGCCAGTTGGATTAAATGTATTTTGTGGAGTATTTCCATTTATTGTATCAATGTTCAGTTTGTAGAGATCAACTTCCAAAGTACCAAAGAAATATAGGTTTTTAAGAAGGGAATTGGAATGTTGCAAATACACAAATCTCCTGTCTGTATTGGAATGATTTGTTTGTTGCATGAATGCCAGAGATGATTCAGTAAAGGTGCTTGCAGATTTAGAATTGTATGCCAGATAAGCCCCATATTGAAAGAGATTGGGATCAAAACCATAGTTTGTATAATCGGGTCTTGACCCAACCACAGCACCCATAGCAAAATTTTTAAGATTTTTTTCAATCTGTATCCCATCCATTGCCCCTATGCTGGATAGCCTCTGGTTAATCCTGCGGCCGGCACTAATTTGAGTAGTCTTGTTCAGATCGTATTTCACAGCCAGAGTATATATTTTGAGTGCATTAAAAATGTTTTCTTTTACGTCTATCCATTCTCCCACTTTATGTTTAAAAGAAATATAGCTTTCTACTGAAAACTTTGAATTGCCAATATTTCTGGCATCCAATGAAAAAGTGTATCGGAAACGCTGGGAATTACTAGCGGTTGTGTTAGAAAAATCGGAATAGGAATATGCAGATATACTTCCTTTTATTCTCTGCTTAAATTCGGGAGCTTTGGATTCTTCGGTTTTGGTTGTGTCTGTTTGAGAAATAACAACTGGCACTTTAATCTCCGGTTTTTGAGTGATTGCTTCAGTTTGTTTAACTTGGGAATTTGGTCTTGCAAGGATCAGGTCTGATGCAGAAAGTATAATTCCGGGTAAAGGAATGCATACGCATGAGGATGAAGAGAGATTACTAACTTTTAATGCAGGAATCAGGTTTCCCTGAGACGGCATGAATAAAGTGTCGCCAACAGATATTCCTTCAGTAGATTTGAATTTGACATAAACATTTTGCGAACTCACATACGAAACCTGACCAGGAAGATTTTCCGAAACTGACTGTCCGAAAAGCTCTACACCAATCAATATTACAAAAATAATTACTACAAGTTGTTTCATAATCTCTCAGATGGAATAGTAAAAATAAAACACTTTTTTTAAACAATTGCTTTTTCAACCTATCTGCTATAATACATTTCGAATGTCTGTTTTAATCTGCTTTCCCATTTGGATGGCAGCGCAGACATTCCGCACTGTTATATGAATATCCCCCTACTTCTCCCTTGTGTTTACCATCCATACTTGCCTGATTATGCTCATGACAATTCAAACAGCTGAAAACTTTGTAATTAGAAGGGTTAGTATGGCAATCGGTACATGAATTCCATTCTCCATCATGCTTTCCCGAATATATTGGGAATGACTGATTATCGTGCTGCCTGTAGGATGCAGGTTTCCAACCTGGATTAAGTGAATGGCACAATTTACAATTGTTTGGGAAACCCGAAACAATATGGTCTGGGTTTTTGGCAGCATTGTATTCTGGTTGATGGCAGGCTGCACAATCAGGATTAAGTCCACTATAAGTCCCTGTTTCATGGCAATCAATACATTGCAGTGTATGAGCTTTTGAAAGAGGAAAGAAATTGTGATTGAATCCTGAACCTGCCCATTGTATTGCATTTACTGGGTGGCAAGTTGAGCAGTCTTGAGAAAACCCGAATGTAGAATGATTTGGATTGGTTGTTGCCTGAAATTCGCGCATGTGGCAATCGATGCAATTAACTCCAGACACATCAAACCGTACCATACTTTCTGATTTGTGACACTGAGTACAATCTGCAGTTCTGTGAGCTCCCATGAGAGGAAAACGGCTTAAACGGTGTATTTCATTTATGTTATTCACAAGCCAAGAAACAGAAGTGTGGCAGCGTAAGCAGTCACTTCCTGCCGTTGCCTCATGCACATCTTTGTGACAATCGACGCATTGACTTTTAGCTTGAGAAAATACCAATGTGGTATGGCATTGTCTACAGCTAATGTTATTATGCTGGCCAGAAAGAGGGAATTTAGTAGTATTGTGATCAAATGAATATACAGCGGTGTCGAGATGCCAACCACCCGGGCTATGACAAGTGCTGCAGCTGAGCTTGAAATCAGGTCCATGCGGCGAATCCGCCAAACGGCCTGCAAAGAAAAGCACGATCAGGAATATCAGGAATGACAGGATTCGCATTTGAATTCTTTTAGTTTATATTTAACGTAAATCACAGACCCTTCCTGTGTTGGTTTATGGCATTTAGCACAGGGAACATTACTATGTTTTCCATCTAATTTAAATGCGGCATTATTGTGATCAAACATCGATTCTTTCCAACTCACTGTATTGTGACATTCTAGGCAATTCGTAACTCCGCCTTTCTCGAATTGCTTATAGTGGTTGTCATTATGGCAATCGGTACAATTCTTTGACAAGCCCTGAAATTTTTGCTGAGCTACTCCAAACTTATCCTTTTTAAAATGGCAAGCCCGGCATCCCTCTTTATCATGTGCCCCGGTGAGTTTAAAATCAGTTTTTGAATGATCAAAGGAAACATCGGCCCATCGCTGTTCTTTGTGACAAACTTTGCAATCGGACTGAGGGTAATATTTGGTCTGAATGAAATTCTGGTGTATATCTTTATGGCAATCCTTACATTCTTTTCCAATTTCTCTGAAACTCCATTTCTCCTGCTTTTTATGGCATTCAAAACATGGTATAGCACTGTGTACTCCCTGAAGTGGGAATACACTTGAATTGTGCTGTTCAATTGTATACGAGAACTGAGTAAAGCCTTTCACGGTGTGGCAGGTAGCGCAGTCTGGAGAAACACCGTTTTTTGCAAACTGTTTATTATGGTAATCGACATGACAATCGCTGCATCTTGCATATTTTAAGGGATCTGTAAACTTTGTTTTATGACAGGCTTTACAATTGATACCCAAGTGTTTTTCTTCAAGTTTAAAATTTGTTTTATTGTGATCAAATTTATCAACTCCTTTTACAACCTGGAACGAATCTTCATTATGGCACTGGCTGCAATTTTGTCCGAACTTATTATTGTGCGGGTCTTTATGGCAACTGGTGCAATTGCTGAACTGAACCCCACGGAATTCCTGAAATTTCTTTCCGTCGATGGTTTCCAGTTTATGGCACTTTAAGCAATCGATATTTTTGTGTTTTCCAAGCAAACGAAATTTAGCCTTGTCGTGCGAAAATTTCGATGCCGGTTTGAATGCTTCAGCAGTATGGCAATCGAGGCAAGTTGGTGGTAAAGTTTTTAGGTGATAATCGGCGTGACAGGTCAGGCATTCGGTTCCAACGCCCAAATATGTTGCTTTTTTAGCCTTTAACTTTGGGTCGGCAATGAATTTGGCAACATGACAATCTTTGCATTCTTTTTTAGCATGAGGAACAGACAAAGGAAAACCTGTAAGTTTATGATCGAATGTTGTTGTTTCGAGACGAATGAGTTTAAAGTTCTTTCCATTATGTTCGCTATGGCAGGTGAAGCACTCTTTTCCCTTTACATCTGCAGATGAATGGTATCCTCTGGAATTACTAATTCTTGATTGTATTTCGGTATGGCATGTAAGGCATTTTTCACTTGAAACTTTATTCCCGAGTACATGGCACTGTGTACAATTTGAAATACCTTCCAGATGAGCATGAGGAGTGGATAAATCGCCCGGTGAAAGCTGCGCTGCTGCGGTAACCGGCAAAACTGATAATACTATGATTCGAAATATTTGTAGGGCGTTAATCCTCATATATCATTTTTAAAATATGGTGGGCTTTCAGCCCGTTTTTCACTTCGGCAAGCTCAGCGTAAACCTTTTTCACTTGTCTTCCCTAATGCTTCAAAACCGTCTCTCCAAATTTCTTTGTTATCCTGATCCCTGCTTTCTCGAGAAACTGGGTAGGCAATTCACCTCCCGCGAAAATATAAACAAGATCATTTTGAATACTGATGCTTTGGTCTTCTTTACCTGTTGAGAGATGAATAGTTTCGTCTTCGATTGAAACCAGGTTAGAACTAAGTTTAACCTCCATTATTCCATCGGCAACAGCTTTATTCAGCGCCATGCTGTTAAGCGGTTTGATGCGGTTAAATACTTCGTTTCTGTATGAAAGGATCACATGGTTTTGATTTGCTAGCAACAGAGCAGATTCAACAGCGGAATCTCCGCCACCAACAACAATAATGTGTTTGCCTGATATAGCTTCAGGTTCCAAAAGTCGATAGGCAACTTTCTCTTTAATTTCACCCGGCACTCCGAGTTTCCTAGGTGTTCCTCGTCTGCCAATTGAGAGTAAAACAGTTGCTCCTGTGAACGATTCCCCTTTAAGAGTAGTAAGATTAAAAATATCGTTTTCAAAAACTATTGATTCTACCTTTGAATTTTCCTTTACGTTGATATTATTTTTCTTCAAGACAGTCTGCCACAGATCAAGAAGCTCGGTTTTACTGGTCTGGAAAAGTTTAATTTTACCAAAAAGAGGGAGATCCATTGGAGAAGTCATAACAATTTTCTTTCGGGGGAAAGTAAAAACTGTACCTCCGAGTGTGTCCTGTTCCAAAAGTAAAAAATTGATTCCGTGCTTTTTTGCTGTCAAACTGGCTGAAATACCAGCAGGCCCCGCTCCCACTATAACCAAATCATAACTTGCAGAATGGTGCTTCTTGAGTGATTTTATGATATTTTCAGTTGCCTGTTTCCCTTGTTCAACGGCATTTTTGATAAGTCCCATTCCTCCCAGTTCTCCGGCGATAAATATTCTGGGAACATTTGTCTCGAAATTCTGATTCACATGTGGGAGATCTACTCCACGTTTTTCGGTTCCAATACGCAAACTGATAGCTTCCGTAGGACACGCATGAAAACATGCACCATGGCCAATGCATTGTGAGGCATTGATAATGGTAGCTTTCCCATTTCTAATCCCCAGAATATCATGTTCAGGGCAGGCGGAAATACAGGCTCCTGTTTGAATACAGCTATTTACATCAACAACAGGGTGCAATGAAATCGGCTCATACAAACCGTCTTCCTTTGCCTTTTTAATTTTAGCATCAACGATATTTGATTCCTTGGTTTTTTTTCGGAGATAAAGCCAGATCACTACAATACAAAGTATTGCAGCCAGAGTATAAACTAAAATATTTTCCAGTAAAAGTTCCATAATCAGAAAATCCATTTATATCCAAACAAAATAGTAACTGCAACGTGTATTACCATAATAATGAACATTACTAATGCAAAAGGTAAATGCGCTACATGCCAGTATTTAAGGAGATTCTGCATGGTGTCAAGTCGCTCAATTCTCCTGTTTAGGGTAATATCATTTTTAACAAGCGAAACAATTTCTTTGAATTCCTCTCGGGGAAATTTATTTTTTCTTAAAACTGATTTGACGGTTCTTATAGTTTGGCGGTCGTCTTTATACTTCCAATAAAAACGTACAAAGGTATTTTTATGATATAATTCGATCTTCTTTTTAATGGATTCGACTAAAATCATGTAGCTTTCTTCATCCAGATTGTGCGAATCTCTTACGATTCCGGCAACGTCTGTTTTCATCTCACGAACTTCATTTAAACTCAGTTCGCGTCCTTCAATACTTCGGGGGATTTGAATGTAGATGAACCTTCCAACTATCCCGCTTAAAAATACAGCTACCATACTCCAGAAACTAATAGCTACAAGTCCTCCGAATTTATATGAAGTATGAAAAAGTATGAGTATTGGACCCAGTGTACAAAGGAAAATGTGAAATTCAAGCCAATGCTTTAGGAAGCCCAAACGGGATAATGAACGAAGTCTTTTTCTCAGCATATATGAAGCTACGCCTATGATCATTAAAAGGGATCCTAATATCCCCATACCATGACCGAGTACACCGCTGGGTTTTAATACTAGATGATCAGGGTGATAAACCCTTTCTTCCATGCTGATGCCATAATACCCCATCCCTCTGAACACAAGAAAAATAAACGTAATGAATACAACCACTACTAAAAGTCCTATATAAATTCTGTGTGCTATTTTCGACATAAGAAATGCAGTTAAAATTTCAATTTCATGGAATGGTTTGTAAGGTTCATCATTAAACCAACAAAAATTTAATTAGGCGGATGCACACAAATAAATCATTTCCTCTCAAATTTAAGTACTAAAATGCGAAAGCGTACGATTCATTTTGCAATTTGTTTACTTATATAGATATTTAGAATCGTTACGGATAAGCAGGTAAAAACACCTGATTTCGAGCTCTTCCATTTTGCATTTATTAAAAGTGGAGTTACTTCATATTGGTTATCTATAAATTAATAGTATGGCAAACTTTAATTATTATCGAAATTCCCGCTACTTTTGAATATTCAACTTACCCACTACCCTAATGAAAAATAATATAAATTTTCCAAAGAGTCTGACGTTTATAAAAAACAGGCTTGCGCTCCTCAAGTTATCACCAAAAGCTATTTTTTTATTAAATTTACGGCAAATCTGGTTTCTTATGATCACCTCAACGCTGTTTCTGTTTCCGAAAATCATGTTTTCGCTTCCGAAATCAAAGCATATCCAAACCCCTGTTCAGAAGCAACCGAAATATCTTACAGTCTGAAATCACCTGCATCTGTTGAGTTTCAGGTTATTTCCATGGATGGGAAAATTATTTATACTTTATCACAGAAAGGTTTATCTCAGGGGAGTCAAACACAGAGGTTTTTAACCCAAAAATGGGGAAAAGGAAGTTTTATTGTTGTGTTGAGATCATTTAGTGATAAAGCTGTAGAAACCAGTACTGTAAGGCTTGTTGTTAAATAGGATTGAAATCAACATTACAATGTTTAAATAATTTTACGAAAAAAATGAAAAAAAATAGTTTTCTTATTCTCTTCGCACTGATTTCAATTGTTTCTTGCGATGATGACCATAAAAACAACCCTCAAATCGTGACTGACTTAAATAATCAGAATGTCACTTCATTGGCTATTGATAACACAAATGCACTATGGGCTGGAACAGATTCAGGGTTGTATAAAAAGGTGAATTCCGGCTATCAGCAAATTGATATTAAGTCGGATGCTGGAGTTACTGCACTTGGGTACGAAAAACCGAATAATATCCTATGGGTAGGCACAACAGAAGGTCTCATTAAAGTTACTCTAGCAGGGAATAAAACGAGTTCTGTTGCGATACCTGTTGAGAACATGAGCTATGATAGTGTAAGCTCAGTTTATGTTACTCAGGATTCGGAAAGATGGTTTGGCACTGGATATGGAGTTACCCGCAATCTATTAGAATTATGGCAGAAGGAGAAGTTCAAAAAAAATCTATCTGGAACTATATCAGCTGCTGCATTTGAGAAAGTAGGAATCAACTCTATTGCTAGTTGGGATGGAGATTTCTACTTCGCTAGTAATGGTCGCAGTGTGTACCGGGCTTATGGTTGGAATTCAACAATAAGCGCATTCACAGGAGCAACACAACTTCTTAAGCCCTATAACGGGACAAATTTGTCTGATACTGCATTTGTTGTCTTCGTCGATTCCCAAAGCCGGCAATGGATGGGTGGCAGAGAAGGATTAGTGATGCATATTGGCCATGACCCTAAGGCAGAGAATACATCCTTTTACAGTGAGTTAGTAAACCCTCGTGTTCATTGCATTGCAGAAGCTCCGGACGGCAAAATCTGGGCAGGAACAGAAAAGGGGATTTCCATTTATGATGGGACTAACTGGACGCCGCTCACGGCAAATCTCCCAAATAATTATGTTACTGCCATTGCCTTTGAAAGCAATGGAAAAACCTGGATAGGTACAAAAGCTGGAATTATAAGTCTTGACTAATTACTTCACCATCACCACTTTCAGGTTTAGTCTTAGATTTTCACCAGCCATCCGGATGAAGTAAACTCCACCGGAAAGCCTTTGGTTGTTGTTATCACTTCCATCCCAGTCGATATAATATGCGCCTGCGTCAATCCTTTGTTTCGCTAGAGTTTTGAGCAATCTTCCCTGCAAATCATAGATTTCAAGGGAATAATAGCCAGATTCTGCCGCTTCAATTCTAAGTGTTGTATAATCGGTGAAGGGATTCGGGAAGCAATCCAAACTTGCAATTCTCAACGGAATTTCTTCTTTGATATCCAGACCTTGAGTACGAGCATTAAAGCCTGCAGGTGTGCCTCCATTTGGACTTGATTTCCAGTTTCCGCCCAGATTATTATCCGCTAAAGGGTTAATAAGTTCGATTGTGGCACCTGTGGCATTTGCATCCATTGGCCAGGGAGTATAAACTGCGAAGTTTACCCAGTCAACCAATACACTCTGATCATTAAACAAATTAACATCATCGCCTGTACTAGCGAGTCCAAATGGGAAATCACCAGTTGAAGAAGTAATAGTAGGATTTAAAGTTCTGAACGCCATAATATCCTTACAAACAACAACATACGTACCAGGAGCGACAATAAGGTCCGAGGGAAAGGCGTATCCAAGTTCTGGTCCTGCATCGCTCAGTATCCAATTCTTCAGGTTTACTGGCGTATTACCGGCATTGTATAATTCTACCCAGTCTTTTGTGTCTTTTTCAGGGGATGAGCTGTAGTTTATTTCATTAATAACTATGTTTATATCTGACAACAGTGCGGGTTCAAAAACAGCAGTGAAAGTTCCTGATGTAGCCATATTAAAACTCATTTCCGGAGTTATTGAACTCTGCGTTCCTTCCCATCTTACAAACTTATATCCCGGAGCTGGAATGGCAGTGATCTTAATGGGTAAATTCTTAAAGTAAATGCCGCTAAATGGATATTTATTGGGAATAATAGAATTGATTTTTATTTTTCCTGATCCGGCTGTACTTATAGAAACGGAAACATTTAACAAAGAGCCTAATCCAAAATTAGTTTGAAGGTGAGTTCTTGCATGAACTGGCCTGTCATTGCTGTAATACTTCATGGTCAGATAATTGTTTTCCCATCTAGCATAATCAAGCCCCCAGCGAACCATATGATCGCCTATTTCCGGTATATAAATTGCCTTAAGAGAATCAATCGCAGCTCTTACAACGGCAGATTTAAAATTCGTATTTAGTCGGTCAGCATACTGATTTGCAAATTCCCTCCTGAATTCAGGATTTGTAACTAATCTGCGGAACAAGAGTGTTGACCAAGGTGGGTTTGGCCAGCCTGGACCGTTATCATCTAGTGCAAATTCTAGAGTATTGAAATAGGCTGCATTCCCCTCCCAAATTGAGAAACCGAAATCTGTATCAAAGATGATCCACCTCCATTTATTTCCTGTTTCTGGGCTATTCCAATACCTGATATTATTCCCAGGCCAATCTTTGTTATTTATGTAAATTTGGGTCAACTGGTATTGAATATAATTATTCATATCCATTTGATTACTGACTTTTAGGTATTCGGATTCAGCAACAAGACTTGTGTGAGTTTCCAAATAGCTAAGTAATTCCATGTAATTTACATTGGTACCATCCAGAATTGTACCGGCTGATTCAAGTAAATTTATGCTATCAGGATTTATCAAATGATTCTCAGCAATGAAATTCGGATTTATTTTTTCTCTCATATTAAGAATTCCCCAGTACTCCCCATTTAGATATACTACAACTGGTTGAAATGCCTGACGATCGACGTCCATATTGCGAATGAGACTTGAAGTTAGTCCGTCTCTTACAAAGGCCTCAGCCCAATCATTTCCTCCATTTCTCAATACCAGGGATTCGAATTTTTTTATGGGTTTATCCACAAAAAACTGATAATCAAAGGATCCCTTACCATAAGCATCACGAGCGAAAAGCGACATAGATTTCTGAGGATTTGCACGCGAATAGTTACCAAATATTTTAATTCCTATTTCCTGATTGATCTGTCTATTACCCTCAATATCATAGTATTCCACGTGAGCTTTTCTTTCCCAATCCTGCCAGAAATTGGCTCCAAAAAAAGGATTATCCGTTGAAGCGTTCGGGCCTAAAACATAGATGCCGGAGTCATTATTCCAAAGATTATAAGGATCGGTACTCAGACAGACTACCGGAAGAGTGTGCTCTTTGGTAAAATATGTGTTACTTACTATTATTCCTGGGAGTTTCTGAGCATTTACTGATTTAGCTCTGAGAATGGTATTACTATTTACCGGGATTGGAGAGTTATACCATAAATCAATTAATTCAGGCTCTGAACCATCCGTAGTGTAAACAATAGTATCCGCCGGATCCTTAGTTGAAAGCTGAACACTTAATCCACCCGGGAAATATCCACCTGAAAAAGAAAATTTCACAGAGTCACCTCCCATTTGATCATAGGCTTTGGTTGAATTTGGCTTTCCGGGAGTTTGAGTAAAAAAGTACTTCCAAATATTTGATCCATCAGGAGTTCGTCCTCTTGAAATATTATTAATTATAGGTGTACCCGAGATAGAATCAGAAAATGTTGAATCTGGTTTGGAGAGAAATAAAGATTCGCCAGCAGAACTGATTTTAAAACTTGCATGCAACTGATTTGTAGTGAAACTCAGATACGATGGATAACTGTTGAGATAGCCGCCTCCCTTGTATCCCAACGTGAGCATTGGAATCAGACTAAAATCGGAAGAACTTGGAGCTGAATTATGTCCTTGTACTGCAATTACATTTACTCCCTCAACCAGAAAACTTTGAAAATCAGCAATGTCATAATTCTCAGGAACTCCACCTTGGTAAAGAGTTGCCTCACGTATAAAACTTCCAGTTAACTGGTTGTATGTTACCACAGAACCAGCAGCACCAAGATTACTTCTGGCGATTTCGTGGCCGTTAATATATGCTACAAATCCATCGTCATAGTCAATACTTAAAATAAGATTAGTAACGTCAGCAAGCTTTTCAACAGTGAACTCCTTGCGAACAAAAACACTCACAATGACAGGGAGTATCGTATTATCATCATTATCGCTATATCCAAACCCACTAGCACCTTTTTTCCATAGTACATCATTAAAACCTGTAGTTTTCCAACTGTTACCAATTTCAGATTTTGGCACCAGATAACTCCAGGTTGCACCTTGTGTAATAATGGTTTCAAAACTTTGGGGGATTGCAATGCGATTTTTTCCTGAGGCGAAAACCACCTGATACGAAGCCGGACTAAGTGAAATTGCAGGGAATGTCCATTTGGAGAGAAATGCAGCCTGATCAGAGAGGTGATATCCTTCCAGATTGATGGTGGAAGAAGTATTATTGAATATTTCGATCCAATCGGAATAATTGCCATCCTCATCCTTAAATCCGGATGTATTTGCAGGAGCATATTCATTTATAAGCAACTGTGGGAAAGCCTGAACAGATGCTATCAGAAATATGCATAAAATCAGAAGGTGACGCATTATATTACGTTATTTCTTTGAAAAACAGGCGGCAAGGTACTTAAAATTTGCTACCAATGTCACTAATACGCGTCAGACCAAAATAAGATGCATGTAAATTCTTATTTTGATGTGCTATCAAACTAATTATTTATTTTTCATGCTGGATTTCGGGCTCAGTGAAGGTAAACCCACATGTTGCTGAATTATATTGCCTTCGGCGAGCTCGTAAACTCGGTTCATTGGTGCTTGTGTTTTTCGAAACATATGGGTTTCATTGGTATTTAATGCCACAAAGTGGCTAAATTTCAATAACCGTGGGCGTTAGCCCACCGCTACTGAACGCTGAATTTTAACAGCCCTGAACCGAGTTTACGAGCTCGCCGAAGGCAACGGGTTGAACCAGAATATATTATAACTATA
>Ga0335397_10007161_pt1 | contig 14250 bp, 10 predicted proteins | sample MAT04_FD_205740 | JGI IMG/M metagenome (GOLD analysis project Ga0335397, IMG submission 205740) | Freshwater microbial communities from Lake Fryxell liftoff mats and glacier meltwater in Antarctica - MAT-04 (spades assembly) (version 2) ...
CCTAGGACATCCGACTCGCCGACGGAGCTGAAGACGCTCAAGCCGTAGCGCACGAGCCACTCGTGCGCCGCTTGCGCGCGCCCTACTCGTACGGCGCGAAGCGTGACGCGCCCCTGCGTCGCGCGTTGAGTCGGCGCAGCTCGTCGGCGGGGTAGGCGCTCGCGTCGCCCGCCGGCAAGTTGTCGCGCACGAATTGCTCGATGAGCGCGCGCGCGCCGCCGTCGGCGCCGCTCTCGTCGACGACCACCCACTCGTCGAAGATCGCGCGTCGCCGCTGCGCGACGTCGAGCGATTCGTCCTGCCAGACGCGCGCGAGCCGGCCGCGCAGGCGACGCATGCTCACCGCGAGCGAGCGCACGCGCGCGGCGTCTTCGAGCTGCTCACGCAGCGCCTCGGTCTGGCGCATGAACCAGGCGCGCTCGGCGCTGTACGGATCGCCGCCGTTCGCGCGCGTCACCGCATCGCTAATGTCGAATCCGCCCTGCAAGCCGAGCCCCGCCGAGCCGATCGACGCGTTCGGACGGTCCTCGAAGTGCACTTCGCCGTCCGGCGAGATCGTCGCGGAGAATGCGTGACCGGCGTAGAGCTGCGAGCCATCGGGCTGCCGGCGCAACACCGGCGGCGGTCGCGCGCGGTTCGGCCGCTCCATCGCTTCGCTGCGCAGCGACGCCGAGAGCTCCGCGCCGATCTCCGCGGCGCTGCGCCGTCGCGATGGGCCCGCGGTGCCCGCGGCCGTCGCAGTCGGCACGTCGAACACCACGCCGCCGCGCGCGACGGCGAGCGGATCGAGCAGGCGGCGCAATCGGTCGCGACGCTGCGCGTCCGTCTCTTGTGGCAGCGGCGTCGGCTCTCGCAGTTCAGGCGTCGATGTCTCTGGCGTCGACGGCCCTGACGTCGATGTCTCTGGCGTAGTCGCCGTGCTCGGCAGCGCCCACGCCGATGGACGCTCGAGGCTGCGCGCGCCTGGTGTGCGGGTCTCGGCGCGCGTCTCCGGCGGTCTCTCGCGAAGCGGCAGCGGCTCTGGCGGCAGCGGCTCTGGCGGCAGTGCGACCTCGTCGAGCGCCGCGTGAATCTCCAGCGTCACCTCGAGCGCGCGCAGTGTCGGTGTGAGCCGCGGCACGGGCATCAGCATCACCGCGAGCGCGATCGCGCCATGCGCGGCGAGCGAGATCGCCACCGTGATCGAGATCCGCCTGCGGCTGTCCCCGTTCACGTGCGGCGACTTCTACGGAACCGCGCCACGCGATCAGCGCGACCAGCGAATCGTCTCCGCGCCACCGGGCACGACGAGGTTCTGGTTCTGGCCTTCGGGATTGCTGAGGAAGATGCCGCCGCGCGTCGACGAGAACGCGATCATCCGGCAGTCAGGCGAGAACGCCGGGTCTTTGTTCGTGCCTTGGCCCTGCGTGATGCGCGTGTATTGCTGCGTTGCGACGTCGACGGTGAAGATGTCCATTCCGCTGTCGCGCCCGGTGAACGCGAGCAGGTTCTTCCCGGCGACCGGGCACCACGCGGGCGTCTGATTGTGATTGCCGCGGAACGTCACGCGGCGCGCGCCACCGCCGTTCGCGTCCATCACGAAGACCTGCGGACCGCCGTTGCGATCGCTGACGAACGCGACCTGGCCGCCGGGACCACACGCCGGCGAGACGTCGATGCCGGGGTGGCGCGTCAGCCGTCGCACATCGCTGCCGTCTGCTGCCGAGCTGTAGATCTCGCTGTTGCCGTCGCGCGTCGAGGAGAACAGCGCACGGCTGCCGCAGAACGTGACGCCCATGTTCATGCCGTCACCGGCGATGATCGGCTGCTCGTTGCGGCCGCTGCGGGTGATGAACATGCCGCGCTTGGTCAGCACCGAGTACCACACGCCGCCGGGGCCGAACGCCGGCAACATCGCGACGCCGCGCCCGCTCGAGATGCGGCCGACGCTCGCGCCGTCGAAGTCCGCGACGTAGACGTCCTTGCGACCGGGTCCGACGCGCCTGCCGAAGGTGAAGCGCGTGCCGAACGCGCCGGCCTCACCGGTGAGCACGCGCAAGATCTCGTTGGCGAAGTCGTGCATGAAGCCGCGCAGCTCGCCGGGGCCGCCGCGGTACGTCTTCGTCAGCGTCGCCGTGGTGCCGCGTGCGAGCTCGTAAAAGCGCATCTCGATCGTGAGCGCGCTGCCCGAGCCGCTGATCTGCCCTTTGACGATGCCCTGCGCGCCGACCGACGACCAAGCCGCAGCGGTGATGCCGAGCCCCTCGCGCGAGGGATCCGCGAGAAACGACCGCGGATCGAGGATGGTAAAAAGCGACACCAGCTTGAGGTCATTGCGCACGACCTCCGCACCCTGCGTGCCGAGCCCCGAGTCACCGAGCAGCTGCGGGACGGCGATCTTGTAGAGCGCGCGCTCCGGCGCATCGATGTCGATGATCGGCCCGCGATCGGGCAGCCCCGCATCGGGCGCGTTGCGGTCTTGGCCGCGCGCGTGTTCGTTGCTGAACGGCGCCGCGGCGACGACGACTAGCGCTGCGACGAGCGAGACCAGCACGGCGCGAATCGCGCGGCGGGAGACGTGTGAAGCGCGCATCGAGGCTTCGACGTGTGAAGCGCGCCGCGCATTCGCAGCGGGCGCGGAGCGCGGAGGTGTGGGCGGTGCAGCGTGTGGCGGTGCGGCGCGGTTCGTCACGGGGCGGCAGCATAGCTGATGCGCTGCGCGCGGCTTGTGCGCTGCGCGCGGCTTGCCGTGCGGCGTGCGGCGCGAGCTGTGCGGTTTGCGCTGCGCGCGCGGCTTGCTGTGCGGCGTTGACTGGATCTTGCGCTTCGCGCGGGGTGTGCGGGTTTGCGCTGCGCGCGCGGCTCCCCACGGCCCCCCCCGGGGGGAGTCGCCGCGCGCAGCGCAAAAAAGCCCTCCCAAAGCCACATACAGACGAGTAGCCCGCGCGCAGCGCAAAGCCGGGCGCAGCGCATCTACGTTTGCCGGAACGGCTCTGGGGACCTAAAGATCGGCGCCACATGAGCATCGACATTCAGCGCCGCAAGGAAGACCACCTCGACCTCTGCGCGACGGACGTGGTCGCGTTTCGCGAGCGAACGACGCTGTTCGAGAACGTGCGCCTCGTGCACCAGTCGCTGCCGGAGGTGCACGCCGACGAGCTCGATACCTCCGTGCATCTGCTCGGCAAGCGGCTGCGCGCGCCGATCGTCATCGCGTCGATGACGGGCGGCACCGAGCGCGCCGCTCAGATCAACCGCGAGCTCGCTGCGATCGCTGAGTCGCGCGGCTATGCGTTTGGCCTCGGCAGCCAGCGCGCGATGGTGCGCAAGCCAGAGACGGCGTGGACATACCAGATTCGCGAGGTCGCGCCGACGACGCTGGTGTTCGGCAACGTCGGCGTGGTGCAGGCGCGCGACTGGGAGAGCGCGCAGATCGCGCAGATGCTCGCCGACATCGGCGCAGATGCCCTGTGCGTGCACATGAATCCGGCGCAAGAGCTGGTGCAGCCCGGCGGCGATCGTGACTTTCGCGGCTGTCTCGACACGTTCGCGCGCTTGGTGCGCGAGCTACCCGTGCCGGTGATCGCGAAAGAGACGGGAAACGGCGTGAGCGCGGAGCTCGCGAAGAAGCTGCACGCGCGCGGTGTACGTCACGTAGACGTGAGCGGCGCCGGTGGCACTTCGTGGGTCGGCGTCGAGACGCTGCGCGCAGACGGCGCGGCCAAGGCGCTCGGCGAGGTGCTGTGGGACTGGGGCATTCCGACGGCGGCATCGGTCGGCCTCGTCGCGCGCGAAGGCCTCACGGTGATCGCGACCGGTGGCATGAAGACGGGCCTCGACATTGCCAAGGCGATCGCGCTCGGCGCTACCGCAGGTGGCATCGCGCGCCCGTGCCTCCAAGCGCTCACGACGGGGGGACGCGCGGGCGCCGAGCAATTCCTCGAGGGCGTCGAGCAGACGTTGCGCGCAGTGATGGTGCTGGTCGGCGCGAAGGACCTCGCCGCGCTGCGCACCGCGCCGAAGTTCGTCACCGGCGAGCTCGCGCAGTGGCTCGCGCAGTGACTGCCACACGCTGATACGCGCAGTGACGCTCGCGCGGTGACACGCGGCCCACACCAGCGAGTGGATGCGCGCCGCGTGGCGACGATCCGGACTCATAGAGGACGTTGTTCGTCACGGGGGCCGCGCGCCTCGCCACCGGCGCTCGTCGGCTGGGATGTGCCAGCGCCAGCGCCAGCGCTCGGTGCCTTCGACATACGTCGCTCTTCGCGGCTCTCGGTCGAGCCGGTGAACGGGAACGCCAGCTGCTTCCAGAAGCTCGCAGGGATGTAGTCGCCGATGACACCGTAGCGATCCGGCCACTTGCGATCGGCGGTCACGGCGGTGCCGAACAGGTAGTCGAGGAACGCGAAGTGAGCGGCGTAGTTCTTGTCGATGGCCTCGGTGTCGCGCGAGTGATGCCAGTGGTGGAAGTTGGGAGTCACGATGACGTAGCGCAGCGGCCCGAGCCGCGCGCTCACGTTCGCGTGGTTGAACACCGCCTGAAATCCGACGATGAGCACATAGACATCGACGACGCGCTGCGAGAATCCGAGAATGAAGATCGGCGCGAGCACGAGGATGCGCGTGAGGATCAGCTCGAGGATGTGCTGCCGTGAGCCAGCGAGCCAGTCCATCGACTTGGCGCTGTGGTGCACCGAGTGAAAGCGCCACAGAAAGCCCACCTCGTGATAGGCGCGGTGTAGCCAGTATTGCGCGAGATCGGCCACCAAGATGCAAAGAAAGAGCTGCACGATGAACGGTAGATTGGCGACGAAGTGCTGCACGACGTCGCTCTCGGCCCAGGCAAACGCGCTGTGTACGACACGATTGACGACCAGCAGAACGAGCCCCACCGACAGATGATTGACGAGAAAGTGCTGCAGATCCGTCTGCCACTCGGGGCGAAACACCGGCTGATCCTTGCGCAGCGGAAACAGCTTCTCGATGAATACGAACAGCAGCGTCGAGCCGAGCAGATCGAGGATGAAGAAGTCGAGGCCGATGTACGGCGTGCTGTCGGCGAAGTCACCGATAGGCACCGTCGCGCCGCCGAGCAGCTGCGCGACACCGAGCACCGCGAACGCCGCCGCCGCCAGCCAGCGCGAGCGGCCGAAGACGATGTTGAACAGCGAGACGACGCCGGCGAGCATCATCGCGCCGAACAAGATGTAGCGCAGCGTCGTCACGTCGTAGACGTGGCGAAACTCCGGCGTGCTCGTGTACGCCGGGAAGTGGAAGCCGATCACCGCGAGCAGCGACAAGACCGCCAGCAGCAGCGCGACGACGCCGCTGACCATGCCCTTGCCCGCGCGCAGCTCACCGTGCCCCTCCGCCAGTTGGCTCAGCTTGGCGATCGGCGAGGGCTCGTCGGGTTTCATCTCCGCATCTTCGCACTGCCGAGCGAACACTTCGAACATTTTGCGCCGCACATCTTCGCCACGGCTACGGCGTGGCAGCCGATATCGACGACGTCGAATCGCCCTGATCGGTGCGGAGTCTGCCCGGTGTGTGGCCGCCAACCGATCCAAGGTACGCTCGGCCGCGGAGGTCGAAGCCGCCATGTCGACACGCGCGATCGTCAGTGTGCTGTGCCTCACCGCATCGCTATGCGCCTGCGGAGGCGGCCGCGAGCCCGTCGCCTCGAGCGCATCGCCGGGCACCCCGCCTGCCGCGCCAACGCCTCCGCCCGCCGCGCCTGCCGCGCCGACCTTCGAGGTGCACGAGTGGGGACTCGTGCGCGGCGGCGTCAACGACGCGATCATCGTCGGTGCGACGGTGCCCACCGCCATGCCGATGGCGGTCGCGAAGCCGGTGCTCTATTTCCACCTCAGCAGTGACGCTCCGCTCGAGGTGCACGTGGTGGCGCGCATGGGTGAGGGCGGCACCATCGCCGAGTCATGGCCGCTCGCCGCGCTGCCGAACGCGCGCGCAGCGGAGTGGCACGCTCGGGTTCGACGCGGCAGCTGCCACCATGGGCGCCTACCGTCGCTCGCGGAGCCGCCGTGCTCCGGGCGCGCCGATGGCTGCGAGGCGAACACGCTCGACACCGTCGAGAGCGACGACGCGGACTGCGTCACCGTCGGCGAGCAGGCGGCCAATCACTTGTTTTATCGCGGCACGCTCGAAGGCGTCGATCCGCTGCCCTTGGTGGTCGAGCGCCTCGCGGGCGGCCGCCTGCGCGTGCGCAATCGAAGTGCGGAGTCGATCCCTGGTGTGCTGCTGCGGGTGCGGCTCGCGCACGGCGTGCGCGGCGTGACCGACGCCGCGACAGCCACTGCGCCACCGCCGCCAGGCGCGACCGTCGAGCTCGAAGCGCCGAGTGGTGCGACCGCCGCTGCGGCACTCGCAGTGGCGACGATGTTGCACGATCTCGGGCTGACGACCGGTGAGACCGCAGCATTTCGTCGGGCCTGGGACACGACCTTGTTTGGCCTCGGCGGAGCGGCCGCGGCACCGCCGATCTGGCCGCCTTTTGGCGGGGTCCACGCTGCCGCTGAGCCGCACTCGCGCGCACCCTCGCCTGTAACCGCGACACCGCTCGATACTGGCCTGATCGCGCAGCGTGCGACGGAGTCGCTGATCTACTTCCTTCCGCCTGCCGCGATCGAACGGATCGCAACACTGCAGGTCACTCCCCGACCCACGCAGGTTCGGCGGGCGATCGCGGTCTGGCTCGATCTGCCAGCGCGCTAGCCGCTCGGCGACGGCGGGACGACCGACGACGCCAGTCTCGATACGCCGTCACCCGCCCTTCTTGAGCTCGATCTTGGCGACCGTCTCGAGGTGCACCTCGTCGGGGCCGTCGGCGAGGCGCAGTGTGCGGGCGCCGGCCCAGAGGTGCGCGAGCGGGGTGTCTTGGCTGACGCCCGCGGCGCCAAACGCTTGAATCGCTCGGTCGATGACGTCGAGCGCCATCTGCGGCGCGACCACCTTGATCATTGCGATCTCCGCGCGCGCCACATGGTTGCCGACGGTGTCCATGCGGTGCGCGGCGTGCAGCGTGAGCAAGCGCGCCTGATCGATCTCGATGCGCGAGCGCGCGATGTGGTGGCGAATGGTGCCTTGTTCGGCGAGCGGGATACCGAACGCGACACGGCTCTTCACGCGCGCGCACATCAGCTCGAGCGCGCGCTCGGCCATCCCGATGAGGCGCATGCAGTGATGGATACGCCCGGGCCCGAGTCTACCCTGCGCGATCTCGAAGCCGCGTCCCTCACCGAGCAGGATGTTCGTCTTCGGGACGCGCGCGCCCTCGAACACCATCTCGGCGTGGCCGTGCGGCGCGTCGTCGTAGCCGAACACGGTGAGCGGCCGAACGACGCGCACGCCGCGCGTGTCCATCGGCACGAGCACCATCGACTGCTGCAGATGGCGCGGACCGCTAGTGCTGGTCTTGCCCATCACGATGGCGATCTTGCAGCGCGGATCGAGCGCGCCGCTGGTCCACCACTTGCGCCCGTCGATCACGTAGTCGTCGCCATCACTCGCGATGCGACAGGCGATGTTGGTCGCATCGGACGACGCGACATCGGGCTCGGTCATCGCGAAGCAAGAGCGGATCTCCCCGGCGAGCAGCGGCGCGAGCCACTGCTGCTTGTGTGATTCGCTGGCATAGCGGACCAGTACCTCCATGTTGCCAGTGTCGGGCGCCGAGCAATTGCACGCCTCGGGGGCGAGCATCGGTGAGCGGCCCATCACCTCACAGAGCGTCGCGTATTCGTGATTGCTGAGGCCGGCACCGTGCTCGGACTCCGGCAAGAACAGATTCCACAGCCCGCGCTTCTGCGCCTCGGCCTTGAGTCGTGTGATGACCGCCAGCACCCGCCAGCGGGGTCCCGCTTCGGCGAGCTCACGCGCAAGCTCCGATTCAGCCGGATAGATCTGCTCGTCCATGAAGGCGAGCAAGCGAGTACGGAGCTCTTCGGCGCGCGTCGACAGGGTCGGAATCATGGGTGCTCCGTTCGCAGGTGTTGGGCTCGTGTGGGCGTCAGTTCTTCAGCTTCGTCTCGGGACCGTCGTCGTCGTCGCGCCCGCGCGGACGCGCGTCTTCGCTCGCGGCAAAGCGCTCTTTCGGCAGATAGGCGCCGCTGTCGAGATCTTGCAGATACGCGATCATGTGCTCGCGGACGTCGCAGCGTAGGTCGAAGGTGCGCGACGCGTCGTCGGCGCTCGCGAGGATGCGAATCGTGATGGTACGCTCGCCGGCCTCGGTGACCTGCAGCTTTGCGGTATCGCGATTCCACATCGGGTGTTGCTGGATATAGGCGAGCGCCTCGCGGCGAATCAGCTCGATCGGTGCGCTGTAGTCGACGTGCATCGACACGGCGCCGACGAGCTCCGGTGTCATCCGCGTCCAGTTCTGAAACGGCTCCTCGAGAAAGTGCGCGATCGGCACGATCAGCCGGCGCTGGTCCCACAGCTTGACCACCGCGTAGCTGAGCGTGAGCTCCTCGATGGTGCCGAACTCACTCTCGATCACGATCTGATCGCCGAGACGCACCGGCTGGGTGATGGAGAACTGGATGCCCGCGAGCAGCGTGCCAATCGAGCGCTGCGCCGCGAGACCAAACACGATGCCGGCGACACCCGCGCTCGCCAGCAGCGACACGCCGACCGAGCGCAGGACGTCGAACTGCACCAGCACCAGCGCGACGCCGACCACGAACACGACGACGTGGAGGATCCGCCCGATGACGCGCGCCTGCGTGCGCAGGCCGCGCGAGCGCAGTGGATCGGCGCCGTCGTGCGTCGCGCGCAGCTCGATCATGCGCACGACGAAGTCGACCAGGCGCCACGCGAACGCCGCGACGGCGAAGGCGATCAGCGAGCTGCCGATGGCGCCGCCGAGCTCGCCTGCCGCGCCTTGAAGCGACAGCAGCGAGATCGACGCCCGGAACGTCAGCGCCCCAGCGAACAGCTGCATCGGTCCGCGCACGAGCTGGACCATCTGTTCGTCCGACGTCGCCCCGGTGCGCGCCGTCAGCGCACGCGCCATCGCGATGACGCCGGTGCCGAGCGCCCAGCCGAGCATCACAGCGGCGGGCAGCAGGGCCGCGAGCGCCAGCCACTGCCAGGCCGGCGCGCCCCAAAGCCGCATCGTCTCGAGGTAGTGCGGCATCGTCAGCGGGCCAGCGCGGTCAGCGCGTGCGGCAGGATCAGCGGCGCGCGCGCGAGCAGCGGCGCGAGGCTCGCGCTCGATAGCGTGTGCCAGTAGAGCAGCGGCGTGCGCGGTGGGCGCGTCGCGGCGTCACGCAGCAGGCCTGCGAGCGCTTTGGCGGTGTACGTGGTTTCGAGAACGATACCATCGACGCGCGCGAGACCATCGGCGAAGCGTGCGGTATCAGTCGAGATACCATAGCCCGCGCCGAGCTCACGGGCCTCGATGCGGATGCGCGAGAGCGCGAGCTCGGCGATGTCAGGGAAGCGCGGATCGTGCGCGCGCAGCTGCGCGACCAGCTGGCGGACCAGGCGGCCGAGGATCACGCGATTGGCGATCGCTGGATCGGTGACGCGCACCGCGACGACTTGCGCGGACACGCCGCACGCTGCGAGACCGACGGCCGCGCCGGCGACGGTGCCGCCGGTGCCGAGCGCGATGTGGATGGCGCGCGGCTCGGGCAGCTCACGCGCCTCGAGCTGCGCCGCGAGCTCCACGCCCGCCTCGACGTAGCCGAGCGCGCCGACGGGTGACGAGCCGCCGCCGGGGATCACGTAGGGCGTGCGGCCGCGCAGGCGGAGGCGCAGCGCGAGCGCTTGGATCGCAAACGGCACGAGGCCGAAGCTGCGCACCGGGTGCAGCTTGGCGCCGGCGCCGAGATCGCAGCGCGCGTAGTCGAGCACTTGCGGGCCCTTCGGCTGCGGGCCGAGCACCGCATGCACCTCGAAGCCTTCGCGCGCGCCGAATAGCGAGGTCGCAAGCACGTGATGCGAGCCGACGGCGCCGACCGTGATGATCGTGTCGGCGCCCTTCGCGCGCGCATCGCCGAGCAGGTACTCGAGCTTGCGCACCTTGTTGCCGCCGTAGAGCGGCGAGGTCAGATCGTCGCGCTTGATCCACACCTCCGCGCGGCTGTGCTCGGAGGCTTGGGCCAGCCGCTCGACCGGCGTCGGCAGCGTCGCGATTGGGATCCGCGGCAGCGCGGCGAGACCTCTCCATCGCTCAGCGAGCTTCGTCACGCGGCCGAGGATACGCGAGCGGCGCGGCGGTGCACGCGCTGATACGTTGGCCTCATGAACGCTCGCGCACGATGGCTGCTGCTCGCATTCTGCTGCGCGCTGGTCGCGTGTGTGGACGACGACGCGCCGATCGACGCCGCGATCTTCGTCGATGCGAGCGAGCACGATGCGTCGACGCTCGACGGCGGCGCGAGCGACGCAGCGGCGCGCGACGGTGCGGCGAGCGATGCGGCGGAGGACGGCGGCGCCACGGGTCGCCTCGACGTCGCGCTCTGCCCGAGCTTCGACGTCGTACCGCGCGAGGTCGAAGCGCGCGCGTGCGCAGCGAGCAGCACGCCCGATGGCGACTGCGCCGCGCCGCACGATGGGCCGGCGTTCGCGATCGTCGGGCGCGACCTCTGCGCCGAAGCGCTCGCCGCGAGCGGTGGCCGCGCGCGCGTGCAGTTCGCGCCAGCCGTCGACGTGCGCGAGGTCAGCTGCGACGGCCTGTTGCTCGCGCCGCGCGCTTCTGGCGATGGCGTGCGCATCGACTTCCACGGCCACGCCGCGGTCGCCGACGCGCTCGCCAACGACGCGCCATTTTCGGTCGAGGCTGAGGCCGTCATCGGCGCGAGCGGCTGCGTCGCTTCGCTCGTGGTGCGCGCGCCGCGACACACGATCGTGCTCGGCGAGCTGCCTGCGACGGGCGGGCAGCTGCGCGTCGGTACGTCGACGCCGGTGGCGACGATCGACGTCGCGCCAACGTTTGCGGCGGGTAGCTCGTGCCTCGGCGAGAGCGCGGTGTGCGTCACGCCGTCGTACGGCGAAGCGGGCGAAACGACGATCGTCGCCTCGCTGTGCAGCGGCTCGACGTGGACCTACGCGTGCGGCGACTACGCTGACTACCTCGCGCTCGGCACCACCGCCTGCGGCGCGCGCCTGCGTCTCGCGCACGTCGTGCAGAGCTACGTGCGCATCTGCCACTGAGCCGCGCTCGATCAGCCGCGCACCTTCCAACAGAAGGAGTCGACGAGCACTGGCGGCTCGCCCGCTTCGAGCGGATTGCGCAGGCCGATGCACCAGACGTCGATCGCGCTTCCGTCGTGGCGCACACGCATCCGCAAGAAGTGCTTGAACCCAGGGTGCGCGAGCGCAGCGAACGCCATCGTCTGATCGACGCCAGCCCGCACTGCCCACAAGAACAAGCTGCCGATGAACAGCGGACCGAGCAGCGTGCCTGTGCCGATCGCCGCCAGCGCCTTCCAAACCGCGCCGATGCCGGGCACAAAATGGTCTAGCGCGAGCGTCACGCCGAATGGGATCCCGGCGAGCGCGAGCGAAGTGAGCGAGGTCGCGCCGCGCCACTGCGGCTCGTGCGGACGGCCGTCGAACAGCTTGCCGAACGAATCAAGTGCGATACCAAGCAGCACCGCCGTCGCCATCAAGAACGGTACATTTTGCCAGGCGATGTGCGCCGCGAGCAGCGCCGCAGCGCCAAAAAACAAAGTGTAGAGCGCGGCGAGTCCGACGTGCACCAGCCAGCCCGAGGCGCCGCTCCACAGGCGCCACGGGACGGCGCCAGCGAGCGCGCTGCTCTCCGCAGGCGAGGGCCAGAGGCGCAGCGCGGGGGGTGTTTCGCCAAGTGAGTCCATCGTCGGATGGAGCGAGGCGCCGCCGCCGCCCGCGGTGATGTGCGTTGCGGTCGCGCCTTCGCCGACTGGCTCGTCGAGGCGCATGTAGTAATGGCTGTCGCCCGCGAGGATGAGCGCGCGCTCTTTGGCGAGGCCGAGCGCTGCGCGTGTCTCTTGGCCATCCGCGTTCGGCAGGCCGAAGGCGAAACATGGGTCGCCTTGGGTGAGCACCGCCGTGCACTGCGGGTGGGCACGGCGGAACTCGTCGAAATACGCGCGCTGGCGGAAGTCGACTTTGTCGAGCTGGCGGTCGGGGGCGAACAGCGCGAGCTCTCGGGCGAGCGGCAGCACGAAATAGCTCGCGTCCTGCACAGCGACGTAGCCGCGCAGCGCGAGCGGCGGCGCGCTGGGCGGCGCGGTGTCTGGCGTCTGAGTCTTCTTGCGGCGGAACAGGCGCGCAAAGCCGTCGAGGCCGTCGTTCCAGTCGTGGTTGCCGGGCGTCGCGAGCAGCGCGCGCGTGCGGCCATCGTCGGCTTCGGCGAGCGCTTCGTTCCACGGATCGACGAGGCGCAGCTTCAGCTGTGCGCCCGTCGCGATCGGATACGCGCTGTCGCCGCCGAAGAAGAGCAGATCGCCGCGCGGCGCGTCCAGCGCTTCGCCGGTGTCCGGCAGCGTGAGCGCGTAGCGGCGCGCGACCAAGCGCGCGACCTCGCGGCTCACGTCAGCGTCGTCGCCGGTGTCGGCGACGTAGTCGATCCACACATCGGCGCCCTTCGCGTCCGTCAGTGAGCCCGCGCTCACGTGCGCGAAGCCGGCCGCGCGCGCGACCTGCTCGGCGAGCGCCGTTGGCTCGTCCGGCGACATCCAGTCGCGCCCGTCGATGTCGCTCTTCGCGACCGCGCTGGCGATCAGATGGCCAAAGTTGGCGACCAGCCAGCCGAGCGAATACCAAGGTGTCGCGCGCCGCGTGAGCAGCTGCGCGACGGGAAAGGCGCGCGTCTCCGGCGTCGCGTACACGGGCACGGGACACGCCGCTGCGCGGTGCTCGTCGCCCACACGCGTCGTGGTCGAAGTGCGGCCGTCGATCGTAGCTTCGCTCGCAGCAGCTTCGAGCGGCCCGGTCACTCGACCTCGACGGCGCCCGCAGTGCAGCCGCTCGCGGCGCGCGGCCGGCCGCGCTGATCGATCGCTGGGCACCCGTTGGCCATGCCGATTGCTGGGCTGCCTGCGGCCGGCAGCAGCGTAAGCGTCGGGCCGCCGTTGTCGGCGAGCGGGCCGAGCGCCGCGTCACTCAGCGTGATCCCGGGCGCGCACAGCTCCTCGACGCGACCGTTGCTGCCCATCGTCGGCCACTGCAGGTTGCCGCCGCCGTTCTCGAGCGAGCAGCCGCCGGGGCAGAAGCAGTTGAGGGGGTTGTACATGCCGGTGGTGTCGGTGTCGTCGCGGCGGTTGTCGACGATCAGGGTGTTCACCAAGCGGAACCCGCCGCCGACAATGCCACCGGCGAAGTTCGCGCCGTTGTCGGCGATGGTCACGTTGGTCCACGTGCCGGTGCCGCCGTAGCCGTTGAAGATCGCGCCGCCGATGCCGCCGCCGCGGATCTGATTTCCGGCGATGGTCACGTTGGTCAGATCGAGGCGGCCGCTGGCGGCGCCCATGTTCGCTATGAAGATGCCGGGCACGCCGCGATCGCTCTGGTTGTTGGCGATCAGCGTCTCGTGGATGTTCACCGCGATGCCCTGCAGATAGAGCGTGCCGAGGCCCGGGTTGTGGCGGTCGAGATCGCTCTCCGGATAGGCGAGCCCGGTGATGTGATTGCCCTCGACGAGGCAGCGATCCATCTCGAAGCTCTCCGAGTTGTATCCGGTGCGAAACAGCGCCGAGCCCTGCGCGTGCCCGGTGTTGTCGCCGAGCACGACGCCGCAGAGGACGGTCGGATTGTTCTGTCCATCGATGACGATCGCGCCGCCGTTGCCGCCATCGCCGCCGGTGTCGCCCATGGCCATCGCCGCGGCCGTGGGCACGCGATTGCCGCCGCTGCCGGTCGCTTCGTTGCTGAGGAACACGCTGTTGTAGATGTCGATGCGCGCCTGCAGCGAGCCGACCGCGCCGCCGTTCGCGCAGCGATTGCCGATGAAATTGCTGCCGACGATGAGCGTGCGCTGCGACTGCTGCGAGGTGATCGCGCCGCCCGAGACGTCTTGCCCGAACGTGTCGCAGGTGTTCGAGAGAAAGTCGGAGTCGATCACCGTGAGCGTGCCGCCATGACGGAAGATCGCGGCGCCGCCGGTGTCGGTCTCCTTCGTGTCGGGCACCGTGTCCATCGAATAGCCGTCGCGAAACGTGAGCCGCTGCACGGTGACGCGCGGGCGCTCGTCGGTGTCGCAGCGTGGGCTCACTGGAGACTCACACGCGTTCATCCAGAGGATGCGCGAGGTGCCGC
>Ga0335397_10007162_pt1 | contig 14250 bp, 16 predicted proteins | sample MAT04_FD_205740 | JGI IMG/M metagenome (GOLD analysis project Ga0335397, IMG submission 205740) | Freshwater microbial communities from Lake Fryxell liftoff mats and glacier meltwater in Antarctica - MAT-04 (spades assembly) (version 2) ...
CCTTGGCGGGTCAGACGATCGAGTGCGTGGGGTTTGCGCCCCCCGCTGCGGCCGACTGCGCCAACAGCTACCCGGCGGCATCGCTCCAGACGGCAATCTCTGCGATCCAAGGGGTCGGAGACCTTGACGCCGATACCGTGCGCATCGCGGCAGGCATCTACACCGTTGGGATCTCGATCACGTCGACGCACGGCGACAAGCTGGTGGGCGCGGGCATCGGCCAGACGATCATCCGAGAGACATTCGTCGGCGCGGGTGCGGCACTGTACGCAACCGGCGACCCAGCGCTGCACGTCGGCATCTCCGATCTCTCGATCGAGCGATCCTTGGGTACCAGCGACAACCGGACCGTGAATGCCACCAACGTCACGTTCGATCGCGTGCTGATTCGCAACACCTCTGCGGCTGGAGTCTCTGGTATTGCGCTGGTCGCGAACGACGTGCTCGTACGAAACTCGACGATCAAGGTCGACGGCAACACCACGCGCGGTGTCCACGCGACCAACGGCACGGTGACGATCGAGGACTCGCAGATCATTCCAACCACGGCGACGACGGACTACGGCGTCAGGATCAGCGGTCCCGGAGTTCGAGCCGAAGTTCGTCGCTCTGTCATCGGCGATCTCGATGGGGTCGGAAGCTTCACTCGTGGCATGTGGACCGACCAGGGAGTCATTGTTGCCGAGGACACCGTCTTCGAGCTGGGGAATGCTGCAGGCACAATTGCAATGCAAGCAGCAACCGGCGCTCCGAGCAGTTTCGATCTGAGCATCGTTGCGCGTCGGGACACGATCATCGGCACTGGCGCGGGACAACGCGGTATCTACGGCGCGACCCAGCATGCGAACGAAACGCTGAACATGGTGGTCGAGAACACCGTGATCGACATCAATCCCGGGAACCAGGACATCGAGTGCTCGGCCCCCTTAGGCGATGCCAACTTCGCGGTCGAGCGCAGTGCATTCGGCACCCAGACGACCGGAGTTGGATGCGTGGCGAGCGGCGACAACAACGTCTACACGACCGCGATCTCGCCCGCCCAGCTGTTCGTATCGCCCTCCACGCACGACTATCGACTGCGCAGCGGCACCGGCCTGATCGACGCCGGTGATCCTACCCTCGTCGCCACAACGACCGACGTACGCGGACTGACACGCATCAAGGACGGCGACGGCAACGCCGCCGCGACCGTCGACATCGGCGCCTACGAGTACCAGCGCGTCGCGCCGACCATGATGGCGGCAGCCGTGCCGACCGCGGCCCTCGTGGGCGCACCGCTCGCGTTCTCCGGATCCGGCTCCGACACGGTCGACGGCGACTCGGTGACGATCACCGGGTGGGCCTTCGGTGACGGCGCAACCTCTGCGCTCGCCGCGCCAAGCCACGCCTACGCAGCGGCCGGCTCGTACTCGGTCGTCGCGACAGGGACCGACAGCGGCGGCATGACGGCAACGGCGTCGTTCCAGGTCACGATCACGGCGCCGGCCACCGGCGGAACTGGCACCGGCACCGGCACTGGTACTGGCACCGGCGGTACTGGCACGACTGGCGGGACGAATTCCGATACCAACGCGCCGGTGTTTCGAGCACTGGCTCCGATCAGGCGCCTTCCGTTCATGCGGGCGCGGAGTGCATTCACGCTGGTGTCGGCGCGTCAGCCGCGGTCGCTGCGCATCAGCTCCTCGGAAGCCGCGAAGGTTCGTATGACGCTGTCGCGCAAGGTCGGCAAGCGTTACGTGCGAATCGCCGGTTCCCAGACGCTCAATCTTAAGCGCAAGGGCGCGTATCGCATCGGCTGGGGCGGCAGGTGGCGCTCGAAGCTGCAGCCGGCCGGCACCTATCGAATCGTGCTCAGGGCGACCGACGCATCGGGCAACTCCAGTGCGCCGCGCACGGTCCTCGTGCGATTGATCGCGCCGGTCCGCCACCGCTGACCCAGCGAGACTCAGTAGATTCGTGCGCGACGTACGCTGCGCCGAACCGTGACCGAACCTCGTCGGGGGCAGTTTCGGGCGCTTCGTGGCTCGCGAGCTCAGCCGCCACATTCTCTGGAACGAAGACGACGAGAATCGGCGGAGTGCTGTCCACCAGCGCACGGCGTAACGCGTGAGCGCCGAGCGAATGCCGATAGCGAAACTCCCCATCGGGGAGAAACAAGAAAGTGTCGAACGAGTCCGGCACAGTCCTCTGCGGATCGCTGGCGACTATGGAGACCGGTGTCGCTCAAGGAAGAGACGCCGCCGAGCGGAAAACAAAAGCCGATGAGCGGACTCGAACCGCTGAACTACACGGCAATTTCAACTTTGCTTTCTTGGTCTTCCATTTCTCGGTCGCCCGACCCGTCGGATCGGTGTTATTGACGGGATCATTACCCGCGTAGGTGGGAGCCGAAGGAGCGGGATTGTCGAGAAGTGCCTCCACTCGACTGGTATGCCCGAGGCTGTGGTCGCGCACGCCTGATCCGGGAGCGGTACGGGAGGATCCGGGATGGATCCGGGGCTGATCCGGGGGCTTCTGGCGGGCTGTCGTGATCGTGCGGTACGATGGGTGCATGACCAACTACGCCTACACCGTGGTGATCGAGCGCGACGAGGACGGCGTGTTCATCACCCATTGCCCCGCGCTGCCGGGATGCTCTAGCTACGGCATGACCCGCGAGGAAGCTGTCGAGAACATCCGCGAGGCCATGATGCTGACCATCGAAGTGCTGCGTGAACGAGGCGAGCCTGTTCCGCCCGAAGACGTGCAGACCGAAACGGTCGCGGTCGCAGTGTAGTCGTGGGGTCGGTTCCGAGCCTCACTGCCAAGCAACTCATGCGCGTGCTGCACAAGCACGGGTTCCGTGAGGTCGGTCAGCGTGGCAGCCACGTCAAGCTCCACCACGACGACGGGCGATACACCACCGTACCCGTCCACGCGGGCCGCTCAATCCCTACAGGACTGCTACGCGCCATTCTCAAGCAGTCCGGCCTCACCGTGGACGACCTCACCCGGTAACCAAGACCGGAGCCACCAACGGCGAGGCCAATAGCCTACGAATGGCTGGGATTGCCCATCGACCGCGCCCGCTGCGTGTCACGTTCGATGTCGGACACGATCACGGGCGATGTCGGACTGCGTCACCGGCAACGCGGGCGTGATGCTAGGCTCGGGACATGAAAAGGGCGGTCGCAATCTCGGGTGCGGTTTTAGTCGTCGTCGTGGGAGCCTCTGCGCTCGATTGGTTCGTGATTGGCGGTCCCATCGCCGGTTCAGCGATCAGCCGATGCGAGGAAGGGCGAAAGTCCTCCGACTTCGGCGATGGCGACCCGTTCGGCGAAAACGAGCCACCTACGCCTCACGAGTACTGCAAGGGTGCGTGGAAGCGCGGCGACCTCACTATTCGTGGCGGAATCGACTCGTGACGGTTGATCCGGCATGGATCGGAGCGATTTCGGCTCTCGGTGTCAGTCATCGGCGTAATGCGCCGGGGGTCGCCGCCGTAATGGCGCCAGCAGTTTGTGCCCGGGTGGGGTGTGTGGATTATCGCTTCTGCTTGGTCTTGGTGTCGGGCATGGGTTTGGGGGCGCGGTAGCTGTTGCCGTCGAGCACGACGCGGTAGGCGTCATGGCCAAGGCGGTCGAGGGTGGCAGGTTGGGGAATGCGTCTTGCCATTCGGCGGGGTCGAGGTTGCTGGTGATGATCGTGGAGCGGGTCTCGTAGCGTTCGGCGATGAGGTCGTGGAAGTCCTCGTCGTGGGGTGATTGCATGGACTTGCCCTCAGTTAGGTTTCCACGGCGCGCTTTTCAGCGTCATACATGGACCAAGCATGAACCAGCCTGCCGCCCGCGCGACAGGGCTCGCGCACGCACGCCCGTACGACTGCCGACACACCTACGTCTCACTGCGCATCCACCAAGGCGATAACGCGGTCGAGATCGCACACAACGTCGGTCACGCACCGACCATGACGTTCGACACCTACGCCCACGTCATCCACGCCTACCGCAGCCACGAACGACGCCCGATGGCGCAGCTGATCGTGGAGGCGCGAGCCGCCCTGGACGCGCATGGACACGATTTGGACGCGATCAAGCCGCTCGCGGCGTTATCCACTCCCGAAAGACACGAAATCCCCGCCGAAGCGAGGATTCCGAAGGAGCGGCTGAAGGGACTCGAACCCTCGACCTTCTGCATGGCAAGCAGACGCTCTAGCCAACTGAGCTACAGCCGCATGGCTAGCGGCGGCCAGCGTATCGACTGGGCGGGGTGCTCGTCAAGCCCCTCGCGCGATGCGGGGAGGCCCCTGGGAGGAATCATTCCGCGCTGACGCACGGTACTGCATCGATCACAAGACCGAGGTGATCGTGATCTGGGCGACGGAACCGCTCCAACCATAGGCTGCACGGTCCAGATCCCACGCTTCGGACGAGGGGCTTGGCCCGACTGCCGAGGCAGCGACTATGAGGGCTGCCCCGTGCTGGGATGCATGAGCGTGGCATTCATCACGAACAAGACATACGGCACTCTCGGGTGATCGTTCGGTGATGTGAGATCACCGAACGACCACCTTCGAGCGCCGTATGTGGATCGCCGACATTTTGGCGACCAGTGATGCGAACGCGTCGGCTTAGTGACGCTGGTGCGTGTGATCGCTCTGTCGATGATCGCGTGCGTTGTGGACCGCGTCCTTAACTGCGTGCTTGGCGTCCTCGGCCTTGGCCTTCACGTCGCCGACGAACTGATCCTTCTGGCCTTCACGCTTGAGCTTGTCGTTGCCGGTGAGCTCACCGGTCTTCTCCTTGATGTTGCCCTTGGTCTTATCGATGATCTCGCCCATGTCTGATGTCCTTTCGGGGGTTCGGAACATGGGTCCCCGCCCCCGATCGAGGTAAACACCGATCGAGCGAGCTCGATCGCGCTCCTCGTTAACGCAGTCCGTCCATCGCCTCGTTTGCGACGGCGTCTGCGCGGGCGTTGTCGGTGCGATACACGTGCTTGACGCTGACACGCTCGAACCCGCGCAGGATGGCGGTGACCTGCTCGGCAAGCGGCTTGAGCGCAGCATTCTTGACCTTGTATTGGCCGTTGACCTGCTTGACCACAAGCTCGGAATCGCCGCGCACATCCAGCGCACGGATTCCCATCGCTTGCGCGTTCTCCAGGCCGCGGAGGAGCCCGGTCCACTCAGCGACGTTGTTGGTCGCGGTGCCGACGCGCACGCCGTCCGTGGAGGCTTCCTCACCGTTCGGGTCATAGAGCACCCAGCCATATGCAGCGGGCCCCGGGTTGCCGCGCGATCCGCCATCGAAGTGCATGCGCCACGTGCCGACTGCAGGATCTGCGACCGAGGTCACCGCAGCGGGCGAGGACCCAAACACGTCGAGCGACGGCTCAGACTGTGCGGAGGTCGCCACGCCCCCTGCCATCGTGGCGGGCTCGGGTGTCGCGTCACGGTCGGGAAAGTGCAGTCCGGCCTCCGCCGTCACAGGGAGAGTGAGCGCGCGAGTGAGCATGCCGGCGATCTCGGCTTGGAAGGCGCCGATGGCGCGTGCCCGATTGAGCACGAGCACGGACACGCCACGCGCGGTGAGCAGATCGGTCTCGCGATCAGTTGCGGACCCCACCACAACGAGACCGAGCTCCGGCTCTGCGAGCAGCTGATCCAGGATGTCGCGCACGCTTCCGCCATGCACCGCGCACACGGCCCCAGCCGGGACCTCATCGGCCCGACCAAACACCTCGAGCTCGGGATCCATCTCGCCGAGCGCGGTCCACACGGCGCTGCCGCCGCCTGCTCCGAGCCGACCGATGCGACCGAACCCAACAGGGGCAGGCAACTCCAGTCGCACGATGTCAAAGGCGGGCTCCTCGTACGGATGCGCGGCGATGAACGCGCGCGTCACAGCTGACATGCGCGCACGCGGAACGACGACCTCGAACCGGGTCTCGGCGACGCGCTCGAACTCACCCCGCGTGCCGACGGCAGGGTTGGTGCCCTCGCCGCCACGAAACGTGCCTTCCCCCGTGGTTGACCACGAGCAGCGGTCGTAGCCACCGATGTGCCCCGCGCCCGCATCGAACGTGGCATCACGCACGCGGTCGAGCGAATCGGTCGGAACGTATCCCACGAACTTATCGACGTCACGCTCAACGGGGCGTACCGGTGCGATCGCTGACAATCCCGCGAGTGGGACCAGCCCGAGCCGCTCGGCAAGTCGCACATCCACGCCGCCGACGCCGCCCGCGAGCGGAAGTGCAGCGTCCAGCACGACGCGCTCAGCGCGGCGCCACGTGGCGACGTCGTCACCCTGACCGACGAATGGATCGAAGGCGCGGCGCCCGGCGCGCTCGCCGGGCGTAGTCGGTGCAGATGCAAGTAGCGCCAGTGTGTCCTCGGCCCCGCCAAACGATGCGAGAGCACCCTCGTCAGCACAGATGATAATGCGCGACACCGTCGCCGCACGATCGCCCGCAAGCACCCGCGCTGGGCGCGAACGAGGCCAGCCGAGCGCATCCGCGAGCTCGTGGACGATCGTGACAACCGGGCGCGCGGCGAACCGCGACAGCTGCGCTGACATGCGTCAGTTCCCCGCGCGGCTCAGTGCCAGGTTCGCGTCGCGCTGCTTCGGATCGAGACCGGCAATCACTCCGTTGAGCATCGCGATGTGCTCCTTGCGTGCATCGGTGATCCGCTTGATCACCACGCGCGCTTCCTCATGCGAGAGGCTCTCAATAAGCGGCTCGTACCGGTTCACCGCGCCGAGCTCCTCTGCGAGGTTGGCTCGAAGTGCTTGGAGATCGCTGACAAGTTCGCTCACGCGCATCGGTCTGCTCCTGGTGGATCTGGGCGGCCGGAGCCGATACCGGCTCCGCGCACGAGCCTATCCGATGGTCCGGAAGACACTCAGCCGGATACGAGCGTATCTGCGCAAACGACAAGGGGCGCGAACCGAAGTCCACGCCCCCCACCATATTGTCCTAGCAAGCAAACTTGCCGCGACTCTCAGCCCTCGTATTCGTCACGACCTCCGGTCGCGCGAACACATCGGGCTTCGGTCATGGCAAGCAAACTTGCCGCGACTCTCAGCCCTCGTATTCGTCAATCTGGGCCTTCTGGATCTTGCCGCTGAAGTCGACGTAGAGCACCTTCCACTCGGTGTACACGTCGAGGGCAGCGGTGCCCGCGTCGCGATGCCCGTTACCGGTGCCCTTCGTGCCGCCGAACGGCAGTTGGATCTCCGCACCTGTGGTACCGGCGTTGATGTAGGTGATGCCGGTGTACAGGTCGCGCATCGCACGGAAGGCGCGATTGACGTCCTTGGTGAAGATCGAGCTCGACAGACCGTAGCTCGAGTTGTTGGCGACCGAGACGGCCTCATCAAAGCTCTTCACCTTGATGAGCGCGGTGACCGGCCCGAAGATCTCCTCCTGCGCGATGCGGGAGTTCTGATCCACATCACCCCACACAGTCGGCTTGTAGAAGAAGCCGTTGGCGAGGTCACCCTCGGTCGCGCGCTCGCCACCGGTCAGCAGCGTGGCGCCGTCGGCCTCGCCGATCTCGCGATAGCTCATGATCTTCTCGAGCTGCTTCTCGTTGATGACCGGACCGACGTCGGTGCCGTCCTCCAGCCCGTGGCCGAGCTTGAGCTGCTCAGCGGCGGCGACCACACGCGTCGCAACCTCGTCGTACACGTCCTCGTGCACGACGACGCGTGATGCGGCGGTGCAGCGCTGGCCCGTGGTACCGAAGGCGCTCCACACGATGCCCTCGACCGCGAGGTCCAGGTCGGCGTCGTCCATCACGATGATGACGTTCTTACCGCCGAGCTCGAGCGACACACGCTTGAGATCCTCAGCCGCGCCCTGCGTGATCTTCTTGCCCGTAGCGGTCGAGCCCGTGAACGTGATGAGGTCGACGTCCGGGTGCTTGACGATGGCATCGCCGGCAACGGCGCCATGGCCGAACACCATATTGATGACGCCCTTGGGCAGGCCAGCCTCGATGAAGATCTCAACGAGTCGCAGCGACAGGATCGGCGTGTCCTCCGCCGGCTTGAAGACGATGGTGTTGCCGCAGATGAGCGCGGGCGCCAGCTTCCAGCTCGGGATGGCGATCGGGAAGTTCCACGGGGTGATGGCACCCACGACCCCGACGGGAAGACGCGTCGAGAACGCCATCTTGTCGGGAAGCTCCGAGGGGACGACCTCGCCGAACAGGCGGCGACCCTCACCACCCATGTAGTAGAGCATGTCGATGGCTTCCTGCACGTCGCCGCGCGTCTCCGCCAGCACCTTGCCCATCTCGCGAGTCATCTCGCGGGCGAGGTCCTCCTTGCGCTCCACCATGATCTCGGCGGCCTTGTACAGGATCTCGCCACGGTGGGGCGCCGGCATGAGACGCCACTTGTCATACGCCGCGCGGGCAGCCTTCACGGCGCGGTCGACGTCGTCCTTGGTGCTCTCGGGGAACACGGCCAGCAACTCGCCGTTCGCGGGATCCGTCACCTCGAAGGTCGCGTTGTCGGAGGCATCAACCCACTCGCCGCCGATGTAGTTCTGGTACGTCGCCGTGGCCACAGTCATTCCCGCTCCTGAAGTCGAATTCGTTCGATCGGGGGCAGCCTATCGGGGACGCGCGAGTGGTGCGAGCAGAAACCTCTGCGAGGCAGTGCGTCGTCAGCTCGGGTCGTGCAGTGCCGGGAACGATCCCGGACGGGCGCGACGGCGATCGCGCGTGAGGCGACGCTCGGCATTCTCGGCGCTCACCTCGTCCTCGCCGCCACGGCGATTCGCGGAGCGGCGATCAACGATCACTTGCACGTTGGGATTGGTCTTGTAGTGCTCGACGAGGCGGTCGTACAGGTCGTCGGCGAGATCGGGCGGGATGACGCAGTAGATCATCGGGTGGGGCCTTCCACGGGAGCGGTCTGGAATTCATCGTGCCCAAGATCGGGCGTGACCTCACCCGATTCACTCACGGTGCCATCGGGATTCACAGCACAGTTCCAGCGTTGCCACCGGCTCTGTAGGTCGGAAAGGTACTGCCCGCGATGCTGCTCGATGCCGTCGGGCATCACGCGGAACTGGTACCAGACTATCTCCCAGGCGACCGTGATGATGATTTCGCGGTCGGTGGCGGAGCGTGGAGCGACGCTCGCGCGCGGAGCGCCCAGCGTTCGGTAGAGCCCTGCGAGAGTCCGTGCGTGCGGCGACTGGTTGAACGCTGCGAGACCGACAGGGATCGCGGCAGAGCCAAACGGCACCGTCCCCAGCGCGAACGAATCCATAGGCGCAGCAGCGGCTGCTGCGGCGCGGCGGCGCATGCGGCGGGTTCCGACTGCAGCTCCCGCAGCCTGCTGCGCTGCGACAACCGCGATGCCCGGTGCTCCTCCGGGCTCGATCTCGGGTCGAGCACGGCGCACACGTGCGGCTGCGACACGCTTTCCGGACGTGATCGCGCCAATCGAATCGATGACCTTGTGCAGCGCTCCAGCGCGGCGCGCACGACCGACTTCGTCTGCCGTGGACTGATGCGGACGCAGCCCGAAGCGGTGGGCGCGCGGAACGCAGAGCTCGCACACGTCGAACGGGCCCTCGCCGCTGGTGGTGAAGAATCCCGTGGAGCGTTCACCCATGAGCAAGGTGCGGCCACACACGCGACAGCTCACCATCTGGCGGGAGGACGTCATCCCGAAGGTGGTCGGCGCGGTGGTACTCGTGTCGAAGTGCTGGGGCATCGCACATGATGGTAGCGAGCAAGCACGCCCCCGCACATACGGACGGGTCCGCTTCGGCCGCGTGGGGCCAGCACTTCGAAGAGCAGACCCATTGGTCGCCGTGCTCGCTACCAGCAACAACTGCGCATGACGTGCATCAGATGTCAGGCGGCTGAGCGGTCGAGCGTGGCGTTGAGACGCACCTTCAGCCGTAGCACGGCCTTCGTGTGCAGCTGCGAGACGCGGCTCTCCGTCACTCCGAGGATCTCGCCGATCTCGCGGAGCGTCAGCTCCTCGTAGTAGTACAGCGCGATGACAAGGCGCTCGCGCTCGGGGAGACGACGAATCGCTTCGGCGAGCGCCTCGCGGGTCTCGACCGACTGAAAGCTGCGTGCGGGATCCTCGGCCAGAGGATCCTCGATGGTGTCGATGAGCGCGACTGTGTCGCCACCGGAGGACGCGATCGTCCAGAGCTCGTCGAGCGCGGCCACCGAGGAGCGATGGATCGCGGCGAGATTGGCGTTGAACTCCTCCTGCGTGATGCCGAGGTGTTCGCAGATCTCTTCGTCCGTAGGGGCGCGCTTGTGGCGGTTTTCCAGCTCGGCGATGGTGCGCTCGATCTCACGAGCTCGCGAGCGCACGGAGCGCGGCACCCAGTCCATGGAGCGCAGCTCATCGATGATGGCGCCCTTGATACGGCTGATCGCGTATGTCTCGAACTTGATCTCGCGGTCGATCTCAAAGCGCTCGATGGCGTTGATCAGCCCGAGCAGACCGTAGGAGACGAGGTCGCCTTCCTCCACGTGGCTAGGGAGGCCGACCGAGAGCCGACCGGCGACGTATTTCACCAGTGGTGAGTACGTGAGGATGAGGCGGTCACGCGCCTTCTGATCCCCATCGATCCGGTACGCGCGCCAGATCCCCTTGAGCTCGTCATCTTCGAGTGTGGTGCTCATCGCCGCCCATCTGCGTTCGTCGCCGCGCGCCTGCGCCGGATCGCTCCTCGACCGCTGCGCAGCGCCGCGTCAACCATCCACAGAGCAAGCAGCCCAGACGGGATGGCAATCAGGAGCAGTCCTGCCCCGGCCGCTTGGAACGCAAACAGACAGAACAGCCCACCGAGGAGCGTGAAGAGTGCGGCATGGAACATGGTGCAACCTCTGCACATCATGCCACGTGAATCCGAGCATGTGAGCGCAAGTGCAATTTGGTTGCATCCGAGCGGTTGCAGGATGCACGTCTGCGAAGATGAAGCGGGTCCGGCCGAAGCCGAACCCGCTGTGTGCTGAGGCAGGGGAGACAGGGCTCGAACCTGCGACCCTCGGTTTTGGAGACCGATGCTCTACCAGCTGAGCTACTCCCCTCAGCAGTCGGGACATCTTACACGACGCCCACAACGACGATCGAGCACTGCGCGCTGGCCCGTCCATCACGTCATCGCCCCACGCTGACCCATTGGCCATCGTCCGTGAAGACGATGTCTCCGTTCGCCTCGAGCTCAAGCAGCATCCGGCGTGCGTCGCGCACGGTCATGCCTGCCAGGTCGGCAATCTCATCGAGCTGGCGCGGCACGTCGAGCATGCTCGCGAGCGGATGATTGACGAGACCTGGCGGGATGGAGGGCTCGACCGCACCTTCGGGCGCTCCCATCCACTCCCCCGGCCGGTCGGGATCGGCAACTGCCCCATCGCGTACGGCGTCGGCGAATCCGCGCCGAACGACGCCGTTCGCCTCAAGGCGCAGGCACAGACTGCGACCATCGACCACGCAGTCGGCTCCCTCACGTACCAGCTCGAGCGAGCCGCCGTAACACGGGTCCTCGGGTGCGCTCGGAACAATCCCTACGGGGATACCGAGCTCGAGGGCAACCCGCACCGTGCTCATCGATCCGCTGCGCGGCTTCGCCTGCACGACCACGAGGTAATCGCTCAGCGCCGCGATGATGCGATTGCGCTCAGTGAACCGATTCGGGTAGCTGGGCTCCTCGCCCACGCCGTACTCGGTGACAACCGCGCCGCGCGCCCCCGCGAACGCGCCCGCGCGAACGCCGCGTGCATGAGAGCTACCAGCGATCTGCCGCGCGAGATCGCGGTGGCGTGTTGGGTGCACGTGCGCGAGCCCGCCTGCAAGCACCGCAATGGTATCTCCTCCGCCGGCGAGCGCCGCCCGATGCGCGACCCCATCGATGCCGATGGCCAGACCACTCACTACCGTGAGCCCCATGCGCCCCGCATCCCGCGCGATCGTGCGTGCATGGTGCTCGGAGTCCACGCGTGGCTGACGCGATCCCACGATGCCGATGCGGATGCCCCGCCCGAGTGCAGCCCGCTCGCCCGCCCACCAGAGCCCGCGCACAGGAGCGGCGAGTTGGCGAAGCGGCTCGGGGAGCATCGGATCGTGGGAAGGGATGAAGCGGTGGTCATCCATTTGACGCTCCGATCGATGCGCGGGACATGTCGAACGCTTGCAGCACGTCATCGGTCTCGATCTCGTCACGTTCCTCGAGATCCGCCAGCGTGCGCGCAACGCGCAGGACCGCGCGCTGCACGCGCCCGCCCTCCGAGCTCTTGAGCACGATGCCGTCCAGCTGGCGACGCGCGTCGCCGCGAAGGCGGTAGCGGTCGTCGCGCACGAGCGACACTGTGCCGTTGAGCACGCCAGGCCCCCATCGTTCACGTTGACGCTCGCGCGCTCGGGCGATCAGCGCCGCAGCTGCCGCCGAGTCCATCGCCGGCTCGCCGTCGAGGATCGATCCGCTCAATCGCATCCGCGCTCGGATATCGAACCTGTCGATGATCGCCCCACTCACGCGGTTGAGGTATGCCTCACGCGCTGTCGACGAGCACGAGCATGCCAACCCTCCGGTGACGCCCGTACGACCGCACCGGCACAAGTTCATTGCGGCGACGAGCTGCGTGGTGCAGGGATAGCGCGCGATCCAGCCTGCGCGGCGAATGCGCACCTCGTGATCTTCGAGCGGCTGGCGCAGCGCGTCGAGCGCGCTCGGCCGGAACTCCGGTAGCTCGTCGAGGAACAGTACACCGCGATGTGCGAGCGTGATCTCCCCCACGATAGGTCGCAGGCCGCCTCCACCGACGAGCGCCGCCTGAGACACTGTGTGATGTGGCGCACGAAAAGGTGGGTGCCGATCAAGCTCGCGCTCGCGCAGCCCAGCAGCGTCGTGAATGGTGGCGACCTCAAGCGATTGCGCGCCATCGAGTTGCGGCAGCAGCGTGGGCATGCGCTGCGCGAGCATCGTCTTGCCGCATCCAGGTGCGCCGAACAGCAGCAGGTTGTGTCCTCCCGCAGCGGCGACCACGGTCGCCTCAACGCCTACCGCCTGTGATCGCACGTCGCTCAGATCGAGTCCCTGCGCCGGCTGCTCTGCGAACGCGACAGCGGTCGCGGGCGTGAGGAGCGCGCGACGCCTGAGATGCGCCACCACTGCCGCGAGAGTCGGCGCGGGCATCACCCGCATGGGAGCGAGTGCTGCTCGCTCCGCGTTGTCCTCGCTCACGATGAACTCGCGCGCCTGGCCTCGCAGTGCAGCGAAGGCTGATGCCACCACACCATCCGCAGCGCGCAATCGCCCGTCGAGCCCGATCTCGCCATGGCTTGCAATGTCGCGCACGGCCGCCGGCTTAACCGTCCCGAGCGCCGCCAAGATCGCGAGCGCGATGGGCAGGTCCAGACCGGCGCCCGATTTGGGCAGATCCGCCGGCGCGATGCTGACCACGATTTTGCGAAGTCCCACATCGACACCAAGTGCCGCCAGGCCGCAGCGGACCCGTTCACGCGTCTGCGAGCTCTCCACCCCGCGCATACCGATGATGATGATCACGGGTAAGCCGCGTTCGATGGAGGCTTCCACCGTGACGGGCACTGCGTCGGATCCAAGGATGGTGCTGGCAAGCGTCTGAGCGAACATGCCGAAAGGCTACGAGCTGAGATGTCACGAGATGCACGCGCATTGTGACAAAAGCGTGTCACCTTCCACACGTAACATGACACATGTCAATGACGTGACAGTCTTGGCACAATGCGCGCGTGTTCCGTCACACTTTCATCGTCAATGTACCTGGCATGGATCAACTCATGCCAATACACGCCACGGGGTATCGGACGGGCCGAGCAGCTCTGATCGGCACCGAGACCATCGGCCTCCGCGTTGCGGACCGACCCCGCATCAATCGACGCCCCCAGCGCAGCGTCGTCTACGACGAGCGCGCTCGTGCTGGCGATGGCACCGGCTCCTCCGGCGCGGTAAGCGCAACGGGCGGCACGTACCAAACCGGTCTCTTCGGCGAGGAAGCGGTCGCGGACATGCTGAAGCGCGACGGCTGGCGCATCCTCGGGCATCGCGTGCGCACCAAAATCGGCGAAATCGACCTCATCGCACGTCGCGGCGACATCGTGGCGTTCGTGGAGGTCAAGACCGCAGGTCCGCGACGCATCGGGGTCGAACATGCCGTCGATGCTCGCTCCCGGCACCGTATTCGCCGTGCGGCGGTCGGATGGATGGCCGCCCATCCCGCACTCCAACGCGGCGTAC
>Ga0335397_10007166_pt1 | contig 14247 bp, 17 predicted proteins | sample MAT04_FD_205740 | JGI IMG/M metagenome (GOLD analysis project Ga0335397, IMG submission 205740) | Freshwater microbial communities from Lake Fryxell liftoff mats and glacier meltwater in Antarctica - MAT-04 (spades assembly) (version 2) ...
TTCCGAGCACGGGGGTTGACCGTCTTCTAGGCGCGACGGGGGGCGGCCGTCAGGGATGACCGCCCGGTCCCATGGATCTGCGCATCTTCACCGAGCCCCAGCAGGGCGCCAGCTACGACGACCTCCTACGGGTGGCCTAGGCCACCGAGGCGCTGGGCTTCGACGCCTTCTTCCGCCCCGACCACTGCCTGGCCATGGGTGACGGCCTGCCGGGCCCCACCGACGTGTGGGCCAGGCCCGGGTTCTGGAACCGATCGGGCCTCCCGAGGCGCCGATCGGTTCCAGAACGCGGGGGGCCGGGGGCCGGGGGGGCGACGGGGGGGTCAGGCCGCCGGCGGGCGGATCGCGCGGCGCAGGCCGACTGCGCCGCAGGCCAGGACGGCGAGCAGGGTGAGGTTGCGCAGCGCGAGCACGGCGGCGAGCACCGGGCTGCCGGTGAGCAGCGCGGGGTACCCCCAGGGGAAGACCACCTGGGTGAGCCCCGAGGCGAGGAGGACCAGCCAGGCCGCCGACGTCGACCAGCGGTGCTGTGCCGCCGCCGCCGCCACCAGGACGGCCATCGGGGCGACGAACCAGGTGAGGTACTGAGGCGAGCCGACCTTGTTCGCCACGACCAGCAGCGTGGACAGGACGAGTGCCGCGGGCAGCAGGGCCGCCGCCGCCTGGCCGCGTCGGCGGGCGAGCAGCAGCACCCCGGCGACGGTGGCCACCCCCAGCGCCATGGCGATGCCGAGCACGTTGCCCGCCGCCGACGTGCCCGGTCCCTGCACCTGGTAGGTGATGAGCGCCGGGTCCAGGGCGATGGTGACGTCGTCGTGCACCAGTGCCGCGAGCACCCACGGCGTCGCACCGAAGGCCTCGACCTGCAGGCCGCGATCGGACTGCGTCGTGATGAACGACGTCAGACGGGTCGCGCCACCGCCGGCGACGACGGCGGTCACCACGGTCCCGGTGACCAGCGCGGCCGGCAGCACGACGTCGCGCCACGGGCGCCGGGCGGCCGCCACGAGCGGGAGCAGCAGGACGCCCGGGGCGACCTTGATCCACGCCCCCACCGTGAGCAGGGCGGCTGCGACCGTTGGCCGACGCCCCGGGGACGCGCCGGCCGGCAGGTCGCCACCCACGAACCCCAGGTCGCCCAGCGCCCAGCCCGTCCCGGGTGCGGCTGCGACGGCCAGGGCGACGACGCTCAGTGGCGTGGTGACCGCGTCGAGCCGACCGAGCGCCACGGGGCCGAGCAGCAGCAGCGCCGCGGTCCACCACCACCCGGCCACCGCGCCGCGCTCGAGGCGGAGCAGCACCGCCAGCGCCGCGCCGTCGAGGACCGCGACGAGCAGGCACCAGATCAGGGCGTACTGAACTGTCGACGTCGTCGTACCCAGGGCGGGCAGGACCATCGGCAGCACGGCACCGACCGGGTAGACCCAGGCGTCGTCGAGCACCGGCCAGATGCCCTCCACGAGGGCACGAGACGTCCACGAGCGGTACAGGTCCAGGTCCCAGAACGCCGCCGCGGGGACGACGACGACGCCGAGCCAGGTCAGCCAGGCATGGACGGTACCGAAGGCGCACCACAGCGCGGCGCGCTGCCGCCGCGGCGAGTCGGCCATGGTCACCCCGCCGCGAGATCGCCCGTCGCGAGCGCCACGGCGAAGGCTCCGGCCATGATGAGCAGGCTGAGGCCGATGGCCAGGACGACGAGCGCGAGGATCGCGAGACCGATGTACCCGGTGACCAGGCCGACGGTGGCCCAGCTGCCCCCGTCCTCACCGGTCAGGGCGATCTGCCGCCGGGCGAGGTGCCCGGTCACGACCGCGACCGCCGAGGCAGCGCCGGGGAGCACGGTCAGGCCGCACAGCCCGGCGACGAGCGAGACCAGCGAGAAGGTGTTCGACGGGCGGGTCGGCGGCCGATCGGTCGGCGTCATGGTGCTCATGGTGCTCCCTGCTGACGAAGGGGGTGCCCGTCAGACTCCCACGCCGGCTCCGCGGTGACCCGGGACCGGTATGGCACAGCCCGGCCTGCCGGGGGCGGGCCGGGCTGTGGCCGAGGACCTCAGTTGGAGTAGTTGAACTCGCCGCTCGAGGCGGCCAGGCCGACGATGGCGATCCAGGCGATGACGCCAAGGACGGCCAGCCCGATGCCGACGTAGCCGAGGATGAGGCCGGCCGTGGCCATGCCGCCGCCGCCCTCACCGGTCTGGGCGATCTGCTTCTTGGCCATGTGGCCGGTGATGATGGCGACGATCGACCCGATGAAGGGGATGATGACGAAGGCGGCGATGCCCGAGATGAGCGAGACCAGGGCCAGCGTGTTGTTGGCCGGGGCGACCGCTCCGGCGTAGCCCTGCTGCGGGTACGCCTGGGCATAGGCCTGTGGCGCGACCGGCTGGGCGTACGGCTGCTGGGCGTAGGGCTGCTGGGCGTAGGGCTGGGGGGCCGGCGCGGGCGGCGTGTAGGGCTGCTGACCGGCGTTCGGGTCGTAGGGGGGTGGGGTCGGCTGGCTCACGATGCTCCCTGGTGTGTGGACGTGACGCACAGCATTCCACAGCGGCGTCGCGCGCACACCAGTCTCGCTACTCTCATCCCGGCCACTGGCGCGCGAGCGCCCCTCGATGGACCCGCAGATCAAGGGAGCTGGACGGATGAGCAGTATCGGTTGGCGTGTGCACGGCGACGGGCGGCGGGTGGCGCCGGGCGCGGTCGTGGCCCCGGACGAGCGGCTCAGCTGGCCGCGGACCGTCGGGATCGGCATGCAGCACGTCGTGGCCATGTTCGGCGCGACGTTCCTGGTGCCGCTCATCACCGGTCTGCCGCCCGCGACCACCCTGTTCTTCTCGGCGGTCGGCACTGTGCTGTTCCTCGTCCTGACCGGCAACCGGCTGCCGAGCTACCTCGGTTCGAGCTTCGCCTTCCTGGCGCCGATCGCCGCTGCCCAGGCGTCGGGCGGGATGGCCGTCGCGCTCGGCGGGGTGATGGTCACCGGCGTGCTCCTCGCCGTCGTCGGCGTCGTCGTGCACCTCGCCGGCTCGCGGTGGATCGACGTCGTCATGCCGCCGGTCGTCACCGGCACGATCGTGGCCCTCATCGGACTCAACCTGGCACCGGTTGCCTGGACGAACTTCCAGGTCTCGCCGGTCACGGCGCTCGTCACGCTGCTGGCGATCATCCTCATCTCGGTGCTGTTCAAGGGCATCCTCGGCCGGCTGGCGATCCTGCTCGGCGTGCTCGTCGGCTACCTCGTCGCCGTGCTCCGCTCCGAGATCGCCTTCGCTGCGGTGCGCGACGCCGCGTGGGTCGGCCTGCCGGAGTTCACCGCGCCGCGCTTCGACCTGGCGGTGCTCGGGCTGTTCGTGCCGGTCGTCTTCGTGCTCATCGCGGAGAACGTCGGCCACGTCAAGTCCGTCGCGGCGATGACGGGCAAGGACCTGGACCCCCTGATCGGCCGCGCCCTGCTGGCCGACGGCCTGGCGACGACGCTGGCCGGGGCCGGTGGTGGCTCGGGGACGACGACCTACGCCGAGAACATCGGCGTCATGGCGGCCACCCGCGTCTACTCGACAGCGGCCTACTGGGTGGCGGCGGGGACGGCCCTGGTGCTCAGCCTGTCGCCGAAGTTCGGCGCCCTCGTCGCGACCATCCCCGGCGGGGTGCTCGGCGGGGCCACCACGGTCCTCTACGGCATGATCGGCATCCTCGGCGCCCGGATCTGGGTCCAGAACAAGGTCGACTTCTCCGACCCGGTGAACCTCACCACGGCGGCCGTCGCCCTGGTCGTTGGCATCGCGGACTTCACCTGGATCGCCGGCGACGTGACCTTCCAGGGCATCGCGCTGGGCACGGCGGCGGCGATCGGGATCTACCACCTCATGCGCACGGTATCCCGCTGGCGCGGCACGCACGACGAGCCGGCGAGCCCGGCGTCGGTGCCCGGCGGCACCGAGCTGGTCCGCTGACCTGGCCGGGCGCCGGCCCGGCAACAGACGACCACAGGGGCCCGCCCCGCGACACCGGACGGGCCCCTCTGGTCACCGCTCAGCCTTCGGGCGGTGCCTCCACCGAGTCCTCCGTGCCGCCGTCCTGGAACTCCTCGGTCGGGGCAGGCGTCGGCCCGGGCACCGCCGACAGCCGGGCCTCGTCCAGGGAGACGCAGCCGGTGACGCCGACGAGCGGGGCGGCCGGGTCGAGGAGCACGCCGGTCGGGTCGAGCAGGTCGGCGTAGGTGTCACCGAGCACGAGGTCGACGGTCGCGTCGACGCGCGTGTCCAGGACGAGCTGCGGCTGGTCGAACTGGGCGGCGAGCGTGTAGGCGGCCGCGAGCCCGGGCTCACCGAAGCTGATCTGGGCGTTGCCGCTCAACGAGGTGGGGTAGTTGCCCGTGGTGAGCACGATGAAGCCGCGTGCGGTCAGCCCGGTGGCGGTCTGACCGGCCAGCCCGGTACGCCCCGAGCCGTTGAGCACGTTGACCTGGACCGCGTTGTACGGCATCGGAAGGGTGCCGTCCGGCGGGCACGGCGCGGGCAAGGCGGCGGGGCCGGTGTCCGCCGGGGGAGGGGAGCTGAACTCGCGGTCGAGGAACGGGACCTTCATCACCCCGGTGTAGACCGCCGCCGAGCCGAGGCCGACCACGGCCAGCACGGCGACGAGGGAGCCGAAGACGACGGCCTGGCGCTCGTGCAGGTGACGCCGGCGCAGGGTTCGCTGACGCTCGGGGGTGGAGGTCGGCATCAGACCGCGTCCAGCACCAGGACCCGGGCGTGCAGGATGGGCCGCTGCTGGAGCGCCGCACGCACCGCGCGGTGCAGGCCGTCTTCGAGGTAGAGCACACCCTGATACTGCACGACGTGCGCGAAGAGATCACCGAAGAACGTCGAGTCCTCCGAGAGCAGCGCGTCGAGGCTGAGGGTCTTCTTGGTGGTCACGAGCTCGTCGAGGCGCACCTGGCGCGGCGGGACCACCGCCCACTGCTTGGGCGTGGTCAAGCCATGGTCGGGGTACGGGCGGCCATCGCCGACTGCCTTGAAGATCATGGGCACGAGTCTAGCCGTGACGAGAGTCATCCCCGTCGGTCACCGGGCCATCCCGGGGCGCGTCGGTCAGCGGCAGGTGCAGCGCTGGTCGGCGGGGAACGAGGCAAGGACGGAGTCGGCGTGCTGGCCGCAGCCGGACCAGGTGACCTTGCCGCAGGACGAGCAACGAGCGGGGCTGCACATGGGTGGTTCTCCTCGGGTGTGTGGGTCGATGCGTCGGGCGGGTCGGTCAGTCGGTGGGTTCGCCGGCCTTGGCGCGGATCTCGGCCTCGCCGAGGCTGCGCACGGTGGCGATGATCTTCTGGAGTGCCGGCAGGGGCAGCACCCCCGCCTCGGAGTGCACGAGGACCCCGTCCCTGAACGCCATCAGCGTCGGGATCGAGGTGATCCCCAGGCTGATCGCCAGGGCCTGCTCGGCGTCGGTGTCGATCTTGCCGAAGACGATGTCCTGGTGACGGGCCGATGCCGTGTCGAACACCGGGCTGAACATGTGGCACGGGGCGCACCAGGCGGCCCAGGCGTCGATGAGCACGATCGGGTTGTCCCGAACCGTCGCCTCGAACGTCTCGCCGGTCAGATCGACTGTCGACATCGTGCTCTCCTCGCTGTCCGAACTCCGTCAGCATACCCCCAGGGGTATGTGGTCCGCCAGTCCGGACCTGGTCACTCGGTGAAAGGTGCCCCGGCCGGTCCGATGTGCGGGGAGTCGACGCCGCGGCCACCCAGGGCGTGATCCTCCCAGGTGAGGGCCGACCAGCCCGATGATGGGTGGCCGTCGAGCACGACCACTCCGGTGTTGCTCAGCGGCCGTGCCTCGACGAGCTCCACCGGGACACCAGCCCTGGCGGCGCACCAGGACCGGATGATGGCGCCGTGGCTGACGACGAGCGCCGTGCCGACCCCGGAGGCGACCAGACCGCCGACGACAGCGTCGAACCGGGCGTAGGCCTCGGTGCCCGACTCCCCGCCCGGCATGCGAACACCCGGCCGGCCGGAGCACCACGCGAACGCCGTGCCGAGGTAGGTCTCGATCGCGTCGGTGTCGCCCAGCATCTCGAGGTCGCCCGCGGAGATCTCGCGCAGCCCGTCGTGCACCTGCACGGCCAGGCCGAGCGCCGCCGCCAGGGGTGTCGCTGTCTGCTGGGTCCGCACCAGGGTGGACGCCAGGACGGCGCCGATCGGCTCGTGCGCCAGTGCGGGGACGAGGGCCTCGGCCTGGCGACGCCCGAGGTCGGTGAGACCGGCGCCGGGGACGGCCGTGTCGAGCAGGGAGTGCACGTTCGAGGAGGTCTGGCCGTGCCGGACGAGGAGGAGCCGCATGGCTCCAGTCTCGCCGAACTGAGCCCAGATCACACCAGTGAGCCCCCGAAGGGAGATCACCCGGTCCGCGGCCGCCGCCGCCGCCCAGGCATGGGCCGCGCGCGGAGCCGACGGTTGTGGCCCGTCAGCCCTCGGCGAGCCGGTCCAGCGTCAGCCCCGCGAGCACGGCCGCCCCGACCGGCAGCGCCGCCTCGTCGAAGGTGGCCAGCGCCGAGTGGTTGTACGCGGCGGTCGTCGGATCCACCCCCGCGGGTGTCGCTCCCAGGCCGAGGTATGCCCCCGGAACCTGCGCCAGCACGTAGGAGAAGTCCGCCGAGCCCGACATCGGCCTCGGCGCGGCCAGGTAGCCGCGCGGTCCCATCAGCGCGGAGACGACCGACTCGACGCGGTCGACCTCGCCTGGCGTGTTCCGCGTCGTCGGGTAGCCGGTGACGTAGCGGACCTCGGCGGTCAGGCCGTGCGCCGCGGCGATGTGCTCGGCTACGCGCGTGAGGCGTTCGCCGACGACGGCGTGCACCTCCTCGGAGAACGTGCGGACGGTCGCGGCGATCTCGGCTGTGGCGGGGATGACGTTGTCGGTCGTCCCTGCGGTGATCCGGCCGACGCTGACCACGACGGGGTCGAGCGCATCGAACTGCCGCGTCACGGCCACCTGGAGGGCCAGCACGATCTCGGCGGCGACGGTGACGGGGTCGGCCGCGAGGTGCGGCATGGACCCGTGCCCGCCACGCCCGCGCACCGTGACGAAGAGCTGGTCCGCCGCGGCGAGCATGGTCCCCGGGCGGCAGCCGACCAGCCCGGCCGGGAGCATCGCCGAGACGACGTGCAGCGCATAGCCGGCGACGACGCGCCCGCCGGCGGCGTCGAGGACTCCCTCCTCGATCATCAGGCGGGCACCGTGGTCGCCCTCCTCGCCGGGTTGGAACATGAGGACCACCGATCCGGCCAGCTGCGAGCGTCTGGCCGCGAGCAGCCGGGCCGCCCCCACGAGGACCGCCATGTGCAGGTCGTGGCCGCAGGCGTGCATGACGCCGTCGTGCTCGGAGCGGGCCGGCTCGTCGGACAGCTCGGTGACCGGCAGCCCGTCCATGTCCCCGCGCAGCAGCACCGCCGGACCCGGGAGCGCCCCGCGCAGCACGGCCACGACCGAGGACAGCCCGGTGCCGGTCGTCACCTCGAGATCGAGCCCCTCGAGGGCCGCGAGCACCCTGGCCTGGGTGAGGGGCAGGTGCAGTCCGATCTCGGGGATGCGGTGCAGGTCGCGGCGGAGGGCGACGAGCTCGGGGCCAGCGCGAGGGCGTCGAGGAGCAGGGCGGGGTCGGTCATGAGGGTGCCTTCTCGGTGCTGGCGGCGGTCCCGGCGAGGGTGTCGACGGGGTACATCAGGCGGTAGCTGACGAGCCACGAGCCGACGGCGGACAACCTCAGCCCAGCGGTCGCGCAGACCGGGACGAGGCTGATCCGGTCGGTGGAGACCAGAAACTCGGCCACCCACAGGAACGTGCCACCGAACAGGGCGATCGCCAGCGCGGCCGGGATGCCCAGGGCGACGGCGCGGATGGGGACCGGGAACAGGCGGGCGCCGGCGACCGGGGTGACCCCCAGCTGCAGGCCGACGCAGGTGGTGAACAGCGGGGCGGCGACGACGTAGGGGACGACCCCGGCGAGGAAGCCGAGCATGAGCGGCAGCGTGAGCAGTGCCGCTGCAGTGAAGCCCACCCGAATGAGGGCCAACGGGCCGATCCGGTCGGCGAGGAAGCCCGAGGCGATCAGCGCTGCAATGAGGGCGAGCAGCGCGATCGTGTGCTGGCCCGTCGCGGCCTCCTCGGACAGCTGCCCGCAGTGCGCTGCGAGCTGCGGGAGGTAGACGCTGCCGAAGTACACCCCCATCGTCGAGCCGAGCGTGCCGAAGGCATCGCCGGAGTAGGCGAACGCGCCGTAGCGGTGACGACGCTCCGGCGGGGCGACCTCCACGACATAGGTGGCGGCGGTGGCCACCTCGCCGCCCATCGCGATCCCCTGGAGCATCCGGGCGAGGAGTACGACGGCCCCGGCGGCGAGCCCGGCCACCGCGTAGGTCGGTGCCGCGGACCACCCGGGCCCTGGGCAGCGGCGGCGCGGGCTGGCCCGTGTCGGACCCCGGGGCGATGGCCGCCGGGAGTGCGGTGGCCTCGAGCCCGGCCATGGTCAGGGTCCTCTCCTCGGCGACCACGACGGATCGGCTCAGCGAGGCGATCGCTCAGTCCTCCCGATCCACGTCCGAGTCGTGGGAGTCGTCGCCCGCGGAGCCCGAGCCGTCACCGACCTGCTGCTCCGGCACCCCGCCAACACAGGTGGCCCGCAGCGTGACCTCCTGCTGCTCGCCCTCGAGCTCGACCACCACCTGGACCGGCCCGGCGTCCTTGACCTCGACCCGCCAGCCGTCGGCCGGGGTGGCCCGCAGCAGCGAGATGACCGTGGCCCGGCAGGCGACCTCGACGACCCCGCCGGTGACCGTCCAGCTGCGGACCACCTCGGGGACAGTCGTCGCGGGCGGTGCCGGCGGAGGCGTCGTCGGGTCTGTCGTCGGTGGCGTCGTCGGGGTCGGGCTGGGTGTCGGGCCCGTCGTCGGTGTGCTCGTCGGTGTCGGGGTCGACGAGGGGGTGGGCGTAGGGGCCGCGATGGCGCGAGCCTGGGCCAGGGCGTCAAGGACCTGTGCCTGGCCGAGCACGCCGGACCGGGTGGTGTCGGTGTCGATGACCGTGACCGCACGCCAGGCGATCGAGCCGGCGAGCACGACGGCGAGCACCCAGCCGAGCACGGCGAGGACGCCCATCCAGCTGATCCCCCACGGCCTCACGCGTTCGCCGCCCTCTGCATGGCTCCATGGTGCCGCACGAGGGACAAGGCAGCGTTAAGGCGGAGACAAGATGGGTGCCGCCGCGGCCCGATCCAAGCGGTTCCGTCTCCGACGCGCGAGCCGATGCCCTACGGTCCGAGGTGTGGCCGACGTACTCATCATCGAGGACGACGCGACGATCCGGACCGCGCTCGTGCGGTCTCTCTCGGCGCGCCGGCACTCGACGATGACCTCGCCGACCGCGCTCGACGGGCTGCAGAGCCTCGTGGCGCACCGGCCGGACGTCGTCCTCATGGACCTCGGGCTGCCGGACCTGGACGGCACGTCCCTGCTCGCCATGATCCGCTCGGTCAGCGATGTGCCGGTGATCGTCATCAGCGCTCGCGACGACGGCGCGGGGATCGTCGCGCTGCTCGATGCCGGTGCGGACGACTACCTGGTCAAGCCCTTCGCGGCCGACCAGCTCGAGGCACGGATCCGCGCCGTGCTGCGCCGGTCCGAGCCGGCGCGCCCGGTCACCGCTGTCACCGTCGGCGACCTCGTCATCGACTCTCGCACGCGCACCGCGACGTTGGCTGGCGAGGTGCTCGAGCTCAGCCCCAAGGAGTTCGACCTGCTCGCCTACCTCGCCGAGCGCGCCGGCGAGGTCATCGGCAAGCGCGAGCTCCTGGCGAACGTGTGGAACCAGCCCTACGGCGGCGCGGACAAGACCGTCGACGTGCACCTGCACTGGCTGCGGCGCAAGCTCGGCGAGAGCGCCGAGGCCCCGCGCTACCTCCACCGTGTGCGCGGGGTGGGCGTCAAGCTCGTCGCACCGGCATGAGGAGCCTGCTGGTCCGGTACGGGCTGGCGATGACCTCCGTGGTCCTCGTCGCGTTCCTCGTGCCGTTGGGCCTGCTGTCCCGCTCGCTCGCCCAGGAGCGCGCGCTCGCGGACGCCCGCCAGGACGCGGCGAGCGTCGCCGTCTTCGCCGGCGGCGCGACGCAGGACGACGCGCGCCTCGAGGCCACCCTGCTGTCGGTCAACGGTGACGCGCGGAGCACGACGGTCTTCCTGCCCGACGGCGCGACCGTCGGGTCGCCGGCGGACGTCACGGCCGCCGTGGAGCTCGCAGCTCTGGGCCGGGCCTTGACCGCCCGGATCGGCGGCGGGGTCGAGGTGCTCGTGCCGGTGAGCGGCTCGGCGGGCGTCAGCGTGGTGCGCACGTTCGTCCCGGACGCCGAGCTCACGGAGGGTGTCGCGCGGTCGTGGGCGGTGCTCGCCGGCGTGGGGCTGGTGCTGATGGGGGGCACGGCGCTCGCGGGCGGTCTCGTGGCCGCGCGGCTGTCCCGATCCGTGCGCGACCTGTCCGAGGTGGCCGGTCGGCTGGGCGCGGGCGACCTCGAGGCCCGGGTGGTCCCGTCCGGCCCGGCGGAGGTGGCCTCGGTGGGGGCGGTCCTCAACGAGCTGGGGGCACGCGTGACGGGGCTGCTCGCCGACGAGCGCGAGCTCGTCGCCGACCTGTCGCACCGGCTACGGACCCCCATCACCGCGCTGCGCCTGGACGTCGATCTGCTCGCGGACCGGGCTGAGCGCGACCGGATGACGGGCCATGTCGTGGACCTCGTCGACGTGGTGGACGTCATCATCCGCACTGCGCGCCGCCACGAGCCGCCCGCACCGAGCCGCAGCGACGCCGCGCACGTCGTCCGCGAGCGCGCGAGGTTCTGGGGCGTGCTCGCCACCGACCAGGGCCGAGAGCTGCGCGTCGACGTGCCCGACGGCGTCGTCCTGGTCCCCGTTGCCGCGGCCGATCTCGGAGCCGCACTGGACGTTCTCGTGGACAACGTCTTCCGGCACACGCCGGCCGGGACGGCGTTCGCCGTGGCGGTGCGGCCGCTCGGCGCGCGCGTCAACGTTGTGGTCGCCGATGCCGGCCCGGGGCTGGCCGATGACGCGCTCGCCGAACGGGGGCGCAGCGGCGCGGGGTCGACGGGGATCGGTCTGGACGTGGCGCGGCGCACCGCCGAGCGTGCCGGGGGCCGCCTCGAGATCGGTGGTGCGGGGCCGGTTGACCCGTTCGGCGCAACGGGCGCCCGGTTCGTCCTGGATCTGCCCGCTGACTTAACGAAGCCTTAGCCGAGGGTTGCCGCCACCCTCACGTGAGGGGCGCGAGAGTCGGCACGTCGACGTGATCAGGCGTCGAGAGCCGACCGAGGGACCGATCATGAACTGGAAGAGCCGTTCCGTGCTGGCGACCACGTCCGCCGTGGTGCTCGCCGGCGCCGGCGTGATGGCGATCGCCCAGGCCGTCACGCCGCCCGCAGCCCCCATGCCCGCGCCGAGCGCCACGGCCACGATGGAGCTCCTCGACCCGCAGGCACAGGGGCTCGCGGCCCAGTTGCAGGCCCTGCTCGATCAGATCGGCGTCCTCGAGGCCGCGGTCGCCGCGTCCCAGCAGGCTCCTGTCGTCGCCGCGTCGGCGCCCGCACCGGCACGGGCGCCCGCTCCGGCTCCCGCTCCGGCCCCGGCCACCCCGGCCACCCCGGCCACCCCGGCCTACGACGACGCCTACGACGACGACGCCTACGACGACGACGACCACGAGGACGACGACCACGAGGACGGCGACCACGAGGACGGCGACGACCACGAGGGCGGCGACGATGACTGACCGCGCCAGCAGCCGCCGGGGCCTCGTGGCCCTCGCGCTCATCCCGCTCTCCGCCGGCGCCTTCGGCGGGACCATCGCCTGGGCCGGCTCGCACGACCCGCTCGCCACCGCCGCCGCGGCCACGGCGCAGGCCGCGCCCGTGGTGGCGCCCGTGGTGGCCGGTCCCCATCCGACCGAGGTGCTCGTCAGCAGCCTGTCGGTGCAGGTCGCCGACGCGCAGGCGCGGGTCGTTGCGCTCCAGGCGACGCTCGATCAGCGCACGGCCGACGCCGCCGCGGCCGCAGCGGCCCAGGCGGCGGCAGCCCAGGCCGCTGCCTCTGCGCCGCGCGCCTCGGCTCCGCGCGCCGGGTCGTCCGCTGCTGCTCCCGCTGCTCCCGCTGCTCCCGCTGCTCCCGCTGCTGCTGCTGCTGCTGCCGCTGCCGCTGCTGCTCCCGCTCCCGCACCGGCCCCGGCCACGAACACGACCACCAAGGCCTCGGGATGAGTGCCGAGGCGGTCACGACGCTCACCGCCGGCCATGTCGAGCGGTCGTTCCGCTCGATGGCCAGCCCCGTGCAGCTGCGCGTGGTCCGCCCCGGCTCCGATGCGGAGCGTCACCTCGACCGCGCGGAGGACATCATCCGCTCGGTCGAGCGGCACTGCTCCCGGTTCGACCCGGCGAGCGCGCTGTCGCAGGCCAACGCCGCCCCGGACGCCTGGCACGTGGTGCCGGACGTCCTGGCGGACGCCGTCCTCGAGGCGGCCCGCGCCCATCACGAGACCCGCGGCGTGTTCGACCCGCGCGTGCTGGGCGTCCTGCTCGCCTGGGGGTACGACAGGTCCCTGCCGTTCGGGACCGACCTCGCGCTGCCGGCAGCCGTCCCGGTGCCGGCCGGGAAGGACGAGGGCGAGGAGGCAGTCGCCCCTGGCCGGGCAGCGCTCCCCCTGCCGCCCTGGCGGCCCGAGGTGGTGACCGACGGCGGCCTGCGCCTGCTCCACCTCGGCGGTCTGCCGATCGACCTCGGCGGCATCGGCAAGGGCCTGGCGGTCCGGTGGGCCGCGGCGGAGCTCGTCGGTGCAGGGGACGGAGTCCTCGTCGACGCGGGCGGCGATCAGCACCTCGCGGGTGCCGGGCCGGACGGCCCGCTGTGGCGGGTCGGTGTGCAGGACCCGCACGGCGGCGGCCAGCCCGTCCTGGTGCTCGATGTCACCGACACCGGTTGCGCGACGTCATCGACGCTGCTGCGCCGGTGGCGCGCCGGGGGGATCCCCGTGCACCACCTCCTCGACCCGAGGACCGGGACGGCCGGCGGCAAGGGGCTCGTCGCCGTGACGGTCGTCGCCCCGGACCCGGCCTGGTCCGAGGTCTGGGCCAAGACCCTCTTCCTCGCCGGCGCCGACGCGGTCGCCGCCCACGCCGAGCACCTCGGCCTCGCCGCGGCCTGGGTGCGGCAGGACGGCACCATCGGGACGTCGTCGTCGATGGACCCCGCAGTGATCTGGAGGCGCGACCGTGCATGAACGGCCCCCGGTGACCCTCACCGCCGGCACCCTGCTGCTGACCCTCGCGGGCTCGGCGTCGGTCGCCACGGCCGCGTGGCTGGTGCTCGACGCGCTGCAGGGCGACGCCGTGCACTGGGTGCTCGGCCGGGCAAGCGGCGTCACGTCCTACCTGCTCCTGCTGCTGCTCGTCGCGACGGGGTTGGTGCTGGCCCACCCCTGGGCCCGTCACCTGCGCCTGCCCGCACCGCGCACGCGGCAGTCGATGCACGTCACGCTGGCCACCTTCACACTCGTGTTCACCGTGCTGCACGTGGTGGTCCTGGCCACCGACCCGTGGGCGCAGGTGGGCTGGGCGGGGGCGCTGCTTCCCATGGCCTCGACCTACCGGCCCGTCGCCGTGACGCTGGGCGTGCTCGCCCTGTGGTCCGGCCTCGTCACCGGGCTGACGGCGACCTTCGCCGGGCGGTTCGCCGCGCGCATCTGGTGGCCGCTCCACAAGGTGGCCGCGCTGGCGCTCGGCCTGGTCTGGGCGCACAGCGTGCTGGCGGGCTCGGACATCGCTGCCCTGCAGGGCTTCTACCTGGCCACCGGCGCCGCGCTGCTCGGCCTGGCCGTGACGCGGTACGCGGCCAAGACCCCGGCTGACCGCGTGGCGGAGCTGACCCGCGGGCTGGACGAGCAGGGCACCCCGACCCCCGGTCGACGCCGCCCGAGCCAGACGAGCGGAGCGGGACGATGAGCGAGACCATGACCTGGTTCGCCCCTGACCGGACGGCTGCCGACCCGGCCGAGCTGCCCACGCTGGCGCCAGCCGGACCCCCGGCCGTGGCGTCCGCAGCGCCCGTTCTGAGCGTCGGCTCGCCCGCCACGGCCCGCCTGCTCCTCGCGGACGCCTGGCTCAGCCTCGTCGGCCCCGCGGTGCCGG
>Ga0335397_10007167_pt1 | contig 14246 bp, 10 predicted proteins | sample MAT04_FD_205740 | JGI IMG/M metagenome (GOLD analysis project Ga0335397, IMG submission 205740) | Freshwater microbial communities from Lake Fryxell liftoff mats and glacier meltwater in Antarctica - MAT-04 (spades assembly) (version 2) ...
GGCGATTTCCTTTAGCCCGGTGCAAGGCCGAGTCATTGCGCCGTTTGAGATTAATCATTGCATATAATAACGACAGTCGTTTTACTGCATCCTTTTCGCCGTTGTTGGTGTTCGTGCAGTTAGCTTTGAAGCTTGGCTTTCACCAACAACACTTACCGGATGTACAATTTTATCGTTACCACTTTTTTCGCCGTTGTTAGTGTTCGTGCAGTTAGCTTTGAAGCTTGGCTTTCACCAACAACACTTACCGGATGTACAATTTTATCGTCACCACTTTTCTAGTTGTTGGTGGTGCCACCCCTGCCTGCCATACACACGAACACCAACAACGGCGGGAAGTGGGCTTCGGGCTTATTTATTCCAGGCGATTTCCTTTAGCCCGGTGCAAGGCCGAGTCATTGCGCCGTTTGAGATTAATCATTGCATATAATAACGACAGTCGTTTTACTGCATCCTTTTCGCCGTTGTTGGTGTTCGTGCAGTTAGCTTTAAAGCTTGGCTTTCACCAACAACACTTACCGGATGTATAATTTTGTCGTTACCACTTTTCTAGTTGTTGGTGGTGCCACCCCTGCCTGCCATACACACGAACACCAACAACGGCGGGTAGTGGGCTTCGGGCTTATTTATTCCAGGCGATTTCCTTTAGCCCGGTGCAAGGCCGAGTCATTGCGCCGTTTGAGATTAATCATTGCATATAATAACGACAGTCGTTTTACTGCATCCTTTAACGTTATGCAACAAGTGAGTTGCCTTCACTGCCATCAAATAAAAACCGTTCCTTTTTTTTGATCACCTCAATTACATCCCCCACATTGATAACCCCGGTTTGGCCGTATAGCATATTTTGACCAAAATAAATCTTGTTGTTTTTCATTCGGTAAGTGGCAAATGTTTTGAGCGGCTCCTTTGCTTTTTGACCATTGGTTTGATCAATGGTGGTGATGGTACATCGGGCACATAATTTTACACCATACAGGTCAATATGATTTACCGTAATGTGTTCCATCAAATCTTCGTCATAAGCTGCTCCACCAGTAAAAACTATATTTGGCCTGAAACGGTTTATTGGCAAAGGCTGTTCCAACCGGTTGTTTAAATCATCCAGCGACAATTGACCGATGATCAATAACGGAAACGCATCCGAAAAGTTGGTGATCTCATTATTAAAAGCGTATGCTGGATCTACTTTCCGCCGCCCTTTATCCGGCATATAAACTAACCTGCATGGAATTGATAAATTGCGGGACAACCATTCATCGGCAATTTCACTTACGTACAGAGCCATGCATTCATCATTCCAAACCTTTGCATTGCATATTCTTCCGGTTTCCTGTTGTAACGATATTGCTAATCTATCGTCTGTATCATCTTTAGGATAAATAACGAGCAAATCATTTTCAATAGCCGTTTGCAATAAACTCATTTGCGGACATTCCCGTTGCGTAATAAAATGATTATCGGTATCTACCAGCATCCACCTTCGGTCGTATTGAAAGCCACGGTCTGTTAGTTGTGCAGCCGATACTTCAAAACCTCCGAGTGATTTTACCGGATAAATAAATAGTTGACTGATGGTGTACATAATTCAAAGGTGAGAAATTTTTTTCTATTTTAATATGGCACCGTCGGTACAGGCCGCACCCCAATGTCATTAAATTAAGGAATTTTGCCCCGCCATCCGGCGGGGCATCGTGTTTATAGAAATATTTGTCAATGATGGTATTCGGCTCCGCAGTTGCCACGTAGTTTACGAGGCACCTACGGAGCAAGTGCGTAGAACGATGGTTAACTATAAACAACGAAGTTCCCATGGAGCTTAGCTAAATGTGATTGAGCCGTGGCCTTTTCCTGCAACGTGATCGTTGATTGATAATAATATCTTTATTCATTGTACATTTGATATCTTAAAACACCAGGAAATGAAACCTGCCATTATCATTGAATATTGTCCCAAATGTAACTGGTTATTACGCTCGGCCTATATGGCCCAGGAACTGCTTACTACCTTTGCTGATGACCTTAAAGCTGTCACCCTACAACCCAGCGAAGTAAGTGGCAATTTCCAAATCACCATCAACGAAAAAAAAATTTTTGACCGGAAAGAATACGGTGGATTCCCGGAAATAACAGCATTAAAGCAAATGGTTAGGGACGTGGTAAACCCGGAGAAAAGTTTAGGACATGCCGATACCAAACCACATCATATTGATGATAACTGATTTTAAATAACGATGCAATGCTGGGTTTAATTTTATGTGGCGGACAAAGTTCAAGAATGGGTACCGATAAGGGCCTGATTAAATTACATGCCAATACCTGGGCACAAACTGCAGTAGATAAAATCTCATCGTTGCATTTGAATGTACTGATATCGGTAAATGCTTTACAGTACAAGGATTATCTATCTGTGTTTAAGGAAACACAATTGATACAAGATGATGACAACTTAGCTTTAAAAGGCCCGCTGGCAGGAGTATTGAGCGTGCATGTTCAATACCCCGCTGAAGATTTATTTGTGCTGGCCTGCGATATGCCCCTCATGGAAACCAGGCTATTGGAGGACCTTATAGCCGTTTACCAGGAGCACCCATCGGCCGATGCGTATGTTTATACCAATAAAAATGAACCTGAGCCGCTTTGCGCCATTTATACAGCAAAAGGCTTATCATATATTATCCACCTGTTGAAAGCAAAAGAACTCACCCGGCACAGTATGAAATTTATGCTGGAACATATTCATACATATAAAATTCCACTCAGTGAGGTACAAAAAAAATGTTTCCGTAATTTTAATGCGCATTCGGAACTAAATGGTTTGTAAACCCAATTTACGCTGATCAATTTTTACAAATTCTTCTTTGGGTGCCTCACACAAAGGGCAGGAATAACCGGCTGGTAAAATATCAAAAGCGGTGCCCGGTAAAATATTGTTTTCCGGCTCACCCGCTTTATCATCATACACCGACAAACAATGACTGCACTGGTGTAAATAAGTAATTTTTAAAGGCTTTGCCGGCGCTTCCTTTTTAACAGGTTCCGGTCTGGCTGATGCAGATTGTGTTGATTGCTGGTATGCATAATAAGTGATAATGGCACGCCTCAATTGTTCTGCCAGCAAAAACTTAGGGACACCTTTACTGTAAATGATTCCCGTCCGCTCATTGGGATTAAAGTCCTTGGCACATAAAATATCAAATACATTAAAAAAGCCAATACCCGCAATGGTCAACAGCGGCCTTTTTCTAACCAGGATGCTGCTGAATACTTCACTCTTTTTTCTGGTTTTAATACCGATACAAATTCCGAATGTTCGGATATCATCATTGTGCAAATCCTGTAATAAATAATTCTTTAGCTCAAGCCCTTCTTTACAATTGTCTTCTACCTGGAAGTTGAGCTCATTGGCGGCATGCCGTACGTTTACCTGGTGTTTGGCCAGCAGGCTGTTCCAGTACACACGGTCTTTTTCTTCGATATTTTTTATGATAATTGTCTTCCACGGTGTGGAGCATAACTGCCCGATTTTTGTTTGCAGGCACAACTGGCACAACTCTTTTAAAAACGCAACAGAAAACAGTTCATCCCGCCTGTAAATCCCCAGCCAGTATCTGTCCTGGTAGCGGTTTAACCCTTCGTAATAGGGCAAATTAAATGTGGGCAACCGTGCAGGCGAATCAGATGTTTTGGTGATATAATTTTGCCGGCTTATCAACTCGAACAGATCGGCTCCTTTTACAAGCGGGTTGTCAAAAAACTGGTCCTGGTACTCGAATATCAGTTCCTCAATATGTTTACTCATCCGGGCAATATCATTGGTGTACACCATTTCCGTCCATTCGTAAATGATATTTGTTTTGGGAAAGCGAATAAACAAATGCCAGAAATGCGGGGCGCTTAAAGATGCTACCCAATTAATATTACCGGTTAATATGGGTGTAAAACTCTGGTTGCTGTCGGAGATATTTATTTTTAGCTTCGGCTGATGATCCATTAAGTCAAAAACATCTTTATACACACCTTCGCTCAGCCAGGTATTGGTAATAAAAACTTCTTCCGCCGGATAACTGCTGATAATATTGGGACAATAGTCACTGTCAACTTCATAAAAAATACCCTGCAAATCCAACTGCTTTTTTAAAATAGCATAATGATCATTCAGCACTTCCAGCAGCAACTGTTGGCGCAAGCCAAAACTCACTTTGGCTACACCGGCTTTACTGGCTGCAACCAATATATTATACAAATCACCCGGTGAAATGATTCCACCACGGAAATTAATTTTTATTGTTAGTGAGTATTTCATTAATGTTTTTGTTTACTTTTTTTTTTACCCGGCAGTAGTTTCTCATGTCAACATCGTTGCGTCGCACACTTGTACTACATACCAATGGGGATCCTCCTCACGTTATAAATTCTATTCAGCATGCTTACCGGTCTCTACCTGATCCAATCCTTGTAGAACCATAACAAAAATTCATCTGCTCCGTAAGAGCAACCTAATATCGTTTTGCCCACCGCTATCGGGTTTTGCAACGGGCCACCCTACATTTTAAACAACTTCCAAACTCAATTCCATCACTACCTTTAAGGCAATATCGTTCTCCATAACTACCACTCCACTCTTTTCTTTTTCTAAAATATTTTTAACCTCGGGCCTGCAACTTCCGCAGCCCATACCCGCCCCTGTTAGCTGGCACAACTGTAGCAAGTCGGTACAACCTTCCTTTATTTTATTCTGAAGATTTCCCTCACCTACCCCGCTGCAACTACATACCAGTTTGCCAATAACCGGTTCCGCTTTTTTGCCACTCCGTAACAACTGCAGGCGCTTATCGCTCAGCTCTATTTTATCCTGTATTAAATCCCTGAATTCGAGAAACTCACCTTTATCACCAATTAAAATAGCGCCCACCAACCGATCATTGTGAATGATACATTTTTTATAATACCGCCTTGATTTATCAATAAACACCACTTCTTCGTAAGCCGGATCATCATCCGGGCATTCGGCCAAACCCAATGAACAAAGATCGGTACCATGCATCTTCAATATATTCATCAGCAGTGACCCGTCATAATATTTTGAAATATCACCGCTCAGGTATCTTGCCACAATTTCAGCCTGTTGTTCGGCTGCTGCAGTTATCCCGTATAAAAAACCTTTAAACTCTGCAATCTCGCCAATGGCAAAAATATTGGGGTCGCTGGTTCGTAAATATTCATCCACTACCACGCCCCGCTTACATACAATGTTGGCGGCTTTGGCTATTTCAATATTGGGTGCCGTACCGATGGCAATTACAATAGCCTGGCAGTCTATCAATAAACCACTTTTTAAACGGATGCCGGTAATATGATCCTCGCCCAAAAAACGATCTATCTCATCATTGTAATAAATATCCACGCCCTTATCAACCAGTTCTTCGTGCAGCAACTGGCTGCCTAAAGGATCCAACTGGCGGTCCATCAACCTGGAGATACGTTGTACAATAGTTACATCCACATTCACTTCCCGAAGTGAGGCTGCCAGTTCAATGCCCAATAATCCACCACCCAATACAACTACTTTGCCTTTTGCCGGGTCCACATGATCCTTAAAACTATCTGCATCCTTCCTGCTACGCATCGTAAAAATACCCTTTAAAGAAGGCACATCTCTCAGCATGGCAGCACGGCTGCCGGTAGCAATTAATAACACATTGTAGTGATGCAATTGTCCGTTACTATCTGTAACCGTTTTGCTTTCACGATGAATATTTTCAATACTTACACCACGGTGCAATTTGATATTGTATTGTGCTTCTTCTTCATCCGTCATCTTTACCAGGTTATCCCAAGGCAATGCGCCGCTGATATAGTCGGGTAACAACACCCGGTTATAAAATGGAAAATTCTCTTTACTGAATATTTCCAACTGGTCGGTTTCATTTAAAGCACGGTAGCTTTTTACAAAACCACATGCGCCGGCACCGGCGCCAATTACAATAATTTTTTGTCCCGGTTTTTTATACGCTTTTACCTGTACAGCGGTAAATTTAAAATCGGGCTCCTTGCTTTTTGGATCAACCAGGTTGGCCGTAAGATTATTTGCCCTGTTTAAATCATTGTTTAAAATCTTACCCCAATGCATCGGAAGAAATACCACCCCCTTTTTTATATCGGTTGAATATTTTGCCTTCACCCGAACGAGCCCTTGCTTACTTACAATCTCTACCAGTTCATTGTCTTTAATATTACGCTCTTTTGCATCATACGGATGAATTTCAAGGAACGACTCACTGATGTGTTGCTTCAGCTTATTTACTTTTCCCGTTTTACTCATTGTATGCCACTGGTCACGGATACGTCCTGTTGTTAATATCAACGGGAAATCATCATCTGGTGCTGCACTTAAATTTTCATCTGAAAAAGAATGAATGATCGCTTTCTGCGATGGCGTATGAAATTTATGATCGGTAAATAACCTGGGCGTACCGTAACCGTTAGTATCATTACCGGTTGCGGAATGATGCGATTTGGTATACGGCCATTGAACAGATTTTTTTTCTTTCAGTATATCATAATTTAAACCGCTTACATCTACATTGGTACCTGCTGTTAATGCAGCGTGTTCCGCAAATATCTCAGCAGCGTTGGCAAAATCAAACCCTGCAAAACCCATCTTTTGTGCAAAGCGGCAAATGATGTCCGCATCGGGAATGGCTTCGCCCGGTGCATTCACAATTTTATTGAGGTAGCTGATACGGCGTTCAGCATTCGTCATGGTTCCTTCCTTTTCCATCCAGGAAGCAGCAGGCAGCACGACATCTGCATATTTCAATGTTTCGGGTTTGCTGCTCACATCCTGCACCACCACAAATTTTGCCTTCTTTAAGCCTTCTTCCGCCTTGCGCACATCTGGTAAACTAATTAATGGATTGGTACATAAAATCCACACCGCCTTCAGCTTTCCATCGTTCAGCGCTTCAAACATTTCTGTTGCAGTAAGTCCGGGTTTTGATTGAATGGTTCCCAACGGTATCTGCCAGAATCTTTCCACTTCGTTTCTATGATTTTCATTGCTCATATCCCTGTGCGCAGGCAACAAATTCGATAATCCACCCACTTCACGGCCACCCATTGCATTGGGTTGCCCGGTTAGCGAAAATGGCCCTGAGCCCGGTTTTCCGATATGACCGGTGATTAAATTTAAATTGATCAGCGATAGATTTTTATTAACCCCGATCACACTTTGATTGAGGCCCATCGTCCACATCGTAATAAATCCTTTGGCATTGGAAATATAGGAAGCTGCGAGGCGGATATCTTTTTCTTTTACCCCGCAAATAACAGCAGCTTCCGCAACTGTTCTTTCAAAAACGGTGTGCTTGTATTTTTGAAAACCCTCTGTATGATCCTGTAAAAAATCAGCATCAACCGAGTTGGTTTCTACCAGGCATCTGCCAATAGCATGGTGCAATGTGATATCCGTTCCCGGATTTAACTGCAGGTGTACATTGGCGATAGAACAGCTTTGCGTTTTGCGTGGATCACTTACGATGATCTTTAAATCCGGATTTTTTTCCCTTGCCGCTTCTACCCTGCGCCATAATATCGGATGACACCAGGCAGGATTTGCACCGGCAACAAAAATACAGTCTGCCAGTTCAATATCATCATAACTCACGGGTACGCTATCCTCCCCTAAGCTCATTTTATAACCCACCACCGCCGAGCTCATGCAAAGCCTCGAGTTGGTATCAATATTATTGCTGCCAATAAATCCTTTAATCAGCTTATTCACCACATAATACTCTTCGGTAAGGCATTGACCTGAGGCATAAAATGCCACCGAATCGGGCCCGTATTTTTCTATCAGTGTTTTAAAAACAGCAGCCGTTCTTTCCAGGGCAGTATCCCATGAAACCCTTTGCCGTGACTGATTTTTACCATACCGCATTTCAGGATATAATAAGCGGTCACTGGTATCCATTACGGTGTAATGCAGGTTCATCCCCTTGCTGCAAAGCATGCCTTTATTTACCGGGTGATTGGGATCGCCTTCCACTTTAAATCCACCCAGCTTATCTTTCTGCACAATCATACCGCAACCTACACCGCAATAGCAGCAGGTGGTACGCCCATCCCCTCCCTTTAAAGGAACGGTACTTTGTTTCGGGGTGTTGTGAACAGTGCTATTTTTTTGATCAGCCAAATTATTTTAGTTTTTTACTCCCAACACCTCCCGATAAATGACCGGGGCCTTTTTTCAGGGAGGCCAATGAACAGTAATTGTTTTTATTGATAGTTTAAAAGACCTAAGTTTTTTTGTACCGAACATTTTAATTCCAATTAAACATCGTTGCGTCGCACACTTGTACATTTTATCAATGTGGAACTTGCTTGCGTTATACAATATCCGATTTCGTATTTCTCTTCGGATGTTAACAAACAGGAATCATCAATCCGATAGCTATCGGATCAGACATCAGACATTGTTTATACCACCTGCAATTTTGCCTCTTCAGCAGCACCAGTAAACTCCGGAGATTCTTTTTTCGTTATTGCAAATTTCGTTACCAGTACAATCAGTGATACCACAATCACCGCATACCCGATGTATTGAAACGCCTGCAGGTAACTGATAGTAGAAGATTTAAACAGGAAACCAAATAACATTCCACCCACATTGCCACCGGCTCCTACTATACCGCTTACCATACCTACATTTTTTTCGTTTACAAACGGCGTAATAGCATAAGTAGCTCCATTAGCCATTTTAAGAAATAATGCAAAAGTTACCATTGATACAATCGCCATTTCCAATGATCCGGCCAAAGCAAAAAGCAGTATGCCGCATCCTTCCAGCAACAACATAATTGCCAATAGAATTCCCTTGCCTCTCATGCCATATTTTTTACCCACCTTGTCGGCTGAAATACCGCCCAGTGCCCGGGCAAAAATATTCATAAAACCAAAGGTTCCCGCCCAAAAACCGGCAGCACCCTGGTTCAAATGGAAGGTATCAGTAAAATGTAAAGCAGCCACACCATCAAAAGTTATTTCCATTCCAAAGCATACCGCGTATGCTAAAGAAAGTGCCCATACACGCCAGTCAGCCAAAATGCTCCAGTCGGTTTTTCCAGTTACCTTTTTAAGGCGGTTGATCTCACTGTAGTTACCGGCAGGTGTGTCTTTTGTATACCTGTAATAAACAAACGCCATTATCAATAACATCACTCCAGGTATGATCATTGCATAGCGCCATGCTTCCGCTTTTGTATAGCCAAAACCTACAATGGAAGCAAAAATTACGGGCATCAGCATATTGGTAACGCCACCACCCAAATTACCCCACCCGCCTGCAACTGCATTGGCAGTGCCTTTGATGTTGGAGGCAAACATTACCGAAGTATGAAACTGGGTAATAACAAACGATGCCCCAATAACACCGATGGCCAAACGAAATAAAAGAAAGGAGGTATAGCTATGCGCCAAACCCACCAACATAACCGGGAAGGCACCAATCAACAGCAAAGCAGTGTATGTTTTACGTGGGCCCCAGGTATCGCATAATTTACCAATAATCAAACGGGCAAAGATGGTAGCGGACACCGCAGCAATGATTGTATTACCTACTTCTGCTTTGGTAAGGCCAAGGTCCTGGCGTATGGTGGGCATTAACGGGGCTAAACCAAACCATCCAAAAAAACAGGCGAAAAAAGTAAGCCAGGTAATATGGAAGGTTTGCATTTGAATGCCTTTAAAACTAAGTACATTCAATTTGGTGAGCGGCTGATTCATAATTTTAATGGTTTATTTTTTTACAAAAATTTAGTTAGGTTGATATTTTCCGTTGCAAGTGCTATTTTTTATTGGCAATAGGTTTTGCATAAAAGAAATAAGGCGTAAAACGAAGCATTAAGTAAAACCAGTTACCCGCCTTTTTGTAAGTATTTGCTATAGCATCTGTGGTGGCCTGGCCCTTGGCAAAAGCCATGCTGCTTGTTGCATTCATAACGGAGTAGCCCAATTCGATATTGGTGAACTTATTCATGTTATAATTCACCAAAAAATCCAACTCATTTCCAAGTTTCTTATCAATTAAACTTCCATCGGCCCTGGCCATGTCTTTATCTGTTAAGAACAAATGAAAATCAACACCCGCACTTAAAGTATTGCCTGTATATTTAAATTTTAGGTAAGGATTTTTTAATCCACCGGCGGGTGAACCTGTTCCAACATAAAAGAAATCCATATAGCCCCAATGCTTGTGAGGAGTACCATACAACGGATCAAATTTTTCATCTGTGGTTGTATTGGCCTTGTTACCACTCAATACATCATATCCCGGAGTAATACTTATTTTTCCTTTTTGATAGGTAGCTGAAACGGTGTAATGATAGGCATTTTTCATTTTTACACCATCCCGGTTCTTTCCACTTTGTGCATAATAAGCAGCCTGGATAGAGATCTTGCCAAATCCGGAAGCATTGCCCATGGTGCGGTTAACCATTAAACCGTAGGTGTACCTGCTGTTGTTACCAACGTAATCATAGGTATCACTTGCGCCGGAGGAAATAAATCTTTTTCCATAAACATATCCTGCTGTGGCAGTTCCTGCTGAATCAGTTTTATATTTACCAAAATTGTCATTGAAGAACAATGCGGATAATTTAGTTTGGTTGAATTTTTTACTAATATATAAACTGGTGAAAGATTTATAATCCTGGTTACCGCCGTTCGTTGTGGGTGGATTTAACCAAACAGGAGCACCGGTTTTTGTACTATTGTTACCCGCATTTCCCGAAGGTGCCATTGGCAAAATACCCGCAGGGGTGGGTACCAATAAACCCAATGAATTTTTTACGTAGGGTGCAACATTTGAAGGTACATAACCTGTACCGGTAACGCCGAATGCATCTGAGTTTTGATTGAAGGCATATCCTATATCTACCTGCCAGCCTTTATGCAGGGTTTTTAACAAGGCCATATCATGACGCCGTCCTTGTTGTAACCAATCCAGGTTGCCTATTAATCTAACGTCATCATAATTTAATTCCTGGCGGCCGATTTTTATGCTCATCAGCTCAATTCCCATTGTCTTAATAGTTGTATCTGCTTTATTGAATAATGCAAGATCAGCCCAGCCTTCGTGCAACATCAGTTTGCTACCATCCGAATTGGAAATGGAGGAAGCATCCTGTCCCCAAACCCTTACATCCTGTACACTTGCGCCAAAGGTTAATCTATCCCATTTGTATCCAAAAATCAAACGTGTACGCTGAGAGGTGAAAGCCGCGGATTTTGATCCTTTTAAAACAAGGTTGCCCAGCCCATTCCGTACCTCAGTACGGGTTCGTAACTGTCCTGTTAGTGTAAATTGTGCATTGGCATTGAATGAAACGACGATGATCATGAAAATCATCCATATGCAAATAAAGTTTTTAAAAATTTTACTCATAGTTTTGTTTTTTGGTTTTAGGTTGTGATCAATTTAAAATCAGCCCCGGTTCAATTTCCACATCGGCCGGGGTTTTTATTTTTATAACATGAATTTTTTAAAACCGAATTAATAAACAGATACCTGTCTCCTTATTAAATTCCTTTTTTTTGATTCAGATAACTGACATTTTTTAATTCGTGAAATTGGTTTCTGCAATTCGTGTTTTTATATTTCGTTTTTATTCTTCTATCCCAATAAATATTTTACCTTCTTCCACTTTTACAGGGTAAGTTTTTATGCTGCACTCATCCCCCGTGAGGCATTCACCTGTTGCAAGCGAAAATGTTTTTTTGTGAAACGGGCAGGCTACTTTGGGCTCATCCTGCTGGGTGCCGATCATACCACGGCTAAGCGCCATCTGCCTGCGGTGCGGACATTCGTTTTGAGTGGCATACCATTCACCCCTGCGGGCAAAATGAAACAAGGCGATTTGGGTATCCTCGTATTTTACACACACACCACCGTTAGCAGGAACATCTGCCACATTGCAGGCTACAAACCAGGTTGTTGTATTTTGATCTGTTAGTGTTTGCATTTTTTTATTTTTTAAAAGTTATCCCAATCCCGGAACGCCGGGTTACTTATTTCATATAGAAAACATGGAATGATTATTCATCGCTGAATAAAAAAGTAAACAATCGTTTGAACGCAGGCAATCGAAAAAAAAAGGGGTAAGCAATAATAAAAAAAGCAACCAATCGCGGTTTGGGTATCCACAGGAATAATAGCTTTATTGCATATTAGCCCGGACATTAATTAATAATTGTAAAAAAATCATTTCCAATCTGACACTTTTTTCTGATCCCGCATTTCTTCAAATTTAACAGAAGGATCTTTTACTTCGGGAGCGTTTACAAAATGATTAAAACGCTTTTTAATCTCCGGGTTTTCAATCGCCTCTTTCCATTCGCATTTATAACAATCCACCAGGCTCTGCATTTCATCTTCCCATTGTTGCGCCATGCCCAAACTATCATTAACTACTACATTACGGAGATAGTCAATACCGCCTTCCGTTTTATTTAGCCAGGTAGCTGTTCTTGTTAAGGTATCGGCAGTTCTGATATAGAACATCAGGAAACGATCAATATATTTAATGCAGGTTTCGCTATCCAGGTCTGCAGCTAACAACAAGGCATGCTGTGGCTTACTTCCACCATTGCCACATACCATCAGGTTCCAGCCTTTTTCAGTAGCGATAATACCGAAATCCTTACTTTGCGCTTCGGCACATTCCCTTATACAGCCACTTACGCCGCCTTTTAATTTGTGGGGAGAGCGCAGGCCACGGTAACGCTCCTCAATACGTATGGCGAAACTAACGCTATCGTGTAGCCCAAACCTACACCAGGTACTACCCACACAGCTTTTAACGGTACGCAGTGATTTGCCATAGGCATGGCCGCTTTCGAAGCCGGCGGCAATCAACTGCCCCCAGATATCCGGCAAGTCGCCCAGGTGTGCGCCAAACAGATCGATCCTTTGTCCGCCGGTAATTTTTGTATAGAGATTGTATTGTTTGGCTACCTGCCCTATTACAATTAATTTATCAGGTGTAATTTCTCCGCCCGGTATGCGTGGCACCACGGAATAAGTTCCACCTTTTTGAATGTTTGCCAAAAACCGGTCGTTGCTATCCTGTGCGGTATCATTTCCTTTTTTCAATATCATTTCGCCCCACAAACTGGCCAGGATAGACGCAATTGGAGGTTTACACAATTCGCATCCGTCGCCGTTTCCCAATTTATCGAGTACCTCATCATAGGATTTTAGTTCATTTATTTTTACCAGGTCAAACATCTCCTGCCTGCTGTAATTAAAATGTTCGCATAAAACGTTGCGTACATATTTCCCCTGCGATTTCATGGTGTATACCATCAGGTCCTTCACCATTGGTATACATCCACCGCAACCGGTACCTGCCTTTGTACATTTTTTAATGGCATCCAGGGTTTCGCAGCCCTGCGCCGAAACTGCGTTACATATATCGCCCTTGCTGATACTTTCGCAACTGCATATCATGGCGTCATCCGGCAAACCCTGTACACCTGCACCAGCCTCCATTTCACCACCCCTCGCACCCAATATCACATCTTCCGGGTTTGGTGGTAACACCACTTTATTCTTGCATGTCTGCAACAACATATTATATTGATCCGCATCACCCACCAGTACCCCTCCTAATAATTCTTTGCCATCAGCGGAAATATTAATTCTTTTGTAAATACCTTTCATGGTATCTTCAAAAACTACGCTTCTTATATTGTCGCCTTCTATAAAAGGATCTCCAAAACTGGCCACATCTATCCCAATCAATTTAAGTTTGGTGCTCATATCGTAGCCGGTAAAAATGGCCCCCCCACCCTCCGAAGGGGGGATTTTAGAAGGCACTGGATTATCCACAGTGCCTTCATTAGTTGAGGGTTCAAAAGTCGATTCTTTAGCAGTATTTATTAAGGCCAACAGGTTTTTAGCTACTACATCAGCCATTTCATAACCAGGCGCTACCAGTCCGTAAATCATTCCTTTGTATAAAGCACATTCGCCTATTGCAAAAACACTGGGATCGTTTGTTTGTAATTTTTCGTTTACCACTACTCCACCGCGGGGGCCGGTTTCCAATCCGCATTGTTTTGCCAGTTCATCTCTTGGTTTAATACCGGCAGAAATTACAAGCATATCAACATCAATAGTGGTATCGTCCGAAAACTTCATTCCGGTGATCGTTTCACCACCTAATATTTCACTGGTATTTTTG
>Ga0335397_10007168_pt1 | contig 14246 bp, 12 predicted proteins | sample MAT04_FD_205740 | JGI IMG/M metagenome (GOLD analysis project Ga0335397, IMG submission 205740) | Freshwater microbial communities from Lake Fryxell liftoff mats and glacier meltwater in Antarctica - MAT-04 (spades assembly) (version 2) ...
AACAGGTTGCTGAGCCAGAACTGCAGGTCGGCCCAGGCGTCGGCCAGCAGGTCGCCGTACGCCTGGCCGGCCGTCGACACGTAGAGCGCAGCGGCCATCGCGAGCAGCGCCGAGAGCACCAGCGCGACCAGCGACCAGTTGGAGATGCGGCTGCGGTAGAGCCGGCTCACGCCCTTGGCGTCGACCAGCTTGCCGCCGACCCGCAGCCGGGTCAGGAACGTCGAGGCCATCCCCTGGCGGCCCTTGTCGAGGAACTCGACCAGGGTCGCGTGCGTCCCGACCGCGACGATGAGCTGCGCGCCCGCCTCGTCGGCCAGCAGCATTGCGACATCCTCGCTGGTGCCGGCGGCCGGGAAGATCGTCGCCTGGACGCCGAGGTCCTGCACCCGCTGCAGCCCGGGGGCCCGGCCGTCGGCGTAGGCATGGACCACGACCTCGGCGCCGCACCGCAGGGTCTCATCGGTCACCGAGTCCATGTCCCCGACGATCAGGTCGGGGGTGTAGCCGGCCTCGACGATCGCGTCAGCGCCGCCGTCGACACCGATCAGGACCGGACGGTACTCCCGCACGTAGGGCCGCAGCGCCTGCAGGTCCTCGCGGTAGTCGTAGCCCCGGACGACGATCAGCGCGTGCCGACCTTCGAGCCGGGTGCGGATCTCGGGGACGCCCACCCCGTCGAGCAGGAGGTCCCGCTCCTTCAGGAGGTACTCCATGGTGTTGGCGGCGAACGCCTCGAGCTGGGTGGCCAGACCCGCGCGGGCCTCGGCCATCGCCGCGCCGATCGACTCGTCGTCCTGCGGGTTGCCCTTGGCGACCACCACGTCGCCCGCGTAGAGCGTGTCGCCGTCGAGGCGGACGACGTCGCCGTCCTGGAGCTCGCCGAAGACGGTGTCGCCGACGCTGTCGAGCAGCGGGATGCCGGCCGCGAGCAGGATCTCGGGCCCGAGGTTGGGATAGCGGCCGCTCGTGCTCGGGGCGGCGTTGATGACCGCCGCGACCCCGCAGGCGACCAGGGCGTCGGCGCTGACCCGGTCGATGTCTACGTGGTCGATGATCGCGATCTCGCCGGACCGGATGCGCGTGGTGAGCCGCTTGGTGCGCCGGTCCAACCGGGCCACCCCGACCGTCCCCGGGAGGCCCGTCTCCCTGGGACCACGGCGCAGCTTCACCGGCACGAGTCTGCCAGACCTGGCCGCAGCGACGGTCACGCCGAGCCGGGCAGGGCCAGTGGTTGCCGACACCTCCGGCGCACCGGCTCCGGTCGTCGTCGAGGCGGCATCACCGGCCGCTGCGGTCGGCTGCAGCCGCCTCGAGCAGCTCCTCGGCGTGTCCACGGGCGAGGCCGGTGTCCACACCGGCGAGCATCCGGGACAGCTCGGCGACCCGCTCGGCCTCGTCGAGCAGGACCACGCCGCTGCGGGTGACCGAGCCGGCGGCGAGCCCGTCGGGGGCCTTGACGACGAGCAGGTGGTGGTCGGCGAACGCGGCCACCTGCGGCAGGTGGGTGACGACCACGACCTGGTGGTCCCGGGCCAGGTGGGCCAGGCGACGACCGACCTCGACCGCGGCGCGCCCCCCGACCCCGGCGTCGACCTCGTCGAACACCATCAGCGGGACGGGGTCGGAGCCGGCGAACACGACCTCGACCGCGAGCATCACGCGGGACAGCTCTCCGCCGGACGCACCCTTCTGCAGCGGCCGCGGGGGCGCGCCGGGGTGCGGGACCAGCAGCATCTCGACCTCGTCCACGCCGTCCGCCGTCGCGGCGAGCACCCGCCCGTCGACCGCGAGCCCGTCAGCGACCTCGCGCTGGCTGACGACCGCGGTCACCTCGGCATGCGGCATCGCCAGCACGGTGAGCTCCTCGGTGACCGCCGCGCCGAAGCGCAGCGCCGCCGCGGCCCGGGCGTCGGACAGCTCTGCGGCCAACGCGGCCAACGAGCGCTCGAGGGCTGTGTCCTGGTCCTCGAGGGCGGCGATCCGGTCGTCGGCGCCGTCGAGCTCGAGCAGCCGGTCCGAGGCCGACGCTGCCCAGTCCAGCACCCCGTCGACGTTCTGGGCGGCATGGCGGCGGACCAGCGCCGTCAGGACGGCGAGCCGCTCCTGCGCGTGGGAGAGCCGGACGGGGTCCGCGTCGAGGGAGGCGAGGTAGGACGCGAGCTCCCCGGCGACGTCGGTCAGCAGGTGGCTGGCCTCGCGGAGCCGGGCCTCGAGCGCGGCCAGCTCGCTGTCGTGGCCGGCCATGCCCTCCAGGGCGCGACGGGCCTCGACGACCAGCTGGAGCGCATCGGGGCTCTCCAGAGCCGACTCGTCGCCCGTCAGGGCCTGCTGCGCGACAGCGGCGGCGGCCCGGAGGTCGTCGGCGTTGGCGAGTCGCTCGATCTCGGCGGACAGCGCCTCCCCCTCACCAGGCGAGGGGGACGCCGCCTCCACCTCGGCGAGCCCCAGGCGCAAGAGCTCGGCCTCACGGGTGCGCTCGGCGGCGGCGGCCTGCAGCTGCTCCAGCGTGGCCCGGACATCGCGCCACTGCGCCCACCCGGCGGCGAAGCGCGCCCGCAGGGTGAGCACCGGCGGCCCGGCGAAGCGGTCGAGGGCGGCGCGCTGCTGCGCGGGCCTGAGCAGGCGCTGCTGGTCGCTCTGGCCGTGGACGGCCAGCACGTGGTCGGCCAGCTCGGCGAGGACGCCGACCGGCACGCTGCGACCGCCCAGGTGCGCGCGGGACCGACCGTCCGCGCCGACGCTGCGGCTGACCAGCAGGACGCCGTCGTCGAGCTCGGCCCCCGCGTCGGTGGCGCGGTCCAACGCAGCGTGGCCCTCGGGCAGCGCCAGCCGGCCCTCGACGATCGCCCGGTCGACCCCGGGGCGGACCCGTCCGGCGTCCGAGCGTCCGCCGAACAGCAGGCCCAGCCCCTGCACCACCATCGTCTTTCCGGCGCCCGTCTCGCCCGTGACCACGGTCAGCCCGGGGCCGAGCTGCAGGACGGCGTCGTCGATCACGCCCAGCCCGCGAATCCGCATCTCCTCCAGCACCCGACCGACAGTAGGCGCCGGGACCGACGGTCCCGGGGAGGCTGTCCACACGCGCCGAGGTGAAGCGGTGCGTCACCACAGCTACATGTCGACAAGTCGGCTAGTCAACGGCTGCGCCGCGCCACCCCTCGACCGGCAGCGCGAACTTGGTCACGAGCGTGTCCGTGAACGGCTTGTCCTGGATCCGGGCCAGCAGCACCGGGTCACGCCCGCGCCGGACCTCGACCCGCGCCCCGTACGGCAGCGACCGGGTCCGACGCCCGTCGCACGCCATCACCCCGGTCGTCCCGCCCGGCAGGACCTCCACCGCGATCGTGGACGAGGGCGCCACGACCAGGGGTCGCGCGAACAGGGCGTGGGCGCTGATCGGGACGACCAGCAGGGCCTCGACGGTCGGCCAGACGACCGGTCCTCCGGCCGAGAAGGCGTACGCGGTGGAGCCTGTCGGCGTGGCGGCCACGACGCCGTCGCCGCCCCAGCGCGACAGCGGTCGCCCGTCGACCTCGACGACCACCTCGAGCAGCCGCTCGCGAGCAGCCTTCTCCACCGCGCACTCGTTGAGGGCCCAGTCGCTGGCGACCAGGCTGCCGTCGACCATGATGTCGACGTCGATCGTCATGCGCTGCTCGACGGTGTAGTCCCGGTCGAGCACCCGCTCGAGCGTGTGCTCCAGGTCGGCTGACTCGGCCTCGGCCAGGAACCCGACCCGACCGAGGTTGACCCCCAGCAGCGGCACGGCTGCCGCCCGGGACAGCTCCGCCGCCCGCAGGATGGTGCCGTCGCCGCCGAGGACGAGGACCAGCTCGGCCCCCGCGGCCGAACCGGGGCCGCCGTCGCAGACCTCCACGCCGGCCAGCCCGATCTCGTCGGCCTCGCCGGCGACCACCCGGACGTCGACGCCGGCGTCCTGGAGGCGGCCGCCGACCTTGTGGGCCGACTCAGCGATGGTCCCGCGACCGGTGTGGGCCAGGAGCAGGACGGAGCGCTTCACAGCGCAGACCCTCTCATCTGCGCAGCCGCGCCAGGAAGTCCACCCGAGGTCACTGGGGGCCCTCGAGCACCGCTGCGGCCAGCAGCGCCTCGTCCAGCGGCGCTGCGCCGGCCCGCAGCCAGAGGAAGAACTCGACGTTCCCGCTCGGCCCGGGCAGCGGGCTGGCGGTGATCCCCTGGACCCCCAGCCCGAGCGCGGCGGCCTGCTCGGCGACGCGCCGGACCGTCTCAGCACGCAGCTCGGGGTCGCGGACCACGCCCCCGGACGGCAGCCGCTCCCGGCCGACCTCGAACTGCGGCTTGACCATGGGCATCAGGTCCGCGTCCGGAGCTGCGCAGCGCACCAGCGCCGGGAGCACCACCCCCAGTGGGATGAACGACAGGTCGGCCACCACCAGGTCGACCGGCTCCCCCACCTGCTCGGGTTCCAGCGCCCGGACGTTGGTCCGGTCCAGCACCGTGACGCGCTCGTCACTCTGCAGCGACCACGCCAGCTGCCCGTAGCCCACGTCCGCCGCGACGACATGGGCCGCCCCCCGCTGGAGCAGCACGTCGGTGAAGCCCCCGGTGCTCGCGCCCGCGTCCAGCACCCGCTTCCCCGCCGGGTCGTAGCCGAAGGCGTCCAGCGCGCCGGCCAGCTTGTGCCCACCCCGAGAGGCGTACGTCGGACCAGCCGGCTGCTCGACCAGCAGCGGCGTCCCCGCCTCCACCGCGGTCGCCGGCTTGGTCGCGACCGTGCCCGCGACCTTCACCAGGCCGGCGGCCACCAGCTCAGCCGCCTGCTCCCGGCTGCGGGCCAGACCGCGTCGGACCAGCTCGGCATCGAGCCGGGCCCTGCGCGCCAGCTCAGGCCTCGTCGAGGGTGGCGAGCGCGTCCTGGAGCAGCCGGTGGACACCGTCGAAGACCTCGACGCGCCCGGAGACCGGCGTCGCCTCGAGCTCCTCGAGGCGCGCCAGCGCCTGGGCCACGCCTGGCGGTGTGGCATCGAGGACAGGGCCAGGTAGGGGACGAGCCGCCGGCCCAGGGACGGGAGCGGTCACGCCGGCGAGGTGCCTTCGGCCGGAGCCGCCGCGGCTCCGGCCGTGGCGTCGGTCGGCGAGCTTGCCTCTGCCGCCGGCGCCTTCTTGGCGGGGGCCTTCTTGGCCGGCGCCTTCTTGGCCGGCGCCTTCTTGGCCGGCGCCTTCTTGGCCGGCGCCTTCTTGGCCGGCGCCTTCTTGGCCGTGGCCTTCGGGGCCGGCGCCGACTTAGCCGTCGTCTTCGTGGCCGGCGCCTTCTTAGCCGGCGGCTTCTTGGCCGCCACCTTCTTGGCCGCCGCCTTCTTGACCGCCGCCTTCTCGGCGGGCGCCTTCTCGGCGGGCGCCTTCTCGGCCGGCGCCTTCTCGGCCGGCGCCTTCTCGGCCGGCGCCTTCTCGGCCGGCGCCTTCTGAGCCGTTGCCGTCTTGTCGGGCGCCGTCGTTCCCGCGGCCGGGGCACCCGCGCCGGCGAGGTCGCCCGTCGTCCCCGTCTTGACCGGAGCCGCCTGCGCCGAGGCCCTGGTCGACTCAGCAGGGGCCTTCCCGCCGCCGACGACGGCAGCGAGCTGCGCCGCCGCCGCCGCAGTCGTCGCCCGCAGCTGCTTCTCGAGGTCCCGGACGCGGTGGGTGAGCTGGACAACCTCCTCCGATGTCGCCAGGCCGACACGAGCGAGCGCCCGGTCGACCTCGAAGCTCACCAGGGCAACCACGGCCTCGCGGTTCTGCCGGGTCTGCGACAGCAGGTCCTCGGCGAGCCCACCGACCTGCTCAGCCGTCGCCTCCCCCTGGCTCACCAGGGCCTTCGCGGCGGAGAGGGCTCGCTGCCGGGTGAGCTCGGTGACCCCACCGGCCAGGGCGAGGTAGCTCTTGAGCGCATCACGCACGGTGGTCCCCTGTCGTCGGCCTGCAACGCAACGTACCGCGCACCGGTCGAACGCTGCGCAGTAGCGTTTGCTGGTCCCCGACTCGGGGATCGCGCAGGGGAGGGGGTCGGGTGGCATCGCTGAAGGAGTGCGAGCGGGCTCTGCTGGACCTCGTCGACCGCCTTGCCGAGATTCATCCCGATGTCCGCGGGAAGTACGTCGTCACCCGCACGCTGGCCTGCCGGGTCCCTGATCTCGACGTCGTCTTCTTCGCCACGCTCAATGACGACGGCATCGAGGACCTACGCCACAGCGAGGGCGCGCAGACCGCCGGCGCCCAGGTGCGGCTCGCCGCGCAGAGCGACGACCTGATCGATCTCGTGCAGGGCGACCTGTCGCCGCCTAGCGCCTGGGCCACCGGCCGGCTCAAGGTCGAGGCGAGCGTCCTGGACCTGCTCAAGCTCCGCACCCTGCTCTGAACGGTCCCGTCCCGCCCGCGACGTCAGGACCGGCGGACCTCCAGCCCTGCGTCTGCGCAGGACCAGGCCAGGGCGGTCAGCGCCCGCAGCCCGTCCTCGTCCTCCCGGTCAACGGACAGGACACCTCGCTCGCAGCGCGCCGTCGCCGCAGCGCACCGCGCCTGCATCCCGTCGACGGTGGCCAGGGGGTGTGGCCGCCCCAGACCCCGTAGGTCGGTGGCGAGGTAGGTCGGTCGGCTTCCCGCCGGCGCGGACAGCAGCAGCTCGACATCTGTGACCCCGGTCAGCACCAGCAGGCTGTCGGCGTCCCCGCGCACCGCTCCCAGCACGTCCGTGTCGAGCCGGTCGCCGACCACCAACGGCCGCTGAGCACCCACCCTCTTCACAGACTCGAGGTGCAGTGCAGGGTTAGGCTTGCCGGCGATGAGCGGCCACCGTCCGGTCGCCTCGCTCAGCAGCTGCACGAACGCGCCGTTGCCGGGCAGCAGCCCCCGCGGGCTTGGCAGGGTGGGGTCCAGGTTGCCGGCGACCCATACCGCGCCGGCCCGCAGCGCGACGGTCGCCTCGGACAGGTCGGCCATGCTGGTCTCCGGCGCAAGGCCTTGCGCGACAGCAGCCACCTCGGCTGCCCCGCCGGCCTCGGCGACGTTGCGCACCGGTCTCATCCCGGCTGCGGCGATGGTCTCCGCGAGAGCGGTGGTCCCGAGCACCAGCACGGCCGAGCCGGCCGGCACCTGTTCGGCGAGCATCCGGGCGGAGGCCTGTGCGCTGGTGACGACCTGCTCGGGCTCCGCGGGGATGCCGAGCTCGGCGAGGTGGGCGGCAACGGCCTCCGGGTGTCGTGAGGCGTTGTTGGTGACGAAGGCGATCCGCATCCCAGCCAGGCGTGCCGCGGCGACCGACGAGGCCGCGTGCTCGACCGGCTCGAGCCCGCGGTAGAGCACGCCGTCCAGGTCGAGCAGCCCCGCGTCGTAGGCGGCGTGCAGCGGCGCGGGCGAGGTGCCGAGAGCAGCGCCCCGCCTGCCGGGTGGCGTGCTCAGCGCTGGGCGGCGGTCAGCGCAGCGCGAGCACCGCGCAGCGCGGTCGAGTAGTAGGCGATGTCGGGGCGCATCGCCGCGGCCAGGGCGAGGTGCTCGACAGCGCTCTTGAGGTCCCCGGCCTTGGTGGCGGCGAGTCCCAGCCCGAACTGCGCGTAGTCGTCGGCCGGGTTGATGGACAAGATCCACTCGAAGTTCACCCGAGCCTGGTCGTACATGCCGACGTCGAACTGGGCTCGCGCCAGCGCCTCGCGGACCTGCCGGGACTCCGGCTCGGCCTGGGCGCAGTGGTCGAGCAGCTGAACGGCCGCGTTCGTGTCGCCGCTGTCGAGCAGGTCGCACCCGCGGATGAACCAGTCGTAGACCTCACCCGAGGGCACCACGTCGGGCGGTGGCGGCGGCAGGTCTGAGAACGGCCGGGGCCGCTCCTCGTCCGGTGCACGCGGGTCGTACCGGGGGTCGTACCGACTCTCAGACACGCGGTTCCCTTCCTGTTCCCCTGTGGGGGTCCCCTGGTGCGGGGCGTTCGTCGCGGTCTCCGGGTCTCGGAGTCGCACCTCTAGTCTCGTCCTATGACCATCGGTACGAGCCACAGCGACCCTGCGCCCGCGTCTCCTGCGGGACCTGGTCCGTCCACCTCCTCCGTTCCTCGCCCGAGCGGCTTGGTCCTGTCACCATTTCGTGCCCTGCGCTACGACACGCGCATCGCCGGCGAGCTCTCGGCACTGACCTCCCCGCCGTACGACGTCATCGACGCCGACGGGGTCACAGCGCTCGAACGCGCGAGCGAGCACAACGTCGTACGCCTCATCCTCCCACGGGACGAGGTCGCCGCAGGTCAGGACCGCTACGCGGGAGCGGCGGGCACGTTGGTCACCTGGCGCGACGCCGGGGTCCTCGTGCCCGACGGGGGCCCCGCCCTGTACGTCTACGAGCAGGCCGATCCGGGCGGTCATGTGCAGCGCGGACTCCTCGGCGCGCTTGCCCTGAGCCCGACGGAGGACGACATCGTCCTGCCGCACGAGAACACGATGGCCGGCCCGGTCAGCGACCGCCTGGCGCTCTACACCGCCGTCGACGCCGACCTCGAGCCGATCTTCCTGGTCTACGACGGAGGCGGCGCAGCCAGCGCCGCGGTGGCGTCGGTCGATGCGCCCGGGGGTTCCGAGCCGCTCGTGGACACCGTGCTGGGCGACGGACTGCGCCACCGACTGTGGGCGCTCACCGACCCGACCGTGCTCGACGAGGTGGCCGCGGACCTGCTGCCCCGCAAGGCGCTGATCGCCGACGGCCACCACCGCTACGCCACCTACCTGCGCCGCCAGGCCGACCGCCACGAGCACGGTGACGGGACCGGTCCGTGGGATGCCGGGCTGTGCCTGCTCGTGGACGCGACCGCCTTCGGCCCGCAGGTCCACCCGATCCACCGCGTCGTCCCCGGTCGGGACGCCACCGAGCTCGCGACGCTGGCCGCCAAGGGCGCCCGCGTACGCAGGCTGGACGGCGACGTCGAGCTGGGCCTGGCCGAGCTCTCCGCCGCAGGACAGCACGGCCCGGCCTTCCTGCTGGCGTCAGGCGACAGGAGCGAGCTGCACCTGATCAGTGAGCCCGACCCCGCGCAGCTCGCGGCCGCCGTGCCCGCCGGTCGCTCGGCGGCATGGGCGGCACTGGACGTCAGCGTGCTGCACGCCTTCCTGGTCACCGCGCTCTGGCAGCTTCCCGACGACGTCGAGCACGTCGGCTACGAACACGACATCGGTGGCGCCCTGGCCGCCGCGGCCCGGACCGGAGGCACCGCGGTCCTGCTCAACCCCACACCGGTCGAGTCGGTCGCCGCCGTCGCGGGAAGCGGCGAGCGGATGCCGCGCAAGTCGACGCTGTTCACGCCCAAGCCCAGGACAGGCGTGGTGATCCGCGACCACCGCGACGCGTAGCAGCCGGCAGTACACCGGCCGGGCAACATGGCAGGCGTCCTGCTGTCACCGGGCCGCCTCCCGTCGCGAGATCCGCGTCAGGGCGCTCACCTCGACCTCGTAGCGGCTTGCCGCACCCGCACCTGAGCGCCAGAACCGCCGCCTCAGTGCACCCGAGACCTCGACGACGTCGCCGTCCACCAGGGCGCGGGCCTCACGGCGCAGACCGGCGGTCCAGGCCACGCAGTCGAGGGTGTCGACCGTCGTGGCCCGCACGCCCTCCGGCGACCGACGGCTTCCGGGCGGCCGGTTGACGACCAGCCGCCACGAGACCAGCGCATCCCCGCTCGGGAGCTCCCGGACCTGGGGCTCCCCGGACACCCGTCCGCGCAGGGCCACGTCGTTGCGGGACGTCTCCCCGACGTCGCCCTGTCGCGCCTGGTCGACGTCGCGCGGCGACTCGGGCACGACGTCGCGCGGCGACTCGGGCACGACGTCGCGCGGCGACTCGGGCACGACGTCGCGCGGCGGCATGGTGACGGCCGCCCCCGCGGTGACTCGACGCCCGGCCGCCCGACCGGCCGCGGCGCCAGCCGCCTGGTCCCGGCCGCGCTCTCCCCCAGCACGGGCCTCCTGGTCGCTGTCCACCCATCCACCTCCGCGTCGTCGCCGTCCCACAAACGACGACTGCCTACGATGACCGGCAGAGCCCGCCGGCAGCGCCGCCGACGGCAGCCTGTGGACAAGGAGCCGGACTGTGGAGAGCACCGCGACACCCCTCGGCGAGGACGTGCATCTGCTCGACACGCGAATGGGCGGCTATGACGGGATCACTGCGGCCTACCTCATCCAGTCCTCGCGTCCCGCCCTGGTCGAGACCGGGGCGGCCAAGAGCGCCCAGCTCGTGGTGGACGAGCTCGCGGCGCTGGGGGTCGGATCCGACGACCTCGCCACGATCGTCGTGACCCACATCCACCTCGACCACGCCGGTGGCGTCGGTGACCTCGCGGCGGCGTTCCCGAAGGCCGAGATCGTCGTGCATGAGCGCGGCGCCCGGCACCTGGTCGACCCGACCAAGCTGGTCGCCTCCGCCCGCCGGGTCTTCGGGGACGTGATGGACACGGTGTTCGGGGACCTGCTCGCGACGCCTGCCCACCGGGTACGCGCGCTGGGCGACACCGGCGTGGTCGACCTCGGCGACGGGCGCCGGCTCACCAGCACGTACTCCCCTGGCCACGCCTCCCACCACGTCGGCCTGCTCGACTCGGTCACGGGTGACCTCTACGTCGGCGACGCCGCGGGCATCTACGTCCCCGAGGCCGACATCGTGCGCCCAGCGACACCGCCGCCGGACTTCGACCTCGCACTCGCGCTGGCCAGCCTCAAGACCTTCGAGGAGCTCACCCCCGCGCGGCTGCTGTTCAGCCACTACGGACCCACGTCGAAGGTCGACGAGATCCTGGAGCGCAGCCAGGAGGAGCTCGAGCTGTGGGTGGAGCTTGCCCGCGACTGCCGACTCGAGGACCTCGACCTCGACCACGCCGTCGCGGCCGTGCGCGAGAAGACCCGTGAGCGCTACCTCGCCCTGGAGGGCAAGGACGAGAAGTGGCAGGCCCTCAGCAGCGACGGCGCCAACCTCACCGGCATCCTGCACTGGCTGGACAAGGTCGAGCCGCGCGAGGCCTGAACCTGAGGTCGAGGGACAGTCAACTCAGACGTCGAGTGAGGTCGACGCAGATGAGGTCACCTCCGACCCGGTCGACTACCTCGCCCCCGACCTCATCGGCCCGACGCGCCCCGACAGCACCCGGACAAGGCGGGGCCCGGCGTCTACGACAACCCGACGGCTCGACATAGCGGGATCCACAGGGTTAGACCCCTGGGGATTCCGCTTCGTCTCCTCCCCCTCGCTGCCCTAGCTGAACAGGGTGAGCTCGTCGCCGTCGTCGTCCGTCTGCGCCTCGCCGTCCGGTGTCAACGTTGGAGGTGCTCCAGCTGAGCTCTGGTCCTCGGACGACCGGGCCGCCTCGCCCTCGGGCGCTGCAGGAGGGGCCGCCTCGCCCTCGGGCGCCGCAGCGAAGGTCGGTACCAACGCTGCCGGCGGGCGCGACGCCCGCGCGGGCGCCTCCACCTCGGCGGAGCCGGAGAACGGCCGGCCGAGACCAGCGCCGACGGGTCCAGGCCGCTCAGCAGCAGCCGGAGCAGCAGCGTCCGAGGCGCCCGTCGTGTCGGCGCCGGGCACTGCGAGAGCCGGAGCCTCGTCCCGCTGGCTGCCGTCCGGAGCCGTGATTTCCGTGGCGCCTGACGTGGCCGTGTCGTCCTGAGCTCCGGACGCTGCCTCCACGGCCGCGTCGGCCTCCGACCTGCCGAAGCCCTCCGCCACGTAGGCCGCCAGGGCGGCGGCGTCCATGCCAACGTCCTCGTCGTCCGCGTCTTCGTCCAGATCGCCCAGCACGACGCCGTCGAGCTCGAGCAGCCGGTCGACGACATCGGTCTGGCCGTCGCTGTCGAGCCCCGCCGTACGCTCGAACCACTCCCGCGCCTCGTCCTCGCGCCCCGCCTCGAGCAGTGCGTCGGCGTAGGCGTACCAGAGGCGGACGGCCCAGGGACGTGCTGCGGCCGTACGACGTGCGGGGTCCTGCAGCGCCAGGACGGCGGCGTCGGCCTGGCCGAGGTCACGGCGCGCACCGGCGAGCACGATCACCAGCTCGACTCGCTCGTCCTGGGACAGGGTGGGGACCTCCGGGTCGTCTCCGTACGCGAGGGCGCGCTCCGGCCTGCCCAGCGCCCGCTCGCAGTCGGCGAAGACGGCCAGGTGCTCAGGACGACCGGTGATGCGGCGTGCCGCGCGCAGCTCGGACAGGGCCTCGTTCCACTGCCCCGCCGCGTAGGCCGCCAGGCCCGCAGCCAGCCGTACGACACCGATACGACCGGCCAGCGCCCGGGCGGCCCGCGCGTGGGCCAGCGACTGCTCCGGCTCCTGGTCCAGGAGTCGGCCGGTCACGATCAGGTGCTGGGACACGAGGTCAGCGGTCTCCCGCGACAGCGACCGCAGCTCGCGCCGCGTCTCCTCGTCCAGCATCCGCGGGTCGACGTCGTCCGGCAGCGCGACACGGGTGGCCTTGCGTCGCTCCTCACGCCGAGGGTCGTACTCGCGCTGCTCGATCTCTTCGCGACGCGAGGACCCACCGGTGGCGGCGGAGGAGGCACCGCGCCCTCCCTGTGCAGCACGCGAGGACGACCCGGCGGAGGGGCGTCCCGCGCCACCGCGGTCAGGTCCGGGCCGGCGGTCGTCACGGCCCGCGCCGCTCGCACCGCCCGTCTGAGGGGCTGTGCGCTCAGGACGGCTCGCGCGATCACCATGGTCACTGCTGCCCGTCTGGTCCCGAGCCTCGTCACGGGACGACCTCGCGGTCCGGTCCCCGGTCCCCGGGCTCGCCCGATCATGGCGCACGTCGGAGGCTCTCGCGGGCTGGGATCCCGTGTTGCCGGCTGTGCTTGGGCGCGCCGTGGGACGCGCGCCGGGCTCGCGCGGCGCACCGCTGCGCTCCTGCGCCGGCGGGTAGCTGCGGGTCGCCGGCGACGCGTCCTGGCGAGAGTCAGCGGCGCGGTCCACCGACCGGGCCGGGGGGTCCCAGCTGGGCCGGTCCCCGAACTGCCGGGCCTGCCGAGAATCGCGGTCCTGCCCATGCCCCGACGGCCGGGCAAGGTCACCTTGCGCCCGAGCTCCGGCCGACTCGCGACGCTCCGCGCGCTCCTTGAAGGTGCGTGACGACGTGGTCGAGGCCGGCGATCCCGCACGCCCTGCGGCAGATCCCCGTCCCGCCTCGCTGCTTGACCCCCGCGTGCCGGGAGAACCGCCGCGGGAGGCCCCGCCAGTGGGCGAGTCGCCGCTGGGGGACCCGGCGTTGCCGGACCACGCACCGTCGGCCCCGCTGCGTCCAGCCGCCGGCGAGCGTCCCGACGAGGACGGCGCCGAGCGGCCAGAGCCCGTCGAAGGGCGCCCCCCGCCCGCGCTGTCGGGACGTCCGCCGCGAGACGTCGACCGGTCCGCCGGCGCACCCGATCCCCGGTCGGGTCGTCCCCCCGCGGCAGGCGGGCCGGCGGCAGCGCCTGCGGAACGACCCGCCGACCCCGTTGCGCGCCCCGCAGCGCCTCCGGAGGACGTCCCTGAGGACCGACCGCCGGCGCTACCACGGGGTGCCGCGCTCGCGCCGGCACCCGAACGGTCAGGTCGGCTGCTCCGGCCGTTAGCCCAGTCCTCCGAAGGCTCCTTCCTGCTGCCTTTGCCGGCCCCCGGGCCGCCGCTGCGACCCTGCGCGGCGGATCCCGCTGAGCTCGAACCTCGCGCCGCTCCACCGACCCCGTGACCTCCAGGGTCTCGGCTCGGGCGGTCCGAACGCCCGCCACCCGTCCCGCGGCCCGCGGCCCCACCCGACGCCTGGCGCCCGGAGCCGCTCCCTCCGCGTGAGCCCGCACGTCCACCTTGTCCGGCAGCTGGCTGGTCTCGGCGATCGCGAGGGGCGTCCTCGGGCTTGGCCATGGGGGTCCTCCTTGAACGTAAACAACGGTGCGACGAACCTGAACGAAAATGCGACGTGATGTGCCCTGAAATGCGACGAGGGCCATGCACGGTGTGCATGACCCTCGTCAAAGTGTGTCCGGCGACGTCCTACTCTCCCACACAGTCTCCCGTGCAGTACCATCGGCGCTGAAAGGCTTAGCTTCCGGGTTCGGAATGGAGCCGGGCGTTTCCCTTTCGCCATGGTCGCCGTAACGCTATGGAGATATCGTGGTGTCCCCCTGACGCACCCGTGGTCGTGGGTGTGCCTGGGTTGGGGTTCCCGACCGTATCTCGGGAACCGCACAGTGGACGCGTAGCATTTTGTGGTCAAGCCCTCGGCCTATTAGTACCGGTCA
>Ga0335397_10007173_pt1 | contig 14242 bp, 13 predicted proteins | sample MAT04_FD_205740 | JGI IMG/M metagenome (GOLD analysis project Ga0335397, IMG submission 205740) | Freshwater microbial communities from Lake Fryxell liftoff mats and glacier meltwater in Antarctica - MAT-04 (spades assembly) (version 2) ...
TAAGCGCTCACATTGCGATAGGGAGCGAAGAGCAGGTGATCCTTCCCAGGCCGATCCGCATGCGGGCGCGGTGGAGAGCCTCGACACGCTCAGCCATTGGGCCAGGCCGGCGCACGGCATCTCCGCGCTGATCGTCAGCAGCAAATCCGCCGGATCGCGCGCCGCATCGACAGTCACGTTCACGACGCCCGACGCGGCATCGCCGTCACCAAGCAAATCGCGGTCGAGGGCGACTTCGTCGATCGTCAGCGCGTGCCCGGGGAGAAGCGGCCACAGACAGGCCAGGATGAGGAGGGAGGGAGGGAAACGTGGCGCGGCGAGACAGGGGGAAGCTCATGGGGGGATAACGTCGCGAGAATGGCCCGCCTTGCCCCTGGCAGCAACCCTTCCCATCGGGTGGGTGGATAGGGGCCCGCCGGGCTGCACTCTTCGTCTGTCGATGCGCCCGCCTTCTGAGTCGGAACGATGCAGTGGGAGTCCGATCGGCCAGGAAGACCACGCAGAGACGCCAAGGCGCGGAGGGCGCAGAGACCGCCACCGGAAGCCGCACCGAATGGTTGGCGAAAATTTTGAGGCCGGTCCTCTCGGCGTCTCCGCGTCTCCGCGTCTCCGCGTTTTGAATCCAACCGCAACCGCGCTCGGGCTCTCGGAAAACACCGTCCGCTCCTGCCTCAAAAACATCTTCGCCAAGCTCTAGCCGAACTTCCCCGCGCTGGGGCAAATCTCGCGCAGCTCGCAGGCGGGGCAATCCGGTTGGCGGGCGAAGCAGCGACGGCGCCCGTGCCAGATCAGCCAATGGCTGAAGAGCGTCCAGCGGTCTGGTGGGACGAGCTTGATCAAGTCCTGCTCGATTTTCACGGGATCGATATTTTTCGTCAGCCCAAGCCGCGCGGAGAGGCGCTGGACGTGCGTGTCCACGACCACGCCGACGTTGATGTCGAAGGCGTTGCCGAGGACGACGTTGGCGGTCTTGCGCCCGACGCCGGCGAGGGCGTGCAATGCCTCCATGGTGCGCGGGACTTCGCCGCCGTGCCGCTCGACGAGCGCGGCACAACAGGCGCGGATGTTCTTCGCCTTGGCGCGGAAGAACCCCGTCGTCCTGACCAAATCCTCCAACTGCTCAGGCGGCAGCGCGACGTAATCGGCGGCGCGGCAGCAGACGCGGAAGAGGTTCTTCGTGACGATGTTCACCCGCTTGTCGGTGCATTGCGCGGAGAGGATTGTCGCGACGAGGAGTTCGAGCGGCGTGGTGTAATCCAGCTCGCAATGCGCGTCGGGATAAGTGCGCGCGAGGATCTCGCAGACGGTGGCAGCGCGCTCGCCGCGGGTCACTTTTTCTTGGCGGGCGTGGCCGCGGGCAGCGGGCCAAGGACGGTGAGCCGCTCCTGGGCCTTGGCGGCGAAGTCAGAATCGGGGTATTTGGTGACGAGGGCGGTGTAGGTCTTAATGGCCTCGATCTTCTGTTTCAGCTTAAAGGCTTCGGCGGCCCTGGCCTGGCGCTCGGCGGCGGTTTCCTTTTTTTTGCACGCCACGCCTCCGGACAAGAACGCGGCGGCCATCAGGAGGGGAAAAAATTTCTGAAACATGGAGGGGAGAATCGTGGCCGCGTTACTTCCTGGGCGCTTCTTTGGGCGCTTCTTTGGGAGCCGGGGTGGCGGGGATGGGCATCGGGATGTCGCCACTGGCCTGACGTTCGAGCAGTTGTCCGCCTCTCCAGAGACCTTCGGCGGCGACTTTCGGCACGGCACCGTAGAAGACGGAAATCTTGATGAAGTTGTCGATGGCCAGTTCGAAGCGTCCGTTGGCCTCGTGGATTTTTCCGAGGAGGAGCATGGATTTGGCGCGCAGTTCGGCGTTCGATTTTTGTGCGCGAATGACTTCCTGAATGCGTTTGATGGATTCGTCGTCCTTTTGCTGATCGTGGAGTGCGACGGCCGTCCCGTAGTTCACCTCGAGCATCTTCGGCGACCACGGATAGTTGGCTTCGAGATCGGCAAACATCTTGGCGCCCTTTTCTTTGCTGGCCGGGTCGCCCTTTTCCTGGAACGCCTTGCCAAGACCGGCGAGGACGATGGCCTGCGCCTCCTGCACGTCGCGGGGAGCGGCCTTCGGATTGTCACCGGTGATGGGGAAGTCCTGGTTCAGCTTTTCGTAGATCGTGATCGCCTCATCGATTTTCTTGTTCTCGATCAGCGCCTCGCCATAGAGGTCGAGATCCTGGGGGGCAAACTTGAGGTCGGGCTTGTAGGCGGCGGTCATTTGATCGACCGCCCTGGCCTTGTCCTTGATGTAGGTGAAGGACGCGAGGGTGAAGAGTACCTTGGCCTGGGTGCCGGGTTTGTCGGCAAACTTTTGCGCGAGATCCTGGAAGTATTTCTCGAGGTCGGCCTCGGTCTTGAGCTTGGCGCTTTGCAGCAGGCGCTGCACTTCCATGAGGTTGTTCAGCGCCTGGGCGACCTGCTGGCTCTCGGGGAAATTCGTGAGCAGTTTCTCCGCGGCCTCGGCGCTCTTCTCGATGCCTTTCTTCCATTCGGTGCGCTTGGCTTCCTCGATGACGATGTAGTTGCCCTGGGTTTCGGTGTAGCCCTTCCAGAGCGCGCTGAGCTTCAGGAGCGCCTCGGCGGTGGCCGGGTCTGAGGGGCGCTTGGCGACGAAGTCGTCGTACACGGCGATGGCTTCCGGTCCCTTGCCCTGGCTGGTCAGGATCTGGGCGGTGAAATCGTAGGCCTGATAGAGCGACGGGCTGTCCGGATATTGCGCGATGAATTCCTTCATCACCGTGAGGCATTCATCGACCTTCTGCTGGCTGTTGAGGATCTTGGAACGCTCGAAATAGGAGAACGGCGCCGGATCGCTCTTGGGATACTCGGTGGAAAGTTTTTTCAGCGTGATCAGCGCGGCGTCGCTCTGGCCGGTCGCGGCTTGCGACGTGCCGAGGGCCATGAGGACGGCGGGAACATCGTTGCCTTTGGGGAACTTGGTCAGGAAGGACTGGAGCTCGGGGAGGGCCGCTTTCGGGTCGAGACGGGAGAGGAGCTGGCCGACCTGCGCGTGCGACTGCTCGGCCTGCTGGGTGCCGGGATACTTGTCGCGCACGCCTTTGAAGGTGGTCACCGCGTCGGCGGGTTTTCCGGTCTGCACCTGCACGGTGCCGAGGTAAAATTCGGCATCGACCGCCAGTTCCTTGGACGGGTTTTTCGCGAGCGTATCCTTCAGCGCTTTCTCCGCTTCGGCGAATTGCTTGAGTTCGATCTGCGCGCCCGCCCGGGCGAGCACCAGCGTGCCGAAGGCCTTGCCCGTGGGATAAAGCTCCAGACCCTCGTTGAAATACTCGATCGCCTTGTTCGGATCTTTGATCTTCGAGTCGGGATGAAGGTACATCGCGCCCATGATGAGCTGGAGATTCTGCCCGATCGGATCGCCTTTGTAGGCTGCTTGGAAGGCATTGTATTTTTCGACCGCCTTATCCGCCACGTTCTGCGCCGCGTAACTCATGGTTACGAAATAGAGCGCCTGCTTCTTGTCCTCCGGGTCTTCGATGGCGCCCACGCTTTCAAGCTGGGCGTAAAGCACGCGCGTCTCATCCATCTTTCCCTGGGTGAAAAAAATCAGCCCCGACTTGAACATCGCGGTCTGGGTCTGGTCGGTGCGCCCCTCGATCTGCGCGAGCTTTTCTTCCTCCTTCAGAGTGACCCGCTTGTATTTCTCGAAGTTTGCCCTGTCCTTGGCCACGCCCGCTTGGTTCCGCAGATCGGCAAAGAACGCGATGCGCGCCTTCTGGGCCGTGACCACGCGATCCTTGCTGGCCACGGAACGGTAGGCGTCGAGGGCCTTGGCAAAGGTTTCGTTCTGCTTTTGCTTCTGATCGTCGCCGATCATGAATCCGCCCCGGGCGAGGAGCAGTTCGCCGACTTGAAATTGGGAGTCGTTGATCAGCGCGAGGTTTTGGTTCTTCACGATGATGTCGCGGAGGAGCCTCTCCGCTTCGTCATACTGCAAGTCCGCCGTCGGATCCGCCGCGGTCGCCTTCACCATCGACTGGCTGGCCACGGTGGCGAGGGTGAGCGCGAGGAGAAACTGGCTGTCCTGCACCGTCGGGCTCTGCACGAACTTCGTCATGTTCCCGCGGAGCACCTCCATGGCGAGGTCGAATTTCTCGAGCTGGTAAAGCGCCAGCGCCTTGCTGTAGTTCGCCGACTCGGCTTCGTCGCTGGCCGGGTACTTGGTGAGATAGATGTCGAACTGCTTGACCGCATCTTCGAGCGCCGCTTTGCGGCCCGGATCGGTGGGCGGCAGCTTGGCGGCTTTCGCGGCCAGGACCTGCGGCGTCATGCTCAGCGAAAGCTCGAGCAGCGTCGCCAGTTCCGGCGGCAGCGTGCGGCTGTCGGTGACCTTCTTAAACGCCGCCAGCGCGGCGTCGAGATTGCCCGCGAGGTAGTGTGCGTAGCCCGCGCGAAAATTTGCCTCCGGCACGCTCGGCACCTGCGGAAATCTCTTCACCATGTCCTCATAGGTCGCCGCGGCTTCGGCATGTTTGCCCTGGCTGGAAAGCGCTTCGGCATCCTGCATCATCTTCACGTCCAGCGTGGCGGGCGCAGGTGCCTGGGCGGCGGCCGGGCCGGTCGCGAGCACGGAGGTGGCGAGACAGACGATGGCGGAGGGGAATCGGCGGTCGAAGAACATAGGGAGGAGCAAAAGAGTGCTGGAACATACCGAACGGGTTTTCGACTGACTACCCCTTTTCTATGCAAACCGCCCGCGAACGCGCTTTTTTCCTCGCCGGGACGGACGTGGCTGTCGAAGAGAGGCACCACGGGCGCGTCCGCGGCGCCCGATTTAGCGCACTACCCGCATGACTGTCGTCACTTTTGCCCTGCCGCAGGAAAGCGGCGATTTCCGCCAGATGCTGCGCGCGGCCGGTGGGCGGCTGGGAGGGGAGGAAATCCGCGTGGCGCATCTCGGGGTCGGGCCCGTCGCGGCGGCGGCGAACGTGCGCCGGCTGCTCATGGCCGGGCGGCCGCGGACGCTGGTCTGTGCAGGCTTCGCGGGCGGGCTGGATGTGCGGGTCCGCACCGGCGACCTGGTGGTCGCGAATAATTTTTCGACGCCCGAATTGCGCAGCCGGGCGCAGGCGCTGACCGGCGAAAAACCGCCCCGCTTCTTTGGGTCACTCGTCAGTTGCGACGCTCCGGTCGAATCCGCCGCCGCCAAGGCCGCGCTCGCGCGGGAAACCGGCGCGCTGGCGGTGGATATGGAAACGGCCAGCGTGGCCGAAGCCTGCCGCGCCGCCGGGGTGCCGCTGCTCGCGGTGCGCGCGATCAGCGACGGGGCGACCACGCCGTTGCCCGTGCCTTTCGCCGAGTGGTTCGACGTGCGCCGGCAGTGTCCGCGCCGCTGGGGCTTGCTGAAGTATCTGGCGCTCCATCCCGAGCGCGTGAGTCCCTTCGTCCATTTCGTGCGCGGCCTCGCCCCCGCCCGAGGTGCGCTCGCGGATTTCCTCACGCGCTTCCTCAAGCAGCCTTCTGAAGAGGCCGGTTAAAGGGTTGGAAGGTCGCGCGAATACGAGGCGAGTTGTCGCTTGGGCAAAATCACGGCGCTTGGTTACGGTGCGCGATGCGCAAAGTTTCGGCGTGGCTCCGCACTCATCCCTGGCTCGCTTCCGCGGGCGGGATTGTGGCCTTTTGCGCCACGCTCCATCTCTTTCTGAACTGGCAGGCCGAGCAGCGCTGGCAGCGCTACGCGGCCGAGGCCCGAGCCCGCGGGGTGCAGCTCACGCTGCCGGAATTTGCCCGGCCCGAAATTCCCGACGAAGTAAACTTCGCGGCGCTTCCGCTGTTGCGGACGGCCTTTTCCAGCGGGGGCCGGAGTTCCTTTGCCTGGCCGGTCACCTCCCGGACCCGGCCCAGCTTTGGCGATGTTCTCCGCGGCGAACGGATCGACTGGACGATCTGGCAGCGTCATTTTCAGGAGGCCGGTTTCCTCACGGAGATTTCCGCCGATCCGGTGCGCGATACCTTGCGTGCACTCGACCACTATGCGCCGCAGTTTGAGCAGTGGAGCCAGTGGCGCACCCGCCCCCAGTGCCGATTCGCTCTCGATCTCGAAGCCGGCGCCGCCATGCCGCTGCCCCACCTCACCGTCTTCATGGATGCAAGCAAGGTCTTCGGTTTGAAGATGCGCGCGCACCTTGCGGTGGGTGAATCCGCCGCGGGTTACGGAGCATTCCGCGAGAACTGGCAGGCTTATCAGGCGCTCCGCTTCGATCCGACGCTCATCAGTGGGCTGGTCCGCATTTCGGTCCTGTCCACGATTTGCGCGCGAGTGGGGGACGGCTTGATGGATCGCGCCTGGGCGGAACCCGAATTGCGCCAGCTCGACGCCGACTTCGCGACCGTGGGTTTGTGGGAAGATTATCGTCTGGCGATGGCCAGCGAGCGGGGCTTTCACAATTCCATCGCCAACTCGCTGGCGGAAGCATCCCCCAGCGCGCGGGGCCAAATGATTGCGACTTTCATAAACGGCGCGCCCGCCCTCGGCACCTCTTCGACGCAGCTTCCCGCAATCGTCGGCACGCTCCTGCCCAAACGCATCTACCGCGACAATCAACTCCGACAGAATCACTATTTCGACGAAATGCTGGCCGGTGTGAGCGCAGACGGCACACGCTTCGATCCCGATCGCCCGACTCCCTCCGCGCCCGAGGCGATCGAGAATCCGGTCGAGCAGTACTATTATTTCCTCAACCGCATTTCCGCGCCGACCTATCGCCTGATCGAGCAGCGCTATCTGGCGCTGAAAATTACGCTCGACCAGATCCGCCTGGCCATCGCCCTGGAGCGCCACCGGCTGGCGCGCGGCGCTTATCCGGAGATGCTCTCCGGGCTGGTGCCCGAGTTTTGTGCCGAGCTGCCACGCGACATCTTTTCCGACGGACTCTATCGCTACCGGCGAACGGACGAGGGCAGCTTCGTTCTCTACTCGCTCGGACAGAACCGTCGCGATGATCAGGGCCGACTCGATCGGACCAAACGAGAAAAGGAGCAACTCGACTCCGTCTGGCTCTACGCACCGCCGCCGTAACCGGGCGGCGCGTTTCTTGACACACCCGCAGCGGCTCACGGAAGGTGCGCGCCCCAGCCATGAAACGCATCCTTTCCGGCATCAAGCCGACCGGCAAACCCCACATCGGAAATTACTTTGGCATGATGCGTCCGGCCATCGACTGGCAGGACCGCGGCGAGGCGTTCTATTTCATCGCGGACTATCACGCGCTGACCACGGTCTTCGATCCGGTGAAGTTGCGCGAATACGTGCGCGGCGTGGCGCTCGATTTTCTCGCTTGCGGGCTCGATCCGGCGAAGGCGGTGCTCTTCCGCCAGAGCGATGTGCCGGCGCACACGGAACTCGCGTGGATTTTGAGCTGCCAGACGCCGATGCCGATGCTGGAAAATTGCCACGCCTACAAGGATCACCTCGCGCGGGAAAAGACCCCGTCGCACGGGCTTTTCGCGTATCCGGTGCTGATGGCGGCGGACATTCTGATTTACGACAGCGACGTGGTGCCGGTGGGACGCGATCAGAAGCAGCACGTGGAAGTGACGCGCGATCTGGCGAACAAAATGAACGGACGATACGGCCCAATCTTCAAAGTGCCCGAAGCCAGTATCCTGCCGACGCTGGCCACGATCCCCGGCCTCGATGGGCAGAAGATGAGCAAGAGCTACGACAACACCATCGAGCTTTTCCTCGAGGAAAAGGCGCTCCGAAAAACGATCATGGGGATCGTCACGGATTCGACGCCGGTGGATGCACCCAAGGATCCGGCCACCTCCTCGATCGTGGCGCTCTACCGTCTTTTTGTGCCGGATGCAGATGTGGAGAAAATGGAGGCCGACTTCCGCGCGGGCGGCATCGGCTACGGCGATTTTAAAAAGCGGCTTTTCGGCGCAATCTGGGACTACTTCGCCCCAATGCGCGCGCGGCGGGCGGAATTGGCGACCGATTGCAGCCATGTGGACCGCGTTCTTGCCGCCAGTGCGGAGCGGGCATCGGCGACCGCGGAGCAAGTAATGGTGCGGGTTCGGCGCGCAGTGGGTCTGCGGGAGTAGGGCATATTTGAACGTCTTGAACACCTCGCCCACCTCCCCGGCGGACCCGGCGGACCGGATGGAGCGGCAAAAAAACAGGGCGAAAAGAATCCGAAATGGAACTGCGTTTTATAAGCAGAAATGCAAAATCTTGCTGTTGCGCGCTCCGGTTTTCGGCTTACGATTCGTGCCCTTGCCAGCCCAAATGTTTGGTCTGCCAAGGAAGTCAGTAATTGTTCAATATGAGCTACCAGAATCCAGGACCAGGCGGGGAGAGAATGGGATCCGAGCCGATTGCGTCTGAAAAAGTCGCCATCGAGCGGAAGATTTTCTTCCTCGACCTCAAAGAGAATCAGCGCGGTCGGTTTTTGAAGATCACCGAAGACGTAGGCGGACGGCGTGACACCATCATGCTCCCGGCTCCGGCCTTTAAGGATTTCCTCGAAGCCTTGCAGCGTCTGGTCGAGTTCGAGGCCAAGCTTTAACCAGCACGGTTTCCACTGCGACTCCTCGCCGCCGGCGCCCGATCCCCCTCGGTCAGGCGCTGGTCACGAGGCAGAATTTGAGCCGCTTCTCGTCAATCGGGAGCGGCTCTTTTCATGCCCGCATGCCGCGCCTGGGCCGGCCGGCAGAGCGGGGCGCCAGGCTCAGGCGGATCGGAGTTCGGCGAAGAAGAGCCGGCCGGCACTTGTTTGGAGCGCGCTGGCGACGACGACCGGCATGGTCTTGCCGATGTAGGCGTGCGCATGGTTGACGACGATCATCGTGCCGTCCGGCAGATAACCCACGGCCTGATGAGCGTCGCGCCCTTCCTTGACCAGCGGCAATTCGACCTCATCGCCCGCTGCAAGTTGCGGTTTTAGCGCGCAGGCCAGGTCGTTGAGGTTGAGCACGGTGACGTTTTGCAGCCGGGCGATCGCGCACAGGCTGGAGTCGTTGGTCAGCAACCGGGCGTCGAGCAGCTTGGCAATTTGCGTGAGCTTCGTGTCCACCGGGATCTTTGGGTCGTCCTCCGCCTCGTGGATGGTGACGCTCAGGTTCGGATCGAGTTGCATCCGCTGGAGGCGCTGGAGGGCGAGGCGCCCGCGTTCGCGCTTCTGAGCGTCGCCGGAATCCGCGAGCCGCTGGAGTTCGGCGAGAATGAAACGCGGCACGACGAGCGACCCGCTCAGGAAGCCGGTGCGGCACAGCTCCGGCAGCCGGCCGTCGATGATGATATTCGAGTCGATGACCAGTGGGGCATCCTGCACGGTCGCCTGCCGAAAGCGCACATAAGGGATGATGACCGAGAACTCATCGCGGTTGCTGCGGATGGCCAGCATCATCCCCACGTAGCTGAAGATCGCATAGACCATGAGCCCGCAGACCCACTGCGTTTGCGGTGGGGCCACGGCGAGGATTTTCGAGCTGAGCAGGAGCTTGGAGAAAAGAAAGCCGATGAGCAGGCCGAGGGTCGCGGAGGAAAAGACGCGCAGGGTGAAGCCGTGGAGCAGTCGATCCGCCAGCACCACAATCAGGCTGACCGCGGCCCCCGTCAGCCCGCCCGCCACGGTCGAGCCCAGAATTTCATCCCCGATCATCAACCCGACACAGGCCGAGAAGGTGACGAAGAGAGAGCGAAGCAGATTGATGGTCAGAACGGGAGTCATCGGCAGGATGTTGGCTTTCCTTCTGAGCAAGCGGCGAACCAACGGCCCGCAAGAATGCGCCGCCGGGACGCAGCGGATGAGCCGCCTACGTGAGGCTGCGCACCCTTCTCCCTAGCGTCGCTTCGGAATGGGCGTCGGTGCTGGGGCGGCATCCGGCGCGCCGATCGGCCGGTTTTTGTACCACAGCACCCCGGAACGCCGCATATTTGCGATGAGCGCCTTCAGATCCTCTGCCGTCTGCTTATCCGAGATCAATGTCCCGAGCGCGCCATCGCCGGTGGCCGCCTTGTTCAGGAGATTTCGCGCCGAATCCGAAGCCTTGCGAAAATCCCCGAGCGCCAGCCGCAGGTCACCCGCCGCCCCGTCGATGGTTTTCATCGTACCTTTCGCCGAATCCACGACTTCTTGCGTCCGATTGACCATCAGGTCGAGATCGTGCGCCGTCTTCGAAAAGTCCTCCGTCGTCTTCCTCAAATTCACGAATGTTTCCTCGACGTTCTTCAGGTTCTTTTCGCTGAGCAGCTTGTCGTTGAGGTTAGCCGTCGTGACCTTTATCTCCTCCAGTGCCTCGCTCACCTTCTTTAAAACGTCGGTGTTCAGCGTGTCCATCACCTGGCTGCCCTTGCTCGTCAACTCATCGAAGCCGCCCGTGCGCAGGCCCGTGATCAGTTCATCGGGCTGCGCAAAATCCGCGGGGGAGTACTCCTTGGGCGGCACAACATCCACATAGGAATCCCCGAGCATTCCGCTGCTGCGGATTTGAAAAGCGGAGGTGCGCGGCACCTTCACGGTTTCGCGCAGGAGCAGCCCGACCTCGACCTCGTAGTTTTCGCCCGTCAGTTGCGGCGCATGGGAGACGACCCCGATCGAGGCCCCGGAAAGCAGCACGTTCGAACCTTTCACGAGGCCGCTCGCGTTCGGGAAACGGACGCGGATCGGATAACGGTCCTCCAAGCCCTGCCCCAAACGGCCGAAAGTCACGATCATCGCCGCGATCACCCCGAAGCCGATCAGCAGAAACAACCCGACAAAAAATTCCGTTCCTTTGCGTTCGTTGCTCATGCGGGGTGGCGGCTAGTCGGAATCGCCGGAGCGACCCTCGATGAAGGCCGCGATAACCGGGTCGATGGAGGCGCGCAGTTCGTCCGCGGTGCCGTGAAAATGGATGCGTCCCTCGTGCAGAAAGGCGATCCGGTCGGCGGTGTGAAAGGCGGTCTTCATGTCGTGAGTCACGACCACGGAAGTCACCGCCAGTCGCTTTTGCAAGCGGCGAATCAGGTGGTTGATCGAGTCCGTGGCGATCGGGTCGAGGCCGGTGGTTGGCTCGTCGTAAAGGATGCAGGCCGGCCGGCCGACGATGGTGCGCGCGAGACCCACGCGCTTGCGCATGCCGCCCGACAGCTTCTCCGGCATCTTTTTCTGCTCGCCGGCGAGATCCACCATTTCCAGCGCCTCGGCCACGCGGTCGTGGATCTCTTTCTCGTCCTTTACGCCCGCTTCGCGCAGCGGAAAAGCGAGGTTTTGCTCGACGTTCATCGAGTCAAAAAGCGCGCCGCTCTGGAAAAGCATGCCGACTTTCTTGCGGATGCCGCCGAGCTTTCGCTCGGGCAATTGGGTGATCTCGTCACCTTCGATCCAGACCTCGCCGGACGTGGGATGGAAGAGCCCGATCAGGTGTTTGAGCAGCACGCTCTTGCCGCTGCCCGAGCGCCCCAGGATGACGCATGTCCGGCCCTTTTCGATCTCGAGATCGATGCCGCGCAGGACCTGCTGCGTGCCGAGCGTTTTGGTGAGTTGGCGGACGGAAATCATCAGGATTCACGCGGCTAGACGCCGTACGGAAAGAGCATGTTCAGCAGGAAGGTGAGGAAGAAATTCAGGATCAGGATGCTGAGCGAACTGATGACCACCGCTTCGGTCGGCGCCCGGCCCACGCCGACCGCGCCGTCTTTCGTGTGCAGGCCCTGATGGCAACTGACAAACGCGATGACCACGCCGAAGGCGAAGCCCTTGCACAGCGCCATCTTGACGTCGCGCGGGCCGACGTATTTGAAGAGGTTCTCGAGAAAAAACGGCCCCGAAATATCGAGCACGTTGACGCCGACCAGATAGCTGGCGACGATGCCCAGCCCGACGCTTTCCGCCACCAGCAGCGGCATGGCCAGGACGAGCGCCAGCACGCGCGGGACGACCAGATAATCGGTGGGATGCACGGCCAGCGAACGCAGCGCATCGATTTGCTCGGTCACTTTCATCGTGCCGATTTCCGCGGCGATCGCCGCCCCGACCCGGCCCGACACCATCAGCCCCGTGAGCACCGGCCCGAGTTCGCGGAAGAGCGACACCGCGACCACCGAGCCCGTGGCCGATTTCATGCCGAGTGAGGCAAATTGGAAATACGTCTGCGCGGTGAGCACTGCGCCGGTGAAGGCGCCGGTGACCAGCACGACCATTTGCGAACGCCAGCCGATCTCCACGATCTGCCGCATGAAGAGCCGCCACCGCAGCGGCGCAATGACGATCGAAATACCCGTCTCCCAGACCAGCATCGCCAGTTCACCGAGATAAAGGATGAGCGCAAGCGCGGTGCGCCCGAGGGAGGTAACCATGCTGGGGCGGGACGCTAGGCGCGCCGCGGTTCCTTGTCCACCCCGCGCCCGCGAACTTTCGCGCTAGCTCGGCAGATGCAGCGGCTGCGTCTTGCTCTTCGGATTCAACTCCGCCGGCACCGCGCCGACGATCCGCGGTTCCAAATTGAGCTTCCGAAAAATCGCCCGCACTTCCTGGATGGTCAGCGTCGGTTCGTCGAAGTCGAGATAGACGATGTCGTGATTGCTATCGACTTTGTAACGCAAGCCCGGGACGGCTTCGAGTTCGTGATCGAGTTCGAGAATTTTTTCCAGATTGCGAACTCCAGTGGCGTAGATTTCGACTTCGATCATAAAATTTACTTTGTCACGACAGCGGCACGGTAAGGCGGTGTCAACCGGCCCCGCAACGACTTTTTTCCAAACCGTTGCCGCCTCCGCAGTTGCGGCTAGAGCAGCAGCGTGGCCAGCCCGAGAAAAGTGCCCATGCTGACGACATCGGTCGCCGTCGTGAGGAAGATGCTCGACGCCGTCGCCGGGTCGGCCCCGAGCTTCTTCAGCGTGAGCGGCACCAGCGCGCCAGAGATGCCGCTGATGACACAACTGAAGATCATCGCCAGCCAGGTGATGAACGCCAGCAATGGCGCATCGGGCCGCTTTTGAATGAGCGCATAGATGAGCATGCCGACCCCCGCACTGACCCCGACCAGCGCGCCGTTGCAAAAGCCGAGCAGCGCCTCCTTCATCACCAGCGCCCGCGATTTGTCCGGCGTCAGCTCGCCGAGCGTCATCCCGCGCAGCGTCACCGCCAGCGCCTGGCAGCCGGTATTGCCACTCTGCCCCGCGAGCACCGGCAGGAAGACCGCCAGCAGCACCACCTTCTCCAGCGTCCCCTCGAAGACACCGACCACCGCCGCGGCCACAAAGGCCGTCAGTAGATTGAGCTGCAACCACGGATGCCGGAACTTCAAGCTCCGCGTCCACGCTGTCGAAAGGCGCTCCTCCTTCTCGACACCGACCATCGCGCCCGGCTGCGCGCTCAGCTCGAAGGCCTGCGCCTCGAAGAGCACCGTGCCGCGCACCGTCCCGACCATGCGCCCTTGCGCGTCGCCGACCGGATAGACGGGAAAATGTTTCGTCACCGAGAGCTTCATCGCGTCGCTGATCGACATCTCCGGCTGGAGATAAAAGGGATTGCGAATCATGATCTCGCTGAGCCTCTGCGCGGGCTTGCCGAGGAGCATCTCGCGCATCACCACCACGCCGATCAGCCGCTCCGCTTCGTCCACGACCCAGAGGTAGGTCACAAAGGCTTTCGTCACCAATTTGCGCAGCGTTTCCGTCGCTTCGGTGATCGTCGTCGTTTCGCGAAAGACCGCCAGCGGCGCATCCATCAGCCGCCCGATGCTCTCCTCGGGATAACTGTCATTTTGCAGCCACTGCCGGCGATTTTCCGGCGTCGCATTGGCCAGCACGAGCTGGCGCCGGTCGCCGGGAATCCCCGCCAGCACCGCCTGCCGCAGCGCCGGCGCGAGCTGATCGAGCACGTCCTCGATTACGTTGTCGGGATAGGGCAGCAGCAGCTCCACGGCATCCCGCGTATCCTTCTCGTTCACTGCCGTCGCGAGACGGCGGACTTCCTCCTGCGCGTCCGGAACTGCGGCTGAAATATCGTTGGCAGCACTCATGCGCGGACTTGGATAGCAGCAAGCGCGAAGATGGCAACTCTCACGCGTCAGGCGCGCGAAATCGGGACTTCTTTGCGGGCAAAGGTTGATCGCCTCCCGAGGCTGTCGTAAAAATTTCTCACCTCCTTCCCGCTCCGGCGCGCCGCGTGGCGGAGGCCGCAAATCGCGCTCGCCCTGATGCGAAGGAAATTCACCATTCCCCATTTGCCCCCACCGCCGGGCACTGCTAG
>Ga0335397_10007174_pt1 | contig 14241 bp, 14 predicted proteins | sample MAT04_FD_205740 | JGI IMG/M metagenome (GOLD analysis project Ga0335397, IMG submission 205740) | Freshwater microbial communities from Lake Fryxell liftoff mats and glacier meltwater in Antarctica - MAT-04 (spades assembly) (version 2) ...
GGACTTCAGTTCAGTGGCATGCAGGCGACGGCGTTCTTTCCAGTCGGTCGATGTTCTCTTGTTTTTGGACATGCTATAGTTTTAGCACACCCATAAATGTTTACCTAATTATGAGACGCTCAGTAGGGCGCATCTGGTATGAAAATGGTTCAGCTATTATTATGTTAACTATACCCTCTTTTACAATCATGGTCAGATTAAAGTGACTGTCACTTATAATGGCGGGTATACACAGGGCAACCCAGTGCGTCAAAGAGAATGCCATGAACAGACCCTACACTTTTATCAATGTCGCCGTGACGGCGGACGGAAAGATGGATACTTTCGAGCGCAGAGGCTCTGCGATCTCGTCCAAACGTGACAAACAGCGCGTGGATGAATTGCGCGCCGCCGCGGATGGAATCCTTGTCGGGGGGAAAACGCTGCTTGACGAACAGCCCAAACTGACAGTTAAGAGCGAAGCGCTGCGTGAGAGCAGAGTCCAGCGCGGGCTGTCGCCGAATCCAATTAAGGTGGGAGTCGCGACAGTGGCAGACATCCCACTTGAATCAGATTTTATTAAAGTTGGACCTGCGCGGCTCGTAATATTTACAACCGATCAAACATCTATAAGCCAGATCGAAATCCTGCACGCGCATGGTGTGGAAGTTTTTGTAGACCGTACGCCGCGTGTTGACCTGAACAAAATGATGCTGACCTTGAAGAAGATCGGCGTGGATCGTTTGATGGTGGAAGGCGGGGGGACGATCAATTTTGAACTCATGCGTTTGGGACTTGTGGATGAAATTATGATCTACGCTGCGCCGATGATCTTCGGCGGTGCGAATGCCCCGACCCTTGCCGATGGTTTGGGACTCACGCGCAGCGATGCCATCGCAATAAAATTAATAAATGTTGAAACGCACGAAGATGGCGGAATTTTGTTGCGATACAAATTTTAGACGCAGGTGACAGTCACTTTTAAGGTGACTGTCACCTTGATAAGAGGAAACCATGACCACATCAACGCACGAACAAATCAAACTTATGTTGGAAGAAAATGCCTGCCCTGGGTGCGAAGGCATTAACAGGAATTTTGTCTGCGTACACATTGAAGCAATTGCAGAACTGCCTTCGCGTTTTGGCGATTTTCATATCGTTGCGTTTTCAAACAACCAGGATGGAAAGGAACACGTTGCCATTATCAAAGGCGAAGTGTTTGGCGCGGATGATGTGCCTGTGCGCCTGCACTCCGAATGTTTAACAGGCGATGTGATCGGCTCGCTGCGCTGTGATTGCCGCGACCAACTCGAAGCCGCGTTGAAGAAAATTGGCGAGATGGAAAACGGCATTGTTTTATATCTGCGCCAAGAAGGGCGCGGCATTGGGCTGACGAATAAAATCCGCGCGTACAGTTTGCAAGACCAGGGACTGGACACGGTCGAGGCGAACCTCGCGCTCGGCTTCCGCGACGATGAACGCGATTATGCCGTCGCCGCGCACATGCTTCATTCGCTCAAGGTGCAGTCCATTCGCCTGATGACCAACAACCCGAAAAAGATCAATGAACTTACTAAATACGGCGTGAAGGTCAACGAGCGCATTCCGCACATTATCCCGAGCAACGAACACAATCGTTTTTATCTTGAAACCAAAGCCGCCAAGTCGGGTCACATGATCGATTTTCACGGCAAACAACATCTGCCAGAGCAAAGCGATTTGCCGATTATTGAAGGGATGAAAGAGCAAGGATGAACGCTTCGCGTGAAGGATGAAGGATGAAAACAGTCGTTATAACAGGTGCAACGGGCGTCCTTGGAAATTTGGTTGCGAAAACTTTCGCGGAGCGCGGGCATAACATTGCGCTGCTTGCTAAAGATCAAAATAAATTGGATTCCCTGACCCGTGACTTGAATCTACCCAGCGAGAGACTCTATGCCCAAAGCATTGACCTGCTCGACGGGCAGGCGGTTCACGACTCAGCCCAAGTTGTTGTTTCCAAATTTGGCAGTGTCCACGCCTTGATCCATCTCGTCGGCGGCTGGACAGGCGGCAAGACCATCCCCGAATCCAATGCTGACGATTTTACATCCATGCTCAACCAGCACGTATGGACAACATTCCATTTGCTCCAGGCGTTTGTCCCGCACATCGCCGCCAGCGGGTGGGGACGTGTGATGATCGTATCCATGCCCGTCACGGTGAAACCTTCCGCAAAGATGGCTTTGTACGCCGCCGCAAAATCTGCACAGGAAAGTCTGGTGCTGACTCTTGCCGAAGAATACAAAGACAGCGGGTTGACAGCGAATGTGATCCACGTCAAATCGATTGATACCAAGAATCAAGGCAAAGGCACCACGCCCGCGGAAATCGTCTCCGCCATGATGTATCTCTTTTCTGAAGAAGCGAATAAAGTCAACGGGGCAAGAATTCCGTTGTATTGAAACGCAAACCTCCGAGTTCTTTAATTGTGTAACTCAGGTGACAGTTACTTTAAAAGTGACTGTCACCTATTATTTTGCGGATGTATAATCCAGTATTATGCGTCGCGCTACCATTCTGATCATCATTGGCATTCTGGCACTTGGGGTTGTGTTCGTCTCTTCGGTTTCTGTGGGGACTTCCACCGCATTACAGCAGGCAACCGCTACCGTTTCAATCCAAATCACACCCACATTTGATATTAACCGTTTGGCTCAACCGCCGACGGTTATTCCGCCCGCGCAAGCGGATAATGGCGAGCAAATCTACTGGGGCATGTGCGCGGTCTGTCATGGCGATCAAGGTCAGGGGTTGACAGAGGACTGGGTCAACTCTTTCCCTGTCGAAGAACGAAACTGCTGGGACTCTGGCTGTCATGCCAGCGACGCCCCCGCCAACAGTTTTGAGCTTCCACAAACGGGAATCCCTGCACTGGCGGGAGCAGGGAAATTATCCCGCTTCTCCAACTCCTTTGAACTCTATCGTCATATCCACCAGAACATGCCGTTTTTGCGGGCAGGCTCATTGACCTCCGAAGAAGCCTGGTCGCTGACGGCGTACATCTTGCGCATGAACGATAGGGAACTTGCAGGCTTCACACTGAATGGAAATGCTGGCGCAGCAATCCCTGTCCATCACAAAGTCAAATTACCCGAAAGCCAAATTCCAGGCGCGTTGATTCTGGTTGGGGTTCTGACGCTGTGCGTGGTGGCGGTCGGCGTGAATATCCAATCCAAGCAAACCGCTCTGCCTTCAAAACCAAACTTCTTCCATCATCTGCATCCGCCCAGCATCCCAGCGGCGCAATCCCGATTCAGCTACACATTGGGCGCGGGCGGAGCGGCAGTCTTTCTATCGTTCATCCTGCTCGTCACAGGTCTGCTGGAGATGTATTACTACGTCCCCACGCCAGAGCAGGCGGCAATCTCTGTCGAAACCATCACCACGCTTGTCCCGTTTGGAAGTTTGATCCGCAACCTGCATTATTGGTCGGCGCAATTCCTCGTCATCGTGATGAGCATCCACCTGCTGCGCGTGACCCTGACGGGGGCGTATGCTCCGCCGCGGCGCTTCAACCATCTGCTTGGCGTGGCTTTGCTGGCGTTCATCCTCCTGCTCGATTTCACGGGCTACGTCCTGCGCTGGGACGAGGGCATTCACTGGGCGCTGGTGGTGGGCGCAAATATGTTGAAGACCATTCCGTGGATCGGCGAAAGCATGTATCAATTCGTAATTGGAGGAAGCGAACCGGGCGCTCCGACTCTCATCCGCTTTTATGCGTGGCACATTTTCGGGCTGACGCTTGGCGCGGTTATTCTGATGGCTTGGCATGCCTTTCGAGTCCGCCGTGATGGCGGAATCGCAATCCCACCCCCGACTCAGCGCAAAGAGCATGAACGCATTACCCGTTTCGATCTACTGCGCCGCGAAGTGCTGGCAATGACGGTTATTGTCGTGATCCTGATTCTGTTTTCCCTGCTGATCCCCGCGCCGATCGCCCAACCCATTTCAGCGATCAACACGATGACAGGCGACTCGCAGGCGCCATGGTTCTTCCTGTGGATTCAGCAACTGCTCAAGTTTGGCGACCCGTTCCTGCTTGGCATTCTGGTTCCCGTGCTGGTGGTGGTTGTGCTGGCGGCGATGCCTTACATCCTGCCCAACGCCAAAAGCGAAGAACTCGGCAAATGGTTCCCGCGTGGAAACCGGATCGCGCAGATACTCGCGGTTTTGATTATGGCTGTCATCCTTGCGCTGACAGTTTGGGGAGCAATCCCGAAGTAAATTTCAGACCCTAAAGGTCTTTAAGACCTTTAGGGTCTCTCTTGTAAAAAACCTATGAACAAAACAACCTACATTTCCCGTCGTGACTTTCTAAAATTATCCACCAACGCCCTCTTCGGTTTGAGCGGACTGCTCGGACTTGTCGGCTTGATCCGCTACTTCGATTATTATCTGCCCGAAGCGCCCGTCGAATTTGACCTGGGAGATATTGCCAATTATCCAGTCGGTTCGCGCACCGTCCGCAGTGACATCCCGGCGGTCATCTACAACAAAGATGGAGAGATTGAGGCGCACAGTCTGGTCTGCACGCATCTCGGCTGCACACTGGCTGAAAATGGCGCCGAGTTCGATTGTCCATGTCACGGCTCACGCTTCGACGACAACGGAGTTGTGCTGGCAGGTCCCGCGCAAAAGCCGCTCAAAACTCTGCGCATCGAAATTTTAGAAGGCGGTATGTTGAAACTCCATACAAAAGGATGAGAAAATGAAGACGTTTCTAAAATGGTTTGGAATTGCAATCGGTGTTCTTGTCGGTCTGCTCGTTATTGCCATGCTGGGCTTGTATGGCATGGGGCAGGCGCGGCTGAATAAAAAATACGATGTCCCCGTACAAATGGTCGAAATTCCCAGCGACGCCGAATCTCTGGCGGAAGGCAAACGCATCTTCCAGTATCGCGGATGCGAAGCCTGTCATGGTGAAAATTTGCAGGGATTGGTCTATCTGGACAATCCCGCCATCGGGCAGGTTGTCACCCCCAACCTCACCAGTGGAAAAGGCGGCATCGGCGGGCAACTCACCGACGAGGATTTGATCCGCGCCATCAAGCATGGCATCCGCCCAGACGGAACGCCACTGTTGTTCATGCCATCCACCGAGTTTTACTTTTTGAGCGACGCCGATCTGGGGATGGTGCTGGCGTACATCCGTACGCGCAGCGTGCCGCCCGTGGATAATGAAATGCCGCCGAGCAAATTATCCTTCACAGGCTTTATCGTGATGAATATTGCCAAGACCATTTCTTTCCTGCCCGCCGAGATCATCCCACATGACCAAACGCCGCCACCCGCGCCCGAACCTGGGCTCACAGCCGAATATGGCGCGTACCTTTCGCAGTCCTGCATGGTATGTCACGGACCGACATACTCAGGTGGGGCAATTCCCGGCTTCCCCGCAGAATGGCCCGCCGCTCCCAACCTGACTTCTGGTACGGGCAGCCGTCTGCCTGGCTGGGGCGAAGACGGGTTCATCACAATCATCCGCACTGGCGAAAATCACGGCAGGAAGATCAACTCCAACTACATGCCGTGGAAGTCGTACCGTCACATGAGCGACGATGAACTGCGCGCGGTTTACATGTACTTAATGTCTCTGCCGCCCAAGGATTTTGGGAATAGATGACGATTGGCGGAGTCATGTCATTGCGAGACGGCGCTTTTCCGTCGAAGCAATCTCCTCGAAAGGTTGGGGATTGCTTTGGGCGAAGAACAGGAGCACCCTCGCAATGACATATTGAGAATTGTTGTACTTTCTCACACTCCAAAGCACCAACCATAAAATTTCCGTTATACTCGCGGGATGCAAAGCCAATTTGTAAAAACCAATAATATCAACCTGCATGTCATGACCGACGGACCTGAAAACGGGACGCCGGTCATTTTATTGCATGGGTTTCCAGAATTTCATTATGGCTGGAAGAATCAAATCCCAGCTTTGGTTCAGGCGGGTTTCCACGTCATTGTCCCAGACCAGCGTGGATATAACTTATCCGATAAACCAAAAGGGATTTCATCCTACGCTGTGGATATTCTTGCAAAGGATATCCTCGGCTTGTTCGACCATTTTGGGATTCAAAAAGCGAAACTGGTCGGTCATGACTGGGGCGCAGTGGTGGCATGGACGGTTGCCATTAATCACCCTGAGAGATTGGAAAAACTTGCCATCTTAAATGTGCCGCATCCCGATGTAATGACGGATTTCGTTCTGCATAACTCAGCGCAGCGCAAAAAATCCTGGTATGTTTTCTTCTTCCAAATTCCCTGGTTCGTCGAATGGTCGCTGGGCAAAAATAATTTTGAATATCTGGCGCGGATGCTGGTACAGTCTGGGCGTAAAAATACTTTCACCGAAGCAGATGTGCTGGAATATAAAAAAGCCTGGTCGCAAAAAGGCGCGCTGACGGGGATGGTCAATTGGTATCGCGCCATCATGCGCCGTGGATTGCGCTCCGCGTTTAGTGGCAAGAAGTCACCAGCGCGGCGTGTGCATGTCCCGACGATGATGTTATGGGGTAAGCGGGATGTGGCGCTCAGTTCCAAAATGGCGCAGCCCTCGATTGACCTGTGCGACGAAGGCGAACTGACCTTCTTTGACAAGTCCACGCATTGGGTGCAGCATGATGCCCGTGAAGAAGTAAATCAGAAGCTGATCGAGTTCATGAGATAGCCCATGCCAATTTCCGCTCTTATTTTGCTTTTCTTTTCCGCATCCATGCACGCGATGTGGAATTTTTTACTCAAGAGTTCAGACGAAAAATATATCGCAATGGGCTGGCAGGTGATTTTGAGCGGAGTCTTCTCGCTGGGGTTTCTCTTCTTTACAGGCTTGCCACCGCGTTCGATGTGGGGATTTGCAATTTTGAGCATGACCCTCGAATCCATTTATTTTATTCTGCTTTGTATTGCCTACACTGACCATGACTTTTCACTCGTCTATCCCATTGCGCGCGGGGCGGCTCCCGCGTTGCTGGTGTTGTGGTCTGCGATCCTTCTGCGCGAACAATTGACAGTCGGCGGCTACATTGGGCTGGCTTTGATCACAGGCGGCATCATGGTCATCGGCGCGACCACGCTGATCCAAAGCAACGGCGAGAAGCCGCATCTGCGCGGAATTCTGACCGCCTTATTGGTGGCGTTGATCATTTCGATCTATACTTTTATTGATGGTCATGCCGTAAAACATGGACCCGCCCTGCCGTATGGGTTATTTATGTTTGTGATGATCCCGTTTGTGACCACGCCCTATCTTGCGCGAAAATATGGCTGGAGTCATTTTGCGGATATCTGGAATAAAAAACGCGAATACTTATTACTTGGCGGTGCGCTGGGATTGGTGGCTTACATGCTGGCGCTTTTTGCCTACACCTTTGCGCCGCTCAGTTATTCGGGCGCGATCCGTGAAGTGAGCGCGGTCATCGGGGCATTCCTCGGCTGGAGATTTTTGAAAGAAGAACTGGGCGGCGTACGTGTGGTGGGATCTGCGATTGTGTTCACGGGCGTGATGGTGATCGCGGTATTTGGATAGAATGTAATGTCACTGCGAGCGCACTTTGTGAAGCAGTCTCCTGTTTAATAGGAGATTGCTTTAGGCGAAAGATAAGAGCGCCCTCGCAATGACATAAGATAAAGGAGCAAAATGGCAGAACAAATTTTTCCAGAACCGACAGTTGGGGTTTTTATTTTCAACCAAGCGGGCGAGATGCTGCTGTTGAAGAGTCATAAATTTCCCGACAAGTATGTTGTCCCGGGCGGGCATGTGGAGTTGGGTGAACAGCTGGAGGAGGCGGCCATCCGCGAGGCGAAAGAGGAAACGGGGCTGGATATTTACGACTTGAAATTCGTCAACTTTCAGCAGTTTATTTATGACCCGTCGTTCTGGAAAAAGCGGCACTTCATTTTCTTCGATTACGCCTGCAAAGCGGACTCTCTCAAAGTGGAATTAAATGATGAGGCGGAGGATCATGTTTGGGTTAAGTTGGACGCGGCTCTTCATCTGCCCTTGGATTCGTACACGCGGACTTCCGTCGAGAAGATCATCGAAGGAAATTTGTCATAAAATCAGTGTGATTAAAATAGTTGCAGTCCCGCCTGAAAATGGGTAAGATAAGAAAGCATGAACAATATATTGACGCCAGTCCTTTTATGCATTCTTATGCATTAAGTCAGCAAGCCTGATGGGTACACACGTACCTGTCAGGCTTTTTTTATCTCATACCAAGGAGAATAAATGCAAACACCGTGGGAGTATCGTTACGCACATCGCACTCAGAAAATGGGGAGTTCTGTTATCCGTGAGTTGTTAAAACTGACCGAACAGCCTGATATTATTTCGTTTGCGGGGGGGCTGCCCGCGCCTGAGGTTTTCCCTGTCAAGGAATTTCAGGAGGCTTGCAATCAGGTGTTGACCGATCACGGCGCGCAGGCTTTGCAATACAGCACGACCGAAGGCTACCTGCCCCTGCGCGAGATGATCGCGCGCCACAATACGCGCTACAGCGTGCGGGTGACCGCTGAAAATATTATGATCACCTCCGGCTCACAGCAGGCGTTGGATTTTATCGGACGCCTGTTCATCAACCGTGGAGATTATGTGGTGGTCGAGTCTCCAACTTATCTGGGCGCGTTGCAGGCTTGGAATGCGTACGGCGCGCAATATATTTCCGTGCCATCCGATGAAAACGGCATGATTATGGATAAGCTGGAGGAAGCGCTGCGTATTGGTCCGAAGTTCATTTATATTCTTCCAAATTTCCAAAACCCTTCCGGTTCCACGTTGAGCCTTGAACGCCGCAAGCGATTGGTTCTGCTGGCAGATCAATATGGTGTGCCAATTGTGGAAGATGATCCGTATGGACAGTTGCGATATGACGGTGAGCACATCCCATCGGTTGCAACGCTTGACAGCCGCTATCGCAATGACAACGACGGAGAATATACTGGAAGCGTTATTTACTTGAGCACGTTCTCCAAATTGCTTGCGCCGGGATTGCGCCTGGCGTGGGTGATCGCGCCGCCGCAGGTGATCCGCAAATTGGTGATGACAAAACAAGCCGCAGATTTGCATACCTCATCGTTTAATCAGCATGTGGCTTATGAAGTTGCCAAAGGCGGCTTTTTGGATGAACACGTGAAAGTGATCCGCGCGACGTATAAAGAGCGGCGCGACGTGATGATCGAAATGATGGAAGAAATGTTCCCACCCGAAGTAACCTGGACAAAACCGCTGGGCGGTATGTTCCTGTGGGGTAAGTTACCTGAAAATGTGGATGCGGCTGACGTGTTGAAGGTGGCAATTGAACGCAAGGTTGCCTTCGTGCCGGGCGGGGCTTTCCACCCGAATGGCGGCGGCAAGAATACGATGCGCATCAATTTCTCTTTTGCCAACCCGGATAATATCCGCGAGGGCATTTCAAGATTGGGGGTAACTTTGAAGGAGGCGTTGAGGGATGGGGAAAAGGTAACGAGTGAGACGTAAAAAGTGAGATGTAAAAAGATGACCCACTCTAAAAGAGTGGGTCATCTTTTTTATTGTCCATTGCCTGCGGTCTGATTATTTTAGTAATGCGGGAATTTCAGCGAGAGACTTAATGACCGCGCAGTCTGCGTCGGGGAAGAGACTAATCGGGTCGTAGAGAACAGGCGTCAGACCGGCGCGCTGCGAACCGACAATATCGGCAAAATAATTATCACCGACGTACATCGTCTCCTGCGCAGATGTACCTGCCAATCCCAGTGCGTGTTCAAAAATAAGCGCATCTGGCTTGAAGGAGTTTATTTCTCCGCCTGAAAGAAAAAACTGAAAATAGCAATCCAGTTTTTGTTTTTGCATTTCTTCCCGATAAGGGGATTCGCGATTGGAGACCATGCCCAGCACATAGCCTGATTCTTTCAGGAATTTCAAAAGTGTGTGGGCATCTTCCGGCACATGCACATCCGGTCTATATGCTTTGCTCATATAGTCTGAAACCTGGGTCGCCAACTGAGCGGACTGGGCTGGATCAACGCCAGTAGCCGCCAAACGCCGCCGCGTGAAGTTGACCCAAAAACCGTTCGAGTCATCCCCAAAGTGTTTAGAGTCAACTTGAATTTCAGGCGAGTGGGCAAAATAAAAATGTACCCAATGCTCGGCGCGGATTCTGGCTTCTTCTGAAACATGAAAGCCGATGTTCCTGACGTGCTCTACAAAGACCTCTCCGGAAGTGGGGTAGTGATGAAAAAGCGTACCATCAAGGTCAAATAAAACTGCTTTTATATTTTTCATGGGTGTTGTAAGCATTATCCGCCAATTTCGCTCATGATGCGGTTCAAGGGAATGATGCCATCCGCGAGACCATGACCCCAGGGTTTTTCCCAAACGCCATCAAGCAGGAGTCTGCGTAGTTCTTCGAGCGTTGCGCCGGCGCGCATGGGCGTGAGCAAGTCGACTTCTTTTTCGCGCAAAAGGCACAGGCGCAGTTTTCCATCTGCAGTGAGGCGGACGCGCGTGCAAGCCGAACAAAACGGATGCGTGACCGATGAAATAAATCCGAGATCGCCTTTGGCCTTGGGGATGTGGAAGACCTGCGCTTCGCCGTCGAGTTTGCCGCCGTTGGCAACTTCCAGTTTGCCAAATTCAGATTCGATATTATCCTGAATTTGTTTCATGGTAATTACCTGGTTGACCTGGATATCCGTTGCGCCTGCGAAGGGCATCATTTCAATAAAACGCATCTGCCACGGATGGTCAATGGTCAGGGCGGCGAGGTCTACAACATCATCTTCGTTGTAGCCTTTGACCACCACCGCGTTCAGTTTTACAGGAGCAAGCCCGGCTTTTTCGGCGGCGAGAATGCCTTCCCAAACATCATCCAGTTTTCCCCAGCGGGTGAGGCGTTTGAACTTGGCAGGGTCAAGCGTATCAATGCTGACGTTGACCCGCTGCAATCCGGCGTCAGCCAAAGGTTGAGCCAGCTTTTTGAGCAGGAGGCCGTTCGTCGTCATTGATACGGAGCGGATGCCTTCGGTGGCGGCGATGCCGCGCACGATTTCGACCACATTCGCGCGGACAGTTGGTTCGCCGCCCGTCAAGCGGATCTTGTCGAAGCCGAGGCTGGCAAACAGGCGCGTAAATGTGAGGATTTCGTCATCCTGCATCAAATCCGCGTTCGGGCGGAAGGTCATGTCCTCGGGCATGCAATAAATACAGCGCAAATTGCAGTGGTCGGTGAGGCTGATGCGTAAATAGTGAATATTTCGTCCAAAACGGTCAATTGCCATGGTTTTCCTAAATTATAACAATATTATATGAGTTGCATCGGTGCGATTGACGAGTATTATTTCACGTGCTATCATGCTGCCAGCATTTATTTTATTTATAAAAGGAGTTATTAATGAGTTTTGAATTTATTCTTCGCATCATTGGAATGTTCGTACTGGCAATTTTAGGCGGTTACTGGGGATTTGATGTCTCAAAGGCAAACCCAACCACCACAGACCCTTATGTCACCACAACAACTTTTGGCTTGGTCGGCACACTGGCTGGGATTATTCTCACTCCATACTTTACCACACGACCCGCGCGTGCCATGCGCTCTTTGCTGGGTCGGATGGCAGCCGAAAGTTTGTTCGCCGGGCTGACAGGGTTGGTCGTTGGTCTTTTGATTGCGGCTTTGCTCGGCTTTCCACTTTCACTTTTACCCAAGCCTTTCGGCGAGGTGCTTCCATTCGTGGGCGTGCTGATCTTCTCGTACTTTGGCGTTTCGCTTTTTGTGATGCGTCAGGGTGACATTATGGGATTGCTAAGCGCCCTCAGTGGACGCAACGGCGAGAGCGGCGGTTCTTCATCATCCTGGACAAACCTCAACCGCAACATCTTACTGGATACCAGCGTCATCATTGATGGGCGCGTAGCCGATATTGCCAAGACAGGCTTCCTACCGGGCACACTTCTTATTCCACGCTTTGTGTTGAACGAGTTGCAATACATCGCGGATTCACCGGATGGGATGCGCCGTCAGCGCGGACGCCGCGGCATGGAAGTTTTGGCTGAACTGCAAAAACTGCCAAATGTCCTCGTCCGCATCTCGGACATCAACGTGGATGGCGTGCGCGAAGTGGATGACAAACTGATTGTGTTGGGCAAACAACTCAAGAGTCCCGTGTTGACCAACGATTACAACCTCAACCGCATTGCCGAGTTACAGGGCGTGACCGTGCTTAACATCAACGAACTTGCGAACGCAGTTAAGTCTGTGGTATTGCCGGGCGAGGCTTTACGCATCAACATTATGCAGGAAGGCAAGGAACACAGTCAGGGTGTGGGCTACATGGAAGACGGCACGATGGTGGTGGTGGAGAACGGCAAGGAATACATCGGCGAATACATGGACGTGAACATCACCAAGGTTCTGCAAACCGCTGCAGGGCGCATGATTTTTGGCCGCGTGGATGAAGATGGCTCGAAGAAAAATAATAAGAAGTAGGAAGTGAGAAGTAAAAAGTAATCAGTGAACAGGGCGCACGAGTTGCGTCCTGTTTTTATTTTGCCTATGCAAATCCCTTTCATCTGCGTTCATCTGTGGTTAAAATAGCACAGCATTTAGAAACCTCAAAACCTCAGACACTTCATAAACCTCTAAAAGAGAAACCATGCTAAAAATCTACAATACCCTAACCCGCAAGACGGAAGAATTTCAAACCCTCGAACCGAACCTCGTAAAAATGTACGTCTGCGGTGTGACGGTTTACAACGACGCGCATGTCGGTCACGCCATGTCGGCGCTGGTCTTTGACATCATTCGCCGCTACCTCGAATATCGCGGCTATACCGTCAAGCACGTCATGAACTATACCGACGTGGACGATAAGATCATCAACCGCGCCAAACAACTCAACGAAGACCCGCTCAAACTTTCACAGCGCTACATTCAGGATTATGCAAACGACCTCACCAGCCTGAACGTACTGCCCGCCACCTCCAATCCGCGGGTCAGCAAGACCATCCCGCTCATCATCAAGTTCATCGAAGGCTTGATCGAAAAAGGTCATGCCTACGCCGCGTCGAATGGCGATGTCTATTTCAGCGTGACCAGTGACGACGATTATGGTCGCCTCTCGGGTCGCAAGCTGGACGACATGCAAGCCGGTTCGCGCATTGAAGTGGAGGAAGCCAAAACTCATCCAATGGATTTCGCGCTTTGGAAAGCAGCCAAGGAAGGCGAAATCTCATGGGACAGTCCCTGGGGCAAGGGACGCCCAGGCTGGCATATTGAATGCTCGGCTATGAACCTCGCCGAACTCGGCGAACAGATCGACATCCACGGCGGCGGCAACGACCTGATCTTCCCGCACCACGAAAACGAGATCGCGCAAAGCGAGTGCTACACCGGCAAGGAATTCTCGCGCTATTGGGTTCACAACGGCATGTTGCAGCTCGGCGGCGAGAAGATGTCCAAGTCACTTGGCAACATCATCAGCATCAAGGAATTTTTGTCCAAGCGTGAAGCGGATGTGATGCGGATGCTGGTCTTGAATGGGACCTATCGCGCGCCCCTGCTTTTTAATGATGACACGCTGGACGCCGCGCAAAAAAACGTCGAGCGCCTCAAATCTGCCCTGCGGCCTGCTCGCTCCTCCCTGAGCGCAGTCGAAGGGGCAAGCGGACTCAACCCTGAAGCAGTCTCCGCTCTCGCCGCAACAGCCGACTCCGCCAAGACAAACTTTACCGAAGCCATGGATAGCGACTTCAACACTGCGGGTGCAGTCGCCGCCTTGTTCGAACTCTCCAAACTCATCAACAATGCGCGTGACAGCGGCGCAAACGCTGACCAACTCAAATCTGCTCAAAGCATCTTCCGTGAATTGGCAAATGTGCTGGGACTGAAACTCGAAGAGAAACAAGGCTCGGGCGAACAGGAAACACAGGTCAATGCATTGATCGCCGAGCGCAATGAAGCGCGCAAACAAAAACAGTGGGCGCGTTCAGATGAGCTACGCGACAAGCTCAAAGAACTCGGCGTCACGATTGAAGACAGCAAAGATGGAACGAAGTGGAGATGGGGATAATCACGAAACCCAAGTGACAGTCACCTTAAAAGTGACTGTCACTTTTTTTACCTAATTCCACCATGCTATAATTATGATTATGGACGCTGATGAGATTCGTTTTCACCTTCGTGACCGCTGGAAAGCTGTTGAAGAGATTGAACGGCAGGAACTGCGCGCCATGTCACTGGACGAACA